>ENA-OQKN01000191-OQKN01000191.1-human-gut-metagenome-genome-assembly--contig:-NODE-191-length-79889-cov-6.435809_pt1 | contig 79889 bp, 89 predicted proteins | sample MGYA00242776_ERZ504794 | MGnify/ENA primary metagenome ERZ504794 (study PRJEB26092, sample SAMD00036434) | human gut metagenome | host: Homo sapiens | study: EMG produced TPA metagenomics assembly of... | reverse complement strand
TAAAGCTTATCGAGGGAGCGTTAAAAGGAGAATATATAACAATAGGACAAATGAAAGAGCACGATAACCTGTACTAGTTTTCGTGCTTTTTCAAGTATCTTTTTTATTTAAGCTGTGAACAGTAACATCGTTTTATTTTATTAAAAATATTCCATAAATAATAGGTATATTTTTCATGGAAAGCATGCTACAATGTTGGATATGTTTGGAGGTAGTTTATGAGTATTTTAACAGTATCCAATGTATCGCACAGTTTTGGAGGCAGACAGATTTTAGAAAATGTATCATTTCGTCTATTGAATGGTGAGCATGTTGGCTTGATTGGTGCCAATGGAGAAGGAAAATCTACATTTTTAAATATTATTACTGGAAAATTAACACCGGAAGAAGGAAAGGTAGAATGGTGCAATCGTATTACCGTTGGATATCTTGATCAGCATACGGTATTACAGAAAGGGAAAACAATAAAGGAAGTCTTGCAGGATGCATTTCATCATTTGTTTGATTTGGAAAAAGAAATGATGGAACTGTATGAAAAAATGTGTGATTGCAGTGAAGAAGAAGTGAACCAGTATATGCAGGATGTAGGAGAGATTCAGGATATATTGGAACATAGCGGTTTTTATATGATTGATACGAAAATCAATGAAGTAGCCAATGGTTTAGGGCTTATGGATATTGGATTGGACAAAGATGTCAGCATGTTATCTGGAGGACAGCGATCAAAAGTATTGCTTTGTAAGCTTCTTTTAGAAAATCCGATGATTTTATTACTGGATGAGCCTACAAACTATTTGGACGAGGAACATATTCACTGGCTGACAAATTTCTTATCCAATTATGAAAATGCTTTTATTCTTGTATCGCATGATATTCCTTTCTTAAATAATGTTGTGAATATTATTTACCATGTCGAAAACTGCGAATTAACAAGATATGTAGGGGATTATGATTATTTCCTGGAACAGCACGCATTGAAGAAACGACAGTTAGAGGCAGCTTATCATAAGCAGCAAAAAGAAATTGAAGACTTAGAAGATTTTATTGCGAGAAATAAGGCAAGAGTCGCAACTAGAAATATGGCACATTCCCGACAGAAGAAACTGGATAAAATGGAATTGATCAGCAAGCCGAAAGAAAAGGTAAAACCTAGTTTTTCTTTTCAGAGTTCACGTACAACAGGGCGTATCGTGTTTGATGCGAAAGATTTAGTTATCGGTTATGATGAACCCTTAACAAAACCAATGTCTTTACAGCTGGAAAGAAATAAAAAAGTCGCTATAAAAGGGGTAAATGGTTTAGGAAAAACGACGCTTTTAAAAACATTAATGGGAAAGATACCTGGAGTAGCTGGACAGGTGGAAGTAGATCCATTTGCGGAAACTGGTTTCTTTGAACAGGAAACTCCTATGGAAAGTGAAAGTGCGCTAGATTATTTCTGGAAAGAATATCCATCTTATACCAATGGTGAAGTGCGTGCAGCTTTGGCAAAATGCGGTTTAACAACCGATCATATTGAGTCTGGAATGTGTGTATTAAGTGGAGGAGAGCAGGCAAAGGTACGTTTATGTATAATTATGAATCGACCATGCAATGTACTTGTTCTGGATGAGCCTACCAACCATTTGGATGTAGATGCCAAAGATGAATTAAAAAGAGCTTTAAAAGAATATAAAGGAACAGTTCTACTTGTATCCCATGATCCAGATTTCTATGAAGGACTTGTAGATGAAGTATGGAACTTAGAAGAATGGACAACAAAAATATTATAAAAAGTGAGAATTTTTTCAGTTTTCTCACTTTTTTAAATATATTCCATATAGAATCAATGATAAAGAAGAATCCATCAGATCTTTTTTTATAACTGCAGTATGATTCCGGCAATTCCACACCCCAATATTAATAAAATGGGATGAATTTTTGTAAATTTTTTAGAAATAAAGAATACGATAAAAAACAGAAGGATGGATAAAGGCTGCAGATAGTTCCAAAAACTTGTTACTTGTACATCTGATTGAAACATCGTTGTGATAAAGATACCTAAACCTGCAGAGGCAATCATGGCAGTAACGGCAGGACGCAATCCATAAAACGCATTTTGGATATAGGGGGAATCTTTAAATTTCTTAAGAAAATGTGCAATGATACAAATAATGATAATACTAGGTGCAACTAGACCTAATGTTGTGGTAATACCACCCAAGATAGATCCTGATGTATGAAAGCCTACATAAGTAGCCATATTGACGCCCATAGCACCAGGAGTCGCTTCTGATACAGCAATCATATTCGTCAGCATTTCAGAGGTAAACCAGTGATATTTTTCCATCATTTCATAAAGAAAAGGAACAGTAGCCAATCCTCCACCTAAGGCAAACAAACCTGTTTTAAAGAATTCTAGAAATAAGATAATATAAATACTCATGATTTCTTTGCTCCATTTCTTGTACGAATAGCCTGTATCCCTAAGCCCAACAAAGCAGATACTACGATAATCAAAACGGTAGGAACTTTACTGAAATAGGTGATACTTAGGCAAACTATAAAAATACAGATACCGATAACATCTTTTACACCTGTATGAAACATTTTGATTACTGCATTTAATACAAGGACACATACGGCAACTCTTATGCCAGCCAGGGCATGCTGTACAACAGCCAAATCTGAAAAATTTTGTAGAAAACCAGCGATGAATAAGATGATCACAATAGAAGGAAATACAATGCCTAATGTTGCTACAATTCCTCCTAAGATTCCTTTTTGGTAGTATCCAATAAAGGTTGCAGTATTTACAGCGATAATTCCTGGAGTACATTGTCCTACCGCATAATAATCCATGATTTCTTCTTCGCTGGCCCATTTTTTCTTTTCAACGACTTCTTTTTGAATCAATGGAAGCATGGCATATCCTCCGCCAAAGGTAAAAGTACCAATTTTCGCAAATGTATTAAATAATTCTATATATTCTTTCATCATAACTCCTATTCTATTTACATATTTTCTGAAGCAAAACTTCGCTTTTGTTTTTAAAGAACTGAATCATGGGCCCAAATACAAGGATCATTAAAATCGTACCAATCCCAACAGGACCTTTCAATAACAACCCTAAAGCCATTCCACTTCCTTCTACGATATATTTGGAAACAGCAATTGATATATGAAATCTTTCAGAGATACAAACCATCATATGATCAATTGGATTTACAGGAAAATCACTTACTAAATATAATCCTGCTCCTAAACTTGTACAGCTGATTCCAATCAGAAATACAAGCAGCTGTAAATATACAGGCTCAATATGAATGTGAGAAAATATAATATTCCATAAATCAATACCAAATCCTAAAACAATGGAAGTAATAAAACATTCCAGTTTCAATCTTTCTTTTACTAATATGGAACTGATTAACAAATAAATACAGGAAAATGCATTTAGCCAAAAACCTATGCTCATACCAAAATGATTTACCATTCCAATATCAGCTGCATCCCAACCACCAACTCCAAATCCGCTAGAAATGGTGATATTGATACCTAAAGAAATAAAAAGCAGTCCGCTCAGAAAGAACAGACTACGCTGTTTCCAGTGTTTTGTATTTATAGCCATGTGATTTTATTTTCGTTTCCTTCGCGGATTTTTTTAATATTGGAACGATGACGATAAATAACCAAGACGCTTAACAGCCAGCTTGCTAGAACAACTTCAATACTTGTATTCATTTGCATATAAGTAATATAAAGACTGCTTGTAAAAGCGGCAATCATACTTGCTAAAGAAACCATTTTACCAAGATACAATACGATTAAAAAGAAAATCAGCGGGACAATGACATACCATGCATTTTGAAAGGTAAAAATAGAAGTACTTAATAAAAACCCAAACATTGTCGCAACTGCTTTTCCTCCGCGAAATCCTGCAAAGATAGGATAACAGTGTCCAAATGCTGCTGCTAGCCCTGCCCAGATGCTTGCTTCTCGATCAAAAATAGAAACAATGCCAACAGCCGCAACAACTTTTAAAATGTCACATGCAATAACGGAGATACCAGCTTTTTTACCTAGTACTCTGCCAGCGTTTGTACCGCCAAGGTTTCCACTTCCAAAATTTCTTATATCCGTTTTGTAAAAAAGTTTTCCAATAACTAAAGCAAATGGAATAGAACCTAACAAATATCCTAAAAGGATATATAAAATCCAATATATATTCATATTTTCACTCCTCGTTTCTTCTTTGTTATTTTATCATTATTTTATACACATGAAAAGATACAGCATACTTTAAAATATAAGGATATCGTATCATCCTGCAAATCTAAGACTGAAAAAATACAGTTATCAAAAGAAATAGAAGGATTATAAGTTTTTAGGATTTTCTACGACTTTTATTTGCGAATATGAAAAGAATTTGGTAAACTAATCAAGGTAATTAAGCATAGAAAGAGGTGAAGGTATGGCAGAACAGACATATGATGGAAGTTCGATTCAGATTCTTGAAGGACTGGAGGCTGTACGAAAACGTCCAGGGATGTATATTGGCTCTACTGACAGCAGAGGTTTGCATCATCTAGTTTGGGAAATTGTAGATAACTCCATTGACGAAGCATTGAATGGTCATGGAGATACAATAACGATCACACTGGAGAAGGATGGCAGTGTTACGGTAGAAGATGAAGGACGAGGAATGCCTTGTGACATGCATGCAAGTGGAGTTCCTACCTTGCAGGTTATTTTTACTGTTTTACATGCTGGTGGTAAATTTACTTCTGCCGGAGGTTATAAGACAAGCGGTGGTCTTCATGGAGTCGGTGCCAGTGTTGTAAATGCTTTATGTGAGTGGGTAGAAGTAACTGTACATACCAATGGAAAAATCTATCAGATGAAATTTTCTGATGGAGGGAAAAATATCAGTGAATTAAAAGTGTTGGGAAAAACAACAAAAACCGGAAGTAAAGTACGCTTTTTACCGGATAAACGAATTTTCTCAACAACAAAGTTTTCTTTTTCACAGATTGCAGAACGTGCTCAGGAAGATGCATTCCTTTTAGAAGGTTTGCGTTTGATCGTTCGTGATGAGCGTGAAGGTAAAGAAAGAGAAGAGATCTATCATTATGAAGAAGGTCTTGTTGCCTTTATGAATTATCTTCACGAAGATAAGGAAGTTTTTCATAAGCCAATCTCTTTTAGCGGAGTACAAAATGGAATTAAGGTAGACTGCGCATTTCAATATGCAGATGAATATCAGGAAAATATTTTTTCTTTTGTCAACATCGTGCGTACCAAAGATGGGGGAACCCATGAAACGGGGGCTAGAAATGCCTTTACGAAAGTATTCAATGATTTTGCGAGAAGAAATGGTTTATTAAAAGATAAGGATAAAAACTTTGAAGGAAGCGATGTTCGAGAAGGGCTAACAATTATTTTATCTTTGGGAATCCCAGAAGAACTTTTACAGTTTGAAGGACAAACAAAAGGGAAACTGGGAACACCGGAAGCAAAAAATGCGGTGGATGCGATTGTTAGTGAAAAACTAAGTTTTTTCTTGGAAGAAAACAAAGAGCTTGCGACAACACTTGTCAAGAAAATGCAGCGTGCCAGCATGGCAAGAGAGGCTGCACGCAAGGCAAGAGAAGATGCACGTAAAGGAAAAACAAAAGGAAAAAGCGAAAAGATTCTTTCTGGAAAGCTTGCTAGTGCACAATCTCGTGATGCGCGTAAAAAAGAATTATACCTAGTCGAAGGGGATTCTGCCGGTGGTAGTGCAAAACAGGGAAGAGATAGTCGTTATCAGGCCATTCTCCCTCTTCGAGGAAAAGTGCTGAATACAGAAAAAGCAAGCATTTCCAGTATTGAAAAAAATGAAGAGTTAAATACGATCATTCATGCATTAGGAGCAGGGGTTGGTGCAAACTTTCATGCGGATGATGCAAATTATCACAAAGTCATCATCATGACCGATGCCGATACGGATGGGGCACATATTCAAACACTGCTTTTAACATTTTTCTATCGCTATATGCGTGAGCTTGTAGAAAAGGGAATGGTGTATATTGCACTTCCTCCTTTATATAAGCTTCAAAAAGGGAAAAGTGTTGCGTATGCATGGACCGATGAAGAACTGAATTCGCTGCGTAAAACATTTCCTAAAGGCTATACATTACAGCGCTATAAAGGGCTTGGGGAAATGAATGCCGATCAGTTATGGGATACAACCATGTGTCCGGAAACAAGAACTTTGATTCAGGTAACGATTGAAGATGCAGTTGTGGCAGAGAAACGTGTTTCTGTCTTAATGGGTGATAAGGCAAATCTTCGTCGTGACTGGATTGAAGAAAATGTTTCCTTTACACTGGAAGATGATTATGAAGTGGAGGGTGCATAATGAAAAAGAAAGAAAATGAAGAACAAAGCATGCATCAGGCAAACATCATTGCCTCTCCATTAGAAGAAATTATGGGAGATCGCTTTGGCAGATACTCTAAATATATTATTCAAGATCGTGCATTGCCAGATGCCAGAGATGGTTTAAAACCTGTACAAAGACGTATTTTGTATGCCATGTATGAAGATGGCAATACATGGGATAAACCATATCGTAAATCTGCGAAAACAGTTGGTCTTGTCATTGGTAACTACCATCCACATGGAGATACTTCTGTATATGATGCGATGGTACGTATGTCACAGGAATGGAAAATTCGTACACCGCAGATCGATATGCAGGGAAATAATGGTTCAATTGACGATGATCCGGCAGCCGCGATGCGTTATACGGAAGCACGTCTTGGTAAAATTAGTGAATATTTACTAAAAGATATTGAAAAAGATACTGTGCAGTGGGCAGCAAACTTTGATGATACCGCAATGGAGCCAACTCTGCTACCTGCTCGTTATCCAAATCTTTTGGTAAATGGAATTACTGGGATTGCGGCAGGATATGCAACAAATATTCCACCTCACAATCTAAATGAAGTACTGGATGCCTGTGTATATCGTATTCAGCATCCACAGTGTACTTTGGAAGAATTGATGGGCCTTGTGAAAGGACCGGATTTTCCAACTGGTGGTATTATTCAAGGTGTGAGTGGAATTAGAGAAGCTTTTGAAACAGGCAAGGGAAGAATTATTGTTCGAAGTAAAGTATCCATTGAACAAACAAAAACGCTTCAGCAAATCGTTGTAACAGAAATCCCTTATGAAGTTGTAAAAAGCAGCATGGTCAAGAAAATTGACGATGTACGTTTAAATAAAAAAATTGATGGTATCCTAGATGTACGTGATGAAAGTGATCGTAACGGACTTCGTGTTGTCATCGACATAAAAAAAGATGTGGATGCACAGCTGATATTAAATTATCTTTATAAAAATACGGATTTACAGGTTTCTTATAACTACAATGTGATTGCGATTGAAAATAAACGTCCGGTACAGATGGGACTTGCGGCTATGCTGGATGCTTTTATTGATCATCGCCGTATCGTGATTGAGCGAAGAAGCCGCTTTGATTTGAAAAAGAAACAAGAGCGTTGTCATATCTTGGAAGGTTTAATTCGTGCTGTTTCCGTACTGGATGAAATTATTGCGATCATTCGTGCCAGCAAGGATAAAGCGGATGCCAAAGCAAATATCATTGATCGTTTTTCTTTCAGTGAAGTACAGGCAGAAGCCATTGTTACGATGCGTTTGTATCGCTTATCCAATACGGATGTAACCTTGTTGAATGAAGAATTTAAACAGTTATGCAATGAAATTGAAGAACTGGAAGAAATACTTGCCAATCCAAAAAAATTACGCAAAGTAATGATACAGGAATTAAACGAAGTGAAAAAAGCATTTCCAACTCCGCGCTTAAGCGTGATTGAAGAAAACATCGAAGAAATCGTTATTGATAAAACTGCGATGATTTCTCATGAGGATGTTATGGTTACGATAAGTCGTGATGGATATGCAAAACGTGTTTCTTTACGAAGCTATGGTGCAGCAGGGGAAGCCATGACGGGTATTAAAGAAGGCGATGAACTTCTTGGTTATGTACAAAGCAATACCATTAACCATCTTTTATTCTTTACTACTGCAGGAACCTATGGATATGTACCTGTTTATGCACTGGAAGAAGGAAAATGGAAAGAAATTGGAAGTCATGTGAATTCGTTAATTCGTATGACATCAAATGAAAAAATTACAGATGCCTTTATTGTTTCTGACTTCTCATCACAGGCATATATCATTTCTGTGACCAAACATGGATTAATCAAAAAAACAAAACTGTCTGAATACGAAGTATCCAGAAACAACAAAACCATGAGCAATATGAAACTGCTGGAAAACGATGAAGTGATTCATAGCTACATTGCATATGAGAAAGATGAAATGCTTCTTGCCAGTCGAAATGGATATATGACAAGATATCCAATCGCATTAATTCCGGCAACATCTCCTCGTTCCAAAGGCGTTAAAGCTATGAACTTATCCGATGATGTCATTGCATCTGCCTGCATACTTTCTCCTAGTCAAAATAAACAACTGGTCATTTTTGCAGAGAATGGGGCTGTAAAACGTATAAAAACAAGTGATATTGATATTACTGGACGTCCTACTAGAGGAACGATGATTTGTAAGAAGGTAAAATCCAATCCATATTATGTTTCAAAAATCGGATTGTATGATTTGCATGAAGAAATTACGATCATGGCAGAAGAAATCCATAAAATGCTTGGAAAAGACATCTCTTTAATGAGCAAAGATTCCACATTCTCAATGCCACTAAAATCATTACAGAACTTTTATGTATTAAATGGCATTGATGTTGTAAAAGAAGTACATGAAGCAGAAAATACAAATAAAAAAGAACATGAACATGACTTTGAAGAAGTAAGCTTGTTTGAGGAATAAACTGTGGTGGATTGCCACAGTTTTTTCTATGTAAAGATTCCTGTTTTATAGAAACTGTAGGATATGTTATTTTCAAATATAGATTGCACATAAGTCTTATAAATGTTTTATGACAGTATCTTTATTAAAATCATAAATAATATATTTAATTGATTCGAGAGGGATTTTATTTGATATTATTAGATATTTTGATGGAGAAAATAACATGGACGAAGATGTAAATTATGGCATTCTTGAAAAACACGAGAATTAGTCTTTTTTAGTATATATATTATGGTAAGTTGTTTCATTTATTGTCAAGAGTATAAATAAATGAGATAATAAATATAACATTGATCACGGAGGAGTTTTAGTATGAAAAAAGTATTATATTTAGATGTTGAATGGGCAAACCCTAAGAATAAAAGCATTTGTCAAATAGGATTGGTATCAGAAGATTTTGAAACAGAAGAACCTATTTTTCCTGAATTAAATCTTTATATTAATCCAGAGGATAAATTTGATGAAAACTGTGTAGCGGTTCATAATATTACTAACTCAAAGACAAAAGATTGTCCAAATTTTGCTGAGGTGTGGCCAGAAATAGAAAAATATTTTACAAATTCTATAATTATCGGACATAATGTTAAGAGTTCTGATTTAAATGCAATTGTAAAGAATCTAAGAAGATATAACATTGATATTCCTGTTTTATATTGTGTTGATACATATGAATTATCAAAGAAACTTGTAAAGCCATTTGAGATATCTGATTATCAACTGTCTACATTGTGCAATTATTTCGGAATAGATATTGATAATGAGCATGATGCATTTGATGATGCCTGTGCTTGTGCAGATTTATTAAAAGAATTTGTTAATGTATTTGAATTAAATTTAGAAGATTATGTGGAAGAATATCAAATAAAAGATACTGGTGATTTTGTTGAATATGTTTCTTCTGTTGAGTTTAGGAGAGAATTGAATACACTTTATGGTGTTTTATGTGGAATAGAGTTAGATAATCAAATAGTACAAGAAGAACATGAATATATTGTGGACTGGTTAGAAAGTCATAGGCATTATATTCATTATGAATCTGTTGGTCATATTATTAAGGTATTAAAAATGATTTTGGAAGACAATATTATCACAAAGGAAGAAATTGATACATTGAAAACTGTAATCTCAATGTATCTTCAAGAGATAAAATCTAGTAGAGAAACTTTAGCAACTCAATTTTTACAAGGATTGACCTTGGGTATAAAAGCTGATAAAGAAATAAAAGATATTGAAATTTATAATCTTCAAAAGTGGTTATATGATAATGATTATTTGGAAGGGCATTATCCATATGATAAATTGATCCATAAAGTCGAAGAAATTGTTGAAGACAAGATTATAACATTGGAAGAAAAAGAAGAATTAAAGAAACTATTTGATGAATTGAATAATCCAATAGAAAATCTTAATAATGCAATAATTGAGTTTGAAAATAAGTCATTTTGTTTAAGCGGAAATTTTGAATATGGTTCAAAAGCAAAAGTTGAAGAATATATTACATCAAAAGGTGGTAGTGTGGATAAAAATATAAAGAAGAACACCAATTATTTAGTTGTTGGTGAAGATGGATCTTCTAAATATTCTAATGGAAATTATGGTACGAAAGTTAAAAGAGCAATTGAATCAGGAATTACGATTTTGAAAGAATATCAGTTATTTAATCTTTGATTTATTGAAATCAGAGACTTATACACTTTGTAATAAATTGATTTATGCAGCCTGTTACTAATTCTATTGAAGTCGTGATATGATTTTTATACGAAAGGTTTGTCAAATGAGTAGAAATAAAAATAGATTATTTATATATGGGAAATCATTAAGTTTAATATACATAGGTTGGATTGCTCGGACAACTTACGGAATTTGAAAACAATAATGTATTTAAAAAAGATGAGGAGAAAGTATATGATAGATGTGTATATGAATTGTCCTACATTTGAAAATGAATTCTATATGTTAAGAAAGGTAGAAAAGGAAGATGCGAAGGACTTATTAAAAGTATATTCTGATTCTAAAGCTGTACCTTTCTTTAACAGTGATAATTGTGGTGGAGATGATTTTCACTATACTACAGAAGATAGAATGAAAGAGGCAATTGAATACTGGCTTTGGGAGTATAATAGACAAGGGTTTGTTCGCTGGGCAATTATCTCAAAAAAGACAAAGGAAGCAATAGGTACGATAGAACTTTTTCATAGGGATGCGAATGATTTTTTTACAAACTGTGGTTTGTTAAGAATGGACATCCGTAGTGATTATGAAATTGCAAGTGAGATTATTAAAATTCTAGCGTTAATCATTGAACCTGCCTATACGCTTTTTCACTGTGATAAAATTGCGACAAAGGCGATTGCACCAGCAAAAGAGCGTATTGAGGCATTGAAATCCTTAGGTTTTAATCTTTCCAAAGAAAAACTAATAGGCCATGATGAAACAGAGTATGGTTCTTATTTTTTCTTATCCAAAAATTAATAGGGCATGTACTGTTTACTAAAATGTAGATTTGAAGTGCCTTGTACAATGTTGAAAGTCAAGATTAGTTGTTTACGAATACACTGTTTCTTTTTTGTAAGATATGCGATATAATGATGAAAAAATGAAAAGAGGTATGTTATGCAGCTGTCTTATATTCATGAACAAAAAGAAAAATTAAGAAAAGAAATAGAAATAAAGAAACAGGAATCTGGAAGGTTTTCATTTCTGCGGTTTCTATCTATTGTAGGTTTTATCTTTGGTATTTATCAGGGATATTATGGAAATCATCCATATTTTTATATAGTAAGTATCTTGATGTGTGTTGTTTTTATTTATCTTGTTATTAAACATAATCGTATAAAAAAAGAAATAGAGGACACACAGGCACTTTTTTTCGTATATGAAGATATTGAAAAACGTAAGGATGATCGCTGGAAAGAATATACAGATACAGGCGAAGAGTTCTTGGTGGAAGATGCCAAACAAGAAGTTGATTTGGATATTTTTGGAAAAGCAAGTTTGTTTCAATATCTTAATTGTGCAAAAACAATGGAGGGAAGAAAATATCTAGCATCACTGTTAAGCTGGAAGCAGCAGGATAGTGAGCAAATAAAACAGCGACAGGAGGCTGTGAAAGAATGTATTTCTTCCACGGATTTATCACTTCGTTTTATGCAACTGTCAAAACTTTTTGAATGGCATGCAGGGAAAAAGAAAAAACGTCAGATGGAGCATTTTTATCAGGCAATGGAAACTCATGAACATTTTTATGCGAAACTATGGAAAAGAATATGCATATTTATTTCTGTATGTTGTGTAGGGATAACCGCTGCTTCTTTTTTCTTTCATCAGCTGCAGGCGTATGCACTTATTCTTTTTATGGGAAGTTTATGTCTTGCGTTTTTATTCTATATGAAAAATAGTGCAGTGTTATCTTCCACAGGAATGTATGCATCCATTATGCAGGATTATCAGCGCATGCTGGAAGAAATTGAGCATGCAGATGTAACAAGTGCATTTCTTCAGCAGTTGAAAAAAGATTGTGCACAAGCTGATCATGCAATTCTTAAGCTTCAGCATATTTTGCAGATGGTGCAGGTACGTAATAATTTTATTTTACATTTCATTGTAAATGGTTTTTTACTTCTTGATTTTCAATGTGTGTTCGCACTGGAAGATTGGAAAGAGCGCTATGGAAGTCATGTTCGTACATGGCTGTGTGCCATAGGGAAGATGGAAGCAATGGTTTCTTTGGCACAAATTGGTCTAGTGAAAGATACATATTGTGAAGCAAAAGTTATAGAACATGAAACACCGACTTTCTGTTTTGAAAAAATGTATCATCCGCTAATTCAGGAAAAGCGTGCAGTGGCTAACAGTTTTGATGCAGATAATAAAACGTATATTATTACTGGAAGCAATATGTCTGGGAAAACAACCTTTCTTCGTACCATTGGTATCAATATGATTTTGTTTCATGCAGGAGCACCACTTTGTGCAGTATCTGGAAGTGCAACATCCATGAATCTATATACAAGTATGCGCGTGCATGACAATGTAAGTGAAGGAATTAGTACTTTCTATGCAGAAATTCTTCGCATTAAAGATATGATGCTGGCAAGTGAAAAGAAAGAAAAAATGCTGGTGCTGGTAGATGAAATTTTTAAAGGTACAAACAGTGCTGATCGTATCGTATGTGCCAAAACGGCATTGGAAAAACTGCATTTGTCATGGATCATTACCTTTGTATCGACACATGATTTTGAATTGTGCGATATGGATAAAACAATGAATGCAGAAAATTATCATTTCTCTGAATATTATGAAGATGATAAAATTCTATTTGACTATACGTTAAAAGAAGGACGCTGTACAACAACAAATGCCAAACAGCTAATGAAAATGGCGGGTTTTTAAATAGAGGTATAAGACATAAAGAAAACAGGTGAATTTACCTGTTTTCTTTGTTTAACAATGCATATTGCAATGCAATGATCGTTTTCGCATCATCAATTTCTCCATTTTCTAACATCTTCTGGATTTCATCAAAGGAAAACCAAAGGGTCTCGATTTCTTCATCCTCATCCATTGCCTTTGGGTTTTCTACTTTTATCAAGTCATTGCTGTAATATAAATAAATCTTTTCATTACAGAAACCTGGTGTCGAGTACATTTCACAGATAGGGTATAGCTTCTCACTTGTATAGCCGCTTTCTTCTTCCAATTCCCGCAATCCACATGTATAAGGATCTTCTCCTTGTTCCAGCTTACCTGCAGGAATTTCTAAAGACGTTTTTTGAATCGCATAGCGATATTGTTTTACCAGCAAGACCTTATCTTCTTTTATCGCAAGAACGCCAACACCGCCATGATGATGAATGACATCACGTTCATATATCTTGCCTTTGATTTCTACTTCATCTTTACTCATGGTAAAGATAGAACCACGATACACTTCTTTTGAAGATATTTTTTTCTGCATATTTGATCACCAATACCATTATACGAAAAATCAACGTATATGCAAGATATCTTATAAAGGATGTTTCATAATACTTTGTGCCAATGCATTGGCAATCGCATCTTGTCCTTTTTCGGAAGTGATATATGCCACATCTTTATCATCACTGATAAATCCGATTTCTACCAGCATTGCGGGAATATTATTTTCGTCAATGACTAGCAGTGGGTTTTCCTGTGTTGTCTTGATTCCACGATTTTGTGTAAAATTTAACTCCTGCAGGTTTGTTTCCAAAGTCTTCGCCATGTTTGTAGTTAGCTCTTCTTTATCTTTGATATAGATTTCAAAGCCTCTTGCCCCATCATTGTAGTAAGCTCCATAGTTTAAATGCAGGGATATAAAACAATCGGCATTCGCATCTTTTGCAATTTGTACGCGGGATAACAAATCCTGTCGATTATCATTTTCCCATGCTACATCATCACTGGTTCTTGTGTATACGACTTCATAATTGTTCTTTTTTAGTATTTCTCCGGTTTTCATTGTTAAAGACAATGCGATGTCAGCTTCTTTTAAATTTTTTCTGGAAAGAGAACCGCCATCATAACCGCCATGTCCAGCATCTAGAGTAATTACTCCTTTTTTTACTACCGTTGTATTTTTAGGTGCTGTTTCTTTGCTGTACACTTCTACCGGCTTTTTCTCCGGAGAGAAACCGGCATAAACAAAGCAGAGACTAAACAGGGTAATCCACATGTATGTAACTATATTTTTCATATAAATGTATTCCTTTCTGAATGAACTGCTATGTAAAATATCTTTTTTAAAATATGACTTTTATAATTTTACACAAAACTTTCGTTATTTTTCAAGCAAAAGATGTGAAAATTATGTGATTTTTTATATTTTCCATAGCAAAGGCCATACTACGTTTAGGAAGGAGGCTTCTTGTATGAAGGAAAAAGTCATAAGAGAACGTTCTAAAATACATAAACCCAAACAGCATAAAATAAGAAATGCGCTTGTTGCATTTGCAGGCGGAGGAAGTTTGGCAGTGGCTGCTCAGCTTGTTATGCAGAGTTTTGTGGTATTTCTTAATGTCAAAAAAGATATGGCAGTATCCATGACGATCGTGCTGATTATTTTTGTAACTGCATTGTTAACAGCGCTTGGAAAATATGATAAGATTGCACAGTTTTTTGGCGCTGGGGTATTTATACCAATTTCCGGATTTGCGAATTCACTGGCATCCTGTGCTCTGGAAGGAAAAAGTGAAGGTTTGATTTTTGGTATTGGAAGCAACATGTTTAAACTGGCCGGTTCTGTTTTAACGTGTGGTGTTGTATCGGCATTTGTGTTTGGTATGGCACGATTTCTTTTGTTTGGAGGGTAGACTATGACAACCATTACGTTTCAAAATGTATATGTAACTTCAAGAGGATGTGCAGTAGGCCCTTTGGAAGCAAGCGGACCTTTAAAAGGAAAATTTGATATTTGTTTTGATGATTTGTACTGCAATGAAAAAAGCTTTGAAAAGGCAGAACAGAAATTGCTGTATAGCGCTATTGATGCGACAATGCGTAAAAGCAAAGTGGTGATGAAAGATGTGGACTTGCTGTGTGGAGGAGATTTATTAAATCAATTGTTATCTTCTCACTATGTAGCTCGCGATTTTCACCGTCCTTTTCTTGGTATGTATGCCGCATGTGCAACCAGCAGTGCACTCATTGGACAGGCGGCTATATGGGTGGAACATGGGTATGCACAATATGCATTGGCATTTACAAGTTCCCATGTCGCAACGGCAGAACGACAATTTCGTTATCCTAATGAATATGGCATTCAAAAAAAAGAAACAACCACAAGTACGGTAACAGGAGCAGGAGCAATACTTTTATCAAATAAGCCAGGAAATCTAAAAGTTACTGCGTTTACACCAGGAGAAATTGTTGACTGGCAGCATACAGATGCCAATGATATGGGGCTGGCAATGGCACCCGCTGTATTTTCTACCTTAACGACACATTTAAAAGACACCAATAGAACGATGCAGGATTATGACTGTATCGTCAGTGGTGATTTATCTGAAATCGGTTTTTCTTTCATGATGGATTTGCTGGTAAAAGATGGCTATGATATAGATGATCGTTTCAATGACTGTGGTTTATTGATATACGATAGAAAGAAACAACATGTGTTTTGCGGAGGAAGTGGATGTGCATGCAGTATGGTCGTAACGATTGCCCATTTATTACAACTATTGGAAGAAGGAGTATATCATCGTATTCTTGTGATTGCCAGCGGGGCGCTGTTATCCCCAGTTGCGCTGCAGCAGAAAGATACGATCCCCTGTATAGCCCATGCGATTGTTTATGAAAGAGGGGATGTATGATGGTATATATCAATGCTTTTTTATTTTGCGGTACGATTTGTATGCTGGGACAGATTCTATATGATAATACAAAGTGGACAGCGGGCCATATTACCTCCCTGTTTGTAGTTATCGGTGCTTTTTTAGATACCTTTAGTATTTATGACTGGTTTTTGGATATTGCAGGCATGGGGGCAAGTCTTCCTATTACCAGTTTTGGACACAGTTTAATTCATGGGGCATTGGCACAGGCAGAAAAACAGGGAATCTTAGGAATTGCATTAGGTATGTTTGATCTTACTGCAGCAGGTATCACAAGTGCAATTCTTGCGGCATTTTTTGTCGCGTTATTCGCACGGCCAAAATCATGAACGATTTAAATCAGCGATTTCAGGATTTTAAAGAAAAGATTGCCCCTTCTTTTGACTTTGCGACACGCTATCTCTGTATACAAAATACCCATGTATATCTGTTGTTTTTATCCTCTTTAACCGACAGCAAACTATTATCATATCTGGTAGAAAGTGTTGTCATTACAGCTTCCCATGATGTTGAATTGACGGTATATCCTGCGGCTGTTGAAAAAACAGCAGATGAAAATAAAGCGATAATCGCAATATTAAGTGGACAATGCGTTTTGTTATGTGAAAACAGTGATGCCTACTATATTATAGAAACAAGACAGTATCCTTCACGAACAACCGCAGAGCCGGAAGTAGAAAGAAGTGTTCGTGGTTCTCATGATGGATTTGTCGAAAATTTCCTGCTGAATGTAGGGCTTGTTCGAAGAAGAGTACGAGATCCAAAATTAAAGTGCATCCTACGTCAGGGGGGTAAAAAAACACATTGTGATATTGCCTATATGTACATTGAAGATTTGGTGGATGTAGATGTACTGGATGATTTTACATCAAGACTTTCTTTGCTGGATGATGCCGAAATCTTAAATGAACGCAATCTGGTAGAAGAGCTTTATGGAAAAACATTAAATCCTTATCCACATGTTCGTTACAGTGAACGTCCTGATGTATGCGCAACCCATTTGCTGCAGGGGTATCTGCTTGTTTTCGTAGATAATTCACCTTCCATCATCATTTTGCCAACCACCTTTTTTGAACAGATCAAACAGGTAGAAGAATATACCCAGACAACACTGGTTGCTTTTTTTACCCGTATCATTCGTATAATCGGTATTTTGTTTTCCTTATATTTATTACCGCTTTGGGTGGCACTAATGATGGATCAAAATCCTACAATGTTAAAAATTCCCATTCAGGAAGTTCGGCTGTTTGCCTTTGCGATACAGGTTCTTCTTGCGGATATTGCGGTAGAATGGATTCGTCAGTCTTTAATTCACACACCATCTATCTTATCCAGTATCATGAGCTTTATTGCGGTTTTCCTTTTAGGTGATATGGCAATTTCTCTTGGTGCATACAGTGAAGAAATCTTGATTATGGTAGCTGCCTGCAATATAGGAAACTTGTTAACACCTTCGTATGAACTCTCTATGGCAAATAAAGTGTTTCGTATAATGTCTACCATGATTACCCTGGTATTAGGAAGTCCTGGATTCTGTATTAGTGTTGTCATTCATATTTCCATATTGCTTTCAACCAAAACAATCAAATATCCTTATTTATATCCTTTCATTCCTTTTTCTTATAAAGAATGTAAACGACTGTTATTTGGTACGCCGATTCATTTATCCAAACATAAAAAATCACCATAGAAGCAGTGCATGCTGCTTTTTTTGTTGTGGTGGAATAATCATGCTATAATATGGATAAAGAATTTAAAAAAGGAGCATGAACGTGATAAGGGAAATATTAGATAAGGAAGAGAAAAAGAGAATTTCTCGCAAAATACTAGAAGCACTTCCTAATTGGTTTGGAATTAAAGAGGCAAGAGAGGAATATATTTCAGATTGTGAAAGCCAGTATTTTTTTGCGGCAGAAAAAGATAGAGAGGCAATTGGATTTCTATGCCTGAAACAAACGGGAAAAGATACGGTTGAAGTAAGCGTGATGGGTATTTTACCAGAATTTCACCGACAGGGAATAGGAAAGGAATTATTTGCACTCGCAAGACAATATGCACTGGAAAAAGGATTCTCTTTTATGCAGGTTAAGACCGTACAAATGGGATGTTATGATATTTATGATGATACAAATAAATTTTATAAAAGTCTTGGTTTTAAAGAGTTTGAAGTGTTTCCTACTTTATGGGATGAATGGAATCCCTGTCAAATATACGTAATGTATTTAGGATAGAAAATGAATGTTACAGGTTATGGTTAGTGGAGGAAATGTTATGGAAACGAATATCCTTATGGTATTTATTGTGAATGCAGTATATCTTGCGATATGGTATGCAGTATATAAAATACGAACTTCAAAACGTAAAGAATTGCGTATATGGGATAATGGCTATGAATTTTTTGATTCTTTAGATGATGGAGTTAAAGAACGATACTGGAAAGAAGATACAAAAATCATCCATACGTTTTTTATCATATTTTTATTTTTCCTTGAAATAACTCTTTTTCTATACTATATCGACTCCACAAAACTGTACTGGATCATAAGTTTAAGTATTGGAATCGTGGCTTCTGTAGGTGTGGCAATGATTTTAAGTGTAAAACTGCAAAAGAAATTTCGTAGTAGAGAAAAGAAGTAAGTCTATCGTTTTACCATATTTCTTATAGCAATAGAAGTAGGTAGTTTATATTGACAGATGATGTCATCGAATATATGAAGCATATATCAAAAAAATTTGATGGAGGCCTAAAGATACGATGAAAAAAGATGTAGTGAAAGTTGCATTTGTATGTGTGCATAATTCCTGTCGCAGTCAAATTGCCGAGGCGCTGGGAAAACGGTTGGCTTGTGATGTGTTTGAAAGTTATTCTGCTGGAACAGAAACAAAACCGCAAATCAATCAGGATGCTGTGCGTTTAATGAAACAAAAGTATCAGATTGACATGGAAAAAACGCAGTACTCCAAACTTTTATCAGATATTCCACCAGTGGATGTTGTGATTACAATGGGATGCAATGTAGATTGTCCAAACCTTCCATGCAAATACAGAGAAGATTGGGGATTGGAAGATCCTACGGGGAAAAGTGATGAAGAGTTTGCATATACAATAGAGCAAATTCATACAAAAATTATAGAATTATCCAAAAGAATACAGGAATATATATCCGTATAAGATAGTTTGCTTCAGTATAAAAGGCTAGTCATAATGATTGGCCTTTTTAATATATGTGATTGATAATCAAATCCAGTTTAATTATAATGTATATAAATAAAAATAAAAGTTCTGGGAGATTTGTATAATGAAAAAAAGCAAAGAGATAAAAACAAAAAGACTACTTTTAAAATCATTCGATAGCACTGACTTTGAAGTAATGAAATCACTTTTATGTAATAATGAGATTAGTAAGACTTATATGATTCCTACTTTTTCTTCAGAGGAAGAAGTGATTAAATTGTTTCGTACTTTAAAAGATTTTTCAACTTCAGATGATCATTTTGTATACGGTATCTATTATAGAGGTAACTTGATAGGTTTCATAAATGATACAGAAACAGATGCTGAATTGATAGAAGTTGGATATGTAATTAGCCCTGATATGAAAAATCAAGGATTTGCAACAGAAGCTCTAATATCAGCTATTCAGGAGCTTTTCAGAATGGGGTATTTTGTTGTAAGAGCAGGTTGTTTTGAAAGCAATATAGCTAGTAAAAGAGTAATGGAGAAAAGTGGAATGCAACTTATTGATAAGACGGAAGATGTTGAATATAGAGGCGAATTACATCACTGTATTTATTTTGAAATAAAACAGTAATACAGAGATTTGCGGGTAAAAAAGACCATCAATTAAAATACTATCTTACTTTTTAGTTATGTTTAAATATAGATGTTCCTAAATGATTGTTTTCTTTTATGAAGTTGAAACAGTGTTTTAATGGTATAATTTTTATGAAAAGTTACATAAAACATAATTTATAAAAGATGAGGAGATAGTTTATGAAAAAATGGAGTGAAGAAGCTGAAAAGATAATGGTAGAGCGGTTTGGAAAAGATACTGTCATGGCACTTGCAACGATTGACAATGCTATTCCTTATGTGCGATATGTAGATGCTTATTATGAAGATGGTTGTTTTTATATCATAACTCATGCTCTTTCTAATAAAATGCAGCAAATAAAAAACAATCCTATTGTTTCGATTGCAGGTGAATGGTTTACAGCACATGGAAAAGGAATGAATATGGGGTATTTTTGTAAAAAAGAAAATCAAAGAATAGCAGAAAAATTAAAACATGTTTTTTCAGACTGGATTGATAATGGACATAATGATTTTAGTGATACAAATACGATTATTCTATGTATTGAAATAAGTGATGGAGTATTGTTTTCTCATGGAAAAAGATATGAAATTTAAACATGAAATATTCTTTTATTTGGAGATAACTATATCAAATGTCCTTATTGTGAAAAAGAAATGCAGAGTGGTTATATTCCAACAGATAATATACCTGCACAGTGGCTTCCTGATGGGAAAAGACAAAGTTTATTAAAAATTGCATACGCAAAAGATTGTATAAAATTATTGAAGAAAATGGAATTCTAGGGCATCATGCAAAAGCGGATTATTGTGATAAATGTGGCATTATTTTATTAAAGGAAGAACGATAAGAGAAAATCTGGAGGTTTTTATAGCGATGAAAAGATATGCTGCTTTCTTGCGAGGAATTAATATAAGCGGGAAAAACAAGGTGCCAATGGCAGAATTAAAGAAAAGGTTTGAGAAACTTTCATTTAAAGAGGTTAAAACCTATTTAAACAGCGGCAATGTGTTATTTTCTAGTGAAGAAGAAAATATACCTGAGTTTGTAGAACAAATCGAGGGAATGATAAAACAGCAGTTTGGTTTAACTATCCCTGTTTTAGTAATAACAATAGAAAATCTAAAGGATATTTTAAATCATGCCCCTAACTGGTGGGGAAATGATAACAAAGAAATTTATGATAATTTAATATTTATTATGCCGCCTGCAAAATTTTCAGATGTATATGCTGCTATTGGTGAACCTAAAAAAGAACTGGAAAAAATAGAGAATTATAAAGATGTGATATTCTGGTCTTTTTATCGTAAAGATTATCAAAAAACAAATTGGTGGTCTAAGACAGCAAATGCAGGTATAAGCATAAAACTAACAATAAGAACAGCGAATACGATTAGAAAAATAGTGGGGATGTAGTTATATAGAGAACAAGTAGTTAAGGAGGGACTATGGCTTCAAGCAAAGAATATTTACAATTTATTTTAGGACAGTTGTCGGAATTAGAAGAAATTACATAAAAACGAAAAAAAGAAATAAATAAGATCCTGTTTGTTGAAAAAAGTGAGTATTGAACGGAGGTGAAAAAATGATAACTTCGTATATGAAAGATATTATAGATAGTGATATTCATAAGGTTTGGGAAACTATTTTAGCAGTTGATAAGTATAGTGCATGGCGAAGTGATGTAAGTAAAACAGAAATCATAGATGATCATAAATTTATTGAATATAACAATGAGGGTTATGCTACTACCTTTACAACTACGTTTATAGAGCCATATAAACGATGGGAATTCGATATGGAAAATAGTAATATAAAAGGACATTGGACAGGAATTTTTACTTGCGTTGATAAGAAAACGCAAATTGATTTTACAGAAGATGTAATTTGTAAAAAATGGTTTATGAAGCTATTTGTAAAATCATACTTGAAGAAACAACAGACACAATTTGTTTTAGATCTAAAACGAATACTAAAATAATCAGCTGGAATCAAGAGGAGTTCTGTCATGAAAGAATTTAAAAGGAAAAATCAATTGCTGTCTCTTTGTGGATTAAACTGCGGGCTTTGTCCAATGTTTTTAGGAAAGTACTGCGGTGGTTGTGGAAACGGTAATTCCTCGTGTAAAATTGCCAAGTGCAGTCTTGAACATGGAAACATTGAATATTGTTTTGAATGTAAGAATTATCCTTGTGCACATTATCAATATGTCGATGAATACGACTCCTTTATTACGCATAAACATCAAAAAAAAGACTTAAAAAAAGCGCAACGCATTGGGATTAAACAATACAATCTTGAACAGAAAGAAAAAATACAAATTCTATCTTATTTACTTTCTAACTATAACGATGGACGCAGAAAAAATTTCTTTTGCATAGCGGTCAATCTGCTGGAAGTATCTGAATTACAGGAAGTCATGAAGCTTCTGCAATCGAATGTGGAATTGTCTTTGTTACCTGCAAAAGAACGATCCTTGTATGTTGTAAATGCAATGAAAGAAATTGCCGAAAGAAGAAATATCGAGGTAAGGTTAAGAAGGAAATCAAGAAAGGATGATGTGTGATGAAGGATAAAAATATTTGGATGATTGCTGGAATTATAATTTATATTTTCCTATCTGGAATCGATCGATTTGTATATAGAATCCCTAATATCATTTATATTCCAGTGGCAATTTTTGGTATGTTCTTAATATTCGCAGGAGTTTTTAAAAAGAAAAACTAAATAAATAAAGTGTATATGGAGGATTAGAAGATGGTTGTATTGATAACAGGAGCATCACACACAGGGAAGACGTTGCTTGCGCAAAAACTGTTAGAAAAATATAAATACCCATATGTATCAATAGATCATATAAAGATGGGTTTGATTCGTAGTGGATATACCAATCTTACAGTGGAAGATGATAGTGAACTTACACACTATTTGTGGCCGATAGTTCGCGAGATGATAAAAACTGCGATAGAAAATAAACAGAATCTTATTGTGGAGGGGATTTATATTCCTTTTGATTGGACAAAGGATTTTGATAAGGAATATCTGAAACATATAAAATACTTTTGTCTTGTTATGAGTGAGAAGTATATAAAACATCATTTTGACAGTATAAAGAAATATGCAAACAGTATTGAATACCGTATGGATGATGAAGGATGCACAATAGAAAGTGTTTTAGAAGATAATGCTTATTTTTTACAAAATGCCAAGAAATACAATTTGAATATCGTCTTTATTGATGATACGTATGAAATAAATGTTGAACTATGATCACCGTTAATGGAAATCGAATATAAGTTGGAAAGGTTAGTCGGAGTGATTAACCTTTTTTCGTATTATAAAATGTAATAAATACAAAATAAGAAATAAAACAAATAATATTGTCACTTTTTGCGTTATTCTTTCATCTATTATATGTAACGTCGAAAGGAGTATATCACATGGTTTTTAGCAGTTTACAATTTATATTTATTTTTCTACCCATCTTTTTTGGGTGTTACTATATGGTGCCTAATCGTAATAAAAATTATATTTTACTCATTGGAAGCTTGTGTTTTTATTTTGTTGGAACGATAAACAATCCAGAATACTTAATACTTTTTATTATAAGTATCCTGATAGATTACATAGTAGCTTTAGGGATAGAAAAGCATGTTAAGTATAAAAAAATAATATTACTTACAGGGATTTTCTTTCATGTTGGCAGTCTTGTTGTTTTTAAATATTTAGGGTTTGTTTTGATGGAATTAAGCAAGCAGATGGAAAGTTTTAACTTTACAAAGAATATCGTTCTTCCTATTGGTATTTCATTTTATACTTTCCAAGGTATTTCTTATATTGTTGATGTATATCGAGGAAATATAAAGGCAGAAAGAAGTCTTCTGCATTATGCAGTTTATATCGCTATGTTTGAACAGTTGATTGCCGGTCCCATCGTTACGTATAAGCAGGTTAGAAAGGAATTATATGTCAAAAAAATTAATCGCTTATCTGTAATGGAGGGAATAGGTACATTTATTATCGGACTTGGATTAAAGGTTCTTCTTGCGAATCCGATTGGTAAATTGTGGACGCAAACCTGTGCAATTGGTTTTGAAAGTATCTCTACTCCACTTGCATGGTTATCTATATTTGCGTTTACGTTTCAAATTTATTTTGATTTTTGGGGATATTCTTTAATGGCAATTGGACTTGGAAAAATGCTGGGCTTTCAACTTCCTAAAAATTTTGATTATCCCTATTTAAGCCTAAGTATGACACAGTTTTGGAGAAAGTGGCATATGACACTAGGTTCCTGGTTTAAAGAGTATGTGTATATCCCATTAGGCGGAAATCGAAAGGGATTTATAAAAACCATTAGAAATTTAATGATTGTGTGGCTGTTAACAGGGATTTGGCATGGAGCAGGATATAATTTTATTTTGTGGGGTGCCGTGCTGTTTATTATTTTGGTTATAGAAAAATTCTTTATTGGAAAGTGGCTGCATCGTTATTCGATGGCAGGACATCTTTATATGTTTATCATAATTCCGCTAACCTGGGCAGTTTTTGCGATTGATGATATAGGGCAGATGGGTGTGTTTTTTACAAGGTTATTTCCGTTTTTATCGCAAGGCATGGAGTCGATTTTTCCAAATGATTACATAAAATACTGGAATTTATACTATCCGTTTTTTATTGCGGGAATCCTTTTTTCAACAAAAATACCGTTTCAATTACTAAAAAAGATCAAAAATAAAACCATTATTACTGTGATATTGCTGCTTGTTTTTCTTGCCTGTACATATTGCATGTATAAAGGACTGGATGATCCGTTTTTATATTTTAGATTTTAAGAGGTAACAACATGAAAAAATCAAATTTTATCACCATACTAATATTTGCACTGTTTATTGCAGGAAGTATCTTTGTAATGAACAAAGATTACAATAAAGAAGCTGTACATAAAGTTGTGAAAGAAAACTCTGTAGCGAAAGTTAAAAAACCTGTTTCAAAACCGCAAAAGAAAAAAGAAGAAAAGAAGCAGGACAAAGTGGAAGAGGATAAGAAACAGGTTTCCAGTTTTTCTATGCAAAATACACTGTTTATTGGAGATTCCAGAACAGTAGGGTTAATGGAATATGGAAAAATGAAAGAACCAGATTTTTTCTGCAGTGTAGGTATGAGTGTTTTTAATATATATGATGATGCACTTAGTGTTCCTAAAGTAGGAAATGTAACCTTATCACAATTATTAACGAATAAAAAGTATGATAAAATATACATTATGCTGGGAGTTAATGAGATGGGATATCGCTTTGATAAGATAATAGAAAAATATAAAGAATTACTTTCTTTTATAAAGCAGAAACAACCGGATACAACAATTTTTCTTCAGGCAAATTTACATGTGACAGGCGAGCGTTCTAATAGTGATGATACGTTTAATAATCACTCCATAAATAAACTGAATAAGGCTCTTTCCAAGATGGCGGATAATAAAAAGATTTATTATTTAGATGTAAATCCTATATTTGATGATGAAAACGGAAATTTATCAGCAGATAAATCAGAAGATAACACACATCTTTATGCCAAATATTATGAAGTTTGGGGAAAGTGGATTGTTTCACAGAGTGCTTCGCTTACAAAGGAGGAATTACATTGAATATAAAGGAGGAGTTTTGTGAAAATATTCGACTTTATGAAAAATCTATGTATCATTTGGCATATTCTATTGTAAGAAATGATGCCGATGCCAGCGAAATTATCAGTGAATCGATATATCGGGCCTATAAAAACTATGGAAGTTTAAAAAATAAAAAAGCTTTTAAAACATGGATTCTTCGAATTGTACACAATACGGCAGTAGAAATGATTAGAAAAAATGCAAAATTTATAACGATGGATGAAATAAAAGAAGATATTGGAGGAAGTATCAAACATGACATAACAACCAAAATTACAGTAAGAGAAGCAGTGGAAAGTTTGAAACAGCCATATCGAACAGTGACCGTTTTGTTTTATTATGAAAATTTATCACTTTCTCAGATTGCACATATTACTAACACCAATATCATAGCGGTGAAGAAGCAATTATCTCGTGCCAGGAAAAAACTCTTGGAAATTTTGAAGGAGGACTTCATGTATGAAAAAATTTGATACTTACCTTAGACATAAAATATCAAAAGAACAAAGAGAAGTTTCAAATCTTGTGAAAGATAAAATTGAGGAAACATTGCAGACGCTGCCACAGACAACACCGAATGAAAAAAAATCCCTCCATCTTCCACGATTTGCATTTGCGGCAGGATGTTTGGTGTTTGTGATGGTATTCCTGCTTCCCAATGTAAGTGTCGTATATGCCGATACGATGGAAAAAGTTCCATTTATTGGGGATATCATCCATGTTGTTACGATCAGGAATTATTTCTATTCTGATGACAAACATGAAATGGATATTAAAGTGCCAAAAGTTGAACATGAAAACAGCAGCGCATTAGATTCTATAAATGAGGAAATAACAGAATTAACGGATACTGTTTTAAAACGGTTTTATGCAGATCTGGAACAAATCAAAGATAAGGGACACAGCTCTGTTTATGTTGATTATAATGTAGTTACCAATACGGATTTTTGGTTTACCTTGAAGATACAGGTTGTTGAAGCAGCGGGAAGTGGAAATACATACTATGAATATTATCACTTGGATAAAAGAGCTGATAAAATTATAAAACTAGGGGATATTGTAGAAAAGGAAGCATTTTATGAAGTAGTAGAAAAGGATATAGAAAAGCAAATGCTGCAAAAAATGAAAGAGGATAAAAATTTGGTATACTGGGTAAAAGATGCTACTTTTGGAGACTGTGTTTCGATTGATTCCAAGCATAATTTTTACTGGGATAAAGAAGGAAATCTTGTGGTGCCATTTGATAAATATAAAGTTTCTCCAGGTTATATGGGTACACCAGAATTTTGTGTCAAAAAAGATATTATAAAGAAATATTTAAAAGATGAGTTTAAAGATATGTTTTAAAAAGTAACTATGTTACTTAAGTAAAAGGTTGGTCATGATGATTGACCTTTTAATTTTGATGGTGTAGCTAAGACACGATAGAAGAAAGGAGGTGTTATGATGTGCAATAGGTAAACCTTGTGGAACAATGGATTCATCTTATGAAAAAAACAAAAAGTAGTAACGAATTGACATGAAAAATACAAGAATTAGCTATGTATCGCTTATGAAAAGATAAGGCAGGATTTATCATTTATTAGTTTTCTAATACGTTTTATCTTCAATTCAAGGCGAATTTCCGTTATTTTTCCTACAAAAAGATAGGAAATCTTGTTATAATATGCTTTGCGAGGTGAATTTTATGGCATTTACAATTACAATTGAACAGTTTGAAGGTCCTTTGGATTTAATGCTGCATCTAATTAAAGAAAATAAACTTGACCTGTTTGATTTGGATATGAATTTGTTAAGTGAACAATATTTACAATATTTAAATGCCATGGAATCCATGCATCTGGAAATTGCCAGTGAATATCTTGCAGAGCTTGCAGGGTTGCTGGAATATAAAAGTAAAAAACTTCTTCCAAGAGAAAAAGTAGAAATAGAAGAAGAGTATGAAGAAGATCAAAGAGAACGTCTTGTGAAAAGGCTTTTAGAATATCAGCGTTATAAAGAAGTTAGTGCCGATTTTGAAAAGAAATATGAAGAGCGACAGCTTTTGATGAGCAAACCAATCAGTGAAGAAACAAATAAATGGATGAAAACTTCTATTGAAAAGAAACTGGAAGGAAATCCTTATGATCTGATCAAAGCGATGAATAAAGTGCTTCGCCGTATGGCATTGGCACACCCGATAGAAACTCGTATGACTGTAAAAGAGTTGTCTAGTGATGAGCGTATCTTGCAAATAAAAAAACGTTTAGAGGGGTTTGTAGGAAAAATGAACTTTGAACAGCTTTGCAGTGACTGTACAGATTTGCATATGGTTATCGTTACCTTTCTTTCTATATTGGATTTAATTAAACATAAGGAAATCACCTTTACGGTAGATGAAGAAGAAACGATTTGGATTATTAAAGGAGAAAACAGTTATGGAGAAGTATAAACAAATACTGGAAGGACTTCTTTTTTTAAGTGGGGATGAAGGCCTTTGCATGACGCAGCTGTTAGGGGTGTTTCAAGATGAATTAACGCAAGAAACACTGGAAACACTGCTTGATGAAATGATGAAAGAATATATGGAGCAGGCAAGAGGATTTGAGCTTGTTTGTTATGGGGGCGTATATAAACTGGTATCAAAGGCAATCGTACATCCATATGCGGAAAAGTTATTCTCTAAAATTCATGTGGCAACGTTATCGAATGCAGCTATGGAAACTCTGGCCATCATTGCTTACAAACAGCCAATTACAAGAGCTGAGGTTGAAGAAATTCGTGGTGTAAACTGCGATATGATGGTGCGTAAGCTAATGGCTAGAAACTTGATTAAAGAATGTGGAAGAAGTGATGCACCGGGAAGACCTTTTTTATATGAAGTTACAGAAGAGTTTATGGATACTTTTAAACTTGAAAGTTTAAAGGAATTGCCGGAATTGCCGGAATTTAAAGAAGAAACAGAAGAAGAACTGTTCGTAGAATAGTTCTTCTTTTTCTTTTTGTCTCATATATTTTTGAATGGTGATATGATGAAAATACTGGTAAGTATAGTAGTTAGTATTTTGTTCATTTGTTCAAGTATATCTGCAGATTCTTATTGTGTCATGAGTGGGGAAGATGGAAACATTATCGAAGAAAAGGACATGCATAAACAGCAAAGTGTTGCCAGTATTTCAAAGATCATGACGGCAATTATTGTGATAGAGAATGGAAATTTATATGATACATGGAAATGCAGCGATGCGATTGATAAAGCTTATGGTTCTATGTTGTATTTGAAAAAAGGACAAGAGGTATCTGTTGAAATGCTGCTGTATGGCTTGCTGCTTAGAAGTGGGAATGATGCAGCAGTAGAACTGGCACACCATGAATCTGGAAGTATAGAAGCCTTTGTAGATAGGATGAATAAAAAGGCAAAAGATATAGGTATGTTAAATACGGTATTTAAAAATCCAAGCGGACTTGATGAAGAAGATGGAGGAAATCTTTCAACAGCTTATGATATGGCGATACTTATGCGCTATGCAATACAAAATCCAGTCTTTGTGAAAATTAGTTCTAGTAAATATTATAAAACAAAAGAAAATGGGACATGGAAGAATAAAAATCGACTGCTGTTTGAATATCCGTTTACAATAAGCGGGAAAACAGGATTTACGAAAAAGGCAGGAAGAACCTTGGTAAGTGCTGCAAGTTACAATGATATGCACAGTATTGTTGTTACATTAAATAAAGGAGATGATTTTGCCTTTCATGAAGAGAAACATACTGCTTTTTTAAATGACTACAAAAATCTGGAAGTGCTAGAAAAAGGTACGTATCGTATTCTAGGAAGGAATTATACAGTAGATGAAGCAATTTCCATGAATTTAAAAAAAGATACAAAAGAACAAATAGAAACCTTTTCTTATATTGATAAGAAAAAATTATATGTAGAAGTACTTCAGAAAGGGAATGAGCAGGTGTTTTCTTATATGGCAGGCAAAGGAGTTAGAAAATGAATATAGTATGGATGGGAATGCTTTTATTATCTTTTGCTGTAGCGTTATATCATGGGGATGTTGAAGTATTAAATCATGTGTTTATGGAAGTAGGAAAGGACACTTTTGATTTTGTGCTGCCATTGTTATGTGTAACTGCTTTTTGGAATGGTATTTTGTATATTGCAAAGGATGCAGGTATTTTATTGTTTCTAGAAAAACTCATGCATCCCTTGTTAAGACGTTTATTCCCAGATATAAAAGAAGATCGTCAAACACTAGGTTATATTGCCAGCAATGTGGTTGTGAATATGGTAGGACTTGGTTCGGCTGCTACACCTATGGGCTTAAAAGCAATGGAAGGTATGCAGAAGCATAATCATGATAAAACAAAAGCTACACGATCTATGGTTACATTTCTTGTATTAAATACAGCAGGTGTAACCCTTTTATCAACGACACTACTTGCGATACGATCAAATTTTCATTCTCAAAACCCTGCTTCCTTTATGCCTTATGCCATCATCGCCACCTGTTTTGCATCTTTTGCCGGTTTGTTGATGGATCGATGGAGAAACTATCATGAGTAAGAGTATTTATATACTTCCTATCATCGTCATTGTTATCCTGCTTATTGCTTTTTTCAAAAGGATAAATGCATATCATTCATTTACATGTGGAGTACAAGATGGAATTCGACTGTTTATTGAAATATATCCAGCTATGCTTGCTATGATGTTTGCGATTTCCATGCTGGAAGAAAGTGGACTAATGGATATGGCAGGCAGCTTTTTTTCTAATCTAATTCCTTCAATTCCTAAAGATATATGGCCAATGATCTTCTTTCGGCCGATATCGGGAAATGCTTCTTTAGCAATACTTTCTCATATATTTGAAGAAAATGGTCCGGATTCTTTGGCAGGTATGATGGCAAGTATTTTACAGGGTTCTACAGATACTACATTTTATGTGATTACCTTATATTATTCCAGTGTAGGAATTTCAAAAATAAAGAATTCTTTAAGCATTGGTTTGTTCGCAGATTTTGCAGGAATCAGCATGGCAATTTTACTGGCACTGTATTTCTTTAAATAAAAGCAATGAATTAATGATAAATGAATTGAATTAAAAATAGAAAGTGTTATATTTAAGTTGTAAAGAAATAATGATGTTTAATAATTAAGTTTTTTATAATAAAGAACAATATCGACGAATAATGCAGCAAGTAAATCTTCCATTATACAATCAATTTGATTTTTAATTGATGATTAAAAAAGAATGGTGGCTAGAATATGAAAAAACACAAGAGAATTATTTTTTTGGTTATATTGAGTATTATGGGATTAGTTAATGCATTATTATTATTCAACAAATATATTGATAACAAACTGGAATCCCAGCTCATGACTTCTTTGGAAAATTTATCACAACAAAACGTTGTTATTATAAACCACCAGATTGAGGATAAGTTTTCTTTGCTTCAAATGTTCGCAAATGAGGTAGGGGATAAGAAAAACTATGATATTGTTCAAGATCATAAAAAAGTAGAGAAACTATCTCAAATTTTCGGCTTTCGATTGGTCGGTATTGCTTTGCCTGATGGAACCGCATATACAAGTTACAAAAAAGTCGTAGATGTTAGTCAGCGCAGGTATTTTCAAGAGAGTATGAAAGGTAAAAACTATGTAAGTGAACCATTAGATGATATTTATGATCCTAATGTAAAAATAAATGTATACAGTGTTCCCATCTATGATGAGTACAAAAATATAAAAGGTGTTTTTTTTACAACTTATAAGAATGAAGATTTTAAGAAATTTTTACGAATTTCATCTTATAATGGGAAAGGCTATTCTTATATTTTAGATTCAAAGGGAAATGTTATCTCAGATTCTCCACAGGCGCAGATTTATGGTACAAAAAATATGTTTAAAACGCTTGAAAAATATAGTGAAAATAAGGAAATTGTCAACCAAATGAAAAAAGACTTTCAAAATGGACAAGGAGGGGAGATCAGCTACAACTACAAAGGTTATAAATATGCCAATTATGCACCACTTAACATCAATGACTGGTGGTGTGTGACGATTGTTCCAAAAAATGTATTGGAACAACGAATTTTACCTATTAGTTATGGTGTTATCGCAATCTGTATAGCAATCTTTATAGTATCATTAGGTGTGATTGCTTATATAGTATTAAAACAAAATAAATATCAAAGCCATTTAAAGAAAATTGCTTACTATGACAAATTAACTGAAATCCATAATAAAGCCTATCTTGAAGAGAAACTTACCCAAAATATAAATGCAAATACAGAGAAGAAGAGTGCTTTAGTTATTTACAATATACGCAAATTTAAAATGATTAATGAGATATATGGTACTGGGGCAGGTGATTATATTCTAAAGAGTTTTGCGAATAGTCTAAAACAATATAAAACAAATGAATTAGAAATTGTTGTTCGTGGATATGGAGATGAATTTGCTGTATTATATTTCTATAATCATAAAGAAGAGCTGGAGAAAAGGATTCAATCAATATTGGCAATAAATAAACATATTCAATATTTAAGTTATCCGATTGATTTATCTTTTGCAGTTGGTATTTATGAAATAAAAAACATGAATTGTATGTTTGAACGAATATATAATTACGCCAGTATTGCGAAAAATGAAAATAAAGAAAGACAAGATTTGTTCACTTACTATTGTGATGAGCTTGGCAATGAACAAATAACAATCAAACGAAAAGAAGATGCTATTAAAAAAGGAATTGAGAATAAGGAATTTAAAGCATGGTTTCAACCTAAATTTGATGCAAAAAGCAAAAAAATTACAGGTATGGAAGCTTTAGCTCGATGGGAAAAAGAGGATGGCAGCATATTATTACCAAATTATTTTATTTCATTAAGTGAGAAAATCCGATTAATACAAGATATTGATGAGCTGGTTTTTATTGATGTCTGTAAAAAAATAAAACAATGGGAGCTGCAAGGATTGTCGATTTTACCAGTTTCAGTTAATTTATCACAAGCATATTTAAATGGATTAAGTGCATTGAATCATCTTAAAAAGATAATGGATGAATATGGTGTGTCGAGTGAATTCATTCAATTAGAAATTACTGAGAGCTACATGATAGATAATGAAGAGTCATTAAATTTGGCTGTTACTAAGATGCATGAGTATGGCTTTAAAGTTTTATTAGATGATTTTGGTGTAGGATACTCTTCATTGATGTCAATACATTCATTAGATTTTGATATTCTTAAGATTGATAAGAGTTTTGTTGATGCTATTGGAACTGCATCTGGAAATGCGATTATTCAGTATACGATTCAATTAGGGAAAAAATTGGATATGAAAATTGTTGTTGAGGGAGTAGAAACAAAAGAGCAATACGAATTCCTAAAAATATGTGGATGTGATGAAATACAAGGATATTATTTTGCAAAGCCACAAACATTTTATGAAATTAGTAAAATTTTGATGCTTAAAAAGGAAAACATTTCATATTGAAAATGAACTCTATACAGAGTGAATAAAGGGTTAAGTTAAAAAATCCTATGAGGAAGAAAACATATTTTTGATAGATATTTTTGTGGATTTCTCAAGATATGAACTTGCCTACTGAAAAAAAGCATGGAAAATTCGTTCATTACTTCAAATAAATAAGAGACTTTCAATTAGCTTAATTATACATATTCATTTTAAATTGGATTAAAAATTATTTTGTCAAGAATATAGATTTATTGAAAACTTTACCAAAAGTAAAAGGCTGGCACTGTATTTCTTTAAATAATGCTTGCAAAGTTATAGATTTCATGTAAAATAACGTACGAGATAACAGGATGGTGATCATATGGAAAGGTTACAGAAAGTAATTGCACAGGCAGGAATTGCTTCTCGTCGTAAAGCAGAAGAGATGATTGCGGCAGGCAGGGTTCGTGTAAATGGTGAAATCGTAAGTGAAATGGGATATAAGGTAAAACGTGGAGACTATATTGAAGTAGATGGTAATCCAATTGAAAAAGAAAACAAAGTATATTTTCTGATGAACAAGCCGAAGAAAACAATGTGTACCAGCAACGATGAATTTGGCAGACAGACAGTTGTAGATCTGATTGATTGCAAAGAAAGAATTTTCACAGTAGGACGTTTGGATTATGATACAAGTGGTTTGCTTCTGTTAACAAATGATGGAGAATTTGCGAATGAAATCATTCATCCCCGCTACCATATTCCAAAAGTATATAATTTAACGATCAACGGTATTTTGACAGGAGAAGATAAAAAGAAAATCAAGGAAGGAATTGTTCTTGATGATGGTATCAAAACACTTCCTGCAAAATATAAAATGACAGAAATTGATAAAGAAAAAAATCAGTGCAGTTTAGATTTGACAATTTATGAAGGAAGAAATCGTCAAATTAAACGTATGATGGAATCTTTAGGGTATGAAGTGCGCCGTTTACATCGCAAAGAGCTGGCTTTCTTAAAATGCAGTGACTTAAAACAGGGAGAATATCGAAAATTAAAACCATTTGAAGTACAGCAGTTAAGAAGTCTTTCACAAAAAGGGGTACTAAAAAATAAATAACATAAATAGGATAGAAAGGTTTGTGTCATGCAAACCTTTTTGAATATCAAAAAAAAACTTGACGAATAGCAAAGGAATGATATGATGAAGTTATAAATAAAGGTGCAGCTATATAGAAAAAGGGAGTACTTATGAAACATTGTATTGAAATCCAGCATTTAAAAAAATCTTTTGGAGATATTCATGCAGTTGATGATATTAGCTTTCATGTGAAGGAAGGAGAGCTGTTTGCGTTTCTTGGGATAAATGGGGCAGGAAAGTCAACAACCATTCATATGATTTGTGGACAGCTTCGTAAGGACAGTGGAAGTATTATCGTCGATGGCTATGATTTAGAACAGGATATGAACAAGATGAAACAATCCATTGGAATCGTGTTTCAAAATAGTGTGCTGGACAGTGCATTAAGTGTTTATGATAATTTGGAAAGTCGTGCAGCATTATATGGTATTTATGGAAAAGAATTTCAAATGCGATTAAAGGAACTTGCGAAACTTTTAGATTTTGAAGATTTGTTGAAACGAACATTAGGGAAATTATCTGGAGGACAGCGCAGAAGAATTGATATTGCCCGTGCTTTGCTGCATAAACCAAAGCTTTTGATTTTAGATGAGCCAACAACAGGGCTTGATCCACAAACAAGAAAACTGTTATGGAAGGTTATTCGTGATTTGCAGAAAAAAGAAAATATGAGTGTCTTTCTTACGACACATTATATGGAAGAGGCTGCAGAGGCGGATTATGTTGTGATTTTGGATAAAGGTAAAATTCTTGCGGAAGGAACACCACTGCAGTTAAAAAGCACCTATACGAAAGATTGCATTACACTTTATGATACGAGTGAAGAAGAAGTTCAAATGCTTGCACATCCTTATATAAAGCTTCGTGATGCGTATAAAATAGAAATAGAAAATACGCAGGAAGCTACAAAATTAATTATGCAGTATCCACATGTTTTTCATGATTATGAAATTTCGAAAGGAAATATGGATGATGTTTTTCTTGCGGTTACAGGAAAACAGCTGATGGGCGGTGATGAGTATGAAGATGTTAAGAATTCTGATAAAACGTAATATCAAATTGTTTTTCAAAGATAAAGGTATGTTTTTTACATCCTTGATTACACCAATCGTTTTGCTGGTACTGTATACGACATTTTTAGGAAATGTATATCGTGATAGTTTTTTGTCTGCTGCTCCAAAAGGGATGGAGTTTTCTGAATCACTTGTGAACGGATTTGTAGGAGGACAGCTTGTTTCTTCGATTCTTGCCGTATCCTGTGTGTCGGTAGCATTTTGTGCCAATATGATCATGGTACAGGACAAAGTAAATGGAAGCATTCATGATTTAATGATAACGCCGGTGAAACCATCTGTTCTTGCGTTTGGATATTATCTTGCAAATTTTATTACGACTCTTTTGGTTTCTTTCTGTGCTGTAATAGCTGGGCTTATCTTTATGGCAGTAACAGGCTGGTATATGAGTGTTGCAGATATTTTTGGGTTATTTTTGGATGTTGTGCTGCTTACAATGTTTGGAACAGCGATATCCAGTGTTGTCAGTTTCTGCTTGAAATCACAGGGGCAAATTTCTGCAGTCAGTGCAATTATCAGTGCAGGATATGGATTTTTATGTGGAGCTTACATGCCTATCTCTCAGCTTTCAAAAGGAGTACAGTATGTTATTTCTTTTTTGCCAGGTACCTATGGAACTTCCTTGGTGCGAAATCATGCAATGCATGGGGTTTTTGAAGAAATGAAGGCGCAGGCAGTACCAGATAAAGTTATACAGTCTTTACAAGATGCGATAGACTGTAATTTGTATTTTTTTGATCATAAAGTTTCTATGGAAATGATGTATGCAGTCTTAATTGGCTTTATCATATTGCTTATTGGATTGTATATCATTATGAATATTAGAAAAGAAAAACATTTAGTGAAGTAAGAAATAAATGATTATGGGCATCTTTTGCTGATGCCTTTTTTGTAATCAAGTTTAGAAAAGATTTATTAAAATTCATGAGGAAATGACTTGTATAGAATAGGGAGGAAGCGTATAATCATACCAGCTCTTTCGTAGGAAATGCTTTTTCAATTGTAAGGATTATATTTTTGTAGTATGATGTATGAGGTGATTTTTATATGCAGCAGTATTTTTTAATGAAATCTATACAAATAAATGATGTCTTAGAGATGGATAAAGAACAGTCACATCATATCGCAAATGTTATGCGTATGAAACCGGAGGAGAAAATTCGAATAGCGGATGGCTTTGGTCATGTATATCTGGCACATGTGATGTTTAAAAATAAAAAGGTGTTTGCTGTTGTAGATGAAGAAATAGTAGATATTACATTGCCTAACATTTCTATCACCTTGGCACAGGGACTCATTAAAAAAGAAAAATGGGATTTTTTATTACAGAAATGTGCGGAACTAGGTGTTAGTCGAATTTTGCCGTTTGTAAGTTCTCGCTGTGTAGTAAAAGCAAAAGAGGATCGGCAGGATAAGAAAAAAGAAAGATGGAATAAAATTTTACTGGAAGCTTGTGAACAGTGTAAACGTTCTACCCTTGTAGAATTAGAAGATACATGTTCTTTTTCTGCTTTGAAAAATGAAGAAGCGGATTTAAAATTAATTGCTTATGAAAATGCAGATCGTGTTTCCTGTAAACTTAGTGATATTGTAAAGCAGCATCCCAATGCGAAAAGTGCAGTTGTAGTTATTGGCTGTGAAGGTGGTTTTTCTTTAGAAGAAGTAGAAGAATTAGAACATGCAGGCTATCAGCGTGTTTCTTTGGGTTCTAGAATCCTTCGTGCAGAAACAGCTGCAATGTCAATGATAGATCGTATAGGATTCTACTATGATGAAATGGCAGGTGAACTTCATGCAAAACATGGAGATGATTCTGAATAGAGCATATGATAAACCATTTTATAAAACAAAGACTTATCGTAAAGCTGTGAAGAAAATGGATCGTTTTTTGAAACCATATGATATACTGGTTGAGGGAAAAAGTGATGTAGATTGTTTTGAAAAAGAAATTATTTTTCATTCTTTAAAAACAAAACAGCAGTTTGAAGATGTGTTTTTTGATACATATGTTTCTATGTATGATTACTGGTATGATTTAACATATCAGGAAAGAAAAAAACAAATGAATATGGAGATAGAAAAGCTAATGGCAAAACTTCCATATTTTATGAGTAAAGGGCAGCGTATTTTTTTGCCATGTTTTGATGAACGATTTAACAATTTATATACGGATGAAATCGTATTGCTTGATTTAAAACAATATCATCGCTATATTCGTACATGCCATCAGGAAATCAAGCTTCATCCTTATGGTGCCCAATGTTATAAAAACGATTTTTCTTCTGCTGAAGTTTTGTTTCAAAAAGATGGTGATTTTGTTTTGTATCACCCTTTGATGCATCGTTTTTATGTAAACAAAAATAATACATGGGCAAAGGTTTTATCTTTTGATCCCAAAAAAGAATGTAGTGAAGAAGCTTTGCGAAAACTTGCAGTTTCTATTTTTTATGATGAAGAAGATACTGTCATCAATATTCTTCTAAAAGAAGAATTGGTGGGTAAAAAAATAAAAAGAAGGCTGGAAAAATACCAGCGAAAGAAACAGAAAAAATTAAAGAAAGAAAAGGAGTAGGAATATGACAACCTTTGCGTTAGCAACTCTTGGGTGCAAAGTGAATACTTATGAATCTCAAGGTTATGAAAGTGCATTAATAGAAAGAGGATATACAGAGGTTTCTTTTAAAGAAAAGGCGGATATTTATATTATTAATACATGTGCAGTTACAAACACTGCAAGCAGTAAGTCTCGTCAAAAAATTCATGCGGCAATTGCATTGAATCCAGATGCATTGATTGTTGTTGTTGGATGCTACGTACAGACGGCATTTGATGCGTTAAATACAATGGAACATGTTGATATCTTAGTCGGCAGTGAAGGAAAAAGCCAGCTTGCAGATATGATAGAGGATGCTTTAAAAGATCATCGTCCTCGCAAAGTTATTCAGGAAGCTCGTGCTCCGCGTGCTTTTGAAGCAATTCCGGTTCATCGATTCGAACATCAGACACGTGCATTTTTAAAAATTCAGGATGGATGTAACCAGTTTTGCAGTTACTGTATTATTCCATATGCTAGAGGACAGGAAAGATCACTTGCAGAGGATGAAGTGCTGCAAAGTGCACAAGAGCTGGTAAATAATGGACATTTAGAAATCGTATTAAGTGGTATTCATACGGGTAGATATGGAAATGGATTGAATACAAATTTAACGCATTTGTTAAAACGTATGTGTGAGGAAGTAACAGGATTAAAACGCATTCGTATCTCAAGTATCGAAATGAATGAGATTAGTGATGAGCTTTTGGAATTGATGAAGAGTGAAGAAAAAATTGCTAGACATCTGCATATTCCTATTCAATCTGCCAATAATGAAGTATTGAGAAATATGAATCGCCCATATAATGTTGAATGGTTTAAAGAGCGTGTACAGAAGATAAGGGAAACGGTTGGAGATATCAGCATCTCTACAGATGTTATTGTTGGTTTTCCGCAGGAAAGCGAAGAACAGTTTGCAGATACATGTAATAATCTTAAAGATATGCAGTTAAGTTTTATGCATATCTTCCCATATTCAAAAAGAGATCATACAAAAGCTGCTGAAATGAGCGGACATATTGAAAATAAGATGAAGAAAGAACGCGCATCAAGACTTGCGAAAATCTCAAAAGAGTTATATACTGCTTATAAACAAAAATTCATTGGGAAACATGTTTCCGTTTTGTTTGAAAAGGAAAAAGATGGATATTTATTTGGACATACAAGTGAGTATTTGGAAATTTACTGCAAAGCAGATAAAGCTTTTTTACATACGATTCAAGAGGTTTGTGTTGTATCTTATGATGAAGAATTGGATCGTCTTATTGCGGTTGGCAAGGAGGAGATTTGATGAAATTATCCCAGTTGTTTGAAAATGCACCAGATATGGAAATAGAAGGTCTGTGTCTGGATTCAAGACTAGCAAAAGAAAATGATATGTATTTCTGTATGGAAGGAATCGTGCATGATGGACATGATTTTATTGATGATGTTCTAGATAAAGGTGTCAAATGTATTGTGCATTCCAAAGAATTATCAAACATGCGAAAAGGTGTAGCATACATTAAAGTAGAAAATGTAAATCGTACACTGAATTCAGTCGCAAGTCGTTTTTATGGTAATCCCAGCAAAAAAATGAAGGTGTTTGGAGTTACTGGTACAAATGGAAAAAGTTCTGTAACAAATATCATACAGGATGTATATTCTCATTTTCATCCATGCGGATATATCGGTACGATTTCTATTCGTTATGGAAATGTTACATTACCACCAAATTTAACTACACCAGACCCTATTATACTGCACCATGCAATGCATGATATGGTAGAGAATGGGATGGAAGCAGTGGCTTTGGAAGTAAGTTCTCATGGATTGGAACTTGGAAGAGTGCAAAGTGTCGATTTTGATATTGCAATCTTTACAAATCTTACATATGATCATTTGGATTTTCATGGAACATTTGAAAATTATTTTGAAGCAAAGAAAAAATTATTTACAAATTTGAAACCAGAAGGAATTGCTGTTTTAAATGCAGATGATGAATATTTTGATAGACTTAAAGATGCAACGAAAGCAAAAGTTGTAACCTATGGAATTCAAAATGATGCAGATTATCATGCGGATAACATCCGTATGGGAACAGATGGTTCCAGCTTTGTTTTAAGATGCAAGGAAGGTACTTTTGAAGTAACTACCAACCTTGTAGCGCTGTATAACATTTATAACCTTTTAGCAGCTGTTGCGGCAATGTGTGAAAGTGGAATAAAGGTGGAAGATATGCTTCCATATCTTGAAACATTAAAGCAGATTGAAGGAAGGCTGGAAAGAATTGATGAAGGACAGCCATTTAATGTTTTTGTAGATTTTGCACATACGCCAGATGGAATGGAAAAAGTATTTGAATATGCAAAAGGGATAACACCTGATAACTGCAGTATTATTGCTGTTTTTGGCTCTGCTGGAAAACGTGATACGAAAAAGCGAAAAGTATTTGGCGAAATTGCTGATCGCTATTGTGACAGCATTATTTTGACAGAAGATGATCCGCGAGATGAAAGCGCAAAAGATATTGCAAATGAAATACGAAGCGGTATAAAAAATACAAACAGTATTTTCATTGAAGATCGCTATGCGGCAATTCGTCAGGCGATTGAAAGTGCAAATGTAAACGATACGGTTTTGATACTTGGAAAAGGTGACGAAGTGTTTATGTATCGTGAATTTGGCAGGGAAGAGTGGATGGGAGATCATAATGTCGCAAGACATTGCATCCGTAAATATACTTTAGGAATAGAAGAATAAAATCTAAAATGTTACTATCGTAAGAAAAAAGGTCAAATATATGATAAAATGCAATATTTTTATTGCATTTTCATGAAGTTTTCAGTATAATTAACTTGCTTGCATCAGAAGGGAGGGTCAGTCATGCCGAAAGTAGTATTAAAAGAAAACGAAGTTCTTGATGACGCACTACGTAGATTCAAACGTCAGGTGTCAAGAAATGGAACCCTTGCTGAAGCTCGCAAAAGAGAGTTTTACGTTAAACCTGGCGTTCGTCGTAAATTGAAGTCAGAAGCTGCACGTAAAGCACGTCGTGGTAAATAAGGGAAAGAGGCTATGCCTCTTTTTTTGTTTTACAGGAAAAGATTTCGGAGTGATAAAATAAAAAGTGCCGAAGGCACTATAAAAACTATAAATAAAGAATATATAAATAGTTAGGATGGCAGAAAATATTGCTGTTGTTCTTATATAAGTGATTTTGTTAGATTTCTAATTCTTCTTATATCTTTGGGCCATCTAGATAGGTATCTTTTATGCGTGAAGCGATTGTTTTATAAAAGAGTTTCTTAAAACTTCATATTTTAGAAAATCAACGCTTCTCTTTTTCTATCTAGAAGTTTATAGGTTTTATGTCTCTGCGATAATTATAGATTTAATCCCTTCTATCCTTTTCTTGTCCTGATTTTTAATGTCATCACAAATAAGATAGTCATAGTCACTACATTTTGCGAAAGTATAGGTTGAATGTTTAGAAAATTTGCTGGAATCACTTAATAATATTTTTTGTGTACTTCTATTTATTACATGCTTTTTTACTTCCATTTCCTCATGTGAGAAAGTGGTAGGACCATCCATAAATCCATCACAGCTCATAAAAGCTGTATCAATAACAATAGAATCAATAATAGCTGTCGTAAATGGGCCTACAAAAGATTTTCCTTGCTTTTGCAGTTTTCCACCAGCAAATAACAATTCATGATTTGTTTCTGATACGATTTGGGCTATTGCAAGAGAGTTTGTCACAATGGTTAATCCCTTTTTTAGTCGCAAATATTTTGCCAAATATAATGTTGTGCTTCCGGGGTCAAGGAAAATAATAGAATTATCTTTTATAAAAGGAAGTGCAGCTTTGGCAATCTTTTGTTTTTCTAAAGAATGCTCTGTTATCTTTATGTCTAAGGGCAATTGATAAAATTCGTTAAGTACTTCTGCACCACCATGGTTTTTAATTAATAATCCTCTATCTTCCATTATGTTTAGATCTTTACGTATCGTCTCCATTGTTACGTGGAAATATTGAGCAAGCTCTTTTACTTTAACTTTTCCGCTGGACACTAGTAAAGAATATATTTCATTTCTCCTTGTTTCTGTATTTTTCGACATAATCATCGTCCTTTCTTTTTTATTGTAAAATAGTTTTATAAAACGTCAATTAAAAATTGGGAATATATTTGTTTTGTTTGGAAATTCATGCATTATTTCTTATAAAACAAAGAAAATTATTTTCTATTTTAAGGAAATACCAAATTTATATTGACGTTAAATATAAAGAAGGATTATGCTAATGACAACAAAGGGAGGATGAAAAAATGAAATTACAGATTGCTTTAGATACATTATCATTGGAAGAATGTATCATATTGTTAGAACAAACAAAGGGAAATGTTGATATTGCAGAAGTAGGAACTCCTTTTATCATTGAAGAAGGAATGCGGCCTGTAAGAGAATTGAAAAAGAGATTTCCTGAAATTGAAATTCTTGCTGATACAAAAATTATGGATGCAGGTGAATTAGAAGCTTCCAGTGCATTTAAAGCGGGTGCTGATATCGTTACAGTTTTAGGCGTCAGCAATGATGAAACGATTTTAGGAGCGATTAAAGCCGCAAAGCAACATGGTGGTAAAATTATGATTGATATGATTGCGGTTAAAAATCTTGTAGAACGTGCAAAAGAGATTGATGCAATGGGAGTGGATTATATTTGCGTTCATACTGCATTTGATGTACAGAAAAGTGGAAAAGATCCGCTAGATGAATTAAAAATGATAAACAAAGTTATCTGCAATGCGAAATCAGCGGTTGCTGGTGGTGTAAAATTATCTACTATTGATGAGATAGTAGAGGAAGGGGCAGAAATCATTGTAGTTGGAGGAGCCATTTGCAATGCAGAAAATAAAAGCGAAACTGCAAAAGAAATGAAAAAACATTTACAATAAGGAGAGAGCGATATGCTATATAAAGAATATGCAAATAAAGTTTTAGATGAATTGCGTCACACATTGACAGCTGTGGATCAGGAAAGCGCAAAAACATTTGTTAATCTTGTTGAAGAGGCAGATGAGGTGTTCTGTGCAGGGGCTGGAAGAAGTGGATTCCAGGTAAAAGGATTTGCTATGCGATTAATGCATATGGGTATTTCCAGTTATGTTGTTGGTGAAACATGTACTCCAAATATTAAAGAGGGAGGGCTATTGGTTATCTGCAGCGGATCTGGTGAGACAAAAAGTTTGGTAAATCATGCAAAAAAAGCGAAAGAAATGAACGCAAAAGTTGCGATAATTACAATTAATCCAAAATCAACAATTGCATCACTGGCGGATGTAGTAGTAGAAATCAGTGCACCATCTCCAAAAAGTGAAAAACAGGGAGATGTAGTTTCTATTCAGCCTATGGGTTCTTTGTTTGAACAAAGTGAGGGAATCTTTATGGATATTGCTATTATGATGCTGATGGAAAGAAAAAACATGACGAGTGATACGATGTTTGGACGTCATGCAAATATGGAGTGATATTATGAAGTCCGAAGTAGAAAAGTTTGTAGAAAAACCATGGGGCTATGAGAAATGGATAGCTGTTACGAAAAATTATGCTTTAAAAGAAATCTTTCTAAAAAAAGGATGTCGAACGTCTTTACAGTATCATGAATACAAAGAAGAACATTGCTATGTATTATCTGGGAAAATTTCTATTGAAGAAGATAATGATAAAAAAGAATTAGAAACACATATTTATGTTCCAGGAGATATCGTTCATGCACTTCCTTATTATAAACATCGTTTAACAGCCTTAGAAGATAGTATATTTATAGAGGTAAGTACTCCGTATTTAGATGATGTAATACGTGTAGAAGACGATTTCAATAGGAAATAAAGATATTTTGATATTGAAAAATGGCATTAATAAACTAAAAACTTTTATTGGAAGATAAAGTGTTATAAGATGATGCTTGAATAGTTATTTAAGCAGATAAATAGTTCCTGTTTTAGGGTAGAGAGTATCTCTTCTTGAGGGGGAAAGCTTTTATATCTTATCTATTGTCTAATATAAAAGAACATGAAAATAAGAAACAACATACACTTTTCATGGCAGTTGGTTTTATATCAGCTGTCTATTTTTTTGAGGTTAGTATTTGCAAGGAATTTCACAGATCAATTTTTTAAATCCAAAAATTCAAATACTATTTTTAAATAATGAAACAGAAAGGAATACACATTTAATTAATGGTTTCTGAAAAATTAAAAAAATTGTGAGATATAGAAAAGGAGAAATATTATAGTAAGATGTATTTAGGTGGTATCAATACAGAAGAAAAATAATTAAGTATGATCTATGATATTAAAACTTTATATAGAAGATGTCCTCAGAGTGATGGAGGATTTAGTGAAGATAAGGAAGAAAATCTGTTTGGATTCACATAAGTGTGCATATATCGTGATTTTATGGATTGATTATATAGATAAATTGGAGATTTTGGGCGTAAGTCATAAAGTGCCTATGAGCGTTGAATTTGAAAAAGTATTATATTTATGGCTTTTGAGATTGGTTCAATATAAAAACATAATTCTGCTGTTTCTTTCATATATTGAATTGAAGGAGTGAGGGCATGCTTTCGATACGTAAAAATCAAATGACGATTGCACAATATGATAAAATCTGTCTTGTAACAAATACTATGGTGGTGCTTGAAGTACATGGAAAAACAGTGAAAATTCAAGGGGAAGATTTGCAGGTTTCTGCTTTAGAAAAAGAAGAAGTAGCTTTAAAAGGTTTGTTTCAGTCGATAACATTCCATGAATAAGAAAGAAATTGGTCTTGATCGCTGGCAGATTCAAATGCAGGCAAGCTCTTTTTTGAATTTATGTAAAAAACAGTCTATCGATGTATTTGACTGTACATTCAAGAATTCACATATAAGTTTTTATTCACCTGTATTTGAACGCATGCATATACATCACACATTTCCTGATGCAGTTTTACTTAATACAACAGGGATGTTAGGATATTTTTTTCGTTCTTTAAAAAAGCCTGCATTTGTTATTTCTATTTTACTTTCTATAGGATTGTGGATGTTTTTATCACAGTTTGTTTTCTCGGTGGAAATTCATGGGGAAGATTCAATGTGTAAAAAAGCAATTCAGGATACGATGCATTCCTTAGGCTATAACATTCCTTTTTCCGCAGATGAAAGCGAGATAAAAAAAGAGTTGAAAATGAGATTGTCTGATAAAGTAGCATGGCTGGAAGTTGAAAAACAAGGGAGCAGTCTGCACATTGCTTATACACCAAAAGAACACGCGCAAATAAAGCAAACTTCAAGAAAACAGCTGTATGCGTTAAAAGATGGTATGATTGCAAGATTTGATATTAAACATGGAGAAAAAATCGCAAAGGTAAACCAGATCGTTCATAAAGGAGACTTGCTTGTAGCAAACTCTTTAAGTGACAGTAAAGGGAGTTTGCAGGAATTAGATGTTGAGGGCAGAGTGTATGCTTATACATGGAAAGATGTAGTAGTTTATGCAAAGCCGCAGGATATAAAAGCTTTCTCTTATTTTGAAATGCTTATGGAAGCTAGAAGAGAAGTTACAAAAGATTTTCATAAAGAAGATGAAATCATAGCAGAAAATGTTTTGCAATTCACAAAAGAACTGGGTAAAATAAAGATGGTGATTCATTATACAATGCTTCAAGATATTACATCACCATAAAGGAGAAGTTATGAAAAAACAGTACCAAATACCCTTAGAAGAATATCCAATGGAATGGATTGCAGCTTTTTGCGGTTCACAAGATAAGAATTTATCAATGATATGCGAAGCTTTTTCCTGTGAGATTGTTGTAAGGAATAATGTTTGTAAAGTCTTGTGTGAACAAGAAACAGATTTTATACATGTACAGCATGTTGTGCAGGCTATTTTTGAAATGTTGGAACATTTACATGAAATTCAGCCTAGAGACATACAATATATCACTCGTTTGGAAAAGCTGGATCGATTATCTGATTTATCTTTAACATATCAAAAACCGATAGGAAAAACAGTGAATGGAAAACTGATTTATCCTAAAACAATTGGACAGAGAAATTTGTTTCGCTGCATGTGCAAATCGGAAATTGTTTTTGCCAGTGGTGTAGCTGGAACCGGGAAAACCTACCTGGCTGTTGTGTATGCCGCTACATTGTTAAAAAAAGGAGAAATTCGTAAGATCGTTTTAACAAGACCAGCGGTTGAGGCTGGAGAAAACCTTGGATTTTTGCCTGGAGATTTAAAAGAAAAGGTAGATCCATATTTACGACCACTGTATGATGCTTTATATGATGTGTTAGGAAAAGAACAGGTAGAAAAACTTTTAGAAAAAGAAATTATTGAAATTGCTCCATTGGCATATATGCGAGGAAGAACATTGGATAATGCTTTTATTATTCTGGATGAAGCTCAAAATACAACACGTGCACAAATGAAGATGTTTTTGACACGTATGGGGTATCACTCTAGAATTGTCATAACAGGAGATGTTTCGCAGATTGATTTGATACGTAAAAAAGATAGTGGACTTGTCAATGCGAAAGCAATTTTAGATGGGATAGAAGGGATTTCTTTTGTGGAATTAACAAGTTTGGACGTTGTGCGTCACCCATTGGTTCAAAAGATTATAGAACGTTATGAAAGGGAGGAAGGAACATGGCAAGAATCTTATTAATAGAGGATGAAGTAAATATTCGTAAGATTACAGCTTATGATTTAAGAAATGCAAATTATGAAATTGTAGAATGTGCGGATGGAAAAGAAGCAATTGAACTGGCGAAAAGAGAAGAATTTGATGTATATATTATTGACTGGATGCTTCCTCATGTCAGTGGTATTGATATTGTTAAGGCATTACGTGAGAATAATGTTGACAGTATTTTAATCATGCTTACAGCAAGAGATGATGAAGCAGATGTTTTATATGCTTTTGAAAATGGTGTAGATGATTATATTACAAAACCATTCTCTCCAAGAGAATTGCTGGCAAGAGTAAATGCGCATTTAAAACGTCAAAAGAAGAAAGAAGAAAGACTTTTGGCTGGTAAACTTTCTATGGATATGAAAAGAAGAGAGGCATTTATTGATAATGAAGGAATCACATTAACAAAAAAAGAATTTGATTTGCTGGAATATTTTGTAAGAAATAAAGGGGTTGTTTTATCTAGAGACAATATTTTAAATGATATTTGGGGATTTGACTATGATGGAGATACCCGTATCGTAGATGTACATGTATTTAAGCTTAGAAATAAGCTTCAAAAAGCAAGTGTTACGATAAAATCAAGCAGAGGTGTAGGATATTTGCTGGAGGAACTTCATGAAGCAGCCTAGATGGTTATGGTTTGTCGTCCTGTTTGTGCTATCTAGTGTCATTCAGTATTTTTTCTCTGTAAATGTTTATGTTTTATTATTTATCGTATGTACTTCATCTTTTGTATTAAGTGAATGTTTTGCACAGTTTAAATATACATTAAGTAAAAGGGAAAATAAGGAGCTGCAGGAAGAAATACGTACAACTGCGACAGATGCACATTTAAAAAACAAACAGCTGCTGACAGTTGTATCCAGCATTCCATATCCTATGCTTTTAATTGATCAGTTTGGCAATGTTGTTATGCATAATACAATTAAAGAAATTTGTGTTTCTGATAAACCATATGAAAAAATAACCTATTTACATAATGATTTTGTTCATTCTGTAAGTGAATTTATTAAAGATGCATTTATTCTTGAAAAAAACATGGATAAAATCATTTCTGTGAAGAATATTGAATACCAGGCAATTAGTGTCCCTGTTACGGCAAAAGGGCACTATAGCGGCTGTTTAGTTCTGTTTCAAGACATATCTAAGACACTTGAAGGAGAAAAAATGCAGAAACGTTTTATTGCGGATGCATCTCATGAACTTAAAACACCTATTGCTGTCTTAAAGGGAATGATAGAGATTTTAAATAGGGAAGATTTTCATGATGAAGAAACACAAAAAGAATTCCTTAAACAGATGGAAGTTGAAATTGAAAGATTAGATATTCTGGTTAAGGATTTATTACAGCTTTCTCGTCTGTCACTTTCTACACTTATTCTTGAAAGAGAAAAGACAGATGTGAAGAAATTAGTAGAAAAAGCATTTTCTTCTTTAAAGAAAAAAGCACAAGATAAAAACATTGTATTAACTACGGATTTAAAGACAGATGAATTGTTATTTTGCGATCCAAAAAAAATATTACAGGTTTTATTGAATTTATTAAGTAATGCAATAAAATACAGTGACACTGGTACGATAACAGTTAGAAGTTATACAGAAGATGCATATTATTTTATTGAGGTTATTGATGAAGGATGCGGATTAAAGAAAGAGGAAATAGATAAAATTTTTGATCGTTTTTATCGTGTGGATGATGCGCGTTCTAGGAAAAACGGAGGTTCAGGACTTGGCTTATCTATCGTAAAATCTATTATGGATGCTCATGGGGGAGAAATCAGTGTAGAAAGTACGTATGGAAAAGGCTCTTGTTTCCGTCTAAGATTTAATAATTAAATATATAAAAACATTCAGGATCTGCTGTCTCTGAATGTTTTTATATGTTTTTCTTTTGTAGCTGTTATCGTTTCTCTTGTTGCAGTTTTTCTAAAGTATCTTTTCTTATTTCCTGTCGCAACTGTGTAAGATATGCAGAAAAGCCAACACGATCATCTGCATAGGTTTTGTTTAATTCATATTCATTTGATGACCATGTAGATAAATCAGAAATATTGTGTTGAATCAAAGCTTCCAAACTGTCAATAGCTTTATAAATTTTGGATTCAATGGTTTGCTGCTGCTTCATTTCGTGATATAAGGAAAGCATTTCTTTTGCCTGATTTTTTGGCAAGCTGTGTACCCATTGAAGCAGCAAAGTTTCTTCTTTTATATCATCTTTCTCGGTTTTACAAAATGTAGGAATATCTCCAGTAAAAGCTTCTCCTAAATCATGAATAATACACATTTCGATAACTTTATGCATATCTGCTTCAGGGAATTCATCTTTAAGTAAAAAAGCTATTAAACTCATTAACCAGCTATGTTCGGCAACACTTTCCTGTCTGCCATTAGCACCATAACAATGGCGTGTTGTCTCTTTTAATCGTTCTGCAATTTGTAATGCTTTTAATAATTCTCTTGGCTGCATGATAGTATCCTCCTTGTTTTTGATTATAAATCCTTATATAGTTTTGAAAAAGGGAAAGGTTACATAAAAATACACCAAATTTACACCAAAATTTGAAAAGATATAAAAAAAGCCTTTAGAATAAGGCTTGTTAGTAATATGGTATCGCGTACGGGATTTGAACCCGTGATACAGCCTTGAGAGGGCTGTGGCTTAACCCCTTGCCGAACGCGACAGTTCTGACAAGATTCATTATAGTACTTTATTATAAAAATTCAAGTACGAATATGATATATTTTATAAAAAAGCAGAACGTGTCTGCTTTCTTATTCGTTTGAAATCGTATTTGTATAATTCATATCCGTTTGTTTTGTTATGTTATGAATATGATCTCCAATTCGTTCTAATGTAGCTAGAATATCTACGAATATACTTGCTGCAACTCCTGAAACACAAACTTCTTCTGTCATGCGTTTAAAGTGGCGCTGTCTTGCTTTTTCTTCTATTAAATCAAGATAATTTTCTTTATCATTGATAAGCTTTCGATATTTTTCCTGAGGTTCTTCATAATAAAGCAAGGCGAGTTCATTCATTTCCAGGACAGTTTTATACATTTCATTTATGTCGTGGATTGCGCTGTCTGTGAAGGTTCCTTTATCTTCAATGACAAGTTCATAAAACTCTGTTAAATTCATTGTCAAGTCACCTACACGCTCGATATTCTTAATTACCTGTAAATTTGAAATGAATACATCAGTATCATGTTCACTTAAGTTGTTATGTGAAATCTCCATTAGATAAGAAGTAATCTTGCTATCAAGTGAATTGATCGCATCTTCATATTGTTTTGTACTATTTCTATATTTGCCAGATTTTTTATTAAAATATTCCTGACTGGAACGAATACAATCAGCAGCCAGTTCTCCCATTTTAATAGTGACCTGTTTGCTGACACCAAGTGCACCAGCTGGAAGTGAAGATGCCAAACTTGGATCCAATGCATCTAAATCCAGTTCAATTTTTTCTTCTTCGCCTGGTATGATTTTTTTAATAACTTTAACCATGGTGCCAATAAATGGATAAGCGATAATAGAAATAATAAGCGTGCGAAGAATGTGAGCAATGGCAATTTGCATCATTGGCGAAATAGAAAATGTTTCACTTAAGTATGTGATGAGTCCAACATAAGGGGTAAGCAAAAACATGAATGCAATAGAGCCAATCGTATTAAAAAGAACATTGACTCCAGCAGCACGTTTTGCGGAAGTACTTCCCCCAATAGAAGCAAATACTGCTGTAATCGTAGTACCGATATTGCTTCCAAATACAAATGGCAAAGCAGCTGTTAGTGTCATAGCACCAGAGTCATAAATTTTTTGTATGATACCGACAACAGCACTGCTTGACTGTACGATTGCGGTTAAAACAATACCGCATAGAAATCCAAGAACAGGCTGATCCTGCATTGTCATCGTAAGGTTTGTAAAAAATTCCATTTGTCCTAATTTACTCAATTCATCACCCATGAGTCGAAGTCCAAAGAAAAGAATTCCAAAGCCTAAAACAATTTGTCCTAAATATGTGTGTTTTTTTCTTTTTGCAAATAACGTAATCAGTACTCCAAGGAACACAAAATATAAAGCCAGTTCTTCTACTTTTAAGCCTATAAGAAATGCGGTTACGGTTGTTCCAATGTTGGCACCGATAATAATCCCAACGGATTGTTCAAGGCTCATCAATCCTGCACGTACAAAACCTATTGCAATTGCGCTTGTTGCACTGCTGGACTGTATGAATACAGTTATAACGGCTCCTACCAGGATTCCTTTCCATGGTTTATTTGTATATCTGTCAATATAATCTTTTAATTTTTCTCCTGCTATACTTTTTAATCCATCGCCCATAAACTGGATACCAAAGAGAAATAAAGCAAGTCCTCCGATAATAAAATCCCAGCTGATTGACGATAGGGAAGCAGTATTTGCTGCTATATGAATCATAATTCATTCCTCCCGTTTCTAGCAGGGTTATTTTAACAAAAACTTAACAATATGTATACAAAAACTTAACAAACTGATTTTAAAAGGTATTTCTTTTTATATTGATTAAGCTTCATAATTTATTACAAGTTTAAAAGTGTTTCCTGCAAAACTTCATAAAGAAGAAAAATAATGCTATAATAAGTAAAAAAGTGAGGTAGTATATGGAAATTAGTGTAATTAATCAGAGTGAAGAGAAGCAATGGTCACGATTTAGAAAAGATTTTTCTATAATTGCCAAAAGAACAGAAGAAATACTGAAATTAGAAAAAGAATATAGTGCCAGTGTTATTTTTGTGAATCCTGAAGAAATACATGAGATTAATAAAACATATCGTGGGATCGATCGGCCAACGGATGTAATCAGTTTTGCATTGATGGACAGCGAAGATGATTATGAGATGATGGAAGATGACAATGAGCTTGGAGATATCTTTATTAATGTTGAAGCAATTCGCAATCAGGCAAAAGAATATGGACATTCTTTAAGAAGAGAAGTTTGCTTTTTGTTTACTCATGGATTATTGCATCTTTTAGGATATGACCATATGGAAGAAGATGAAGAAAAAGAAATGTTTGCTTTACAGGATGTGATATTAGATGAAATCGTTCCTAAAAAAGTACGTGCGTAAGTTTTATTATGCTTTTAGCGGTCTGTTTCATGGAATAACACATGATGCCAGTATAGCTTTGCAATGTATATTGGGAATTATAGCATTAGCTGTATTTGCTTTTTTTGATTTAACAGTAACAGAATGGATCGTGGTGATCATACTTATTGCCCTGGTGATTACTTTAGAATTTGTGAATAGTGCTGTGGAACATGTGGTGGATTTTATATCTCCAAATTATCATCCACAGGCAAAAATTATAAAAGACTATATGGCTGCAGCTGTGCTTGTTGTATCTATTGCAGCTGGGGTGATAGCTTGTATTATTTTAGGAGGAAAGTTATTGTGAAAGAGAACATAGAGGGATATACCAAAGTTTTAGATATGGCCTTTCAAGCGATGGAACATGCTTATGCGCCTTATTCAAACTATCATGTAGGAGCATGTGTGCTTACCCATGATAATCAAAGTTATATTGGTGCAAATATTGAAAATGCATCGTATGGATTAACTTGCTGTGCAGAAAGAAATGCTATTTTTTCTGCTTATTCCAATGGATGCAGAAAAGAAGATATAAAAGCTATCGCTATTGTTTCTGATGGTGCTCGCATTGGTGCTCCATGTGGAGCATGCCGTCAGGTATTGAGTGAACTATTGATGCAGGATACACCAATTGTATTAAGCAATGGAAAAGAAAGTCTTGTTACTACAATAAAAGAATTGTTGCCAATGCAGTTTAATGAGGAGGATTTAAAATGACATATAAAAGCGGGTTTATCGCTATTATCGGAAGACCTAATGCAGGGAAAAGTACATTGTTGAATGCGATTTTAAAACAAAAAATAGCAATTACAACACCAAAGGCACAAACGACTAGAAATAATATTGCAGGTATTCTTACAAGAGAGGATGCACAATTTATCTTCACAGATACACCAGGTATTCATAAACCAAAACATGAACTAGGACGTTCTTTAAATCGAAATGCGTATACTGCGATTGCAGAAGCTGATATCAATTTCTGGGTCGTTGATGCAACACAAAGTTTTGGCGGTGGAGATGAATTCTTGCTTGAAAAAATCAAACAGTCGCACATTCCATGTTTCTTATTGTTAAATAAGATTGATTTATTGAAAAAAGAAGAAGTGTTAAAAACATTAGAAGAATGGAAAGAACGCTATGATTTTGCAGAAATTTTCCCTATTTCGGCATTGGAAAGAGATAATGTAGAACATTTGCTGGAAGTTGTGAAGGAATATCTTGAGGAAGGTGTTAAATATTTTCCTGATGAAATGGTATCGGATCATGGAGAACAGTTTCAGATAGCAGAAATCATTCGTGAAAAAGTACTTTTGAAAACAAATGAGGAAGTACCACATTCTGTAGCTGTTGTAATTGAAAGAAAAGAAGAAACGGATACCCGTATGGATTTACAGGCTATGATCGTAGTGGAAAGACCAAGTCAAAAATCTATTCTAATTGGGAAGCAGGCTTCTATGATACGAAGCATTCGTTTGTCTGCTCAAAAAGAACTAAAAGAAAAATTCCATAAGAAAGTGGAATTGGAACTTTATGTGCGAGTAGAAAAAAACTGGCGAAATCGTGCGAACAAACTGCAGCAGTTAGGATATCTTGAATTGGATGACAAACAATGATAGAACAAATTGATGCAATCATACTAGATTCTAAAGACTATAAAGAAAAAGATGCACTGCTAAGTGTTTTGTCTTTAAAATATGGAATCCTGCATCTGGTGGCAAGGGGAATTCGAAAAATTAATAGTAAAAATGCAAGTGCCTGTCTGCCTTTTACATATGCAAAGCTGATGGTTGATTTAAAAGAACAGCGAAGTTTACATACTTTGCAAAGTGCAGTAATTCTAAAAAGTTATCGCAAGATACGGGAAGATTTACTGAAACAAAGTATAGCATCTTATTTTTGTGAAATGATTGAAAAAAGCAATTTTGATGAGGATGTGTTTTCAATTTTGCTGGAAGCTTTATCATGCCTGCAGGATACAAAGAATCCTTTTTCTGTTCTTTGTTTATTTCAATCCATTATGAATCGCATGCATGGAATAGAACCATTTGTGGATGGGTGTGTACGCTGTGGCGGTTTACATAATATTTATGCATTATCGTATCGAGATGGAGGTTTTGTATGTTCCTCATGTTATCGGCAAGGCATAGATTCTGTTCAAGATAAGGAAAGATTGAAAAAGTTTCGTATCTTGTGTAAAGCCAAATGGGAACATTATGAAATCATTAAAGAAATTCCGTTTGATTATGATGATTTTTTACATGTTTATACCTATTTTGAGGAGTATGCAGGAATTGGTATGAAAAGCATTCGTTTTCTAAAAACAATATGTGAGATGGAAGTTAAAGCAAAGTAAATCGCTTTGCTTTTTTTATCATGTGTTTATTATGAAAAAGGTAAAAAACAAAACGGTATATCGTTGACATTTCTTTTAAAAAAGTGTTATATTATAGTGTATTCTTGTAAATGTTTCTCAATTGTTACAAAGCATCATCAGATGGTGCGTTTTTTTTGAAAGGGGCATATAGATATGAATAGAGAGAAATTGTTTGATACCGTTGTAGCCCATGCAAAAAACAGCGGTTTTGTGTATCAGGGATCTGAAATCTATGGCGGTTTAGCTAACACTTGGGATTTTGGACCACTAGGTGTTGAATTAAAAGAAAATATTAAAAAAGCATGGTGGAGACGTTTTATTCAGGAATCTCCATATAATGTGGGAATTCAGTCAGCTATTTTAATGAATCCTTCTGTCTGGGTAGCAAGTGGACATGTTGGAGGATTCTCAGATCCATTGATGGATTGTAAAGAGTGTAAATCCCGTTTCCGTGCTGATCAATTAATAGAAGAAGCTACAAATGGAGAAGTGAGTGTAGAAGGATGGAGCAATGAAGCAATGAGTTCTTATATTGAAGAGCATAAGATTGCCTGTCCAAAATGCGGTGCTCACAATTTTACCGATATTCGTCAATTTAATTTGATGTTTAAAACATTCCAGGGTATTTTGGAAGATAATAAAAATACGATTTATTTACGTCCGGAAACAGCACAGGGAATGTTTGTAAACTTTAAAAATGTACAGCGTTCTATGCGCAAAAAATTACCTTTTGGTATTGGACAGATTGGAAAAAGTTTCCGTAATGAAATTACTCCTGGAAATTTCATTTTCCGTACAAGAGAATTTGAACAAATGGAACTGGAATTCTTCTGTCAGCCTGGAACAGATTTAGAATGGTATGCTTATTATAAAGATTACTGCATGAAATTCTTGACAGATTTAGGTGTAGATAAAGAAAATTTACGTTTCCGTGATCATACACCGGAAGAACTTGCTTTCTATAGCAAGGGGACTTGTGATATTGAGTATAACTTCCGCTCTCAGATAGGCTGGGGAGAGCTATGGGGGATTGCCGATCGTACAGATTATGATTTGCGTCAGCATCAGGATGCATCCAAGAAATCTTTGGAATACCTGGATCCGACTACAAATGAAAAATATTTGCCATACTGTATTGAACCGGCAGTTGGTGTTGAACGTTTGATGTTAGCATTTATGTGTGATGCTTATGATGAAGAAGAACTAGAAAATGATACACGTATCGTTATGCATCTTCATCCATTCCTGGCTCCGGTAAAAGCATGCGTAATGCCTCTTTCCAAAAAATTGGGTGATAAAGCATTAGAAGTGTTCCAGATGCTTGCGCCAATTGCAAACTGCGAATATGATGATGCCGGAAGCATTGGAAAACGTTATCGCCGTCAAGATGCGATTGGTACACCATTCTGTATTACAGTTGATTTTGAAACAGAAACGGATGGATGTGTAACAGTTCGTGAACGTGATTCAATGAAACAGGAAAGAATTGCGATTTCAGATTTAGCAGCTTATATTGAAGAGCGAATTAAACTGTAACACCGAAAGGGTGATAGCATGGCTCGTCTAAGTGAGCAGGAGATTAATGGTATACGTGCGAAAGCAGATATTGTTGATGTCATAGGACGTTATGTACCACTATCCAAAAAAGGTAGAAATTACTGGTGTGTATGTCCGTTTCATGATGATCATTCTCCTTCCATGTCAATTGCATCAGATAAGCAGATTTATAAATGTTTTGTTTGCGGTGCAGGAGGGAATGTATTCACTTTTGTACAAAATTATGAAAAAATTTCATTTATTGAGGCAGTTTATAAAGTAGCGGGTTATGCTGGTGTTCATCTTGAACATTCTTTGGTGTTGCCACAGAAACATATTGACCCGCATATTGCTGCTTTACATAAAGCGTGTAAAGAAACGATTGAATTTACGAATTATCAATTAGACTCTATTGACGCTAAAAATGTGAAAGAATATCTGTTTAAGAGAAATATAACAGAAGATATCATACGTAAATTTACGATTGGATATAATCCAAAAAATGATGCATTATATCGCTTTTTAAAAGCAAAAAAAATTAAAGAGGACGATATGATAGGTGCAGGATTAGTTCGTATGACTTCGATGGGAATAAAAGATATTTTTTCAAATCGTATTATGATTCCCATTCATGATGCAGAGGGAAATCCGGTTGGATTTACAGCAAGAAGAACACAGGAAAATGAAGAAGCAAAATATATTAATACGACAGAGACAGATATCTATGTAAAGGGAAATTTAGTTTTCAATTATCATAGAGCAAAACAGGAAGCTAGAAAAGCAAAGAAAGTATTTCTGGTCGAAGGTGCAATGGATGTACTGGCTTTTGAAAAAGTCGGTTTAACAAACTCTATTGCTACTTTAGGTACAGCGCTAACTTCTACACAGCTTCATCTGCTGAAACTTCTTCATGTACCTGTTGTTGTATGTTATGATGGGGATACTGCAGGGAAAAATGCAACTTATAAATTTGGGAAATTAGCTATAAAAGAGCATGTTCCTTTTGAAATCGTTGATAATCGCTATGGATTAGATCCTGATGAAATCATTGATGGTTATGGCAAAGATGCATTAAAATCAATGTCTTCTAATACGATATCATGGATTGACTTTCTTTTTGAATATTTGCTTACCAAATATAATTTAAACAACTATTCTCAAAAGAAAGAATATGCGATGGAAATAGCGGAAGAAATCAATCAGCTTTCAGATACTTTTGAGAAAGAAAGTTATTTCATTCGTTTAAGAGAGTTGACAGATTTTGATATGCAGCCCAAACGATCAATTGATAAAAAGACTTCTGTAAAAGAGTATTCGCAAAGGAAACAACAGTTTCTATCTTATCCTAAAACGGGCAGGATACGTGCTGAGCAGGAGATTTTATCGCAGATGTTATGTGGTGTTGCCGCAAGTAATTATTATAAAGAAGAGCTTGGTTTTATGAAAGATGAAACATGTAATAAGCTTGCTTTGTATATTATTGATTATTATCGTAATCATCCAAAAATGGAAGTTGCGGATCTTCTAAACGATATTCAAGAAGATAATGTCCGCCAGCTTTTATTGGATATTTCCCAATGGGAATTGGCTAGTCAAGATATAAATATGCAGGTATTACAGGATGCTCTGGAAAAAACAAAAGTCTGTATGCTGGATGATCAGATTCAGATGCTGAATGAGAAAATTAAAACGATACAAGATCCTATGGAAAAAGCAAAATTGGCACAGCAAAAAAATCAGCTAATCAAGGATCGTAATGATCGGATGTGCCAAGAAAGGAAGTAAGATATGAAAAAAGCAAAATCAAAAGTTCTGCAGGAGTATAAAACTTTAGATGAAATTAAAGAAGAACTGCAGGAAGCATATCAAAAAAATAATGTACTTTATCAAAGAGATGTTGTAGATGCTGTTGAGCACTTAGATATGAGTGATACAGAGTTTGATGATTTGTTTCAATGGTTTTCTGATCACGACATTGATATTGTCAATGAGGATGATGATACAGATTTAATGGATGATGATGCACTTGCAGATGAAGGCAGTGACGATTTAGATTTTTTGGATGATGAAGATGATGATGAAAATTCTATCGCAAGTGAGATTGAAAGTCTTGAACAGTCTTTTGCAAATTCTTCACATACAAAAATTAATGACCCAGTAAAAATGTATCTAAAAGAAATCGGTCGTGTAGAGTTGCTGGATCCTAAAGAAGAACCAGAGATTGCTCGCCGTATTCAGGCAGGAGATGAAGAAGCGAAAAAGAAACTGATTTCTGCTAACCTTCGTCTAGTTGTATCCATTGCAAAAAAATATGTAGGACGTGGAATGTTATTTTTGGATTTGATTCAAGAAGGAAATATGGGTCTTGTAAAGGCTGTAGAAAAGTTTGATTATACAAAAGGATTTAAGTTCTCAACATATGCTACATGGTGGATTCGTCAGGCTATTACACGTGCAATTGCAGACCAGGCAAGAACAATTCGTATTCCAGTACATATGGTTGAAACAATCAATAAACTTACAAGAATCCAGCGTCAGCTTGTTCAGGATTTAGGAAGAGATCCAACTGCGGAAGAAATTGCTGCTAAAATGGAAAATATTTCTCCTGAAAAAGTTCGTGAAATTCAAAAGATTGCTTTAGAACCAGTATCTTTAGAAACTCCTATTGGAGAAGAAGATGATTCTCATTTAGGAGACTTTATAGAGGATAAAGAAGCTTTATCACCTGATGAATATGCGAACAATCAGCTTTTAAAAGATGAAATTAATAATGTGCTGCAGGGATTAACTGAAAGAGAAGAAAAAGTTCTAAGACTTCGTTTTGGATTATATGATGGAAGAACAAGAACTTTAGAAGAAGTTGGTAAAGAATTTAATGTAACACGTGAACGTATTCGTCAGATTGAAGCAAAAGCATTACGTAAATTAAAACATCCAACCCGCTCAAAACGTTTAAAGGATTTTGTTGATAAACCTTAATGAAGTTGAGTAAAAGATTACAGGCTATTTACAATATGGTAAATAGCCCTTGTATTTTAGCGGACATTGGATGTGATCATGGACTTTTGCCTATTGCGTTAATAGAGGGAGAAAAATGTCAGAAAGCATATGCTTGTGATGTGAGAAAAGGTCCTTTAGCAAGAGCACAGGAAGCAATTGCGCTTCATCATCTTGAAGATAAAATCACAACAGTCTTGTGTGATGGGCTTGATGGAGTGAAAGAAGATGTAGATACCTTTGTTATTGCAGGTATGGGTTTTGATACGATTACGCATATATTAACAGATGGAATGGCAAAAGCAATCAAGGCAAAACAATTGATCTTACAGTCGAACAATCATGTAGAAGATTTAAGAAGATGGCTGTGTGACCATGGATTTACGATTGATCATGAAGAATTGGTTGAAGAACAGCATTATTATCAAATTCTTTCTGTTCATTATGAAAGTGAAAAACTTAGTGAGGATCAAATTCTTTTCGGAAAGTTTTTACCAAGTCATCCTCTTTTTTCTAAATATTGGAATTATATGTTAGAGAAAAAGAAACTTATTTTGCAGAATATGCCTGAAAATCACGAAAACCGAGAAGAACTTATTTCACTTATTAAGTGTATTGAAGATAAATTAAAAGAGGTTGTGGATAGTAAGAAGAATTAATTTTCTTCGAAAACCACAACCTTTTCAAAATATTTACATTTATATGCGTTAGGTACATTTTAAGTTATATGTTATAGTTCATCATAAAACTTTTGTTATATCTATTGCGGGTTTTTGTTTTTCTTTGTCAAAATTTAAAAGATAAGATATCACTTGTGAAGTCAAATAAGTAGGGGTGCTGGCTCCTGCGGTAACTGCAACTTTATTGACTCCTTTTAGATAATCCTCATGAATATCATTAACATCATCAATTCGATAAACATGGGGAATGTTTTGTTGAAGAGCAATCTGCGCCAGTCTTGTTGAATTGTTGGAATGCTTATCGCCTACAACAAATAATACATCAATATTCTGTCCCTTTAAATCAGCAACAGCCTGTTGACGAATTCTAGTAGCATTACATATTTCCTCACTAAAAATCGCATTTGGATAATGTTCATTAATGCATTCAAAAAGTTCGCTAATATCAAACATTGACATCGTAGTCTGGTTTGTAACAAACACCTTTTTAAAATCTTTCAAATCTACTATATCTTGTTTGTTGCAGATAAGATGTACATGAGAGCTTAAGGCACAGATGGCTTCTGCCTCTGGATGATTCTTTTTCCCTATATATAAGATTTCATAACCGTTTTCTAAATGTGATTTTACAATGTTTTGTGTTTTTACTACATCACAGCAACTGGCATCGATCGCAATCAAGCCGCGTTTTTGTGCTTCTGTTTTCACTTGTGGAGCTACCCCATGTGCAGTAAAGATAACAACGCTGCCGCTAGGAATCTTTTCTAACAGTTTTATTCTTGTGCTATTCTTGTCATCAATTGTTTTGATTCCCAATAAGTTTAAAGCTTCCATTACATAGCGATTATGTACGAGCATACCTAGCACATAGATATCTTTATCAGGATATTCTTTCGCTGTTTGTTTGGCGATTGAAATAGCATGTATGACGCCTTTGCAATATCCTCTAGGTGCAACTTTAATAATTTCCATGATTTTCACCTCAGATGTATTATACCCTAACTTTTCTGTTAATTGATAGTAAAACAACTTGTTTTTACGTTATAATGTAATAGAAGTTTATTTACATGTAAATGAATTCATGTATAATTAAAGAGCTGCTTTTAAAAAGGAGGCGTAAATATGAGCAAATATAGTGATTATATGTTTAAAGAAACAACAAAACAGTTTATTAAACTGGAAAATTTTATAGAACCAACTCCAATTCAAAAAGAAGTTATTCCCATGGCCTGCAAAGGAAAAGATATTATTGGTATTTCGGATACAGGAACAGGGAAAACACATGCTTTTTTGATTCCTATTATGGAAAAAGTAGATAGTTCAAAAAATGTAGTACAGGCGGTTATTACGGCACCTACAAGAGAGCTGGCATTACAGATTTATAATCGATCTTTAAAAATGAGCGAAGCAGATTCTAATCTAGTGATTCGTCTGATTACAGGTGGTATTGAAAAGACAAGAATGATGGATTCATTGAAGAAGCAACCACAGATCATTATAGGGACACCAGGACGTATCAAAGATTTGTTTTTGAATGAAAAAGTGCTGCGTGTTGACACAGCGGATATTTTTGTCGTTGATGAGGCGGATATGACATTAGAATTTGGATTTTTAGAAGATGTGGATGCCATTGCTGGTAAAATGAAGAAAAATCTTCAAATGATGAGTTTTAGTGCAACAATTCCTGCAGAATTGCGTCTATTTCTAAAAAAATATATGAGCAATCCACAAACCGTAAAAATAGAGGAACAAAGCAATTTCCATCCTAAAATCCAACATATCTTAGTTCCTGTTCAACCAAAGAACTATGAAGAAAAACTGATGGAAATTTTACCTTCTATTCAGCCTTATGTGTGCTTGATATTTGCGAATACAAGAGGAGAGGCTGCAAGTGTTGCGAAACGTATGCGTGATGAAGGATATGGTGTGATTGAGCTACATGGCGATTTGACACCAAGAGAGCGTGTAAAAGCAATGAAAGATTTAGCAAATCTTGAAAAATCATTTGTTGTTGCGACAGATATTGCGGCTAGAGGTATTGACATTGATGGTGTTTCTCATGTTATTTCACTAGGTTTTCCAAAAGAAATTGATTATTATATTCATCGAAGCGGTCGTACAGGAAGAGCAGGACGTGATGGTATTTGTTATGCCTTATATGAGAAAAAAGAAGATGCGATGATTCGTCAGCTTGAGGTACGAGGAATTCATTTTGATCATAAAAATTTTAAAAATAATACATGGGTAGATCTAGAACCTTTACATAAAAAGAAAGTTAAAAAAGATGATCCATTAGAAAAAGAAATTGCGAAGATTGTTTCTAAAAAGAAAACGAAAGTGAAGCCGGGCTATAAGAAAAAACGTGCACAGGAAGTAGAAAAATTAAAACGAAGAGCTAGACGAGCGATGATACAAGAGGATATTCGCCGTCAGAAAAAGGAACGTGCAAAACAGAAAATGATTGAGAAAAGGAATGGTGAACTATGAAAATAGGTAGTCATGTATCTATGTCTGCGCCAGATTATGTGCTGGGGTCTGTAAAAGAGGCTTTGTCTTATGGAGCAAATGCGCTAATGCTTTATACAGGTGCTCCGCAAAATACGAGAAGAAAAGATATGAGCGAACTTAAAATTGAGGAAGCTTTACGCTTGATGGATGAAAAGGGGATTGAAAGAAGCAGTGTTATTGTACATGCCCCTTATATCATTAATCTTGCGAACTGTATGCGACAGGAAACTTTTGAATTAGGAGTGGAGTTTTTACAAAAGGAAATTGAACGTGTAAAAGCTCTGCAAGCAAGCATTCTTGTTTTACATCCTGGAAGCCATGTAAAAGCTGGGGAAGAAGCAGGATTGCAAAAGATTGTAGAAGGATTGGATTTGGCAATGGAACATGTAGATGATGTTCAGATTGCGATTGAAACGATGGCTGGCAAAGGCAGTGAATTAGGTTATGCTTTTTCCCATATTCGCTATCTGATCGATCATGTAAAACATCCTGAAAATATTAAAGTATGTATGGATACCTGCCATTTGCATGATGCAGGTTTTGATTTGAAGGACTTCGATAAAATTTTAGATGAGTTTGATGAAATCATAGGTTTGGATCGTCTTGTCTGCATGCATATTAATGATTCTAAAAATGTACAGGGTGCTAGAAAAGATCGTCATGCCAATATTGGGTTTGGAGAAATTGGATACGATGTTTTATCATCGATTGTACATAATCCACGAGTTGCACATGTCGTAAAAATCTTAGAAACTCCATACGTAGAGGATAAACCACCTTATCGTTTTGAAATTGAAATGTTAAAAAACAAGGTGTTTGATGAACATATTATGGATAAAATCATAAATCAGTAAATGAAAAGGAGCACATGCTCCTTTTTGACTTATTTATTTGAATGTTCTTTTTCAAAAGCAAGAATTTCTTCCTTTAATCGATCTACGATTTTCTCTTGAGGAAGTTTTTCAATGATGACTCCTTTTTTTATTAATAATCCTTCTTTTTTTCCTCCAGCAATTGCTATATCTGCATGTTTAGCTTCCCCAGGACCATTTACTGCACATCCCATGATTGCAACATTAACATCGCAATTGATGTTTGTGAGAAACTTTTCAATTTCATTTACTACTGGCTGCATATCCCATGCGGTACGCCCACATGTAGGACAGGCAATTAAATTAGGTGTATTGTTTAAAAGTTTACAACATTTTAATAGCTGTTTCACAATTGTGATTTCATTGATTGGATCACCATTTACGCTGATTCGAATCGTATCTCCAATACCTTCATTTAACAAAGTCCCTAGTGCCATACTGCTTTTGATTGCACTTCCAATAAATGTGCCTGCTTCCGTAACACCTAAATGCAATGGGTAAGGAAATGTTTTAGAAGCTAGTCGATATGCTTCTATACAAAGCAGCGGGTCACTGGACTTAAATGATAGACAGATATCATGAAAATCTAAGTCTTCAAGTATTTGTACATGTCTTTGTGCACTTTCCATCATACCTTCTGCTGTAGGTTTTCCATATTTCTCATGAATATCTTTTTCTAGAGAACCACTGTTGATACCAATACGAATAGGTATATTGTGTTCTTTGCATACATTTACAACAGCTTCTACATTCTCTTTTTTGCCAATGTTACCTGGATTCAATCGAATTTTATCAATTCCATTTTCGACTGCCTTGATTGCCAAACGATAATCATAATGAATATCAGCTACTAATGGTATATGGGTGTGTTTTTTTATTTCAGAAATTGCACAGGCATCTTCTTCATCTATGATAGCCATGCGAACAAGTTCACATCCTGCTTGTTCTAAATCTAAAATCTGTTGAATTGTTTTTTCAATGTCTTTGGTTTTGGTATTACACATGGATTGAATGACAACTTTATTTTGTCCTCCAATTGTTAAATTACCAACCTTTATTGATCGAGTTTCTGTTCTTTTCAATTTTTCTCACCTCTTGAGTTTATTATAGCATTATTCCACTTATCTTTTGTATTAAAATAATCTTAAGTAAGAAATAGGAGCATCCTTTTTTGAAATTCTTTTTTATGATTTACATAGCGTTACCTTTACTTTTATTTTGGCATGGATGATTTATAATTGCGGTGAGCATGATCAAAGGTTTTGTATGCGAAGATGAGTTTTATTATTTCAGTGTTATTTTTATAATAACTGTATAGTAATAGTATAGTTAACAGTTGATTTTTCATCTGTTGTTTTTAACTCTTACAAAATGTTAATTATGCGCCTGAATTCATCTTTTTGTGCTATAATATCAAAGAATATTTAGCAAGGAGGAGTTTGTATGCTGCGTAATCCGTTTCGTGACTTAGATCAAAAACAGCTTAGTCGCAGTTCAGATATATTAAAATCACAGAATGATTATTTTAAAATTGTAAATAAAAGAATTTTTATTTTTTCTTTAATTATTGTTATACTTTTTTCCTGTATTATTGTTCGTTTGCTGTTTTTACAGGTAAGAGATAAAGAGCTTTATACTGACAAGCTGGCTGCATATTCACAAAAAGAAGAATCAACCCCTACGCCAAGAGGACAAATGTATGATAGAAATGGTAATTTAGTTGTGAAAACGGCCTCTTCTCATAATATTATTTATTATCCGCCCAAAGATGTTACTTCTGATGAAAAATGGGAATTAGCCCAAAAATTTACGAAACAATTTAAGTATGAGGCAAAGAACATGACAAAATCAGATTATGAGGATTTGTATATGTTTTTACATACAGATGAGAATGGAAAGAAAGACAGAGGGATGAGTTTGTTGACTCCTGAAGAACAAAAATCAAAGAATTATGAAAAGATTCTCCGCTCACGTATTACAGAAGACATGGTTAATGAAATTGCAGATGAAGCTACAAAAAATGCATTTGCTGTATATTTATCCATGAATAAAGCTCCAGCAGAACATACAAAGGTTATTGTAGAAGATGCAAGCAATGAAGATGTTGCGTATTTAATGGAACATAAAGAAGCTTTTCCGGGATTCGATGTCGATTTTGGTTCATGGAAAAGAGAATATCCATATAAGAATATGCTAAGAGATGTACTAGGTTCTGTCACTACATCGTCTCAAGGTGTTCCATATGAGCAGAAAGACTATTATGAATCTTTAGGATATGCATTAACAGATCGTGTTGGCAGCAGTGGTTTGGAAAAACAATATGAAAGTATTTTAAAGGGAACGCCTAGAGTAAGTGAAGTTAGTTTTGATGAAAATGGGATTGCGACATTAAATGAAGTATCAAGTGGAAAAAAAGGATATGATTTACATTTGACAATTGATGCTGAATTGCAGTCCAAAGTAGATAAAATCGTGCAGGATACCCTTAAAAAATATGCAGGAACTAGTGGACGAGAAAATTTGGAAAAAGCATTTGTGGTGCTAATGAATCCTAAAACAGGTGAAATATATTCTATGAGCGGGGCATTAAAAAACAAAAATGATATCATTAATTATTCTAGTGGTGCTTATTTGGATGCCTATATGCCGGGTTCTGTTGTTAAGGGGGCAACGGTATACATGATGTTGAATGAAGGTATACAAACACGTACAAGTACGGAACTGGATGCCCCAATGTATATTGCAGGTACAGAGGTTATGAAATCTTATATGAATATGGGTGTTGTAAATGCGATTACTGCTTTAGAACAATCAAGTAACGTATATATGTTTAAATCTACAATTAAACTTGCTGGAGGCACTTATAGAGAAAATCAGCCTTTAAATATTGACTATACACAGACACTGAACACTTATGAAAAAATGCGCAACTATTATACGATGTTTGGATTAGGTACAAAAACGGGATTAGATGTGCCTAATGAAGTTACAGGCTTAGCTTATACTCCGACAACAGCAGGTCAATTGCTGCATTATTCCATTGGGCAGTTTGAAACGTTTACGCCTATTCAGCTAGCGCAATATGTATCTATGATTGCCAATGATGGGAATAGGATTCAGCCTAAACTTGTTAATTATGCAACGGAAATTAACAGTGATTATGTTGTCTATGAAAATAAAACAAATGTTTTAGGCACAATAAATGGAAGCATTGAAGATTTGGAAACCGTGCAGGATGGATTTAAAGCTTGTGTGGAAGGGAATCATTGTGGTCTGGCATTAAAGAATATGGATAAGAAAATTGCATCAAAAACAGGTACGGCACAGGTTGTTGTTGATGGAAAAAATCTGGTAAATCAAACCCAGATAGGTTATGCACCATATGATGATCCAGAGGTTTCCTTTGTATGCAGTACACCAACTTCTGCTAACGATACATCAAATGCGGCAGCTAGCTTATGTACAACAGAAATATTGCCGCAGGTATTGGAAGAGTTCTTCAAAATATATAAATAGGTGGTTTTATCGTAAATTCAAAGATATGATGTAGAAAGTGTTTTTTGAGGATATTAAAAAAAAGACTACCTTTTTTAAGAAGAGTATGATATAATTTTCAAGCAATGTACAAGGAGGGACATCATGAGAGACAGAATAACATTCAAATGTTCAGAATGTGGTGAAGAAAACTACATTGGAACAAGAAATAAACGTAAAAATCCAGAACGTATGCAAATTCAGAAATATTGCCCACGTTGTAACAAAAAAACTTTACATAAGGAGAAAAAATAAAAAGGGCCGAAGAGGTCTTTTTTATTCATAGAAGCATATGAAAGACATACAGTGTTACGTATTGGGTATGGTGCAGGTAAATACTTATCTTTTATGGAAGGATAATCATGTTTTAATTATCGATCCGGGGACGGCTTCTAAGAGGTTGTTTGAAGCTATTGATGAGCGTCAAGGTATTGTGGATGGCATTGTATTAACACATGCTCATTTTGATCACATTGGCGGTATAGATGCAATTGTAAAAAAATATCAGTGTTCTTTGTATATGAATGATTTAGATGAAGAGTTATTAACGAATTCTCGTCTAAACTTTTCTATTGGAGAAGAAATCATCGTGCATACAAAACCTGAAACATTACTCCCAGGCGTACATACGATCGGTAATTTTGAGATTACATTTATTGATGCTCCTGGTCACAGTGAAGGTTCCAGCATGATTTTATGGGATGATAATCTTTTTAGTGGAGATGTATTGTTTCAGGGAAGTATTGGACGTACGGATCTAGCAACAAGTTCAAACACAAAAATGATGCAGAGCTTAAGAAAAATCAGGGAAATGGATCCAAATTTGAAAGTTTATCCTGGACATGGTCCAGCGAGTACTTTGAAAGATGAGCTGTTATATAATCCATATTTACAATTTTAATTAGTTTAGGTTGTTGATAATCTTATCAATGACCTTTTTTTTTGTCTTGAAAAGTTTATAACTTTAATAAATTTTCATATTTTTTTGTATTTTCTGTTTTTCTTCTCGTATATAAATAGTGAAGAAGGAGGTGAAGTCATGAAAAAGAAAATAGAACAATTATTATCTATGGCAATGGAACATGATGTCAGTGATATTCATTTTTTAGTGAGAGGAAAATATATGCAGGTTACGATGCGTACGATTAATGGTTTAGAGGAAATGAATAGTAGTGCTTTTGATATTATGCTTTTTAATTATTTGAAATATTTGTCAAATATGGATTTGGGAAATGGTGCTAGAGCACAAAGTGGAAATTTTACATATACGTATCAAGGAAATGAATTGTTTTTTCGTTTTTCTTTGCTTTCAACAATCGAAAAACAAACAGGTGTATTACGAATTTTAAACGCAAAGAAAGAGTTGGATATCTATTCATTAAGTGAAGATAAAACAATTACGGAATCTTTTTTAAGATGGACACAGTCAAGATGTGGAATGGTTGTGTTAAGTGGTCCAACAGGGAGTGGGAAAACCACTACACTGCATGCCATATTACACCATATTGCAGAAAAACAAAAACTTCGTGTTGTTTCTTTGGAAGATCCGATTGAAATCCTAGATGACAGTTATCTACAATTACAAATCAATGAACAATCTCGTTTTTCTTATGAGGAAGGAATTCGTCAGCTTCTTCGTCATGATCCAGATGTTATTATGATTGGAGAAATTAGAGATGTTTCAACGGCAAGAATGGTATTGCGATGTGCTTTATCTGGACACATGGTATTTACGACAGTTCATGCAAAATCATGCGAAGAAACTTTAAAAAGATTAGAAGAGCTGGGAATTCGAAAAGAGGATTTGAAAGGTACTTTAAGTGCTGTTTGTGCACAACGTATTTATAAAAGAAAAAAGGAAAGGGGAGAGTCTGTCTATATGAAATCTTGGAGAAAAAAGAATTATCAGGATACTTCCAAAACAATGAACTTGATAAAAAACATCGAACCATTTTTGACATCATTCAAAATGCAGCTGACAAGGGAATTATCGATAAAGAAGACGCGAAACTTGATTTGTACGCTTCCTAAGGAACAATGGATGGGTATCAGTGCTTTGATGAAGGCAGGTTATAATTTTCTAGAAAGTATACAAATATTACAAATACCTAGTAAGGATATAGAAGAGGCTTTTAAAGAAGGAAAGGATCTAAAAGAAATACTGCTTGATGGACATAAAGGACGATTTTATGAGCATCTTTCTTTTTTTCTGGAAATTAGTGATGTGGCGAATGCGATTGACAGCGCATTAACAATGGAAGAGTTTGAAAAAGGATGGATACGGTTTCTTGTTTCATCCTGTGCTTATCCCTGTTTTATATTTTTGTTTGCCTATGTAATGATGGTTGTTTTTTCAACATCTCTGCTTCCGCAAATGATACAGGGCTTTGAATTAACTGAAAGTTCTGGTTTTTTATTGTTCTGTGTAGAAGCTTTGCAGTATTTTTGTGTGTTTCTGGCAATTGGCGCAGTTGCAAGTGTTTGTTTTTTTCTTGTTTTATATTTATATAAGCCATTACGCTTAAAAGTATTAATTCGATTGCAAAATAAGATATCTCTATTAAAGGATCATACATCCTATATGTTTGCTGGATATATGAAAGTTTTAGAAAAGCAGGGAGTACCTACAAAAAAAGCTATGAAATATATGATGAATGTACAGAAAGATAGCTTGTTTTCACTTTGTATCAATTCTTGTGAAGAACAATTATGCAATGGTATTGATTTTATAGATGTTTTACAAAAAACAGAAATGTTAAATGAGTTATTCCATAAAATGATTCCTATCGGTATTATAACATCGTCGATAAGTGAATTATTAGAAATTTTTATGCAGCAGCAGGAACTTATCTGGAAAAAGAAAGTGAAAAAAATAGGTATTTTTATCCAACTGCTTTCTTATAGCTTTGTTGCGATTTTAGTGCTGGTTGTTTATCAGCTGATGCTGCTGCCCCTATCTATGCTGGAACAATTTTGAAAAAGAGGAGAAGAGTTATGAAAAAAGATGATGGTTTTACAATATTAGAAATGATGATTGTTTTATCAGTTATTGCGTTGATTTTTCTTTTAACGCTGCCCAATATACAGCAAAAGGAAGATATTATTAGAAATAAAGGATGCGAAGCTTTGACAGAGGTTGTAAACTCACAAATTTTGTTATATGAAATTGAAAATTTATCTCCGCCTACTACGATACAGCAGCTTATTAGCAAAGGATATTTAAAGCCAAGTCAGCAGCGCTGTCCAAGTGGAGATAAAATTACAATTGAAAATGGACAAGCTGTTGTCAGATAAAGGTTTTACATTGCTGGAAATGATACTTGTTTTGAGTGTTGTTTGTGTTTTGCTGCTATTTGGCGGGGCGATTGTATCGAAAAATAAGACTGCATTTATTTATCAGATGAAAATCATAAGAGAAAATATAACAGAAACGCAGATAAAAGCTGTATCTGAAAAAGATAGAAAACAGATTCAATTTTTGTCTGATCGAGTTCTTATAGATGATAAAATTTTAAAATATCCAAAAGAAATGCAGTGTTCTTTTTTGGGTTTTCATTTTACAGAAAAAGGAACGATTTCAAAAGCAGGTACGACTACCTGTACAATGGAAGGTATAACAAGAAAGATGGTGTTTCAGCTTGGAAGTGGACAAAGTGACATCCGATAATGGATTTGTGCTTATAGAAGCGTTGTTTTTACTCATGATTTCTATTGTTTTGGTACATTTAACCTTATCATTTTGTATGTCTTATGTACATTATGAAACAGTAGTGGATAACGTTTTTCAAAATAAAGAAATGGAGCTTATTTATGAAAGATGATAGTGGTTTTACATTGCTGGAAGTATTAATTGCTTTACAGATTGTCCTAGTTTGTATGTTATTTGTTTTTCCTTGTGTGCATGCTATGAAAGTTTTAAGTGAAGATAGCAGACAAACAGATGATGCAATGGCTTTATATTTTCTTCGAAGAGAATTGGCGGCAGCCAGCAGTATACATCTTTCTTCATCTGCATTGGACTATGAGGCTTTCAAAGAAGTGAAAAAGCTGCAATTGCATAATGGACGTTTAGTGTCCATGGCGGGATATGAGATATTTTTTCAAAATATTGATGATGCATCTTTTTATGAAGAAAATAACTGTATATGGGTAAATTGGAAAAGAAAGGAACATGTGTATGAAGCGATTCTTGTATGCCGATGATGGATTTTTCAGTGTTTATGCCATGCTTTTATTAAGCATTGCCATGCTGTTTTCAACTTTTCTTTTTTGTAAGATACATACTGCTTATACGATGACGAAATTATCCTATAGTGATATTTTTGTTTTATATAAAGTGAATTCCTATTTAAAGCAAAATCCAGAAGAAGTGCCAGATGAAATGATGAATGAGGAAAATGAAGAAAGCCTGGAAGATTCTAATATAACAGAAGAAGAATTGTTTTATAATGATGCATATATTTTTATTACATATGATGATCAGGAAGCTATTTGTAAAGTAAAGGAAAAAAACCAAAGTTATGTTATGTATATTACTTATAATAAGCAGGAAAAAAAGATTTTAGCGTATAGATATGAACAAATGTGAAAAACTATAGTAACAGGAGGGATACACATGACGCTTTTCGTTAGTACTTTGGCGTTTTTCTTGTTGCTGCTTTTAGGAAAAGTACTGTTGTTTATAAACGAAGCTTTTTATATCTTGGTTTTGTTATATGTGCTGTATTTATTCTTGTTAAAGTTTTTTATAAAAAAAGGAAATTGTTCTGCGATTCAAGTATATGATTATTTCTATGTTGGTTTCTTTGTTTTGCTTTGTATTTTCTTTTTGTATAATAGACAGGAAGTTTTTTCACTTGTCAGTGTAGCTTATCTTTATATGTCTTCCTTTATTTCCATGATGCTTTATATAGATACGTTACGTTTTAAAAGTCTTTTTTAGCTTTTTCTTTTGGTTTTCTAGCAGTTTTGTAGAAAAAAATTGACAAATACCGCAAAACCATTAAAATAAGAACAGTAATGTTATAAACAAGGAAAGGTGAATAAAGATGATCAGTTCAAATGATTTGAAACCAGGTATGACCATTCAGCAGGATGGAGAGTTGTTTATTGTTTTGGAACAGAGTCAAAATAAAACTGCACGTTCTGCTATGGTTGTTAAGGCAAAAGTTAGAAATTTAAGAACAGGTTCTAATGTAGAACTATCCTGGGGAGGCGGAGATAAGATTCAGCCTGCACAGATTGATAAAAAAGAAATGCAGTATTTATATGATACAGAAGACGCATTGGTATTCATGGATAATGAAACTTACGAACAAATAGAAATTCCTAAGGATCACTTGAAATGGGAAATTAATTTCTTAAAACCAAATGATAATGTAAATATTTCGATGTTTGAAGGAGAAATTCTTGGAATTATTCTTCCAGATAAGGTGTCTTTGCGCGTAGTAGAGTGTGAACCTGCGGTAAAAGGTGATACAGCTACTTCCGCTAGTAAAAATGCTGTGCTTGAATCTGGATTGGAAATCAAAGTTCCATTGTTCATCTCTCAGGATGAAATGATCGTTGTTTCTACTGCAGATGGGAAATATTCAGGAAGAGCTAAATAGTAAAAAAGCTGCTAGTCAGCTTTTTTTGTACAGTTTTTATGGAATTGTAAGAAAAGTAATATTCAATCTTTCTTATTTTTGTTATAATATACCTTAGATTAGGAGGTAGTGTATATGGAAAAACTATCGCGAGTTAAAAAATATGAAAGTTTGCGTAAAGCAATTGAAATAGATAATAATATAGATGCTGCAGAAGATAGCAAGAGCAGTGAACAGGCATTAAAATCTTTTGATTCCTCTATTTTTAAAAAAGCAGCAATAAAGGAAGAAACAGCTCCTAAACGCGCAAAAGAAGAAAAAGAAGTAGAGGGTAAAGAAAGCAGCACGAGCGATACCTTTACCAATGAATATTTAGATGACTTTATCAAGGAAGTTAGAGACTACAATATTCGTAAAGGGAATCGACAAAGCGAAGATACACAGGTTGATATCTTATATCAGCTGAATGCAGAAAACAGAGCAAAACGGACACGTTATCTGCAGGAAATCAAAGATAAGCAGGATGATACTATTATAGAGCCGCTAAGTGATGAAGAAAATGGAAAACCTGTTTTAAGTAAAGAAGATTTAGCAAAAGAAGTTCAGCAGTTATTAATTGATGAGGATGTGCAGGGTTCCACATTCGATGAAGAAACACAAGATACAGATGTAGAAGAACTTAGCGAGAAACTTATGCAGACACAGCAAATTGATTTGCATCAAGCAGCTGCTTTAGTTCTTCCAAGTGATGATGAAGAAGAGGATATCGAAGATTCTGTTAAACCAAATGATGAGGAGGACTCTTTGCATAAAAAGCTGATTGAAGAAACACAGCAGCTTCGTGTACAGCTGGATGAGTATGAAGGTGAGTTATCTGATTTAAGTAGTGGAGTAGAGAAAAATAATCGTATCTTAAATTTTATTTTATGTTTTTTGATTTTGGTATTGCTTGTCATAATTGGATTTATCGGATATTATTTATGGCAGGCTACAGGAGGGTTTTAAATGAAATTTAATATAGCAATTGATGGACCAAGTGCAGCTGGTAAAAGTACAATTGCGAAGAAACTGGCAAAAGAATTAGGGTATGCACATTTAGATACAGGAGCGATGTATCGCTGTGTTGCTTACTTTTCAAAATTAAAAGATGTTTCTTTTGATGATGAAGAAAAAGTGGCTTCTTTGATTGATGCTATGCAGATTCACTTTGATGCACAGGGAAATGTATATCTTAATGATGAGAATGTGTCTAATGAAATACGTAAAAACGAAATTTCCATGTTGACAAGTAAAATTTCTGCTTATCCTGCGGTAAGAGAAAAACTTGTTGCTATGCAGCAGAAAATGGCAGAGCATAAAGGATATATAATGGATGGAAGAGATATTGGAACCGTTGTTTTACCAAATGCAGAAATAAAAGTATATATGGTGGCAAGTGTTAAAGCTCGCGCAGATCGTAGATATAAAGAATATGTAGAAAAACAAATAGAAGCAGATTACGATACGATTTATAAAGATATCGAACAGCGTGATTATCAGGACATGAATCGCAAAACATCACCATTAAAAAAAGCAGATGATGCTGTTGAAATAGATACATCAGATATGAGTATTGAGGAAGTTGTAAATACGATTCGCAGACTGCTTCCAGCAGAAGTTTAAAGGAGGATCTTTTATGATTAGTGGTATTTTAGCAATAGTAGGTCGTCCAAATGTTGGTAAATCTACGATTTTTAATCGTATTATAGGGGAAAGAAAAAGTATCGTTGAGGATATCCCAGGAGTAACTCGTGATCGTATTTATGGAAAAGCAGAATGGCTTACAAAGGAATTTCGAGTAATTGATACGGGTGGTATTCAGCTTGCAGATCAGCCTTTTCGTGATGAAATCAATATGCAGGTAGAAATTGCAATTGATGAAGCGGATGTGATTTTATTTGTAGTCAGTGGTAAAGATGGAATTACGATGGATGATGAGTATATTGCCAGACTTCTTCAAAAATCCAGAAAACCAATCGTTTTGGCTGTAAATAAAGTGGATGATTTTTCACAGAATGATGCAATTTATGAGTTCTATAACTTAGGTCTTGGAGATCCGATTGCAGTTTCTGCAGCGCATGGTATTGGTACTGGCGATATGCTGGATGAAATCGTTAAGGCTTTTCCGGATAAGCAGCAAAAAGAATATGAGGGTATGACTCGTTTCTGTCTAATAGGTAGACCAAATGTTGGGAAAAGTTCCTTAGTAAATGCAATATTAAATCAGGAACGTGTTATTGTATCAGATATTGAGGGAACAACACGTGATGCCATTGATACGCCTTTTAAACGTGAAGGAAAAGATTATGTTGTTATTGATACAGCAGGAATACGTAAAAAAGGAAAAGTCTATGAAAATATAGAAAAATACTCTGTTTTACGTGCTATGGCAGCAATTGAAAGAAGTGATGTTGTTCTTGTAGTAATTGATGGAGAAACAGGTATTCGCGATCAGGATAAACATGTGGCAGGATATGCACATGAAGCTGGAAAAGGGGTCATCATTGTTTATAACAAATGGGATGCTGTAGACAAAGATGAGCAGACGATGCAGAAAATCGAAAAAGAAATTCGTGCACAGTTCCTATATCTAAGCTATGCACCAATATTATTTGTATCTGCGCTTAAAAAACAGCGTATCCATACACTTCTTCCGGCAATTGATGAAGTGCATGATTATTCAGTTCTTCGTATTCAGACAAACGTATTGAATGAAGTAATTATGGATGCACAGTTAATGACACCACCTCCTACACATAAAGGAAAACGATTAAAAATTTATTATGCATCTCAGGTATCGGTAGCACCTCCTACAATTGTGTTATTTGTAAATGACCCAGAATTGCTGCATTTCAGTTATAAACGTTACCTGGAAAACTGTTTGCGTGATGCATTTGCCTTTACAGGAACGACAATTCGTATCCTGGCAAGAGAAAGAAATAGATAAAGAGCGAAAGCTCTTTTTTTTAAATGAAAAATACCTAGTAATATTTTATAAAAACATGTATAATAAGGTACGCATTTGCTATTAAATTATAAAAAATGTCAGGAGGTAGCTATGGCTGATTATATTAATGAAATAAAGCGAAGAAGAACATTCGCAATTATATCTCACCCTGATGCCGGTAAAACTACACTAACAGAAAAACTGTTATTATATGGTGGTGCTATATTGCAGGCAGGGAGTGTTAAAGGAAAAAAAGCAAATAAACATGCTGTTAGTGACTGGATGGAAATAGAAAAACAAAGGGGAATTTCAGTAACAAGTTCTGTTCTTCAGTTTGAATATAATGATTTTTGTATAAACATTCTAGATACACCAGGACATCAGGATTTCTCTGAAGATACCTATCGTACACTGATGGCTGCAGATTCAGCTGTTATGGTTATCGATGCAAGTAAAGGTGTAGAAGCTCAGACAAAAAAACTGTTTAAAGTATGTTTGCTTCGTAAAATTCCTATTTTTACTTTTATTAATAAAATGGATCGTGCAGCTATGGATCCTTTTAAGTTAATGGAACACATTGAAAGTGAACTTGGTATTTCTACATATGCAATGAACTGGCCAATTGGATCAGGGAAAGAATTTAAAGGTGTATACGAACGTGATAATAAACGTATTATAGCTTTTCATGGTGGAGATCATGGTATGAAAGCTGCAGAAGTTACAGAAGGCAGCTTACAGGATGATACATTCCGTTCTATTTTAGGCGATCATTTCTTTGAACAATTAAAAGAAGATAGCGAATTATTAGATATCGCCAGTACAGAGTTTGATCAGGAATTAATTAGCAAGGGAGAATTAACTCCTGTATTCTTTGGCAGCGCTTTAACGAATTTTGGTGTTGAGCCATTTTTATCACATTTCCTTGATATGACAACAAGTCCTCTTCCTAGAGAATCATCAAACGGGTTTATTGATCCATTGGATGAGCATTTTTCAGCGTTTGTATTTAAAATTCAGGCAAATATGAATAAGGCACATCGTGATCGTATTGCCTTCATGCGTATCTGCAGTGGAAAATTTGAAAAAGGAATGGAAGTTACTCATATTCAAGAAAATAAGAAAATCCGTTTATCTCAGCCGCAGCAATTTATGGCACAGGATAGAGAAATTGTAGAAGAAGCTTATGCGGGAGATGTTATCGGTGTATTTGATCCAGGTATTTTTTCGATTGGAGATACTTTGTGTGATCCGTCAATGAAATTTACATTTAAGAAAATACCTACTTTTGCCCCAGAACATTTTGCTCGTGTTACGCAGAAAGATACAATGAAACGTAAGCAGTTTACGAAAGGAATTAACCAGATTGCCCAGGAAGGGGCAATTCAGGTATTCCAGCAAATTGATGCCGGTATGGAAGAAATTATTGTTGGTGGTGTTGGTGTACTTCAGTTTGATGTTTTAGAACAGCGATTAAAAAGTGAATACAATGTAGAAATTAAACTGGAAATTCTACCTTATCAGTGTGTAAGATGGATTGATGATCAAACGATTGATCCACATACTTTAAATTTAACATCTGATTCTAAACGTGTAAAAGATTTAAAAGGCAGAAACCTAATTATCTTTATGAATAACTGGGGTATCAAGTGGGCACTTGATCAGAATAAAAACCTTTCTCTAAGTGAATTTGGTAATATGGATGAATAAAGCATGAGATTGTCTTATGCTTTTTTCTTGCATATTTTTCATCTTTCTTTCATACAGTTAGAATGACTAAGGGAGGATAAAAGATGGATACCACAGAAATACTAAAAAATATTGCACAAAGATGCGGTGGTGATATATACCTTGGAGTTGTAGGGCCTGTACGTGTTGGAAAATCTACGTTTATACGTGAATTTATGGAAAAAGCAGTGATTCCTTATGTAAATGATGAATATGAAAAAGCACGTATGATTGATGAATTACCACAGGCTGGTATGGGTAAAACGATTATGACAACAGAGCCAAAGTTTGTGCCCAATACAGCTGCATCGATTACTTTTGATGATGGATTTCATGTTAATGTAAGACTGGTTGACTGTGTAGGTTATGTCATTCCAGAAGCAAAAGGCTATAAGGATGAGGATGGTGTGCGTATGGTGCGTACGCCATGGAGTGAAGAACCTATACCATTTCATGAAGCTGCAAAAACAGGAACACAAAAGGTTATTCAGGATCACTCTACAATTGGAATCGTGGTGACAACCGATGGAAGTATCTCTGATTTAAGCAGAGAAGCGTATATTGAAGCAGAAGCAGAAGTCATTGATGAATTAAAATCCATTGGCAAACCATTCATTGTTATTGTAAATAGCAAGGATATACATTCACCAACTTGTACAAGTGTAGTATCGAAATTAAAAGATAAATACGATGTGCCAGTTTTAGCCGTAGCCGTTAACCATATGAGCGAACAGGATATACATGATATTTTAAGAGAGGCATTATATGAATTCCCAGTTTCTGAAATTAATATTAATATGCCTAAGTGGGTTGCGGTTTTAAGTGATGAGCACTGGCTGAAGAAGAGTTTTCAGGAATCAATTGAACAAAGTATGTCAAGTGTAGAAAGATTAAGGGAAGTAGAAGCAATTAGTGATGTGTTAAATGAAAATGAATATATTGAAAGCAGCAATTTATCTACAATCGATACAGGGCAGGGAATTGTTCATGTTGATATTACGGTACGGGCAGGACTTTATAATGAAGTATTAAAAGAAATCATCGGTAAAGATATTAAAGATAAAGCTGAATTGATGGAGCTAATGCAGGAATACAGTAAAGCGAAAAAAGAGTATGATACGATTAGTTCTGCCTTGCAGATGGTAAAACAGACGGGATATGGTTTTGCCAGCGCATCATTACAAGATATTCAATTAAGCAAACCGGAAATTATTAAACAGGGAAGCAGGTATGGAGTAAAGTTAAAGGCTATTGCGCCTAGCATTCACATGATCAAAGTTGATGTGGAAAGCAGTTTTGAACCGATTATTGGTTCAAAGCAGCAAAGTGAAGAGTTAGTAAAATATTTGCTTCGAGACGATGGCACAAATGATGACTCTATCTGGGATAGTGATATCTTTGGAAGAAAATTATCAGATTTAATTAGAGATGGATTAAATGCGAAACTTTCAATGATTCCAGAAGCTGCACGTGTCCGTTTACAGGATATTCTTACAAAACTTGTGAATAAAGGAAAAGGAAATGTAATCGCTATTGTATTATAAAATCGCATAGTTTTTATAGGCTTCTATTGAAAAACAAGCCTACCAATGGTATGATAGTAGCATACATTGGAGGTAATGAACATGAGTGAAATTTTAAATAAAAAAACATTAGTGGAAGTCGTTGCGGAAAGCTGTGAAATCACTAAGAAAAATGCAGCTGTTGCAGTAGATACAGTATTTGAAGAAATTACAAAAACACTAGCTGAAGGTGGAAAAGTGGATATTGCTGGTTTTGGAAAATTTGAAATCAGTGAACGTCCAGAACGTATGGGAATTAACCCTGCAACAAAAGAACCTTTAAAAATTGCAGCTTCTAAAACTCCAAAATTTAAAGCTGCGAAAGCTTTAAAAGAAGCAGTAAAATAATGTAGAAGAAAAGAGTACTGCAAAGTATTCTTTTTTTCTCATGGTATAATAATAGCATATTGTATCATAATACAAACAAGGAAAGGAAGTATGTAACTTATGCCAATATATTATTATCCTTCGTTTTCATCACAATATCTTCTGTATTTATTAGGTATTCTTATTGTATTATATGCACAGGGACGAGTAAGTTCTGCGTATAATAAATATAAGCAAATACCTAATAAAAAGGGAATACGTGGGGTAGATGCGGCACGCATTATATTAGATAGAAATGGTTTACAGGATGTACGTATCGAACCAGCGAAAGGCGGAACATTAAGTGATCATTATGATCCTGTGCATCGCGTAGTTCGCTTATCATCTGATATTTACTATAATGCAAGTATTGCATCTGTCAGCGTTGCTGCACATGAATGTGGACATGCGATACAGCATAAAGTAGGGTATGCAGCTTTATCCTGGAGATCAAAACTATTACCAGTAGCAAACATTTGTTCGCAGTTAGGCTGGATCACGCTGATTCTTGGATTGTTTCTTTTTTCCAGTTTTTCATCATTGGTTTATCTTGGAATTGGGATGATTTTAGTAGTCTTTTTATTCCAGGTTGTAACATTACCGGTAGAATTTAATGCATCTACTCGAGCAATTGCACAGATATCTGAATTGCAGTTAATGCAGGATGATGAAAGACCTATGGTAAGAAGTATGTTAAAGGCTGCAGCATTTACATATGTAGCATCTGTTTTATCAACATTACTACAAATTTTTAGAATTCTAATAATGGTATTAGGCAGAAGAAATAACGACTAATAAAAAAGTGCGAAAGATGTCGCACTTTTTTATGTTTAAAAGAATAAATTCAAAAAACTTCAGTTTATTAAAATAGATAGTGAAAAATAATTGGAATAAACACAACTAAAACTGTTCCTATAATAAAAACAAACAGGACTTTTTTAAGACTATGTTTTTGCTCTTTGTTCATATCGTTATAACTTAACATGGTAAAAACCTCCTGTATACGTAAAATTATTTTGATTTATACTTTTCTAAAGTACAACATATGGCAATAATATATTGGAGTCTTATTAAACAATCTACTTCGCATAATATATATTATGTAATTTATAAGGCATTTTAAAAGCAGCTTTTTAGGCTGCTGATTTCGGTAATCTAAAATTACGTGGTGTTTGAAAGGACAACACTTTATGCTGTGGTCTTAGTGACTGCAGCTTTTTTCATGCTCTCATCATCTTTGGGGTACCTTTTCTGATATTTCCTCATTATTTCGATC
>ENA-OQKN01000185-OQKN01000185.1-human-gut-metagenome-genome-assembly--contig:-NODE-185-length-82066-cov-7.132306_pt1 | contig 82066 bp, 62 predicted proteins | sample MGYA00242776_ERZ504794 | MGnify/ENA primary metagenome ERZ504794 (study PRJEB26092, sample SAMD00036434) | human gut metagenome | host: Homo sapiens | study: EMG produced TPA metagenomics assembly of... | reverse complement strand
GGGGGGGCCGGGGGACAGAACCGTGCCGGTCGGGTGGTGCGGGTCGGGGGTGCCGGCACGCGAACGGCGCACCGCGTCGGACACGGCGGCGATGGCTTCCTTCTGGCCGATCACACGCTTGCCGAGGTAGTCCTCCATGTGCAGCAGCTTCTCGTTTTCGCCCTGCATAAGACGGCCCACGGGGATGCCGGTCCAGTCGGAGACGATCTCGGCCACCGAGTCGGCGTCCACACGGTCCGGGACCATCGGCTCATCGGCCGGGTTGGCCGCGCCGGCATCGGCAGATTCGGCATCCGCGCTTTCCGCGGCGGCGAGTTCCTTCTGAATGGACGGAATCTCTCCGTACAGAATCTTCGAGGCCTCCGCCAAGTTGCCTTCACGGGTATACTTATCCGCCTGCACGCGCAGGTCATCGAGCTTGGCACGCAGGTCGCCGACCTTGTTGTGGCCGGCCTGTTCCGCATCCCAACGCGCCTTGAGGCCGCTGAGCTTCTCACGGGTGTCCGCGAGTTCGGCTTGCAGCTTGCCCAGACGCTCCTTGGATGCAGGATCCTCGGCCTTCTTGAGCTGCATTTCCTCCATTTCAAGACGGGTCACCTTGCGCTGCAGTTCATCGATCTCCTCAGGCGAGGAGTCGAGCTCCATACGCAGGTGAGCGGCCGCCTCATCGACCAGGTCGATGGCCTTGTCCGGCAGCTGACGGCCTGAGATGTACCGGTTCGAGAGGGTCGCGGCGGCGACCAGCGCGTCGTCGCCGATCGTTACCTTATGGTGCGCCTCGTAACGCTGCTTCAGGCCACGCAGGATGGCGATGGTGTCTTCCACGCTCGGCTCGCCCACGAACACCTGTTGGAAACGGCGTTCCAATGCCGGATCCTTTTCGATGTTCTCGCGGTACTCGTCCAGCGTGGTCGCGCCGATCAGGCGCAGCTCGCCACGGGCCAGCATGGGCTTCAACATATTGCCGGCGTCCATCGAGCCTTCGGCCGCACCCGCGCCGACGATGGTGTGGATCTCGTCGATGAAGGTGATGATCTGACCATCCGCATTCTTGATTTCGTTCAGGACGCTCTTCAGGCGCTCCTCGAACTCGCCACGGTACTTCGAACCGGCCACCATGGAGCCCAAGTCAAGGGAGATGAGCTTCTTGCCTTGCAGGGTGGTGGGCACGTCGCCCGCCACGATACGCTGGGCCAAACCCTCCACGACGGCGGTCTTGCCGACGCCGGGATCGCCAATCAGCACCGGGTTGTTCTTGGTACGACGGGAGAGGATCTGAATCACGCGGCGGATTTCCTGGTCACGTCCGATGACCGGGTCCAGCTTGCCTTCCTTGGCGGCGGCCGTCAGGTCGGTGGAGTACTTCTCTAGGGCCTTGTACGAGCCTTCCGCGTCCGGGCTGGTGACCTTCGCGCCACCACGCACGCCGGGTACGGCCTTGCGCAGGGAGGCTGCGGTGACGCCGTTCTTCTCCAAGATTTCGGCCGACTGGTTCGGCTTGCTGGCCGCGATGCCGATAAGCAGATGTTCGGTGGAGACGTATTCGTCGCCCATCTGCTGCATTTCCTTCTCAGCCTGGGCGATGGCGGCGGTCAGCTGGCGGCTGGCCTGTGGCTGCGAGGTGCTGGATCCGGATGCGCTCGGCAGCGCGACCAAAGCGTTGCGCACCGCCGCGCCGATGGCCTGCGGGTCCCCGCCCGCGGCCTCGATCAGAGAGCGCGCCACGCCGTTTTCCTGGCGCAGCAGCGCATCCATGACGTGCAGGGTCTCGACCTGCGCGTTTCCTGCGGCGGACGCACTCTGAATCGCGTCGCCGACGGCTTCTTGGGCCATAGTGGTGAACTTCTGTTCCATATCGTATTCCTCCATATCATGCGGTCTGCGCAGTGCGGCTCGCGGGCTTCGAAAGCCCTGCGAGCGTTGCGACAGACCGCAGCTTGTCGTTGTCTGATATGGTCAACCGACCTGGAACCCATTCTATTCCCAAAACTTGAGTGCATATGACTCAAGTTTTGGATTTTGGTGGGGAGGGTGACTAGTAGCCCCCTCTGATGAGGAAGCTTGGGCAGCCGCTACTTCAGTGCGCCGACGGCGGATTCGGCGGCGGCGAGGACTTCGCCGGAGAGAATCGCCTCGGCCACGCCCTCAATCTGCGGGGTGGTCCAGGTATCGCGTACGTCGGGGCCGATTTCGTTGGCGTACTGGCGCACCACGCGGTATACGGCGGCGCCCGCCGCACCCGGACGGTACGGCTTGCGGAAGTCGAAGGAGCGGCAGGAGCACAGCAGTTCCACGGCCAGCACGCGCGCAAAGGCCGGAATCGACCGGCGCAGCTTGCGGGCGGCGGCCCAACCCATCGACACGTGATCTTCCTGCATGGCGGAGCTTGGAATCGAATCGACCGAGGCAGGCACGGCGTTACGCTTCATTTCGGAGACGATGCCGGCAGCGGTGTATTGGGCGATCATGAAACCGGAGTCCACGCCCGGGTCACCAGCCAGGAACGCCGGCAGGCCGCGGTTGCGCGCCACGTCAAGGAAGCGGTCGGTACGACGCTCGGAGATAGAGGCTACGTCGGCGGTCGGAATCGCCAGGAAATCGAGCACATAGGCCAGCGGCGCGCCATGGAAGTTGCCGTTGGACTCCACACGGCCGTCCAGCGTGACGCACGGGTTATCGATGGCGGAGGCGAGTTCCACGCCCGCCACGGAGGCCGCGTATTCCACGGTGTCGCGGGCGGCGCCGTGCACCTGCGGGGTGCAGCGCAGCGAGTAGGCGTCCTGCACACGCACGGTGGAGCCCGGGCGGCCGGCCTCGATCAGACCAGAGTCCTTGAGCATGCGGGCGATGTTCGCGGCGGAATCGCCTTGGCCGCGATGCGGGCGCAGCGCCTGCAAGTCGGCGGCGAATACGCGGTCGTTGCCGAGCATGCCTTCCACGCTCATCGCGGCGGCGACATCCGCGGTCTTGAGTAGCAGGCGCAGATCGGTGATGGCCATACACAACATGCCGAGCATGCCGTCGGTGCCGTTGACCAGCGCCAGTCCTTCCTTCTCTTTCAAATCGACGGGCGTGATGCCGGCCGCACGCAGCGCTTCGCCGCCGCCGATCTTGAGGCCGTCAGCGTTGCGGGCCTCGCCTTCACCCATCGCCACCAAAGCACAGGCTGCGAGCGGCGCCAAATCACCGGAGCATCCGAGTGAACCGTATTCGTAGACCACCGGGGTGATGCCGGCGTTCAGCATATCGGCGTAGACCTGCGCGGTTTCCGGGCGCACACCGGTGCGTCCGGTGCACAGGGTGCTCAGGCGCAGCACCAGCAGGCCGCGCACCACCTCACGCTCCACTTCCGGTCCGGCACCGGCGGCATGCGAGCGAATCAGACTTTTCTGCAGCTGCGCACGCTGTTCCTTGGGGATGGAAGTGGAGGCGAGCGCGCCGAATCCGGTGGAGATGCCGTAATGCGGCACGGTGTCGTCGGCCAAATGATCGATAACCGCGCGACTCAGCGCCATCTCATGCTTCGATTCGTCCGAAATCGCCACTTTGGCACCGCCGCGCGCTACGGCGATAACGTCCTCGATGCTCAGCGCTCCAACACCTACGGTGACCGTCTGCTCTGCCATGCTCATACCTTTCTATATATGTGCCGCATTCCGCATATACGACATATGCGGCATATGCCGTATATGCTTCGCCGGGGATCCGCGACTGCCCGCATTCGCTCACCGCACCTGCCCATCAACAGCAGGCGACGCAAACGCGACCAATCGCTCCCCGAGTAATCAAACCTTGGCCATTTCACCTCAGTCGGATGCCCGCTATAAGCCACTTCGTCCATCTTGTGTCTGAAATCTCAGACATGTAAGGTGATGGAAATATGAGCCATGCCTCGCAGCAATACGCCTTCACCGAGCCACGTACCGTCAAGCGGGCGCAGGTGAAGCCATCAGAACGGGAACATCAGACATCATCATCCGCGCCACGTGTCTCGCTGGCTCCGGCGGCCGACCGTACGCTCGACATCCTCGAGTTCATCGCGAGCAATGGTCAGACGCAAGCCGCCACGCTCGCTCGCGAACTCGGCATTCCGCGCTCCACGGTGTACCAATTGTTGGAGATTTTGGAGCGTCACGGACTGGTCACCCGCCTTGCCGAGCAGCGCGCGTACGGCATCGGACTCAAGACTTTCGAGCTGGGATCGGCCTATTCTCGCCAACATCGTGTATCGCAGGTCGCGCATCCGGTGTTGGCGCGTCTTGTTGACGAGACCGGCGAAAACGGACATCTGGCCGTGCTGCACGGCAACGAAATCATTTATGTGATTGAGGAGCGCGCCGCGCATCGCCCGCCGCTAGTGTCAGGCGTGGGCGTGCGCCTACCCAGTCACCTGACCGCCACCGGGCGGGCCATTCTGTCCGCACTCCCCCGCAATCAGATCCGCGCGCTATATCCCAATCGTCAGGCGTTCACCGACCGCACCGGCATCGGCCCCAAATCGCCCAAGGAGCTGGAGGCGACGCTCGCCGAAACCCGGCGCACCGGTTTTGCCGAGGAACATGGCGACGTGACGCCCGGCTTTGATTCATACGCCGTCGCTGTGCGCGACTACAACGATTTCCCCATCGCCGGGCTGGCTCTCACTTTCGTGAGCGGATCGCTGCGCCCCGAACAGGAGCGGTCGCTTAAGACCAAGCTGCGGCTTGCCGGCGCGGAACTGTCCCGGCGTCTCGGCGCGGTCGGCAGTTTGACATGAGGATTCGCGAGATCATCGTGCTGGGCTCCTTCGCTCCAATCACGATTTTCTCAACCAAGTTCACCGATTCGCTGACCGGCAACGCCAAACTCGCCGGCTTCTCGCTGACAGTGACGGCCATCATCAGCTTGGTGGTGATGACCGCCCTGCACGCACTTCTGCCGGGAGCGTAAGGCGCGTTCTTGGTTCCCCTCAGTCAGCTTCTCCGCCTGGACGGTTCCCCTCAGAGAGGGGAACCAGAACGAGTCACGCCCGAACGATTACGTTGCGCAGATCACCGATGCCTTCGACGTGCACGATGGTCTCGTCGCCTGGGTCGAGGTGGCCGGAGGCGTTCGGGGTGCCGGTCATGATGACGTCGCCAGGCAGCAGCGTGGAGAACGACGAAATCGCGGCAATCTGCTCGGGGATGCCGTGAATCAGGTTCGCGGTGGTGCCAGACGCCATCGGCACATCCTCGCCGTTCAGCGTGAAGGAAATCTTGGCGTCCTTCCAGTCGAGGTCGTCACGCATCACGATCCACGGGCCAAGCGGGCAGGAGGTATCGAAGCCCTTGGCTCGCGTCCACGTGGGGTCGATGCCCTGCAGATCGCGCAACGTCACGTCGTTCACGCAGGTGAAGCCGAGCACGTAATCTATCGCGTTTTCAACGGACACGTTCTTGGCGATGCGTCCCATCACCACGGCCACTTCCGGCTCGAAGTTCATGTCCTTGGAGCAGGCCGGGTACACGATCGGATCGTCGGGGCCGATTACCGAGGTGGACGGCTTGGTGAAGATCACCATGTCCTCCGGCGCGTGGGCGATTTCGGAATGGCCGGCCTCGTGCATGAACTGGGCGTGCGCCTCATAGTTCTTGGCCAGACCGTAGACCTTGGAAGGAATCACCGGAGAAAGCAGGCGGATGCCATCGCCGTCGACCGGGTACCGGTTGCCGGTGGGCTTGACCTGGTCGCCGGCCAGCGGATGACCGTCGAGTTCGATGAGGTAGTCCTTGCCGTCCGTTTCGTCCTTCTGCACGAAGGCGTAGCGCGGCGAATCATTCAAAGAAAAACGTGCGAGTCTCATGCCTGTAAGCCTACTCCTTGGCGGTTCCTTCCGCAGAAGCATCCGTCCAAGGAGCAAGCAGACCGGCCTTCAATCGGCCAAAACGCACGTTCGCTGGGATTGCTACTTTTCGGTCCAGGTTTTGTCATACAGCGACTGGCCGCTTTGCGTGTGCATGATGACACGCAATGATGCCTTGCCGCTGGAGGTCTTGCACATCGAGCCCAGCAGATTCGCGGTGGATTGATAGGTGCTGTCCATAGCATCCAGTGAGGAAGCAGCGGTATCGCCTAGCGAGGCATAGCTGTCGTCGAGCACGTACTCGTACACCAAGGTGTCACCGTCGACACGGTAGTTGAAGGTGATGCCGGTGTCTGCAAACGTATCCGCTTCGGATTCAATGGAGTCCTTGAATTCCAAAGAGTCGACGAAATCCTGAATCGAATCGTACAGCCCATAATCGCCGTCGGTTAGATCGTCATGGGTTTCGCCCAACGTGTCGTCCAGCACATCGTCAAGATTATCTTGAGCTTTGCTCTTATCGCTGCTATCACCGTTGCCCGAAGAGGACTGACTATAGAAGGAATCGGTTTTCGCCTCATCTATAGCCTTGCTGGCATACGAGGCACCGCCGACGATCAGCGCGATGACCAGTATTACCTGTATCACCATGCCCGCCGCACTGATGATGATGCCGGCGATGGCCAAGCCCTTGCCCTTGCCGCCCTGTTTCTTAATCTGGTTGAGGCCCACGATGCTCAGGATCAGACCGAGGAGTGAGACAAGGAACGAGCAGATAAAACCGGCAATAGCCAGGCCGTTGTACTTCTGGTTCGCTTCAGGCGGCACACTGCCGTAAGAACCAGACCATCCCGGCTGGCCGTTCGGTTGGCCGCCTTGCATATACGGGTTATAGGGCGTTTGCGGAGGCACGGCCCCGCCGCCCGGATATACCGGAGCACTGACGCTGCCGTAGACCGGAGGAACCGATCCGCCTGCCGGAGCCGCCCCCCGGATAGGGCGAATTGGGTGCTGCCGGTGCGGGCGCGGGCGCAGCGGCAGGAGTCACTGGTGGCAAAGCCTGCGTAGGCGGTACCGGCTGATTGACCGGCGCAAAAGGCTGGGTGGGCTGCTCGGCAGGTGTAAACGCCTGCGTAGGCTGTTCAACAGGAGTGAACGCTTGAGTGGGCTGCTCGCCCGCTGCGATTGCTTGGGTTGGAGCATTGTTGGCGGCGGTTCCCGTTTCCGCCGTCATCGCATTTAACGGCTCAGTCGGATTGGCGTCAGCTTGCTGCCACGGCACCTGGCCGTTCGGATTGACATTCGGATCAGTCATGACATGCACTCCTTCAACTGCATCGCACCCCACTTGCGAGATGCGCCCCTCGTCTTACGCGCCACATTGTGCGTTACAGACAACTGTACTCCTCGTGGCGAGCCTTAAGTACCCCAGGAAATTTGGCTTCCAAAAACACAAAAGCCTGAAACCGGCTATTGCCTCAGCAATATTCAGTCGGTTTCAGGCTCAATCGTTAATCCTCTGGCGAAACGACGATCTACTTCTTCAGCAGCGGTGCGACCTGCTCCTCGTAAGCGGTGAGGGCGGTGTCGATCACGTTGTGCATGTCGTAGTACTTGTACGTGCCCAGACGACCGCCGAACACGGTGTTCGGCTCGGCCTTGGCCTTGGCCTCGTACTGGGCGTACAGGGCCTTGTCCGCGTCGGTGTTGACCGGGTAGTACGGTTCGTCGCCGCGCTCGGCGAAGCGGCTGTACTCCTCCCACACCACGGTCTTGTTCGGGTTCTGGGAGTCATGACGTTCCGGGTTGAAGTTCTTGAACTCGATGGCGCGGGTGTAGGGTACGTCCGCGTCGGAGAAGTTCATCACCGGGCAGCCGAAGTGGTCGCCTTCGTCGTAGCGTACTTCCTTGAAGTCCACCGTGCGCCACTTGAGGTCGCCCAGCTCATAGTCGAAGTAACGGTCCACCGGGCCCGTGTACACCACCGGCACGCCGGCGGCCTTGAGCGCGGTCTTGTTGTACGGCTGGGACTCGTCGAAGAAGTCGACGCCAAGCTCCACAGTGATGCGCGGGTCGTCGATCATGCGCTCCATCCACTTGGTGTAGCCGTCCGTGGGCAGGCCCTCCCACGTGTCCTTGAAGTAACGGTTGTCGTAGTTAAAGCGCACGGGCAGGCGCTTGATGATGGCGGCCGGCAGCTCGGACGGGTCGGTCTGCCACTGCTTGCCCGTGTAGTTCTTGATGAACGCCTCATACAGGGGGCGGCCGATGAGCTGGATGCCCTTGTCGTTCAGGTTGGCCGGATCGGTGCCGGCCAGCTCGCCCGCCTGCTGTTCAATCAGGGCCTTGGCTTCGGCCGGCGTGTAATGCGCGTGGAAGAACTGGTTGATGGTGCCGAGGTTGATGGGCAGCGGGTAGACCTCGCCGTCATGCGTGGCGTACACGCGGTGCACGTAGTTCGTGAAGCTCGTGAAACGGTTCACGTAGTCCCAGACGCGCTTGTTGGAGGTGTGGAACAAGTGCGCGCCGTACTTGTGGATCTCCGCGCCGGTCTCCTCGTCCATATACGAGTAGGCGTTGCCACCGATGTGATCGCGGATGTCGATGATGTGCACACGGGCACCCGTATGCTCCACCGCCTGCTGCGCCACCGTCAGGCCGAACAGGCCCGCACCGACAATTACCAAATCCGGGTACTGCGCGCCCTCCGACGGGCCGTGCTGCGTATTCTCCGCCGCATTTGCCATGACTCAAAACCTTTCAACCGGCATGTGCGATTCCACACGCGTTTCATTGTCCACCAGTGTAGCGAGAAGCACCTATGTACACATGCGATTCCGAATTCAGCGGCTCCTATAGGCTTCCGGCTTGCGTAGGCTGACGCGCGACGTGCGCCTACCCTGTGACATACTGTTCATGTCCGCATAAACAGCCTGCCGGCTACGACCGCAGGGCGCAGACACGTGAAGAAGGATTCGCCATGACGCAGGTCTCGCCGCCTGTCTCGTTCATCGTGCCGGTGTACAACGCCGAGAAATACCTACGTTACTGCGTGGACTCGATTCTTCGGCAGTCGTATGAGCATCTGGAGATCATCCTCGTGGACGACGGCGCCACCGATTCCAACCCGATGATTCTGGACGAATACCAGCGGCGAGACAATCGCGTGCGCGTCATCCACCAGACGAATGGTGGCATCGCGAAGGCGCAGAACGCCGGATTGGATGCGGCGCACGGCGATTACATCGCGTTCGCCGACAACGACGACATCTTCGACCGTCGCAACATCGAACTGCTGCTGCACGCGCTGATTTCGACGGGTGCGGACATGAGCAAGGCGCGTTGGAGGCAGTTCGGCGTCTCCCAGATCGAGGAAGTCGCGATGGAAGCCTGTGAAGGCGCCACCGAACCTGAACATGTGAGCGTGTTCACGAATCCGCTGAACGCCTACCAGACCGTATTCTGCAAGAGCCTGCGTCTGATTGGCAACAAGCTTGGCCATAACACGGAGGCCCGCTATTTCAACGAGGCGAACTGGTGCCGCCTGTACAAGCGCGAACTATGGGACGGCGTGCGATTCCCGGAAGGCATGTACGCGCAGGACACAGCTATCGCAGGACACCTGTACGTGCGCATGAACAAAGTGGCGGATATTGACGTGAACCTGTACAACTGGCTTCAGCGCCCGGAATCCGTAACACACCAAAAGCGTGACTTCGCGTTCCACCACGACCACAACACTGCGGCATCAGATAATTTCCGTCTCTGTCTTGACCGAGGCGTCCTCCCCATGCGTAGCTACTACACGTTGATCGGCGAACTGGAAGCCGAGAGGGAAGCTCCTGACTTCCATATTTCAGAAAACCAGCAGCAGTACGAAACTGACCGTCAGGAAATTGATACCCTCCTAGCCAATCTCACCCGCGCACAGCGCATGCGGTGCGCCGTCATCCAGCGCATTCGTCTGTTTGAAAAGTATATCTACGACCGCAGAATCAAAAATATGCGATAAACACTCTTTACTGTACAGTCCTCCTCGGCCAATAAAACAGAGCCCGTTGTCTAGATGGAAGTGCGACACCCTTTAAATTGGAGATTGTCTAGATAACCAGTGAAAGGGTGTCGCACCTTGGGTCAAGTGTATTCGCACCTGTCGGAAGAGGAGGTAGTGCCCGATATCTTGCGCACTTTGGTCTTCGTCCGCTCCTGTGGCGATGATCAATTCGCTTCGTGTACGGTTTCACCGAGTCGGGACATGTCGAGGTAGCGGCGCGTCGACCACTCGCTGGAGGTCACGTAACGAACTCTGGCACAGATGAGCATTAACGCGCTCCTGCCGTCCGGGAACGAGCCGACCACGCGCGTGCGCCGTCTGATCTCGCGGTTGAGCCGTTCGATCATGTTGTTCGTGCGGATGCGCCGGCGATGCTCCCAGGGATAGTCGTCGAGCAGGTAGGTCGTCGTCTCGCCGATGGCCACCAGTATGCTCACGTTCTCCACCGAGCCTCCCCAGCACCTTTTGCGCCACACGCCGTCCATGAACACGTACGGATAATCCTGGACCAGCGGGCGCTCCCGCCATGCGTCGATATCCTCGTAGACGCGTTTGAGCTTGTCGCCCAGGGTCTGCGAGGGCATGCGGTCGCCCCACAGGAGCTGGCACACGTCGTCGACCTGACGCGTGCTCACGCCGGCCGGGTACATGTCGATCAAAGTCTCCTCGACGCTCTCCTCACGCCGACGGTAGCGTTCGATCACGGCCGACTCGAACACCGCGCCCCTTGAGTTTCGGCACCTTCAGGCTCATCCTGCCGGCCTTGACGGTCAGGTCCCGCTCGTAATGGCCGGCCCGGTATGCCTTCCTCTCCCCGCTGCGCTCGTATTTGGCGGCGCCAGTGATCTCATCGGCCTGAAGCGTCGGGCATCGCGTTCAACGTCTCCTCGACGCTCTTGCGGACCATCCGGTCCAGGGTGGTCTCCAACATGGCCTGGTCGACCTGTAGAATCTGCTGCGACATGGCTTCGTGCCCTGCTTTCCAATCGCGGTTTTCTTATGTCTGGCGACTGAAAATCGTACACAGGACACGGGCCATGCCCCTACCTCAGGCCCAAACCAGAGTGCGCAAAAAACGGACGTTATCACGGCAGACGAACAGCATCGCACAATACATCAAGAGAAGGAAAGAGCCAATGCCGAATCGACGAATCTACACATCAGCCATTGCCTCAATCGTTGCCGTTATATGCGTCATCACCATTCAATGCTCCTATGCATCATATGCAGCTGCGGCTGAACCTCAACATACCTATACCGTCAGTGATGACGTTCAAGTGGAGAAAACTCATGCACCTTCTTTGTCTGAAGCGCCTTTCATCTACGGTCCACAGACCCGTTCTTTCAACAGTGTCGCATCACCAAGTATCACTAAAAATCTTACTGGGCTTTCTACGGTTGGCGTTGAATGGAAGCAGCATAACGACGTTGCAGCCCCATCAATCCGTCTTCGTTATCTCAACGATGGTGCATGGAGCACATGGATCTCATTGAGCCCCGCCAGCGATAACACCAAGGACAGCAGCCCTATGCAATATACCGACCCGGTGTATGTCGGTAAAGCCAGTCAGGTGGAGGCTCAATTCGTCGCGCAACCAGGTACGTTATCGTCCTTTTCCGATATCGCATTAGTCGCTATCGATACCGGATATACGCTATCATCGTCAACTAATCAATCTGCTAGTTCCACTTCCAAAAATATTGCGGAACCAATAGCTGATAGATCGAAAACCACCTCCGCCGCACAACCGGTAACAGGTGCCATTCACACCCGAGAAGAATGGTGGGTCAATGGTAATCCGGCAATGGACTGGGAACCAGAATACGGCAGCTGGCAGGGAGCAATCGGTCATCATACCGTCAACGTCAATGACTATTCGCAAGCAGAAGTACCTGCCATTATCAATGGTATCTATGTCTTTCATAGCACTGGACGAGGCTGGGGAGATATCGGCTACAACCTTATCGTTGACCGATATGGCGGAATCTGGGAGGGACGCGATGAGGGCGTACCCCGTCAGGTCAAACCCGCCAGCCAAGTTATTGGAGCACAGGCAAAAACTTTCAACTCAGCAACATTCGGCGTTGCGGTTCTAGGAAATTTCACCAACGACAGTCCCTCCGATCAAGCCGTGCAAAGCGTAGCTGCAGCGATTGCATGGGAATTCAACGCTCTCGGCATCTCTGACCCGAATGGCACATTCGAGTATCACGGCACTCAGCAGCGAATCAGCGGTCACGGCGATTCCTCGCACTGGGTAGATTCGGCCAATAGGACACAATGCCCCGGAGTGGGACTGTCCAACCAAATCAGCAATATCCGTAATCTGGTATCTGCCTACATGCTTCCCCAGATTCAGCTCACATGGCAAATACGCCAGGAAGACATCGCAGTCGGGGCCGCTATCTACGGTGCAACGGCTTCTCTTGAGTACAAATGGACATCCTACAACGTAGACACTGGCACCTGGAAACTCATCGCCGACTGGAACGGCGGTAATTGGGCAGGATGGTCTGATAATAAAGGAACATACTGGCTCCGCGCAGAAGCTCGCAATGCTCAGACTAAGGAACTAGCGGCCGAGAAAACTATCGCATTCGCTTATGCCCCCGGAAGCAAGCGCATAAATGGCACATTTTCCGGATGGCAAGGTAATCGAGTTTCTCTTAGGCATGTCATCTGATGCCCAAAATGTCTCATATCAAATGAAGATATACGATGTCAGCAGAGGCACATGGATCGCTGGATCCGCAGTCAATGGGCATACTGGAAACCCAGCAAAGGTATCTACTGGACACACTATGAACTATATACATCCACCGGCAAGCTCGTAGACATTCGTACTTACGCCTTCGGCGTGTAACCGTAAAGTTCACGACGTTAGTCGGGGATTCGAATCGCGTACCTAATCGACGCCGCCCCGCTTTGTTATACTGAGCACCATCCACAACACAAATAAAGGAAACAGACTTGACTCTGCAGACTACGCCTCTTGTATCGATTATCATACCGGTCTATAACGCCGAAAAATATCTCCGATACTGTGTTGATTCCATTCTTCAGCAGTCATACACCAATCTTGAAGTTATTCTTGTGGACGATGGAGCTAAAGATTCATCCCCATCCATTTGTGACGACTATGCACAATCCGATTCCAGAGTAACAGTAATTCACCAACCCAATGGGGGCATCGCGAAAGCGCAAAACACCGGGCTCGACGCAGCTCACGGTGATTACATCGCGTTCGCCGACAACGACGATATCCTCGACAGCCGTAACATCGAGCTACTGTTGCACGCATTGAAATCAACTGGCGCTGACATGAGTAAAGGACGCTGGCGTCAATTCGGCGTCTCGCAATTACCGACCATCTGTAATGAAGCCGCTCAGGGCGCTGACGAACCACACCACATTACCGTATTTCGTAACCCGCTACGGGCTTATCAATCCGTATTCTGCAAAAGTCTGAGAATTATCGGAGAACGTTTCGGTCGCCATACTGAGGCGCGGTATTTCAACGAAGCAAACTGGTGCAGGCTCTACAAACGCGAGCTGTGGGACGGACTGCGATTCCCCGTCGGCCATTATGCACAAGACATCCGCATGGCTGGCCCCTTATACTCTCGTATGTACAAAGTCGCCGACGTTGATGCGACTTTGTACTACTGGCTTCAGGAACCCGACTCAGTCACGCACTCAAAACGCACCCCGACATTTTGGCACGATAATGTACTTTCCGCAGCGAAGAACTTCCAGTTCACCCTTAATCAGGGAATAGTGCCATACCGCAATTACTTCGGATTGACTGCGAGTGTTCGTGATGAAGGACGCGGGCTGCATCATGCGAACAGCAGCACAGGCTCTGCTCAGGCCCAGTTCACTATCTCAGCCGAAGATATAAAGAACTACCAGGACGACGTTCAAAACATGAAATCTCTTATTCGACGGCTGGCCCCGTCACAAAGGTTCCTCTGCAAGATACTGTACTTCATCCGATCAGGAGAAAATCTTATTTACAACCGTCGAATCCATTCCATGAAATGACCCAAACGCGCGCTCACTCTGGTTGTGGATACACCTCTTTTGTGAAGAAAAACATGCTGGTATTCGCAAAATGTCATACTTACATGCCCCGCTGGTACACTCTGTAGGTATGGTTGAAAGAATACTGGTCACTGGAGCCGGCGGTTATATCGGTAGGCATGTCGTCAAGGCGTTGCTTGATGATGGACAAGACGTCATCGCCTCGGATCTCCGCTTGAACGATGTTGATGATCGTGCGGAACACATAGAGACCAATCTGTTTGAATCTGGTAACGATATCTATTCCAAGCTTGGAAAGCCAGATGTCTGCCTGCATATGGCTTGGCGCGACGGCTTCAAGCACAACTCCGACAATCACATGGGTGATTTATCCGCCCATTATCGATTCATCAAGAACATGTTGGACGGAGGTCTTCCTCAAATAGCGGTTATGGGAACTATGCACGAAGTCGGATACTGGGAGGGTGCCATTGACGAGCACACCCCTTGTCATCCGGCTTCCATGTACGGCATCGCAAAAAATGCCCTACGTGAGGCCACGCTTATGCTCGCACAAGAACACAATGCAGCCGTGCAATGGCTCCGCGCATATTACATCGTCGGAGACGATCTACGCGGTAGTTCCATCTTCTCCAAACTGCTGCAAGCCGCACATGATGGCAAGCCGTCCTTCCCCTTCACGACGGGTAAAAATAAGTACGACTTTATCAATGTCGACGAACTTGCACGGCAAATAAGCGCAGCGGTTTCCCAACGAGAGGTGACCGGTATCATCAACTGCTGCACTGGAAAGCCTATATCCTTGGCTGAGCGCGTTGAGCAATACATCAAAGACAATGATCTCAACATCACACTGGATTATGGAGCGTTCCCCGATCGTCCCTATGATTCCCCCGGCGTATGGGGTGACGCGACCAAGATTCACGAGATTCTAGCGACACGATAGATCGACAAAACATATGGGTTGGGGCGGATTCCATCGCGATGGAATCCGCCCCAACCCATATCTGCTATTAGCAGCAACTCATTGAGTACTACTTCTCAACCTTTTGGAACATCCGCGATACATACGCCACTACTGCATCCGTCACGCGCAAAAGCATCCAAGACAAGACCGCAATAATCAACATATCCGCCACGAATAGTAGGTAGGCATTGGATACGCCGAGGCTGTCGGGATTGACAATGGTGTATACCTGCATGATGACTTGATGATGGACTAAGAAAATCGCATAGGAATATTTCGATAGTGAACCTATAGCCACTCGAACGGGTTGACGGTCGAACCACTGCGAGATCCACACTAGGAACAGGAAGAAGGCCACACCCACCAGTGTGACCGCCACGTTGCCTTTCAGGATATCGGTAGACTGCTGTACTGCGAGAAGCACTACCGCAGCTGCACCCACCACATGGGGCACTTTTTTGATAAAGCGGACAAAATACATCCCGAAGACAAGTTCCGGCAACCGGATGGTCAGTAACAAATCAGATGGCATACCTTGCGAGTCCGGATACAGCACAATCGTCAGCACATACAATATCGCGATGATAACGCCGGTAATCCAAGGATGACACTTCACCCCATACCGCAGCAAAGGGAATATGACATAGAACAGCAGAATAAATCCCAGGAACCATTCGCCAAGTGTATAGAACGTCGGTATTCCGGCATTAGCCAGATAACCATCCATTCCAATCACGGAGAGCAGCACACTATATTTCGGTGCCTGTGCCGCGACGATACCGCCCTGGCGCAAGAACAGGTACACATTTGCCGCAATGAAAGCAATCCAGAACATGGGGAAGATTGATTTGCATCGCTTCCAATAGAACCTCTTTAGATCCAGCTTCTCCGCATCCTCATGCGAATACATCAATGCAGCGCCGGAAATAATGAGGAACTGAGAGACACCAAGCGAACCGATGTAAATACCGAACGGAGAATTCGCAAAAATTGGGTGTTCCACCAAATATGGATTATTGAAATGCGTGATAACAATCAATATCGCAGACAGTCCACGTACCCAATCTAGGTAGAATAGTCTCGGCTTACGCTTCGTGACATTACCCGTCATGTTACTCATCCTCGTTTATGCCCAATTGCTTACGATGCAACTTCACCAACGCCGGTCCCAGCACCGGAACATGTTTAGTGACGTTCTTCATCACTCGCAGTAATGTGTTACGGAATCGCTTTCCTTCAGCGATGGCAATGCAAGTTTGCTGCAAGTCCTCACGAATCCATGGCACAGTGATGACCTTTACCACTTCTCGCAACTCATATGAGAGATTCGTAATCTCGATACGTGCATAACGATCCGAGAAAATATACGCTGGGTAATATCCATTGGCCTGTGGCACATATCCATAGGCCCGCTCAATGAAGTGCAATAACGTACCATCTACCTTATTGGGCTCCGGCGGAAAGTCCGTGTATTCCCATCCATGGTCCAGTAAGCCACGAAATGCTTCCGGACGGAACCAGAACATAGTGCCCATCGGTGCCACCGGTTCTTTGTCGGCATTCAACGGAACGTGCATATTCAGTGTCTGTTCCAAGAAGTCCTTGGTACCGGGGAAATTCGGTCCCCATGGGAACGTGTACCCCGGGAAATAGCTGGCATGGTTCGGAGGAGTCGGCATAGCGATGCCGAGGCGCGGATTCCTCTCGAACAAGTCGATAACGTTGGAAACATACTCCTTGCTGGCAAGAATGTTCTCAAAGCACTTATACGCGAACCCATCACCGATACTCTGAGGAGACAGCTGCGTAACCTTCTTGTCGTGGGCAAAACAAACGTAATCGTACTGGAACAGGTCTTCCCCGCAACCAACCAGCAGGGCACTGACATCACGTCCTCTGTTCTCAATCACCCTGACATCGAAGTTATATGGGAACTGCTTGCAATATTCACGCACAGTTTCCGCGTTGGCTTCGGAGCCAACCGTAATGATGATGTCACAGCCTTCGGGCATCGACTGGATGTAGTGGAATGTGGACTCCAGCAAATCCATGTAATAAACATGAATTGCAAGTGCTATTTTCTTGCCTTCCGGCAGAGGAACGCTCAGCGATTGCGGCAATACATAATCAAGATGCAGGTTCTTCATCAAATCAGCGACGTTCATCGTGCGAAGCGCGTTCTGCCAGATCAAGTCCACGTCATAGTCGGTGTGGTCCCGCAAATATTCATATAAGTCCAGAGCAGCGTTGCCTACGGCCTGGGTCATCACATCACGATACCCGTGGAAGAACGAGCGACGTTTGAAAATCGGGCAACGCTTCTCTGCAACCAAACGTTTCGCAGCATAGGTGATGGGGCCGTATGTGAACCCCTCCAGATCGGAGGTATCGACATACACGTCCCATTTGAATCCCTTATCGGCAAAACGCTTGGTGAACAGGGATTCGTGCAGACCCACAGAATCGTAATAATCGTTGATGGGAGGAATGCTGTCCCAGTAATCTCTGAACGCCTGGCTTGTGTGCAAGCTTTTGCGATAGGCGTGGAAATGTGACTGAATATGTTCCGGCAGATAGGGATACGGGCTGTGTCCAAAAGGATCGTGCTCAACACGATGGAATTTGGTTATACCCCAGAAATCCAAATCCCGCTTGCTCATCGCCTCGAACATTTCGGAGAACGGATACACTGGCCCCATAATGGTGGCGTTGAATAGTATAATCTCATCGAATTGTTCCAGCTTGTGCCAGCCGTAACTGTCCAAAGCGGTTTTGTATGCCCATACATCAAAACCCTTGTTCTCTCGCACAATCAGCTTACTGGTGTACCGCAGCAGTTTCTCGCGCCCGGCATCATTCAACTTTCCATTGCATACAATGGTCAGGTCAGAGAAGTGCGGCATGAAACCGTCAAGCAGCTTCAGCACATAGTCGTCCACGACCCCCTGAGCGTCGTAAAAGAAGAAAATTCCCAGGCGATTGATAGGCGTATCAGACGTAAGAATCATGGATTGCTCTATTCCTCTTCCAAGTGAAGTAAACAGACACGAGGATATCATATGGGCCCGTTATCATTACTGGCATCCGTCCCTCAGCCAGTATGATGAATACTGATTAGCTGTACCGTATCTGGATACTGGAGGAATGATGGGCAGAATAGCGCTATGCGGGGTCTTCGATATTCCCAACTACGGAGACCATCTCTTCCCCTTAGTATTGCGCGAAGAGCTCTCGCGCCGAGGATACGCCGGTAACGTGGTGTTGTTCTCACCGTTCCAAGCTGAGGAAAGCTTCGTGGAGAACTCTAACGTCCACTCGCTTGACGATCTCGAACGTATGCATATGGAAGAACCATTTTCCGCAATCGTTGTGGGCGGAGGGGAGATTATCCACTGGCATCGCTTTGGGCAAAAACGCACCTTCAACAGTACCGACTTTGAGGCTTATCCTATGGATAAGGTCTGGCTCGTCCCTTGCTTCATGAAGATGAAGTATAATGTTCCACTGCTGTGGAATGCGCCCGGCATTCCTTTTGACTTCGATGCGGACAAGGCCCTCGCCCACTACCTGTTCAGTAATATAGACTATCTGAGCGTCCGCAATGATTTCTCCAAGCAGGTGCTGATTGACTGCGGTATACCGGATGCAGCCATTCAACGCGTGCCGGATACTGGTTTCTCTTTGAAGAATGTCGCCACCGACCAAGAACTCCACGATGCGCGCAACCACGTGTTCCCCGGATTAGCGCATTATGCGGTGTTCCACTGCAACCGCTTTATCCCGGAATCCGAAATCAACAATGTCGTGGCCACGCTCAAGGAATTGCATGACGATGGACATGAAATCGTGCTGCTGCCGCTGGCCTATACCCATGGCGATGAGGATATCCTCCACACCATCCACGATGCCTGCCCATTCCCCTGCCTCATACCCCAACACCCGCTCTCTTTACTGGAGATCATCGGCATCCTGTCAGACTGCGAAATCTATGTGGGTACCAGCCTGCATGGATCCGTAACTGCGTCCGTATTCGGCCGTAAGACGGTAAGCTTCGATTACCAGCAGACTAAGAAGACACGAGACCTGTACCACCAACTTGGACGTGACGCTTTCTATGTCACTGATGGCAATCAGCTTGCAGAAACCGTATCGGATGCTCTGAAAACGCAACAACCGGTTGATTTCTTCGATACCCAACAACAACTCAATCAGCATTTCGACAAACTATTCGCACTGATTACACAGGGGAACATCGTCACTCCTAATCCTTCCTCGCAGGCCACACAATTCTCGGACCTGGTGCAGAAATGCTTTGATGCAGAATATCGATCCATCGGATTGTCACAACGAATCGACGAACTGGACACGGCATTGGAGAAAAACGAAGGATTCGTGAATTACTTCAAACCGCGAGCCGAGTATTTCGAGAGTGAGTTGAACAAACAGCTGAATCGAGTACACGAACTTGAGGAGCTCCAACAGCACCCGGTGAAAATAATATTGCAGAACATCAAGCATAAGTGAGGAACGCCAAATGACAGCATCAATCAGCATGGATACAACTACAACGACTCAGAGTATCAGCCAAAATGATAATTCCTCATTGACTAGTTACTCATTACAAGGATTTTTGCAATTTGTTATGCATAATTCTAAGCAAATAATTATCTCCATGTTGTTCCTTCTGCTTGCATTTGGGCAGAAGCTTTTTAGCAACACTTTTTCCATTGATACACAGGGCATCATCCAAAACAATGATGCACTCTACAAGTCATGGTTCGAACTTGAACGATTCGGCCTAGTGCTGTTTAAAAAGCTGACCGGCACCTATCTCTATAACAATGCGTTGGCTTCGTTCACCATGGTGGTGTTCTTTGGCATTTCCGCCATGGTATGGGCATATCTCCTATGCTCAGCTTCTCACACCATGAAGTTACAGCCGGCGTTCTTCATAATCCCTTACGTCGCCTCACCCATTTTCGCCGAGATGTTGGGATTTCTGTTACTTGGCCCAGAGATTTCCATTGCAGCCATACTGACTGCGATCTCTCTCATGATGTGGGCCAATGCGGCAGCCAGCAGTAGTGCAAAACAGCGCATTCTGTTAGTCATAGCCTCAATCGTATGTGCCACGCTTTCATTTACCATGTATCTAGCTATGGTCACGTTTTTCATCACCGGAACGGCCATACTCTATGTCCTGAAATACAGTGACAGCAAATATCAGAATCACGACAAGAACGAATCTCGCGCATTTCTTATCGGTAGTGTGGTTATCTTTGTCGTTTCATATGCATTGTATAAGCTGCTCAACGCTTTGGCGATGAAGGTCAAAGGAGTAACGACCAATGCATACATCAGCGACCAATCGCGTTGGGGTAAGGATTCGCCCAGCGTTATATTGCATAACATGGGCTCGCATATACTGGCGTTATACTCGGGAGAAGGTATTTTCTATAGCGTCATATTCTCCATTTGCGCACTATGCGTGTTTGTCGCAGCGATATATCATGTCATAACTAAGAAAATATCGCTTTTTTCCTGCCTCGTAGTACTCCTCATTGTGCTGTCTCCCACGATTATGTCATTCGTACTGGGAGGGATTCCTTCAGTTCGCACGGAAATGACATATCCGCTGGCCTTCTCGTTCATCACAATGGTTTTATTCTCCGGTATTGTTTTCACTATACAGAGAAACGCGCAGTCCATACGTGCCGAAGCCGTCACAATTGTTGCTTGGATTCTAATTATCGCTATCGGCTGGAATCAAGCGCTGATAACGAGTAGAATTTTCTACACGGAAAATATTGTCTTCACTCAAGATGTACTTACAGCGCAAGAAATAAAGTCTCGAATAGATGAATTAGGGCTTGGGGAGCACCCAAATGAACCACTTGTCTTTGTAGGAAATCACGTCGCCAAATGTAACCCCGATTGTTATTCAGCCGATCAGCTTGGTCTCACTGGTCGTTCTATGTTGGAAATCGGATTCTCCACTGAGCATGGTACTGGAGTAAAGAAACAATTCATGGTCGATGTACTCGGAGTTTATTACAACAGCGCAACATCTGAGCAAATAGAGCAGAGTGAAGAGCTGGCCGAATCGATGCCTCATTGGCCGGATCCAGGAAGTGTGGCAGAAAAAGACGGTATAATTATTGTCAATTTCTGATCAACTCTGAATTTCAGATTTTGGTTTATCGACGCACTCACCGTGTTCACCGCGCTCATCATCGTCTGACGGTCTCGATGCACGCAGTTCCTTAATCACGTAAACAGTGAATATTACGGATAAGACCACATCTAGGAACGACAGTGTCTTGAATAACGTATTGAACCAAAACTGAGAAACTTCAGATATGAGTCCGGCATGGTATGCCATCACCTCATTGAGGAAGGTCAATGCAATGAACACGAGAAGATAGAACCGATCTGGCAATTTATTGCCAACACAAACGGCGATAAGCAGAAACGCGATAACAGGAATCTGATAGCGCTCATGCTGCTGAGTCGAGGATAACGCCTGAAATTTTGCGCACCTTGGTCTGGGCCTGAGATAGAGGCATGGACCGTGTCCTGTGTACGATTTTCAGTCGCCAGACATGAAAAACCGCGATTGGAAAGCAGGACGCAAGCCATGTCACAGCAGATTCTACAGGTCGACCAGGCCATGTTGGAGACCACCCTGGACCCGGATGGTCCGCAAGAGCGTCGAGGAGACGCTGAACGCGATGCTCGACGCTTCAGGCCGACGAGATCACCGGCGCCGCGCGCTACGAGCGCAGCGGGGAGCGCAGCGGGGAGCGCAGCGGGGAGCGCAGCGGGGAGCGCAAGGCGTACCGTGCCGGCCACTACGAGCGGGACCTGACCGTCAAGGCCGGGAAGATGAGCCTCAAGGTGCCGAAACTCAAGGGCGCGGTGTTCTCCTCGGCGGTGATCGAACGCTACCGACGCAGGGAGGAGAGCGTCGGAGAGGCGCTGATCGACATGTACCTGGCCGGCGTGAGCACGCGTCAGGTCGACGATGTCAGCCAGCTATTGTGGGGCGACCGCATGCCCTCGCAGACCCTGAGCGTGTATTTAGTCAAGTCGGTGTTTCGTGTTTCGTCACTAATTTTTTTCGGTTTTCGGCATGAAGCGTGCCGGCCGGTGGTTTGTTTTACTGGTTGTCCGTCTTGCCGAACATGAGGGCCTGGCTGACGCGTCGGCTGGGGCCGGTGAACTCGATGAGGCGTCCGTGGTGGACGATGCGGTCGATGATCGCGGCGGCGAGTTTGTCGTCGGCGAAGATCGTCCCCCATTTGCTGAACTCGCTGTTCGTGGCGGAGGATGATGCTGCGCCGCTCGTAGCTGCCGGCGATGATCTGGTAGAGGAGACGGGCCCCGTCGATGTCGAAGGGTACGTAGCCGAACTCGTCGAGGATGATCAGGTCGGCACGGGCGAGGTCTTTGAGCAGGCTGTCGAGGGCGCCGTCGCGTTTGGCCTTGCCGAGCTGGAGCACGAGCTCCGCGGTCTGCCGGAACCTCACGCTCCTGCCCCGTTCGACGGCGAGCATGCCCAGGGCGGTGGCCAGGTGGGTCTTTCCGCGTCCCGTCTTGCCGTAGAACACGAGGTCCTGCGCCTTGGCCGCGAAATCGAGGCCGGTCAGCTGCTCCTTGGTGTATCCGTCGGGCAGGCGCACGTTCGCGAAGTCGTAGCCGTCGAGGCTCTTGGGCACCGGGAACCGGGCCTGGCGCATGAGCCTTGCCCGTTTGGACGCCTCCCTGTTGGCCAGTTCCGTGGCGAGCATGCGGTCTATCGCGGCGAGCTGGCGGGGCGTGGCCCATTCGAGCGTTTCGTCGATGGTGGCCTGCGAGATGAACAGGCTCCTCGCCCGCTCGCGCAGCGGGCCGGGGTCGGTCCGTCCGTTCTTCTGGTTCACTCGTCCTCCTTGGTGTAGGCGATGTCGTATTCGCTCAGGTCCACGGGGTCGTCGTAGGCCACGGGTCCCAGGCCCGAGGCGTGGCGTGCCGCGGCCAGACATACCCCGGCCCGGTCCGTGCCTCCGGTGGATTCGAGGATCTCGAGCATGCCCGCCACGGCCGCCCGCCAGCCACTCTCGCCGTCGGCGTGCAGCAGGGCACGCAGGCTGTCGCGCCGCGTGGCCTCGTCCTGCGCGTCGATCCATTCGCGAAGCGGGTCGGGCATCGCGCCGCGCACCCGGCTGTTGCGCCAGGCCGCCGGCCGGTCGCACAACAGCCCGAGCTGGCTCGACGGGTCGCCGCTGTCGGTCGGCTTGTCCCCGTAGGACCTCGGATGCGTGATCACGCGTTTGCCTTCGGCATCGAGGATCTCCACCTCCAGGGCCCTCAGGCCGACGATCATCTCATGGCCGGCGTGTTCGGGTCCGGCCGCGTACCGGTGGCGGCCCTGGACGGTGACGTTGCCGTATTTGTCGGCCTTCATCCTCGTCCACGTGACCACGTCGAACGGCTTGGCGGGCAGGGGCAGCAGCGCCTTGCGATCATCCTCGAACAGGCCGGCCTGGCTCTCGCCCTTCCTGTAATGGTCCTTGTCCCCCAGCTCGAGACAGCGGTCGGGAAGGCGCAGGTTGAAGCTGTCGAGGCTCCACACGCTGGGCACCGGCACGAACAGCCTTCGGCGCACGGCCCCGACCCTGGCCTCGACCGCGCCCTTCTCGTGGCCCGAGTACGGGTTGCAGAACGAGTACTCGAACCCGTAATGGGCCTGGAACGCCTGGAACAGGCGGGTCAGGCGGATCCCGTCGAACCGTCGGCGGCCCACGCCGGCGGCATTGTCGTACACGATGCGTTCGGGCACCCCGCCCAGCCATTCGAACAGGTTCCTGAGGGCCTGGCACGTGCACTCCGCGTTCTCCCCGGGCATCAGCTGGCACGGCGAGATGTTCGAGTACGGGAAATCCAACACGAAATGCCGCATCCGCGTCACGACGCCCCGGTAGCGCACGTCGACCTGGCCGAAGTCCGCCTGGCATTCGCCCGGATGCCACGACAGGTCCAGGAAACCCATCTCGCGCTCCGCCATGAACTCACGCTTCAACCGGGCCACGGTGTGTCTGTTCAATAGAAGTTAGGCCGATGCAGCGTAACTATTCAGTCCGAAAAAGCGGTAGGAATTAGTCCGTTTCACCGAAATGGCGAGATGAAGGGCACCGGCCCGCCATAACCCGGCTATTTTCCCGAGTTGAAACACATCCGGCCGACAGGGCCACTCGGGAAAGGAAAGGAATGACGAAACCGGTGTCGATACAACAACGTATCAGGATTCTCGACGCCCAGGGCGTGTCATGGCGCGAAATCGCCAGACGGCTTGGCGTGTCGAGGGATACCGTCAGGAAATACGCGACCATGGAGGACTGCTCGCCGAAACCCGCGGTCAGGAAGGGACGGCGTTCCCTGACCGACGCGTATTCCGGCACGGTGGATTCGTGGCTGTTCGCGGACAGGCTCATGCCCCGCAAGCAGCGCCATACCGCCAGACGCGTGTACGCCAGGCTCGTCGAGGAGGAGGACTTCGAGGGCTCGTACTCGTCGGTGCAGCGCTACGTGAAGAGGTGGCGCGAGGAGCATCGGTCCGACGGCGACGGCTATCTCGAGCTCGACTGGAGCGCCGGCGTCATGCAGGTCGATTTCGGCGAGGCCGTCGCCACGATCGGCGGGGGCGACGTCAAGGTGCACTGCCTGGTCGCCACGTTCCCGCACTCGAACATGCGGTACGTGGCCGCGATGCCGGGCGAGAACGCGGAATGCGTGTGCGAGGGGCTGGCCCAGATCTTCGACCACATCGGCATGGTTCCCCGCGTGCTGGTGCTCGACAACGCCACCGGTGCGGGCCACCGCGTCGCGTGGAACAAGGTGACAGTGGTGCGCGTGTTCGCCATGTTCTGCGACCACTACCGGCTCGAGACGAGGTTCTGCAACCCGTATTCCGGCAACGAGAAGGGATCCGTCGAGAACGCGGTCGGCTTCCTGCGCCGCAACCTCATGGTCCCCAAGCCCAACGCGGAGAGTCACAGGCAGCTGACGAGGCATCTGCTGTCGAGGTGCGACGCGATCGCGGACGTGGACCACTATCGTTCCGGCAGGCCGGTACGCGAGCTGTTCGACGAGGACCGCGGGGAGATGCAGCCGCTGCCGCGCGCACGTTTCGACGCGGTCGAATGGGTCGAGCGCAAGGCCGACAAGGAGGGCAACATCCAGATCGGCTCGGTCCGTTACCTCGCGGGCCCGTCATGGCGCGGCTGGACGCTGCTCGCGGGCCTGCGCGCGTTCGAGGTGGAGATCCGCACCGCCGACGGCAGGCACGTGAACACTCTTCCCCGCTCCTACGGCGATGGCGGGCGGACGGTCAGGAACCCCGCCACGCTGCTGCCCGCGCTGGCCAGGAAACCCAACGCGTGGGGCGAGTCGCCCCTGCGCGGCGAGCTTCCGGACGGGCTCGTGCTGCGTCTCGACGCGTTGGACCCCGGATCAAGACGACGCGAGCTGACGCTCCTGCACAGGGCCGGCGTGGCGAGCGGCTTCGGGAACGCGGTCCTCGCCATGGCCGCGATCGTGGAGGGCGGCAGGGCGCCCGACGAGGCCAGCCTGCTCGCACTGGCCAGACGGATCGCGCAGGGCGACCCGCCCGACCCGGACGACGGGGCCGGCAGGCTCGCCGTATACGACGCGTTCAACAACCCCGACGGGAAGGGGACGGAGTCATGACGAGGCCGTCGCGGACCATGGCCGACACCAGACGCAGACGCGCGTCCACGGGCAGGATGATGGACGAGATCATGGAACTCGCCAGGAGCCTGCCCCTGACCAGGCAGGTGCTCGCGGACAGCCTGGAGACCGCGACCCCGGCCCAGATGGAGTTCATGCTCTCGTGGATGAACGAGGAGCTGGCGTCGAGGGAACGGTCGAAACGCGCGCGTCTGCTCAAACAGGCCGGACTGCCGGGCGTCAAGGAACTCGACGGCTACGACTGGACGCCGGTCCGCTTCCCCGTCGACTACGGGCGCGAGGCGTTGGAATCGTTGGACTTCGTCGCCAACAGCGAGGACGTGGTGCTGTTCGGCCCGCCCGGGACAGGCAAGACGCATCTCGCGGTCGCGCTGGCCCGTAAGGCGTGCGTCGAGGGCCAGCCGACGAGGTTCTTCACCGCGGCCGGACTGGTCATGCGGCTGCTGCGCGCGTCGGCCGAGGGCAGGCTCGACCGGGAGCTCGCATTGATATCCAAGGCGCGGCTCCTCGTGATCGACGAGCTTGGCTACGTGCCGGTCGACGAGGAGGGCTCCAGGCTCCTGTTCCAGGTCGTGACCAACGCGTACGAGCGACAGAGCGTGATCTACACCACGAACATCGAGTTCAGTGGCTGGGGACGCGTGTTCGGCGACCCGAACATGGCCACCGCGATAGTGGACAGGACGGTGCATCACGGCAGGATGATCAGGTTCGAGGGCGAGTCGTACAGGCGCACCCACGCCCTGATGGGATAGAAACCAAACAATAATGGCGGCGGGTCTTTCCGCTCAACTGGACTGAAACCCGCCGCTTTTTCGGACTGGATTGACACGCCATTCTGGACTACTTCAATTTGACAAAACACACCACGGTCCGGGTCACCGTCGACAACGACGCCTCCACCCCGTACTCGTCACGCAACCGCTCATGGATGCGGGTCGCCGTGTGACGTTGCTTGTGCCAGGTCTCCCGGTCCTCGGCGAGCATGCCCTCGATCACGGGAATCCACTCGTCGAGCACCGAGCCACGGCGTCTCCTTACCGGAGGCCTGGCCGACAGGTCGTCGGCCTTGAGATACTTGCGCACGGTCGGCTCGCTGACCTTCTCGCCGCGCGCGATCGAGGCGACGGACTCCCCATTCCTGCGCCTCTGACGGATAGACTGTATTTTGGGCATGCTGATCATTTGCCTTTCCGGCCCTTTCCCGAATGGATTCGAAGCACCATCAGGCTAAGGCCCACGGGTGGTCGGCATGCCTTTCTGCCTAAACCCGAAAAAACTACGTGACTAAAACCTCAACTCCCTATTGAACACATACACCTGAGCGACAAGCTCAAGCGCGTCTACGCAGACATCGACGCATGGCGGGAGCGGCCTTTGGAGCAGGAATACGCGTACCTGTTCATGGACGGCGTATGGCACAAAAGGCGCTGGGGCGGCAGCGTGGAGAACGCGGGCATCCTGGTGGCCATCGGCATCGGCGCCGACGGGCGGCGCGAGGTGCTTTCGGTGGCCGAGGGCATGAAGGAGGACGCGGAAAGCTGGCGCTCGTTCATCAAGGGGATGCTCGCACGCGGTCTGAAGGGCGTGAGACCGACGACCGGCGACCGGTGCGCCGGGCTCGTGGCGGCCGCAGGCGAGCTGCCGCCCGGCGCGCGCTATCAGCGGTGCATGGTGCATTTCGAGCGCAACATCCTCGCCAAGGTCAACCCCAAGAACCGCGACTGGGCCGCCGACGCCTTGAAGGCCGTGTTCTCCATGGAGACCAGGGACAAGGCGCTGGAGAAGGCGGAGTCCGTCGCCGGGGAGATGGAGGCGAGGAAGCCGAAGGAGGCGGCGTCCTCGCCTCAGGGACGGCATCGGCGAGACGACGACCTACCTGCTCGACGACTATCCCCGCGAGCATAGGAGGCGCATCCGGACCAACAACATGATCGAACGCCTCAACCGCGAGATCAGACGACGCACGCGCGTGGTCGGCTCATTCCCCGACGGACGCAGCGCCCTGATGCTCGTCTGCGCGAGGGTCCGCTACGTGACTTCCAACGAGTGGTCGACGCGCCGCTACCTCGACATGTCAAGACTCGGTGAGAACGTACCAGCAGCGAACTGACCATCGCCACAGGGACGGGCGAAGACCAAAGTGCGCAAGACATCGGGCACTACCATTCCCTGGGTATCAATCGAGAAGGTATTGCTAAAAAGTTTTTGTCCGAATGCGAGTAACAAGAATAGCACGGAAACGATGAGCTGCCCTGCATAGTGCTTACTGAATTGCAACAATCCGCACACGGAATATACAGTCTTTTCCTCTGCGGTAGAGGTCTCTGTTGCCAGTGACATCAACGGTCTCCTCCAGGTATCTTGAAGTACCTCCTTAGCTCAAGTATCGTCAAACGCTGAGACCGGCACTTGCAATTCGATTGTTCGCAGTTTTGGAAACAACGGCATGAAATTCATCCAGGCACGGAAAAGCCTCGTCATTCCCCGTAATATCGGCAATGCCACTTACAGCATTGTTTCAATGTGATACCTTGGGCGATGCTTGGACTCCAGATAGATTTTACCTACATATTCGCCCACAACACCCAATGAAATCATAATGAAGCCACCGATAAGCCATATCGAACACATCAGTGACCCCCATCCGGCCATCGCATGCCCCACCGTTAATGACACCATGACATAGACGAATATGACGATTCCGACCAAGACCGATAATGTCCCCACACCAGTCACGAAACTTAACGGCTTTGTCGAGAACGAGGTGATGCCCTGAATAGCAAAGGAAATCATTTTTTCAACGGATATTTTGATTCGCCAGCCTCACGCTCGCCACGCTCATAATACACTTTGCTGGTCTGATACCCCAGCGTAGGAACGATACCACGGAGGAACAGGTTCACTTCGCCATATTCGGAAAGCGCCACGAGTGCGTTCCATCCCATCAAACGATAATCCGCATAATCGGGAATGGTTTCCGCACCCATCCACTGGAACACCTTATAGAAGGCCTCCGCAGTCGTACGTTTGAACCATGTATCTTTTTTACGGACGGAACGTACCCCATAGACGATTTCGTCGCCTTCACGATTATTTTTGATGAATTCATCCACAACGTTAACGTCGTCTTGCAAATCATCGTCCATGGAAATCGCCGCATCACACCCAGAATGTAACGCAGTCATCAATCCTGCTAGTAAGGCATTCTGATGTCCTCGATTATGTGCGAGCTTTACTCCCCCTGAATACAGCAGGATTCTCAGCATGCAAGTCCGAAATGATATTCCAAGTCTTGTCGGATGAGCCATCATCCACAAATATGATGCGGCTTGCAGCAGCAATATTTTTCGACGCAACAAGGAGATCAAACTTATGATGAAGAACTTCGGCTGTATGGCGCAATCCTTCGGCCTCGTTGTAACAAGGCAACACGAAATACACAATAGGCTCGTCACGGTTTTCCTCATGTACCGCCAATTGCTCAGCATATTCAGTAGACAACGCCATATCGCTCCAGACTCCTAGCCAACCATACTCTCACGGCGACTTTGTAATACAGTAACCTTCACTGACCTACTACTATCAGTTATCTATTGCCGTAAACTGTATTGCACGGTCACTCAGCACACCCTGTTCGCCATTCCGGTCATTTCTGATGGCAAAGTAATAGCTATTGTCATCATTCGTGAACGCCAGGAACTCGGGCTTTTCGGCATCCTCATCGGTCTGTGCACGCAACGTAGCGAAAATTCGATATTCACCATTGTTGAACATATCCAGTGGAATCGAATATTTCACTGTATGGTGGCCGGGTACGATTGGCATGCCCTTGCACTCCGTTTGCGTGTCGACGTCATAGACCTGTCCGCTTCTACGGGAATCCTGCAGAACAATTCCCAAATAAGCAGGGATATCCTCGTTAAACTCATACTCAATAGAGAATTCAAGAGGCGTCTTGCCATCCACAACCTTTGGCCCATCACTGGTCACGTTGAGAATCGGCACCCGAGAATTCAACCCGTTAGGATGAACGTATTTCTTTTCTCCCTTGGTCTTGAAGAAATCATTGTTCTGAGCATTTTCCAAGCTGTACTGGTCTGCCACATTACGAGGATTACCAGAACAAACGATCTCCCCATCGCTTATCAGTATGGCTTTGTTGCAATACTTCTTCATCGAATCCATGCTGTGTGTGACCAGGATGACCGTTTTCGTTGGATCTTCCTTCACGCTCTTGAAGAAAGCATCGCACTTCTTCTGAAATGCAGCATCACCGACCGCTAACACCTCATCAAGCACCAGTATGTCTCCCTGAGCCTTAATGGCGACCGAGAATGCGAGTCTTACCTGCATACCACTGGAATAGTTCTTCAGCTTCTGGTCCATAAACTCGCCAAGCTCGGCAAACTCAACGATATCGTCGTACATCGCATCGATTTCCGAACGGCTGAAGCCTAGCAACGCACCGTTCAGATACACATTCTCACGACCGGTCAGCTCAGGATTGAACCCAACACCAAGTTCGATGAATGGTACCAGCTTGCCACGAACATCCACGGTTCCCTGCTCGGGCACATAAATCTGGGAGATAATCTTCAATAAAGTAGATTTACCGGAGCCATTTCGGCCAACAATGCCGAAAAAATCACCTCGTCGGACATCGAACGTAATGTCTCGCAACACATGCTGCTCGGTGTACCCTTTGATTCCCTTCGTCCAGTTCAGGAATGCCATCTTCAAACCACTTGCTTGCTCGGTCGGCAACCGGAATGACTTGGCTACATGCTTGACGCTAAGAACAACTGGGCTCTGACGCTCCAGACTCACTTCATAATCACTTTTCATTGCTTACAGCACCTCCGCAAACTTGGCATTGTGCTTGCGGAATACATGCACACCCACCATCAGGATTACCAAGGTCAACACATACGGTACGAATGGTAGCCACCTGCTGTTGATATATGTCCACACTGTCGGCACATATTCCGGTGACAGCAAATTATGACGAATGTCCATAATGACCTGGGTACTAGGATTCAACATCAGGAACTCAGAAGCCCACGCAAAATCTGGTGCCCGCTGGGCAATCATGCTAATCGGATAGATAATTGGCGTGGCATAGAACATAGCTTGCATCAGCACTTCCCAAATGTGGGCCACATCGCGGAAGTAGACATACAACGTGCTCAGAATCAGAGATATCCCTAATGCCAACAAATACAACTGCAATATGTTAAATGGCACCAACAGAATACGCCACGTATAATGCGCGTGGGCAAAGAAACCAAAGCATATGACCACCACCATGTTAATGCCAAGGGAAATCATGGACCCCATGGTGTTGGATGCTACGATAATGTAGTTCGGGAAATGCACCTTACGCAATAAGTCTCCGCGATCAACGATGCCGCGCATACCAACGGTAGTGGCCTCCGTGAAGAAAGACCACAAGCAAGTACCACACAGCAGGGAAATCGGAAACGTTGGGGTGCCATCAGAGAATTTCAGGAACCGGACGAACACCACATACATTACGGCAAATAGCATGAGCGGTTTCAATACCGACCACGCCATGCCCAAAAACGAGCCCTGGTACCGAAGCTGGAAATCAGTTTTCACCAGCTCCTGAAATACCACTAATGAATAGCGGTACTTGTTCCTCACCCACTGCACAAGTTTCTTCATAAACATCCAATTCTAGCAAGAGGCGTATCAGCACCAGCCTTGGCTAGCGCAACACCCAGCTTACGCTCGTGTTCCAGTTTTAATAGCTGCTCTAGAAATCTGAAGCTATGCCACCTGTTCCGTGCAATATGTCCATCCTTGTGAAGAACTCATTCTTATTAAGGCATCAGAATGCTAACATAGTACTCACTGACGGCTACCATGTACACTATGACTCAAGAAGTGTTTACCCCGAAAAACATCATTGTGACCGGTGGCTGTGGCTTCATCGGCTCTAATTTTGTCCACTATGTATATAACAACCATCCGGATGTGCACATCACGGTGTTGGACGCACTGACATACGCCGGCAACCTTGACAACATCAAGTCATTGCTCGGCGACCGCGTTGATTTTGTGCATGGCAACATTTGCGACGCCGAGCTACTGGACAAGCTGGTGCCCGGACACGATGCGATCGTGCATTACGCCGCCGAGTCGCATAACGACAACTCAATCGCCAACCCGGAGCCGTTCCTGAAAACCAATGTGGAGGGCACGTTCCGTCTGCTGGAAGCGGCGCGTAAATACGATGTGCGTTATCACCACGTCAGCACCGATGAGGTCTATGGTGACCTTGCCCTTGACGACCCTCATAAATTCACCGAGGAAACGCCTTACCACCCTTCTAGCCCCTATTCCTCCACGAAGGCCAGTTCGGATTTGCTGGTCCGTGCATGGCACCGCACCTTTGGTGTGCGCATGACCATCTCCAACTGCTCCAACAACTATGGCCCATATCAACACGTGGAAAAGTTCATTCCGCGACAAATCACCAATATTCTGGAAGGTATACGTCCCAAGCTGTATGGTGACGGACTGAACGTTCGTGACTGGATTCACACCGATGATCACTCATCCGCCGTGTGGACCATCCTCACCAAGGGTGTTTTGGGAGAGACCTACCTTATCGGTGCCAACGGTGAACGGAACAATATCACCGTGCTGCAGGACATTCTTGAAGTCATGGGCAAATCCCCCGATGATTTCGACCACGTCAAGGATCGTCCGGGACATGATCGCCGTTATGCAATCGACTCTACCAAGCTCCAGACTGAACTCGGCTGGAAGCCACGTCACACCAATTTCCAAAGCGGTCTAGAACACACCATCAAGTGGTACACCGACAATCGTGATTGGTGGGAGCCCGTCAAAGCTGCAACGGAAGCAAAGTACAAGCAGCAGGGGCAGTGAGCTTGTTACCGCTTGGGAAAACGTATTGGAATCGATAAGAAAGACGGAATAAATGTCATTGGAATTCGAAAAGGAACTCAAGGTCACCAAGACCAATATTCCTGGCCTGCTGGTATTTGACTTGCCGGTTCACGGAGATAACCGTGGATGGTTCAAGGAAAATTGGCAGCGCGCAAAGATGACAGCTCTGGGACTTCCTGACTTCGGTCCTATGCAGAACAACATTAGTTTCAATGCCAAAAAAGGTGTAACGCGCGGTATCCATGCTGAGCCGTGGGACAAATACATCTCTATCGCAACCGGTGAGATTTTCGGCGCTTGGGTAGATCTGCGCCCCGGCGACAGCTTCGGCCAGGTCTTCACCACCCGTCTAGACCCCAGCAAGGCAATATATGTGCCGCGTGGAGTCGGCAATAGCTTCCAGGCGTTGCAGGATGGCACCGCTTACACCTATCTGGTTAACGCCCATTGGAGCCTCGAACAGAAGAAGACCTACACGTTCGTCAATCTCGCTGATCCGGAGCTCAACATTCAGTGGCCTATTCCACTGGAAGATTCCGAGCGCTCGGAGGCTGACCTGCATCATCCAATGCTGAAAGATGCCAAGCCTATGGCGCCTAAGCGCACCATGGTATTCGGCAGTAACGGCAAACTGGGCCGCGCTATCCGCCGCTATGCGGAAAGCCATGGCCTACACGGATTTGAATATCACGACACCGATACGTTCGATATCGCCGATGCTAAAGCCTACGCCGCCATTAACTGGGACTTGTATGGCACCATCATCAATGCTGCGGCATTCACCGCCGTCGATGAAGCGGAAACGCCGGGAGGTCGCAAAAATGCATGGAGAACCAACGTTCAGGGTGTCAAGAATCTCGCCCGCATCGCTACTGAGCATCGCATCACGCTAGTGCATATCTCCAGTGATTACGTATTCGATGGTACCAAGGAGCTACACACCGAGGATGAGGAATTTGCTCCGCTCGGCGTATACGGACAGACCAAGGCCGCAGGTGACGCTCTCGTAGAGAATGTACCCCAACACTATCTGCTTCGTTCCAGCTGGGTGATTGGAGAGGGACGCAACTTCGTGACCCGTATGCTGGGACTGGCTCAGAACCACGCCCATGCCGAGGCACCTTCCGATCAGTTTGGACGCCTGACCTTTACTGATGACATGGCTAACGCTATCTTCCATCTGCTCGATGGCGGTGCCTCGTATGGCACATATAACATGACCGGTTCCGGACGCATCGCAAGCTGGTATGACATTGCACGACTCGTCTTCCAAACTGCTGGAGTCGATCCCGATACCATCACCGCTAACTCCGTAGCTGAGTATGCCCGTGAACACCATGCTGCCATGCGTCCGCAGAATTGCTCGCTGGATCTCAGCAAACTGGAAGCTACCGGATACCACCCTCAGGATTGGGAACAATCTCTCACGACTTATTTGGCAAAGGAGCTTGAGCAGCGATGAAAGGTATTATTCTGGCCGGGGGATCCGGCACACGCCTATACCCCCTTACCACGGTTACTTCCAAGCAGTTATTGCCGGTGTATGACAAGCCAATGATTTATTATCCGCTTAGCGTACTGATGATGGCAGGTATTCGTGATATCCTCATCATTTCCACGCCCAAGGATTTGCCTAACTTTGAGCGTCTCCTGGGAGACGGTTCGCAGTATGGCGTGAATTTCAGCTACAAGGTCCAGCCTTCCCCAGACGGACTCGCCCAAGCCTTCATTATCGGCGAAGAGTTCATTGCGGGCGAACCATGCGCTCTTGTGCTGGGAGATAATATCTTCTACGGCAATGGTTTGGGAAAGACGTTGCGTCGAGCGGCATCCGTGAAGCATGGCGCAACGGTCTTCGGCTACTATGTGGACGATCCGGAACGCTACGGCGTAGTGGAATTCGATAAAAACCACAAAGCGATTTCCATTGTCGAAAAGCCTGAGCATCCAGCCAGCAACTACGCGGTAACGGGACTCTACTTCTACGACGAGCGCGTTACCGAATTCGCCAAACGAGTTTGTCCTTCCACCCGAGGCGAATTGGAGATCACCGATCTTAACCAGATGTACTTGGACGATGATTCATTGACGGTGCAGACGTTGGGTCGCGGTTACGCCTGGCTGGATACCGGAACTATGGATAGCCTGTATGAGGCTGGGGAGTTTGTGCGCACTGTGCAACGTGCGCAAGGCCTTCCCATCGCCGTAGCCGAGGAAATTGCCTATGAAAATGGCTGGATTACTCGGGACCAGTTGCTTGAGGCCGCTGAAAAGTATGGCAAATCTCCGTATGGCCAGCATCTGAAGAGTGTGGCGGAAAACCGGATTATCAGTCAACCATCTGACGATCCACAGCAAGCCTGATTGCACTCTTTACAGTAGTTGGATTCTCAGATAAGGCCCGACGCAGTAATGCGCCGGGCCTTATCTGAGGCTTCTGCTGTTTTCGTGGGTTAGGTTCTTGGTTGTGGTAGGCGTATGTCGGGTCCGCCGCAGCGGAGCATGATCAGGGCGATGAGGTTGGTGACGTGGTGGAAGCCGTGGGCCATGCGGATGGTGGCCTTGATCCTGTTGTCGGACGCCTCGAGCCTGGCGTTGGAGTATCCCAGCTGGATCGTGCGCAGGATGTCGGGCCGGCGCCGCCGGATCTTTTTGGCGAGTTCGACGATCTCGGGTATGCGCGAGTGGGACGCCCGGAACACCCAGTGGTTCAGTTCGCCGCGGGCCTGTTCGACCGGATGCTTGAGCAGGGTCCTCAATAGTTCCTTGAACTGCCAGGCGCGGTAGATCTGGCCCTTGGGGTCCGTGTTCCTGATGCCGTCAAGCGTCGCGGACTGCCGGTCCGTCAGGTCGCCGGGGTTCTTCAGCACGGCGTGTTTGGCGCCGCGCATGCGCTTCGTGGCATTCTCGTCCCCGTCGCGCCTCGCCTGGTTCCACAGGCGTTTCCTGACCTTGTCCAAGGCGCCGATCATCCAGGAGACGATGTGGAAGCTGTCCAATACGCGTTCGGCGTTCGGGCACCACCGGCCGACGCACGAGTCAATCCAGCGGGCCCCGTCACCGGCGACGACCTTGATGGAGGCGCGCTGTTCGGGCGTCAACGCCTTGAAGAACAGGTCGAACACGTCCCCGCCGACCCCGTCGTGCGCCCAGATCACCCGATGCCGCTCGTGGTCGACGACCACGGTCAGATACGCGTGGCCCTTCCTGTAGCCGGTCCCGTCCACGCCGACCGCGGTGAGTCCGTCGAACGGCGAGGACATCGACGCCTTGACGCGTTCCGCGATCCGACGGGCGACGGCGCCGGCGGTCCTCCACGACACATGAAGGAAACCGCTGACCGTCTTCCGGTTCGCGACCGTCATCAGCCACGCGCGCTCCGCCTCGAAATTGCTCCAGCGCCTGCAGCGGCAGCTCCCGGAACTCCTCCGTATAACGCACACCCTTAGCCATGATCCCATCATCTCCTATCAAACGAGGGGAAAAGACGGAACAAAAACCAGGTCACATCAAAACCAGACCACTTCATCTTTAGACACCGAACGCATAAGTCTTAGTGTCCGCGAGTCTCCCATCAGAGGTATATACCTCATAATGAGTCCAATATATACCCTTTTTGGGCTTCCAAATCGCCCACGGTCCCTTGAAACCTTGCACCCATTTGCTGCGTCTAACATCATAGATTTTAATCTCATAATGGGCAGCCGCATTATTTGAACTTTCCCCCAGCAACACATGATTGTTCTGCCATCCCGCATATGTTGCCGCCACACGCGTTGTACCGGGTGCATACCTGAAAGCGATTGTCTGCGATCCGATAATCTTGCGAGTCCGAGAGTCACGTGCTTCCACGTGTAGCCAATAGTCTCCTAACTGGTCCACCCAACCCGCCCAATTGGCACCTGTCCAATCGGTGATGGTTTTCCAACGTTTGCTGGATAAATTATACGATTGCCATTTGTAATCAATATCCGATGAAGGGTAATCAACCGATGCTCCGACAGCAATATCTTCAGAGCGATAAACCCAAGTTATCTGAACCGCGGGAGTGAATTGATAGTTGCCGAACGCATTCATATCCACGCGACCGGAAATGCCGTTGATGGAGCCGCCGCTCGTGTACTGCCAGCCGCGGTCGTTCGTGGGGAACGCGGTGTACTGTATGGTGGAGCCATACTGGGCGACCCAACGGGTCTTGCCGTGGATGTTGGAGCTGTTGAGCGCGCTGTTCAGGTAGCTCGTGTACGAGTAGACGCTCAGATTGTTGTAACCGGCCGCCTGCAGTTTGCCGTACCAGGAGTTCACCATACCGTCGTACACGCTCGGACTCGTTGGGCTCTTGTGCCCCGTGTACGTCCAGTTCTCCAGATCGTAGAACACCGGGTAACTCAGGTCGCCCGGATTCACGCCTGCCTGGCGCAGCAGGTTCACCACGTCCGCACCCTCGGATGCGCCGTCGGCCGCACTTTCCGCATACGAGAAGACGTACACGCCGAACGGGATGCCGAGACGCTTGCATTCGCTGATGTTGCGCTTCGCCTGCACGTCGAAGCCATTGCCCCAGCCGTAGCTCAGACGGATAATCGCGCCCTCGACGCCCGCGTTCTTCACCGCCTGCCAGTCGATCGTGTTCTGCCATGCGGACACGTCGATCACGCCCTTCGCCTGCTGGGCGAACAGGTTGTTGCGCGCGTCGAAGAACGCCTGCGTACCGTTGTACGTGCCCCAGTGCGCACCGTACTCGTTGTTCTGCAACGCGGCGAGCTTCACCGACGCGTTGGCCGCGCGCGTCTTCGAGGAGACCGCGTTCACGTCACCGCCGTTCGCAGCGACCTTCTCCTTCACATCCGCGGCACTCACCGGAATGAACGACTCGCCATCCGTCTTCGCCAACGGATCGGGCTGCTTGCTCTCCGTGCCCACGATCTTCGGATCGGTGACCGTCTCGCCCGTCTCGATGTCCTTCAACTCGCCTTCCGGCGTAGCCGCATATTGCTCGGACACCACCGTCGCGTCATCGGAGATCTCGGCGGACACCTTGTCCGGCAGCTCGGCATCCGGATTGTCCGGCATCGCGTCGGCAGCCGTCTCATCGGCGACTGTCACACCGTTCGCGACCGGACGCGTCGCGGAAGTCGCGGACCGCGCCTGCGAGCGCGCGTCGGATGAGGTTCCGTCCGAGGCGGCCGCGGAGGCCGTCACGGAGGCCGCGGACCGGACGCCGGACGCGTCCGCGTCGGCGTTCACATCCGCGAGCGCGCTGGCCGGAGTGACGCACACCGCGCCCAACATCGCCATCGCCGCGACGGACGCCATCGCCGCAGTCACACCGCGCACCGCGCCGGATGCCGTTGCACGCGCACGCAACGCACGCAGCATGCCCGTCGCACCCTTCGCATCCGAGCCGTCGAACCGCTTCTTTTCCACCATGCGTAACTCCTTGACGCACCCATCCCGCGCACCCGCACACCGCCACGCGTTCCGATGGTCGACCGGACTCTCACACGCGGGAACAGGCAGGCGGGGACAGGCGTAATCCCAACGTTTTCAACCGCGTCTCAGTCTAATGTGCGCGGCGGATAAGGCGGGCGGAGCGAAGCGGACAAAATCAGCGGAACTCCACCGCACATTCCGGCGACGGCATCATCCTATCTTTTGAGAAGATACTTCCTGTTTCTGCTGCGTGGCGGCGCAGTGGCGAGAACGACTCCACGCTCAACGAGCCGGCTCAACGCCTTACGCGTCGTAGGAAGGCCTCTCCCCGAGCGACGGCCGATTTCGTGGACATCAAGTGGCGTATCCGCCGACAATACGGACAGTATCGCGGATTCCGATGCCGTAAGCCCCTTACGGCCCCCATTCGGCTCCCCACCATCGACCTTCTCCGCTAGTGCGTACCGATCAGGGCCGATTTCATCGGCCAGCCCCGCTTGGACCAATCTATACAAAATCACCCTGATGTCGTCGGAATCCAGATACAGCGCGACATGCAACTGCGGAACCGTCATATCGCCATGCCTCTTCAACAAGAGCAACGCCATACGTTCATGACGAGTCAAGGGGACGCCCACATGATCAAGCCAGTCACGGTTCTCCTGCTGCTCCACGCCGTAGCGTCCAAGAACGACCGTGAACCGATCGGGAGTCGCGCGGAACACAGGTTCCCCCAGTGCGTGGGATTTCATCTCGCGAATCACCAGAGGGATGCCGGAGCCACCGCCTTCCACGGTCACATCATTCGCATCGTCATACGGTATCTGATGAAGCAGCTGCATCAACGTCGCATTGCGGCAGCATGACACGCCGCTGCCGATCGTGGCCAGCGTGACCCCACCCCATAATCCGCCAGGATTCGACACCTCCACCCGATCGGGGTAGATGTCCACGGTCACGGATTCTCCGAGGAATTGCGCATCATATTCCCTGTGAACCACGGCATTGGCGACGACCTCGCGCAGCACCTCCTTTGGAATCTCGCTATCGGTACGGGCTCCGACCCCCACGACGAACGTGGGAGCCCGCAGGTTTTTGGCGATGGCCTCCACCGCCTGTTCGATTGCCTCCGGCATATTGCCGTCGCATTGCACACGATCCACGAAGCGCGGACCCTCAACCGCCGATTTCTCGACACCCGGATGTGCGACGACGTCAATGATCAGCTTGGGATAGTACTGCTGCGGGTACTGTCCGGCGACCAACAGTCCCGCAAGACGCACCTCTCCAACCTTGTTCACCATATTCAATCTGGTCATGCGCTCAAGACGAGTATCAGTCCCGCGCAGCGTCTTGGAATTACGATGCTCAGCAAGCACCCTGTCCACCGCCTCGGCATTCAAATCGGAGACGTCGGCTTCAGGGACAACCATACGATCCGCGGAACTGAGTGTCAGGGCATGGGTCATTTCGAACACTTCGGTTGGCGACAATCTCAAATCCTTGTCGTCCACACGGCGGTACCCACCGGTTTGCGGCCCTCTCGCCGTAAGATAGCAGGGTTTGTGCTGAATGCCGTTTTCATGGATGTCGATGACCAGGAACGACGAGCCGTTCTGCTCGCATCGGGAAACGTCATACTCCGGAGGATTCGTCAACCGTGCTCCTTGCGGATTGCCATCTCCCATACCATCCATGAACTGCGATGCAATATGGTTGGCGTCGAATCCCGGAACAGGCGAGAAATCCCCGTCCTCGCTGATTCCCAACAACAGCACGCCGCCCTTGGTGTTGGCGAACGCGCTCACACTCTCCCACACGCTGGTGCCGATGGTCCGAGCACAGGATTTCGCCTCGAAACGGGCATCATCGTTGCCTTGGACGCGTAGATGTTCCAGCACCTCGGCGATATCGTCATTCGTCCACATCATCATCCCCCTTGATCAGCTCATTTGTCTTATTTGTTGCGGCCACATGGATCCAAGCGGTCGCCTCCAATCGACTTCAAACCCACGTCTGAAATCTCATGATAACGTGAAGATAAATACTCTATGATGAGCTTATCATGATTGCATCATGATAAGCTCATGACATCAAGAACCGGTTTATGACAAGCGGCACGAACACGCATGCCGAACAGCAACAGGAACCTGAACGCAAGCATCAACATGTAAATACCGAAATTGACCGAACCAAGAAAATCACGGGAAATCACGCACGACATTACGCGGGTAAACTATCTATAGCACATGAGTATGGGCCGGGACCGTGATGAGACGGCTTCGAACTGAGTATGAGGATGGGAAGATGATCTTCGAGACAAACACGCAGAAATCGGACATCACGAGCGCCGGTGGCGATGGTTCCGGCGAGCGCGCCGACCGCCGCGACCAGCCGGTCGTGTATTTCGTGCTTCCCTGCTACAACGAGGCGGAAGGGCTCGTGCACACGGCCGACGTGCTGGCCGCCAAAGTCGCACATCTTACCGAAACCGGACGGATCAGCAAACAAAGCCGCATCCTGTTCGTCGATGACGGTTCCAAAGACGGCACCTGGAGCATCATCCGCAATCTGCACGAACGCGACGCACACTTGTTCGGCGGCGTAAAGCTCTCCCACAACCGCGGCCATCAGAACGCGCTCCTCGCCGGGCTCATGACCGCGCGCGCCTACGGCTGCGACGCCGCCATCTCCATGGACGCCGACCTGCAGGACGATGTGAACGCGGTCGACGGGTTCATCGACGGATTCTGCAACGGCGACGAGGTTGTCTACGGAGTGCGTTCCGCACGCAAGAAGGACACATGGTTCAAGCGCACCACCGCCGAAGCCTTCTACAAGGTGTTCGAGTGGATGGGTGCCGAGACGGTACCCGACCACGCCGATTACCGTCTCATGAGCCGCGAGACGCTCGACGCGCTCAGCGAATACCACGAAGTCAACCTGTTCCTGCGTGGCATCGTGCCCACACTCGGCTACCAGACCAGCAAAGTCTACTACGAGCGCGGCGAACGCGAAGCGGGCGAATCCAAATACCCGTTGAAGAAGATGATCGCCTTCGCGATTCAGGGCATCACCTCGTTCTCCACGAAACCGCTGAGCTTCGTCACCGGTGCCGGACTGCTGTCTATCCTGGTAGCGATTGGCATGTTCGTGTACGTGCTCGTCTCGCTCGGGTTCGGCCACGCCATCGCCGGCTGGGGGTCCATGATGATCTCCATCTGGCTCATCGGCGGACTCATCATGCTCTCCCTCGGCATCGTCGGCGAATACGTCGGCAAAATTTATATGGAATCCAAACATCGCCCCCGTTACCGCATCGAAACCACACTGTAGGAGGGGCCGGCGGCCAGCGGACGGCCCCTCCTACAGTGCTTGGATTATATCTATTTTGTCCTCATCACACGAGTCAACGCGTATAGCAATGCCCCTGCTTGAGGCGGAAATGAGACCGTCGCCGTTCTCCTGCCTTGCTATAACGAAGAGGTGACCATTGGCAAGGTGGTGCGCGACTTCCGTGCGGCGCTGCCCGACGCGGCCATCTACGTGTACGACAACAACTCCACCGACCGCACGGCCGAAATCGCCGCCGCGCCCGACATGGTCGCCAAGGTGCTCGAAGGCTACGATATGGTCATCGGCGACCGCCTCTCCTCCACATACTTCCAGGAGAACAAGCGCCCGTTCCACAACTTCGGCAACCGCCTCGTGCGCGGCTCCATCAACCACCTGTTCGGCGCGCACGTCACCGATATCATGACCGGATACCGCGCGTTCAACTTCACCTTCGTCAAGACCTATCCCGTACTCTCGCGAGGCTTCGAGGTCGAGACCGAGATGACAATCCACTCGCTGAACAACAACCTGCGACTCTACGAGATGCCAATCCAGTACCGTGACCGCCCCGAAGGCTCAGTGTCCAAGCTGGACACCGTAGGTGACGGCATCAAGGTCATGAGCACCATCTTCCGCATGATTCGCGAATACAAGCCCCTCCCCTTCTTCGGCGGATTGGGCCTAATCATCGGCATCGTTGGCATTGTGCTGTGCGGCACCGTCACCTTCGAATTCGCCAAGACCGGCGTGGTCACCCACTTCCCCACGCTGATCGGCGCGGTGATGCTGGTCATCGCTGGTCTTCTGCTCATCATCGCCGGTATTATCCTGGATGTCATGGCCAAGAATGACCGCAAGACTTTCGTCATTGACACCAACAAAATCGCATACAACAAGAGGCACTGACAGCGACGTACTAAAAGATGGGGCGCAACCGTGAGTCGCACCCCATCTTTTAGTGTCAGCCCAAACCGCAAAATATGAAGGTGGGCAAATCATTTACCTGGTATCTGCCATGCTTTCTTGAACGTCAACAATGACACCCCCACTCATCTTCAGCTGGTTCGACCACACACTCAATACGCGCACCAACCTCAAGCGCATAATCGGTATCCGTCCACATACGACAAGCCGATTGAATCAATATACCGTTCTTCCTCCCCTACCATTAAGCATCCTTTCGGAGTCCCTCATTATCCTTTTCCAGCCACAGGTACCACAAATCTCTCATACCTTGGATAAGCAAGGATATTTCCCCTCTGATTTGGCACGCATCAAAATGCCTTTCCAGTGGGAGGATTCGCGCATACTGTACGGGCTGCAGATGATTGACATGGCTCTTTTCATGTGTGGACGTGCGAGCGGCATCGATAGCGCCAAGAAATTAAATGACGGAGACAAAGCCGTGCTAAAAATCGTTGATGTTATTCGCCCTGCCATTATGCCCCAATCAGCGGTCTGGTATCCGTTGGAAAAGAGAACTGACTACGGTTTTATAACCGAGCTGAGCTAGAAATGCATAGGGGCCGCTGAAGCGACCCCTAGCCTAACAGCGATCATAAGCCCACAGGCCCACGCTCGTCGTATTGCAAGCTTACACATGACGAGCAATTTAGGCAATATCCGGCTGTGTCGTCCATTACAACGTGGAGCTCCATCATAAATGTGGACACGGGTTCGAGGCTTCTCATCAGATGAAGTGGCTCTTCCGGTTTTAAGCGGCATCTTCACACTCTGCGCTTGCGAATGCGTTGCCGGGTTGCGGCGGCGCGCGAGTCACGCAAGTCGTGCAAGCCACACAACGCCGCGCTCCTCACGCGCCGCATCCGAATCTACAGCCGCACCTTCCGCAGCAGACACTGCACGGGCTTAAGCACCACGGTATCGGCAATCACCGCAAATAGCAGCGCCGCGAGCAGCGTGGCTGCGAACATCAGCACGCTGATGCCCGCGTACGACCATCCGTCCGTGGGCGCGGGAATCCTCGGGCCGATCAGCACCTTGGACAGCGGCGAATGCACCAGATAGATCGTGTAGGAGTACCCCGCCAGCCAGATAATCGCCTTGCGCACCCGCGCCGACGTGATGTGCACGTCGTACCGGAAGAACAGGAACACCGCGGCCACCACCACCGCGAAGGAGACCGTGAGCGTGCGGCCGACCTGCATCTGCTGGCCGGCGAACAGATATGGCGTGGCAACGGTCCACGCCAGGGCGAACGGCGCCAACGCATACAAGCCGCGCCGCGCCCGCGTGGACGGCGGATAATATTCCAACACGAATCCCAACAGATAGTAGACCAGCAGTCCCCGCCAGGGGAACGACTGCAGGAACGTCAACGGGTATCCGGCAAGATTGCAGATCTGCTCGGCGGCGGCCACGGCGGCGGCCAGACCGATCAGCAGCCAGGCACCCGACCGGCCTATCGCGCGCATCATCGCGGCCAGGAACGGCGTCGCCAGCACGAAACCGGCGAGCATGAACACGAACCAATAGACGGAATCGTCATACCCGGAGAACAGATCGAACAACGTTCCAGACACAGCGCCGCCAACCGAACGATGATCGATCACCAGGTAGGCGACGAATCCCATGCCGCCCGCATACAGCAGATACGGCACAATCAGCGAGACGAAACGTTTGTAGTAGTAGCGCACGTACGGCGCGAGGCTGCTGGGATCGGCTTGGCCGGCACCGCCGCCTGCCCGGGCATCAGAGCCAGAGCCCGGCAGACGGCCCGCTGAGCGGGTGCTCCCCAGCCGGCCGGCATCGAATGTCAGGTTGAACCGGCCGGACACCATAATGAACAGCGGATTGCAGACCATGAACAACGCGAACAGCACGGATCGCACCGTTTCCGCGCTGCCGGCGAGGGTCATCTTGACGGGCATGTAGTTGTTGATCACGTGGACGCCGATGACCAGACACATCGCCACCACGCGCAGCAGATCGTAGTTCACGTCGCGCGGCTTGCCGGCGACGCCGGAAACGGAATCGGGCATGGTCATCACATGGATCCCGCCAGGGACTTCAGATCGACCGGGCAGCTGATCTGGCTCTTCAACTTGTCCAAGGCGTCCAGGCCGGCCGAGGGATCGGAGGACGCGTCCTTATGCGCGTCGTTCTTGCCGCCGTCCGCGCCGCCGTCCGCGCCGCCGTTCGCACCATCGGCACCGTTCGCACCATCGGCGCCGTTCGTATCCGCCGTGCACTCATCGGTCACATTACCGTTGGAGCCCGTCTCGACGCCATCCGCATTCACCACCGGCGTGGTTACCACGTTCAGTGGATGTGTGGCATCGCTGCTGACCCGAACGGTATAAGCAATCGTCAATTCTTTTCCGGGCTCGATCCACTGCTGGTTGAACATAATGTACTGACGGTCATACAGGCTCGCGGTGTTGGTACCCCATGAATCTATATCAGCCTGCACAGCGGTGATCTCGCCACCGTACGGAGCGGTAAGCACCACGCGGTACAACATGCCGCCGAGCACTGGATTCTCCGAGCCGCCATTAACGAAATCAGGCAACGATTCGGCCTTAGCCTTAGTCAGCGTGTTCTTCATGGTGAAGGTGACCGTGTATTCGTCACCGAGCTGATCTTCCGTAAACTGACCCAGATGCGTGTTACGCACGGCTGTCGTGATGCGCTTATCCAGCACGCCAGAATACAGGGCGTTCTGGCTGGCTGAGGCGTCGCCGCAGGTTTTTGTGACCGTGGTGGAGGTCTTCAGATACCAATCCTGCTTGCCTTGCTGCAGCTCCGAAAGATAGATGCCGGCTTCGGGCACCTGACTGTCAGCAGACAGCTCGCCACTGGCCTTATCGTCGATAAGTCCGGTGGCAATCAGCGCCTCCTGCTCATCCGGATCAGCCATCCATAGCTTGAAATGACCGCTAGCGCTGGTATCTCTAATTGCCTTCAACAGCGGGGATGCGGTAGAGGCATTCGCGTTGCCAAGCACATGGTTCATAATTGCTTGAGCCGCTTCGGAAACGAAGTTGTTCTGCTGCTCGAAGTCCGGGTAATCCGTGTACAGGTCTGAAGCGAAGAACGGCACCGTGGTGGTGCTATCCAGCACTCGGCCGTCCGAAAGCTTGACCTCGCCTGTGGCTCCCAGCAATGCCTGGAGAAATACGGGATCGAGTGACAATACACCCGCTACGTTCTCGTCTTCGTTGCCTTTCTGATACAGCCACATGTATTTGTTCATCTGTGCCACACGCTGGAATTCGGGGTCGATGGTCGTGGTGGCCGGGTACTGGTCAAAAGTGCCACCAAATACCTGGCGCTCCTTCAGCACCGTATCATCCATTGGCTCCTCAGGAATGTCCCAACCAGAAGTGGTGGCGAAATCACCGATGGTAATCGTGCCCTTATCTGCCGTGATTGCGGCGATGGTGCCTACCATGCCGCCCGCCGAACGTAGCTCGGCCGGGTTCTGCACCATCACCAAATACGTGCGCTTGCCGTCCTCGCCAAGCAGTTGCGGTAGCAAGTTAATGAGGCCATCGTATTCGCCGAGCATCGAATCCACGGTCTTGAGCGCAGCCTTTTCGGTTTCGAGCACGGTGGCCACCTTGGCGACGCTCGGAGTCGGCACCTTGTTGAGCTTGGTGAGCTGCTGCGAGATATCCTTATGCGCCTGCTTGACGATATCCGGCATATCCATCAGGGCGCTGACGTCCACCGAGCCATTCTTCAGGGAGAAGCCCTGCAATCGTTTGGACAGGTTCAGCAGATCAGTGAACGGACCGTTGACCAGCGTATCCACGGAAGCCAGCATTTCGCGGGCGGCGGTGATGTCGCTTCCGAATCGCGAATGGTCGCGGAAGAAGTCCCACTGTGGGCCGTTCAGCTCCGCATTGAGATCATTGGTGGCATTGACCAGCTCTTGGGAGATGTCCGACAGACTCTTATCGCTGCCACAGCCAAGTGCCGAATTGGCCAGACTTTCGGCGGATGTCAGCACGCGCTGCGCATCCGTGGCCATTCTCGAGACGGATGCCGCGTAGAGCGTGCCCACACAGGTGACGCTGGCCAGCAACGTCAGCAGCAGTACAACCACCACTCGCGCCCATATCGGCGTACGGCTGATCAGCGAACGGCCGTTACCACCCACGTGCTGGGGAGTCTTCAGGTTTACGGGACCCGTCTGCTGATTCACAGCGCTATTCGTAGATGCGGAGCGATTGAATTTTCCGTTACCGGCATGACGTCTTCTCCTACGCCCCACAGCCTTATGGCTCGAATGCCCTGAAGTGAATCGCATACTTACCCTGCCCGAAAATCTGCTCAGCTCATACTCTTATCCAGCGGCGCGAGGCCACGCTTCCGGATGCCGGACTCCGGGCAAATCCGGAATCGCAGACATGCCGGAGCACACGTGACGCCACGCATATCTCATGCCAGTGTACCGATGCCACCGAAATAGACCGAGGATTTATCCCATACCGGGTGCAAATCCCCGCATGACTACCACATCGCTGTCAGAATGTTCTCAGACTTCATTGAGGGGTATAACAGTATTGCGCAAGAAAACGGTCACTAAACGCAACAATAGTTAAAGCCGTATTGATTTGTTCGGCTTAGGAGAACGGGAGAGGTAATTACATGTTCGTCCTCAGCAACGCCTGGCGGGCCCTGACACGTTCTAAAGGACGTACGGCCCTGACCGCGTTCATCACCTTGGCGGTCACCTTCGGCACAGTCGCCGGACTGGCCATCATTCAAGAAGATACCAACGCACACACCACCGCGTACGATCAGCAGAAGGCCACGTTGGCCATTCGCCCGACTGCGGCTACGTGGAAGAAGGTCTCCGCTACGGACTCGGCTTCCACCAAGCATTACATGACGTGGACCTCATACACCGAATACGCCACGCTCGTCCAGTCGGCCACCAACTCGTTGAACTTCACGGTTACCGAAACCGTGCCGGCCCGCGTGAGCGGTGATTTGAAGGCCCTGGACGGCGGATCGCTGGGCTCGGCCTCCGATGACGAGACCGGCGGCCAGCTCATTTGGCGAGCCTTCTGGACCAAGGATTCCGCCAAGGCCAGCGACCTCGGCACCTTCGAAATCGTGGACGGCAAGGACCTGAGCTACAACAACCAGTCCTCCAACCCGAACACCACCGGCGCACTGGTCTCTGAAGCGTTTGCCTCCGCCAACAACCTGAAGGTGGGCGATACGTTCAAGGTGGCGGCCGCCTCGAACGCCAAGACCACGGCCAAACTCAAGGTGCGCGGCATCTACAAGTACACATCCGAATCCGCCGTCGCCAATCCGGTGACGGCCGCCCGCAACCGCGAGAACGCGATTTTCACCAACTATCAGACCTTCGCCAAGGCCGGACTCGACCCACAGTCCACCGACAGCACCGCCTCCGGCTGGGCAGTGCCGGATCTGGACGTGGTGTTCGACGCCGGTGATTCCGCTACATACAAGTCCTTGGTGTCCACCCTCAAGAAATCCAAGCTGCCCGCCAAGGGTTACGAGTTCTCTTCCCCTTCGCTGGAATCCTACAACGCTTCTCTGGAGCCGCTGGATACGCTATCCTCGCGCGCGAAGACCGGCACCATTGTGTTGGTTGCCGTGGGCGGCATGCTGTTGCTCATCCTCGTGCTGTCGGGCGTGTGGGCGCCCAAGCGTGACGACGAGATCGGCATGGCACTGGTGTCCGGCGTCACTCGCGGGCGTTTGGGATGGCAGTTCATGCTGGAAGTGTTCATCGTCACCCTGCCCTTCTACGTGATTGGTCTGGTCGGAGGCGCGTTCGCCGCCAATCCGATCGGATCTGCCCTGGCATCCGGCCATGCCACCCCGGTGACATCGGGCCTGATTTGGACCATGGTCTGGTATGGACTGGGTTCAATCCTGATCCTTGCGATTCTTGCCGCCCTGCGCCTTGCGTTCTTCAGCGCGGACAAGCTGTTTGCCGCCGATGGCGACTGGGGCACCGTGAGCGAGACCAACAAGACGACCACCACAACCGACGATGCGGAGGCACAGGCATGAGCGACAGGAACAACGATCAGGAACTCGAGAAGACCACTGACGCAACGGCTGACGAAGTGACTTCTGAGACTGAGACGAACGACGCCATTGAATCCGTTCCAGCTGACTCCATGCAGTTCAGCGTGACCTTCGATGACGTTGATGACGAAGGCACTGTTGACGATGGTATTTACAGCGCACTGGCATCTGCCGAAACCGGAGAAACCGACGAGACCAGCGAGGCCGAAGCAGACGCCATCGCTTCGGCCAACGCATCCGCCGAAGTGACCGAGCGCAATGCCGCCCGCGTCAACGAAACACTCCGACTGGCCAAAACCGATCACAAAGACGCATTGGCCGAGCATGCGGAGCCTCAGGGCAAAGCGGCCGAACCCACCATGACGCTGGCCTCGCGTATCGATCGCGTGTTGGTGGGCGGCGGTTCCGACGACATTCTGCTCAAGACCTACCCGACCTTTGCCCTGAACAAGGTGACGGTCGCCGGCCCCAAGGGCAAGGTCAACATCCTCGATGGCGCGAATTTCTTCTGCTACTCCGGACACGCATACGCGCTGCTGATCAGCGACGACCCCGATTCGGGCATCACCGCCGACGCCAAACGTCGCGCGCTGATGGGCGTGATGAGCGGTTTGGCCACGCCGGCGTCTGGCACGGTGATGAACAAGAGCGCCAACATTGTTGAGCTCGAGCCCGTGGAACTGCGCGGCCACCGTCTGGGCATCGTACCGCAGCTGCACGCCGTGCAGTCGAAGCTCGACGCCGAACAAAACGTGCTGTACGCCATGAATGCGTCCAACCGCAACTTCCTGAAGCCCAAGCCGGTGATCGCCCGCGAACTGCTGGCCAAGGTCGGCTTCTCTGAGGCCACCAGCGGCGTGGCTGTCGGCACATTGCCTTTGGTGCAGCAGCGTTTGGTGGCCATCGCCCGTGCAATCAGCACCGAGGCCGAGGTGCTGATCCTCGACGAGCCGACACGAGGGCTGAACGCGGATGACGAGGTGACCGTGTTCGCCGCGCTGGCCAAGCTGGCGCACACCGGTGACCCGAAGCACTGCGTTATCGTGCTCACTGCGTCGCGCGAGATCGCCGAAGCAGCCGACACACTCTTCGAAATCTGATGTTCAGACCATAGAGCCCCCTGTGATTCGTATTGCCGAATCGCAGGGGTTTTTCAATGCTGCGGCTCATTGCCGCGCTAATCTGAGGATAAATCTGACCGTACGAGGCGAAACCTGATAATCATGACCGGATATATTCCCACACTGGAGCAGATCGACGAGTTGCACCGCAAAATCGCGCCGTCCAAGGCGGCGTACGAGCTGGTGCACACGCATTGCGTGATTGTGGCGACCATCGGCTGCCAGATCGTGCGCCGGCAGAACGCGCTGTTCACGCGCCGCTGCACATTACCGAAGGACGCGGAGGTACCGCCCACCGCAGGCGTCACCGGCGGCCATGTGCCGCCGCGTCTGCTCGACGAGCATTTGGTACTCATCGGCGGACTGCTGCATGACATCGGCACCTACCGCGTGTTCAAGCATGACGGCTCTGACGGCGAACCGCTCAAATTCAGCAAGAAACGCTACATTCTGCACGGTCTTAAGGGCTACGAGTATCTGCTCGACGAGGGCGTGGACGAGTCCATCGCCCAGTTCTGCCGCAACCATACCGGCGTGGGACTTACGCGCGAGGATGTGGTGCGCCAGGAGCTGCCATTGCCACCAGCCGACTATGTGCCGATGAATCTCGAGCAGGAAGTGGTGATGTACGCCGACAAGTTCCATAGCAAGTCAGTGCCGCCGAAGTTCCTGCAGGTCGAGGCGTATACGGCCCGAGCCGAGCGATTTGGCGGAGAGAACAAACAGCGATGGCTGGATCTGGTGGCCAAGTATGGCGTGCCGGATATTCCGGCGTTGGCGGAGAAGTATGGGATGCGGATGATTTGAGGCTCAAGCCCCCCTCGTCAGAGACGGCTTATGAAGCTATTTCAGATGGAACGGAGACGGTAGGTGCCGTTGCGGTTGGAGGCGATGATCATCTGGTCGTTCTCCAGCACGTTCCAGCCTTCCTGCTCATAGCCGGAAGAGGAGACCACCACACCAGCGGAGTCGCCGTTGTCGTCGCGCAGCTCACGGTAGCGCATCACACGGTAGTCGGCGGCCTGCTCGCAACGGCCGTACTCGTCGTAGATTTCCACGATGCGCGGGCTGGTCTTCTCACGACCGGCGGCGCACAGGGCGATGAGCTGGTCCTCGGACTGAATCATGCAGTTGTAGCTGGACTTCGGGTAGGCTTGGCGCAGTTCGCGCACGGCCTGGGCCACGGCCTCGTCGAGCGAGAAGCCGAAGCCGATGTATTCCAGAATCACCGCGAAGAAGATGGCGGAGTCGGAACGGCCGCCGGTGGAGAGGAGCACGCTGTGGTTCACCGGGTATGAGCGGTTGGTGACGATGTTGCGGCCATTGGCGTCCGAGATATCGCCGTTGTGGATGAAGCTCAGGCCGTTCGCATAGAACGGGTGCTGGTTCTCCATGATGAGCGGCAGATTGGAGCTTGCCAAGCGCAGGTGCCAGATGGCACCGCGAGACGGTTCGTCGGCCAGCGTCTCAAACGTGCTGTCATGACGGGCCGCGATGGTCGACTTGTAGATTCGGGTGCCGGTTTCCGGGGTGGGTGCGCCACCGTCGCGCACGTGCGGCGCTTCGGCGGGATCGGAAAGCTGGGCTACACCCCAGCCATCATTGTGGATTTCAGACAGTTCACGGAAATCCTCGACATTGTCTTGCCCCAACACGGCGTTGAGGCTCAGGTTGAAGCCTGCCGTCGCGTATCCCAGTAATCTGCACATGGTATTTCAACTTACCGAAACCGTGTGGCGACGTGCGGCGACTGTTATAGGCATTCTTTATAGAGCGCATCAGCGCCGCTGCAAACTGGTATGTTATCGCTTCTGTTTGGCGGAGCGCTGAGGCTTGGCGGCGGGTTTGCCGTTCTCGGCCTTGCCCTTATCGCCCTTATCGCCCTGCTCAGCGGGCGCATCGGCGGCAGCGGCCTCAGCGGTCTTCCGCGCCTCGGCCGATACGGCGGCATCGAGCTCCTGTACCAATCGCCCAAGCCCGGACGTGGTGTCCATCGGGTCAGGGACGGCGGCCGGGTCGGCCACTGCACGAGTCGGCGTGGGCGTCGGGATGGTCTTGGCCGTATCGGTGCGCTTCAGACGCGGTGGGCGGCGGGTGGAGACGAACAGCGGCTGCACCTCGACCAACGGGTTGTAAGGTGCCAGACCGAACCACTTAACCGGCGAGCCGGCCATGTGGCGGATTGCGTACTTGGCTTGCAACGACAGGGCACCGCGTGCAGAAACCTTGGATTCCGGCATCAGGGCCTTGTGAATCAGCACGTAACGGATGGTGCCGATGTCCGGATCGGCGTCGACCTTGGGGTAAATCGACTTCTGCTTAGGCAGTTCGCCGGTTTTGGACAGGTCGTGCATGATCTGGTGGATGTACGCCGGGATGGACTGCGAAACCTTGAATCCCAGACGGAAGCGCACGCGGTAGATGTAGTTCGTGCCGAAGTCCTCCACCGAGTATTCACGGGTGAACGGCTCGTCGGTGGTTTCCACGCTGACTGCCCACCAAGCACGGGCGCGCTTGGGGTGGTCGGCGAAGATGGAGAAGAAGATGTCCGTGTCGAGTCGCTTGGTTTCCGAGTCGGAGGTCAGGTACACGATGTTGTCCGCAAAATACGGGATGCGGAAATCACTGTGCAGCTTGTCGAGCGCGGGTAGGAAGTCGTTGGGCCGCATGTGACGGCGTTGCGCACGTTCGAGCTTGGTGCCCTCATTCCACGTGTACATGACGAACAGAATCGCGGCGGTCAGCAACATGGTGAACCAACCACCATGCAGGAATTTGGCCATAGACGCGATGAAGAACATAGCCTGAATCGCCAAGAACAGCACGGTGAACACGATGGCACCGACCCGCTTGCCGGAATGCCATAGGTGGACGCCGAGCAACACGGTGGTGGTGATCATCGTAATGGTCAACGCCAGTCCATATGCGGCAGAGATGTGTTCCGAATCCTTGAAGATGGCGAGTACGGCCAGCGTGGAGACGCACAGCACGCCGTTGACCACCGGAATGTACAGCTGGCCACGCGTGCGGGCCGGGTACCGCACCTGCAGATGAGGCATCCAATTGAGGCGGGTGGCTTCGGAGACCATGGTGAACGCGCCGGTAATCAGGGCCTGGGAAGCGATCACGCCGGCCGAAACAGACAGAATCACGGCCAGATAACGTACGTTCGGAGACATCATCTGGAAGAACGGGTTGAGTGACTCCGTCGCAGTGTATTGCGGGTTATCGCTATTGGCCAGCATCCACGCGCCTTGGCCGAAGTAGTTGAGCACCAGCGCCACCTTGATGAACGGCCAGGTGAAGTAGATGTTGCCGCGCCCCACGTGGCCCATGTCGGAGTACAGCGCCTCGGCACCGGTGGTCGAGAGGAACACGGTGCCCATAAGGGCGATGCCGGCAGCATTGTGCGGGCTGAACAGGAATTTGATGCCGTACACCGGGTTCAGGGCCTCAAACACAGACCAGTCGTTAGAGAGATTCGTGACGCCCACGATGGCGAGGAAGCCGAACCAGACCAGCACCATCGAGCCGAATACTTTGCCGATGCTTTCGGTGCCGCGCGACTGCACGGAGAAGAGAATCACGATGATCACGACGGTGATCATCAGGGTCAGGCTTGGGTTTTCGTCGAACAACCCTTCCAATGGCGGCAGGGTCTGCAAGCCTTCGACTGCGGAACTGATGGAAACCGCCGGGGTAAGTACCGAATCCGCGAGGAATGCCGCGCCGCCGAGCATGGCGGGAATCGCGAGCCATGCGCCGTACTTGCGAATCAACGAGTACAGTGCGAAGATGCCGCCTTCGCCGTTGTTGTCGATGCGCATGGCGATGAGCACATATTTGACGGTAGTGATCAGCGTAATCGACCAGAAGACCAGCGACAGCATGCCGAGCACGGCCTCTCGGTCTACGCTGCCAAGCCCTCCCTGACCGGCAAGGAAGGTCTGCGCGGTGTACAAGGGCGAGGTGCCGATGTCGCCGTACACCACGCCGAGCGCCACGATTGCCATGCCCCAGGTGACCTTGTCTGGGCTGGATTGCAGGCGGGCCCACCATCGACCGAGGCCGCCTTTCGACCATGCGCTGGCGATTTTCTCGGCTTCTTTGGTTTCAGCTTCCCTCTGCTTGGCGAGTGCCTCGCGCTCCTCCTTGGTGAGAGTGCGGCGGGACACCTTGGGAGCGTTGGTAAAGGTGTCGGCCCTCAGCAGTGCTTCTTCTTCCTGTCGGGCCTTGGCTTTGGCGGCGCCAGACTGGGCTTTCTGGGCCTTTAAGGCTTTTTGGGCGCGTGCGGTCCTTTGGTTCGACTCAGCCATACGTTCAGTCCTCCATTGAGGTGGAGATCATCCCCCTCGCTTATGTCAAACACATCATGATAGACCTCGTTCACAATTCTGACAAATTTTACAAGTCAACACATCGTCTCTACACGCGCCGCGACGGCCGCACACCCGGCCCTCACAGTCCGTATACGGCGCGGGCGGTATCGCGGGTGCCGCGCGCCACATCCGCGATGGGCAAGTCGAGCGTATCGGCCATGGCCCGCAAGGTGTAGGGAATCATGTACGGCGCGTTGGTGCGGCCACGATACGGCATGGGCGTCAGATACGGCGCGTCGGTTTCGACCATCGCATGGTCCAGCCCCACAATCCGTAGCGATTCGCGGATACCGTCATTGCCTTTGTAGCTCACGGTGCCGGAGAAGCTCAGATACCAGCCATGTTCGCGCGCGATCTCGGCCATCTCACGGTCGCCGGAATACGAGTGGAATACGGTGCGTTCGGGCGCGCCGTCGGCCAGCAGGGTTTCGATGACCTCGCGATGGGAGTCGCGGTCGTGAATCTGCATGGGCAGGCCCAGTTCCTTGGCCAGGGCAATATGCGCGCGGAAAGCCTCGCGCTGCAGTTCCTTGGCACCTTCGCCGGTGCGGAAGAGGTCCATGCCGGTCTCGCCGATAGCCACCACTTGCTCGGGGTATGTGGTGGCGAGGCGATGTACTTCGGCGAGCGCGTCCTCGAAAGACGTGTCATGGTAAGGCTTGTATTTGAGGGGCAGACCATCCGGCCCCGGCACACCGCGATGCCCGTGGAGCACGGACTCATTGGGGTGTATTGCGAGCGCCGCGTGCACATTACCCGGATGATCGAGGGCCATCTGGACGGCGGTCATCAGGTGCGGCAGCTCGCAACCGCAGTCGATAATACCCCCAATGCCGACAGATTGCGCCTGCGCCAGCAATTGGTCGACGTCGTACACCGGGACTTCGGGCTGTCCCTTCTCCTGCGCCTCATGGCTCATAGCGCGCGCGAAAGGGATTACGGAGGCCACGTGAGTGTGGTTGTCGATGGTCTGGGCATCGTCCGGCAATGCTTCAGGTGCCGGGGCCCAGCTACGGTCGCGATGGTGGTGCTTGCTCATGGTTTCTCAGTGTAGGCTGTTTCTCAGTGTAGGCTACCGCCAGCAACGCTCGTAAGGCAGTCCGGTAAGACGTTCGACTACACGACGGGTATCGTCGGTCACGCCCGCCTGAACTTGCCGTTTCTTGCCACGAGCGCAACATTCCCGGGAGAGTAGCGCAACCGGCAAGCGAGACGGTCGCCATCCTGCCGCCTTTTTCTGCATCATCAGCCCATTTTCTGCCTCATTTTGATAAAATATGATGCAGAAAAGTTCGTATGATGCAGAAAATGAGGCAGTATGAGATCATTTGACTACATCGAATCAGGTAAGACGTTGCTCACCCCGCACACCACGAGTTTGCTTGCCGCTATTCACGAGGCAAAAGGGCGTCAAAGCATACAGACAACGATCAGACCGGATATATTGGGGACGCTGGTTGCCGTCGCGCGCATCCAAAGCACAGATGCCTCAAACCGCATCGAAGGTATTTCTACCAGCGATAGCAGGCTCAACGATCTCGTCTCGGAGAAAGTCACACCGCGCAATCGCAATGAAGAAGAAATTGCCGGTTACCGTGACGCGCTATCGGTTATTCACGAAAGCCACGACTATATTCCGATTACCCCGAACGTCATTCTTCAACTGCACCGCGACCTCTTCCGACACACACCACTGACCTTTGCGGGGCATTTCAAGGACAGTGACAACGTCATCATCGAACGAGATGCACACGGGACCAGCACCGTGCGATTCGCCCCACCGTCCGCACTTGCCACACCGGAACTAATCGAACGCGCGTGTTCCGCCTACACGCAAGCAATCCGAGATGGACATACCGATCCATTGCTTGCCATCGCCATGTTCATTCTCGATTTCACCTGCATACATCCGTTCAATGACGGCAATGGCCGTATGAGTCGGCTACTCACGCTCCTGATGCTGTGCCGCAATGGCTATATGGTCGGCAAATACATCAGTATCGAACACCTTATCGAGCAAAGTAAAAGCACTTATTATGAGGCGCTGGCCGCAAGCACCCAAGGCTGGGACGACAACGCCAATGATTATGCGCCATTCACGAACTACCTGCTTGGCATCATACTGTCCGCGTGCAAGGAATTCGACGAACGCATCAATCTCACGGCAGGCGGCAGAGCGCAGGGAGCACCGCGAGTAGCCACCAAGGGAACGCGGATTGAAGCACTGCTTGATCAATCCCTAGTTCCACTCTCCAAGGCCGATATTCTCGCTCGCATGCCCGATACCAGCACCACCACCATTGAGCGCACGCTGAAATCACTGTTGGACTCCGGTACGATCATCAAAATCGGTGCCGGTCGCAGCACCCGCTATGTGAAACGCCGCTAAACGCATCCTTGTGCGCAACATCTCGTCACTCTTCCGGCGCTCCACTGGCCACGCGAATCATCGCGTACTGGGATTCGTAGAGGCGGTAGTACGCGCCCTTGGCGGCGAGCAGCTGCGCGTGCGAGCCGTGCTCGACGATCTGGCCGTGATCGATGTAGAAGATCTCGTCCGCGTTCTCGATCGTCGACAGGCGGTGCGCGATGATGAAGCTCGTGCGCCCCTTGAGCAGATGCTGCAGGCCGGCCTGCAGCGCCTCCTCGGTGCGCGTGTCAATGTTGCTCGTCGCCTCGTCCAGGATCAGGATACGCGGGTCGGCGAGCAGCACGCGCGCGAAGGCGATGAGCTGGCGCTGGCCGGCCGACAGGGTCGATCCGCGCTCCTCCACCACCGTGTCGTACCCGTCGGGCAGTTCCATGATGAACTCGTGCGCGTGCACGGCCTTCGCCGCCGCCTCGATTTCCTCGTCGGTGGCGTCGAGCTTACCGTAGCGGATGTTCTCGCGCACGTTGCCGGAGAAGATGAAGGTGTCCTGCAGCATCACGCCCATCTGCCGGCGCAGCGATGCGAGCGTCACGTCGCGCACGTCGTAGCCGTCGATCGTCACCGAGCCCTCGGACACGTCGTAGAAGCGCGACAGCAGGTTGATGATCGTCGTCTTGCCGGCGCCCGTCGGGCCGACCAGCGCGATTGTGCGCCCCGGTTCGACGTGGAAGTCCACGAGGTTGAGGATGTTGCGGCCGTCCTTCTCGTAGCGGAACACCACGTCGTTGAAGTCGACGCGCCCGCGGATCTGCGGCAGGTCCGCCGCGTCGGGCTTGTTGCGGATCTCCGGCGTGACGTCGAGCGTCTCGAAGATGCGCTCGAGGTACGCCGAGCAGGTGATGAGCTGGTTGTAGAAGTTGCCGATGTTGATCACCGGATTCCAGAAGTTGTTCGCGTAGCCGACGAACGCGATGAGCACGCCGGTGGTCACGTTCACGCCCCCGAAGCCCATCACGCCGACGAAGTAGATGAACGAGATGGTCATCACGGAGATGGTCTGCACGCCCGGCCACATGAGGAACTGGATGTGCACGGCGTGCATCCACGCGGAACGCACCTCGCCCTGCTGTTCCTGGAAGGTCCTGAACTGGGCCTGCTCCTGTGCGAAGGTCTGCGTGGTCTTCACGCCGGCGATCGACTCGTGGATGTAGGCGTTCAGGTTGCTCTGCTTGTTGGAGAGCTTCTGGAAGGCGCGCCGCTGGAAGATCTGCAGCACGCGCACCCAGATGATGAGCACCGGGAACAGGATCAGGCTCCACAGGGCCAGCTGCCAGTCGATCACGAACATCACGATCAGCGTGATCACGAAGGTGAACACGTCGGAGATCACGTTGATCAGACCGGAGCTCAGCGTGTCCGAAAGCGTGTTCACATAGTTGACCACGCGGATCAGGATCTTGCCGTGCGGGCGCGAATCGAAGTAGCTGAAGGGCAGCGTCTGGATATGCGTGAAGATATCGCGGCGCATGTCCTTGAGCATGAGCTGGCCGACGCGCGTGATCGCCACCGTGCGGTAGCGCAGCCCGAACTCGTACAGCACGATCAGCGCGGCGAGGATCACGGCGAGGATGCCGAGCTTGCCGAGGTCCTTGTTCGGGATCGCCTCGTCGATCATGATCTTGGTCAGGTACGGCACGGCGACGACGATGCAGCTCATCGAGATGACGACGACGAGAATGCGCGCCACCTGTGCCATATACGGTTTGAGATATTTGCCGACGCGCAGGATGTCCCGGAAGTTGATCTGCTCCTCGAGTTCCTCATCCTCGCGGTATGTATTGCGTTGTGCCATAAGTCCTCTTCTAAAAACCTTGTGCGACGCCGGACTGGAGTCCGAGCTGCTTGTGGTAGATGTCCCAGTAGCGGCCGTGTGCGGCCACGAGTTCGGCGTGGGTGCCGCGTTCGACGATACGTCCGTGCTCGAGCACCAGAATCAGGTCGGAATCCTTGACCGACGAGATGCGGTGGGCGATGGCGACGATGGTCTTGCCGCCGTCCATCTCCTTGAGGTGCTTCTGGATCTCCGCCTCGGTCTCCATATCGACGGCCGAGGTCGTATCGTCCATAATCAGGATCGACGGATTGTCCGCGAGCGCGCGGGCCAGCGACAGGCGCTGCTTCTGCCCGCCGGACAGGCCCACGCCGCGTTCGCCCACGACGGTGTCATAACCCTGTGGCATCGACCTGATGAAATTGTCCGCGCCGGCGATCTGGGCCATTTTCTGGATATATCGGTCGTCGCTATCACCGCTGGCACCAAAACCGATGTTGCCGCCGATGGTGTCGGAGAACAGGAAGGTATCCTGCGCCACGATGCACACCTGCGAGCGCAAGGTGGCCAGCGGCCAGTCGCGTGCGTCGATGCCGTCGATGAGCACATGGCCAACGGTCGGGTCGTAGAAGCGGGAGATGAGGCTGACGAGCGTGGACTTGCCCGCGCCGGTTTCGCCGAGGATGCCGAGCTTGGAGCCGGCGGGCACGGTGAAGTCGAGGTCCTTGAGGATCGGGGTCTCCGGGTCGTCCGGGAAGGCGAAGCTGACGTGGTCGAAGCGGATGTCGCCCTTGATGTGCAGCGGGCAGGACTTGCGTTCGGTGGACTGCTGGGCACCGGATGTTCCGGAAGCCACGGGCGCTCCGGTAGCCCCGGTAGCCTCATCATCGTGCTTGACTTGCTCGACGATCGTGACCGCCTGCTTGACGGCTTCGACCGCGTCGGGCTTCTCCACGATGCGCGGCTGTTCGGTGAGCAGCTTGCGGATTTTGATGCAGCTGGCGTTGAATCGCTGCCAGTCGTTGATCAGCCAGCCGGACTGGCGCACCGGGCCGTCGATCATCCACAGGAAGGAGTTGAAACTCACCAGATTGCCGAGGGTCATGTAGCCCTTGATGACCAGAAAGCCGCCGAGGCCGAGGGTGATGAGCTGCAGCGAGAAGCCGAGGCCGTCCAGCCACGGCATGTACTTGCGCGAGTTGTAGGCCAAGGCCATGTTGCACTGCATGTAATCGTCGTTGTGCTCGTCGAACTTTTCGGTCTCGTACGGTTCGCGCACGAATGCCTTGACCACACGGTTGCCCTCGATGTTCTCTTCGACCATGGAGTTGAGGGAGGCCAGCGAGTTGCGGATGGCGAAGAACAGCGGGTGGGCGTGCGTGGACAGGCCGCGCGTGAGCACAAAAATGAACGGCGTGACGCAGGCCAGGACGAGCGCGAGTCGCCAATCGATGGCGAACATCACGCACAGGGCGCCCACGAACATGACCACGCAATCGGCAATCTGATAGCTCACCCAACTCAGGCAGTGGCGGATCGCGTCGGTGTCGGAGGTCAGGCGGCTCATGATGTCGCCGGTGCGTGTGTGGTTGAAATACGTGAAGTCGAGCTCGTGCAGCTTCTCGTATTCGTCGGAGACGAGGCGGTAGACCGAGTTCTGGCCGAAACGCTCCATCCACATCTGGTAGCCGTATCGCGCGCCCACGCGGATGATGGTCATGAGGATCATCAGTCCACACAGACGTGGCAGTTCGTCGGCATGTCCGCCGACGATGACGCGGTCCACGATGATACCGGACAGAACCGGACCGGTCAGGGCCACCGTGTTATTTGCGATGTACAGTAGAAGCGCGCCTACCACGCGGGGCAGGTCTGGTTTGCAGTATGGCAGCACCCATTTGAGATTGCTTGCGCTGGTATTGATTCCCGGATCGACGTACATGTGAGGAGATCACCGTTTCTTGGGGATTGTTTGCTTGTGGTATGGTGCGGCATGCTCCTGCGCCGCACGCGGCAATCGCTGCCGCCGCGATTCACGATCAGCCGTGCTTCGCACTGCGCCTGTCATTGGCCGCATGACCGAAGCTCTCCTTCATCGGTCGAAGCACGTTCGACTTTCGCAAACGCGTACTAGTCTAGGCGACCTGCGTCTAATCGCAACGGCCCGCAACTCTGCGTGTTCCCCGCATTAGCAACGATACGCGGCTCTCTAAGCGCAACATTCCCCGGAATGCGTCGCTGCACACCTCCGAACAGGTCCAATTCGCAACGCATTCCCGGGAAAGTGGCGCATGTCATATCACGCTCAAACAACCCAGCATAGTGAGTGGTTCATTCACGTTTTACGTATTGTGCGACGGAATCGGCATCTCCCGCAACACGTGAGATATGCAAAAGTGCCGCACGCTGAATGGTGATCAGCGTACGGCACTGCGCGAAACGCGTGAAATCCGCAGAACGCACGAAACTCACGAAACAGATAAAACGTACAAAACGCAAGCAAGGCGAAGCAACGAACAGACAGAGACAGACAGACTACAGGTCAGAACGCCAGCGAACGCACGTAGGAACCAACTTGCGGGCGGAACAGCTACCGGGGATTGTTCGTTTGCGATGTTCGCATTCATGGCAGGTTTCTCCATACGATTCGGGCGGTCGGTTCAGGAGGTTGGTTGGCGGAGGCAGGTTCGGTTTCAGCGTCGGTCCAGGGCCACCCAGAGCACGCCGTGCGGCGGAATCGTGCCGGTGATGACGCGGTCGGCACCCACGCCTTCAAGACGCACGTCGGCGGGCTCGCCCGGCGCGTCGGCATACAGATCGGCGAGTGTCCAATCGTCATTGCGGGCGTCAAGCCCCACGATGGATTGGAGCTGGATGTTGCGGCCGATCTCGTATGTGTCGCTGCCGGTCCAGAACAGCGCGGCGTAATGGCCGCCGTGATGCGCGGAACGTGTGCCATCGGCCCAATCGGCTGCGTCGGCGGACCAGACGATGAACTCGCCACGGTAGGTGCTCTCATCCCACCATTTGCCAAAAATCCGTTCGCGCACGGTCTCGCGGTTATTGGTGGAGCCGGCAAGCACCTCACGCAACGCGGGATTCTGCAGCAGCGCGATGGCGTCGCTGTTGCTGGTGGGCAGATCGCCGCCGACCATAAGCGGGCTACGCCCCATGCACCATAGGGCCAGCAGTGTCTTCTGCTCGTCCAGCGTAAGGCGGGATTGGCGGTCGTCGCCGCGTTCGGCGCGCAGGCCTATGTGCCCGAACGGCACCATGTCGGCGTCGGCCCAGTGGCCGGTGGTCTGGAACGGCGCCCAGCGGGCCAGGCGGGCGAACTGCTGGTAGATGTCTTCCCAACGGTCCCACAGATCGTCGGAAATACGCCACATTTGGGCGTTCTCGCGCAGGAAGTCGACGTAGCTCGTCGCCACCCAGCCGCCGGGCGAGAGAGACAGGTCAATCGAACGGCCGTATTTGGCTTCGGCTTTGGCGATGGCGCGATGATAGGCGGCGATTTCGTCGGAGTGGAACGGGGTCTGCATGTCGTCGACCTTGAGGAAGTCGAGGCCCCAGGAGGCGAACAGGTCGAGCTGCGCGTCATACCAGGCCTGCGCGCCCGGGTGGGATTGGTTCAGGCCGTAGTTGTCCGGATTCCACTTGCACACGTGGTCGAGGTCGGCCACGTCCTTGGCGGTGTAGTTGGTGCCGTATACGGGCAGGTTCTTGTCCACGGCGATACGCGGGATGCCGCGCATCATGTGCATGCCAAGCTTCAAGCCCAGTTCGTGGACGGCGGCGGCGAGCGGGCCGAATCCCTTGCCGCCGGCAGCACTCGGGAAACGCACCGGGTCAGGCAGCTGACGGCCGTATTCGTCGAGAATCAGCGGCGCGTTGTCGTTGTAACCATGTGCGCGGGCGGTCGGGTCGTACCAGTCGATGTCGATGACCAGCGTATCCCAGCCGGCGTTTTTCAGGTGTTCAGCCATGAACCGCGCGTTGGCCAGCAGCTCGTCTTCGGTGAGAGTCGTGCCGTACGAATCCCAGCTGTTCCAGCCCATCGGCGGACGCCATGCCTGAGGAAGGCTCTGCGGAAGATCCGTCATCGTATCCTGCTTTCGTTGATATTCGTATAAGTTGCCATACGGCGGTACGCCAGCCGCAAACCAATCGGCATCGCGCACGTACGGATAGGTGAAGAGTGACGCCACTCCCCCGGAGAGTCCCATCCCAACGTACGACGAACTTCATGGCCTCTTGGCACACCGACGTATGTACCGTTACATATTCTTCCACCGGAACGATATCAAGCAAGCGCATGTTACGCTCGGCGCGTCATCGCCTAAGCGCAGCATTTTCAGCGATTCCGGCACACAGCCACCATTTGCCAAAACACGATGTTGTGAATACCGTTACAACCATTGGAAGCATTACGGGCATGATCCAATGCCCATCACAGGCGAAACATGAGGTGACGTTATGCCGAGCGGCAAACCAACATTGCGCGACGTAGCGAAAGCCGCCGGGGTCTCCCCCATGACCGCCTCGAATGCGCTGCACGGCAAGCCGGGTGTTAAGGATTCCACGCGCGCCAAGGTGCTGGCGGTGGCCGAAAAGCTTGATTACCGCATCAATCTGACGGCCAGCATGCTGAAGTCCGGCCGCAGCAACATCATCCACGTCATCGTCAACGAATTCGATTCGCCGTTCTACTCCAAACTCGTCGAATCGCTCGTCACCGAAACCACCGAGCGCGGGCTGACGCCGTTCGTGGAGCAAACCCGGTACTCTCCGGATGCCGCCAAACACGCGCTGGCCAACAACCCGTTCTCCGGGCAGTTGTTCGACGGCGAGATTATCCACGCTTCGGGCCTGAATGCCGGTGTGCCGCTTTCCGCGATCAACCACGGCCGACCGCTGGTTCTGATTGACGCCTGCGAGGAAACGCCCACGTTCGATACAGTGAATTTCCCGAACGAGGACGGTGCGCGGGCGGCAGTGCAGCATCTCATCGAATGCGGATGCCACCGCATCGCCATCGTCGGCGACGGGTATTCGCCACGAACCGAACTGGCGCACGTGGAAAGTTCCAGCGGTTTGCGCCTGCGCGGGGCCAGCGGCGCGTTGCTCGATGCCGGGCTGCCGTATGACGAATCGACGAACTTCATTGGTTACGGTAGCGTCAGCGGCATCGAAGCCGGTCATGCCATCGCCGAGGCGATGCTCGCGGTTCGCGCACAATCGGCTGATGACACTGCTGAGTCCTGTTCCTCGGACGCCACGCAAGCAGAGGGAAGCACCCCGGCCATCGATGGCATCTTCTGCATTAACGACTATGCCGCATTCGGAGTAATCCGAGGCCTTGCCGACTACGGCATCCGCGTGCCCGACGATGTGAGAGTCATCGGCTTCGACGGCGCCACGGCCGGCTCGTACACCACACCGACGCTGAGCACCGTCCAAGTGAACCTCAATCAGCTCGCCCAATTCGCGCTCGATATGATCACCCGCCGCGTGGAGCAGCGCGACCAGGGCGACGGCAGGTCCGACGAATCCGCTGGCATGCCGGCCACGCGCGCCACCATTGGATACACACTGGTTCCGCGCGAGTCCACTGTCGGTTCGGCAAACAGGTAACGCTGAAACGCCGAAATAGGGCGGCGATTCCCGACTGCCGCGCCCACTGCCCAAGTGCCGTGCGGCGTGACGTGCGAGGTTTCGGCATGCGTCAAACCGTTCCCAGCGCTCCCACGTGGTAGTGGCGCCCATGCGCACTTTTCCTAGGGTTAGGACCATGACCTTCCCTAATCACACGGTGTTGTAGAGGCGGGCGGGGAAAGCGTCGCGGTATTGGCCGGGGGTCAGGCCAGTGCGGCGCTTGAAGACGCGCATGAAGTACTTGGGATCGGCGTAGCCCACTTCTCGCGCAATATCCGCCACGCTGGAAGCGGTAGAACTCAGCAGTTCGCGCGCACGGTCGATGCGATATTCGATGATCTGCTCGGCCACACCCACGCCGAACACGCGCCGGTACATCGCGGTCAGATAGCTGGGTGAATAGTGGAAGCGCGCGGCCACTTTGGCCACGGTGATGTCGTCGAAGGCATTGGCCATAATCCACGAGCGGATGGCCAGCATCGGCGCCAGGCCGGACGAATCGCCAGCGGCACCGGCCGAATCGACATGCATGGCCCATTCCTGTTGCTGCCGGACGCGGTCGGCACTGGTGATGGGCTTGCCGTCGCCCCGGTAGCCGGCAAGCGTACGATGGGCGGCAAAGTCCGCCTTCAGCCGCTCCTGCGCGCTGACCTCCAGCAGCAGGCCGGTGGCGAAGTAATCGCAGTAAGCGTTGGAATACGGGCCGAATCGCGCATAGATGTCGATGAGCTGCCCACACATCACCGCCAGCCGGTCGGGGTCGGGCAGGGTGCGTTCATCGGGCAGCAGCAGGCAATGGTCGTCCTGCGGCAGACCCGCGTCATCGGGGAGCATGCGCGCATCCGGCAATTTGAAATGCATCCAGTAGAAGTCCACGTCAGACGTGATGATGTCGGCGCCCGCATGCTCCACATTCGGCGGCAAGAGTGCGATTTGGCCGGCCTCGATATGCAGGGTCTGCTCCCCCACCCGCATCGGCAGGACGCCCCGACGCACGAACATCAGCTCGAAGGTGTCGATGGTGCGCCGCAGATGGCGCCAGCCCGGTCCGGACACAAACTGCCCGACCGAGTAAAAGTCCACCGGCCCTTCGAGCCGACATGTCGTGATGCCCATGGCTACCAGAGTAGCCGAGAGCAAATATCAGCCGCGCAGCCAGACGGTCATTTCGTTTTCGCCGCGGTTGGCCCAGGCGAAGTACGGGATGAGCGTGGCGGTGGCGGGCTCGCGCTTGACCGGCGCGTACACGGCGTAGAGCGGTGCGAACGCCGGAACCTCGGCCGCGCCCTCACCCGCGGCGGCCACAGCAGCCGGCAACGGCTCGCGCCAAGCCGGCACCTCAAGCTTCACCATGCGGCGGGTCACGTCTTCCACCTCGCCCTGGCCCTTGTCGTCGATGCCCTTGGCGCCGGCGTGGAAGTCGAACTCCTCGACCTTGGCCACGCTCGGATCGGCCAATAGTGCCTCCGTATCCGCGTGCAGCAGGTGCAGGTTGGCGCCGTTGTCTTTTTCCTCGGCGCAGAAGGTGATCGGGCCGCGCACGAACGCCACCTTGCCGGCGTCCTCGCGCACCAGCGGGTTGGCGGCCAGCATACGCACCGGCATCGGGAAGTCGAACGTCACGGTGTCGCCGTCGCGCCACTCACCGGTCAGATACAGGTAGCCGTCGCGAATTTCGCGGGTCACGCGGGAACTATCGGCCCCAGACTCAGACTCGCCCGTGGCCGTAATCGCGGCGGCAGCAGCGGACTCATCGCCCACCCAACCGGGCAGACGGAAGGCCAGCGTAAAGCGAGCAGGAGCCTGAGCCGAGGTGCCAGCAGCATCACCGCCCAAGCGCACGACCGCCTTGCCATCGCCTTGCCACGGCAGGTTCGCCGTAACATCCAGCTCCACAGCCGTACCATTCAACTCAGCTTTGGCCACGCCGCCCATATACAAGTGCGTGAACAGCGTACCGCCATCCTCGGCAACCGTGTAGGCATATTCCTGCACCGACTCAACGATGCGGGCGATGTTCGGCGGGCAGCATGCGCAGCCGAACCACTTCTGACGCACCGGCTTGACGTGGCGCAGGCGGCTGTCTTTATGGCAGGCATACGGATTGACTTCCAGCGGGTTCACGTAGAAGAAGCTCTTGCCGTCCAGCGCCATGCCGGCCAGCGTGGTGTTGTACAGCGCCGACTCCATAACGTCCGCGTACTCGGCCTTTGGCGCGAGCTCGAGCATGCGACGGGCGAAGAACGCCAGCGAAATCGCGGCGCAGGTCTCGGAGTAGGCGGAGTCGTTGGGCAGGTCGTAGTTGTAGGAGAATGCCTCGCCGTCCACCGTGCCGCCGATGCCGCCGGTAACGTACAGTTTCTTATCGACGATATTGCGCCAGAGCCGATCGGCCGCATCGGCGAGGTCCTGATCGTCGGTCAGTCGGGCCACGTCCGCCAGACCGGAGTAGAAGTAGCCGGCGCGCACGGCATGGCCTACGGCTTCGTCTTGTTCGGTGGCCGGCTTGTTCGCCTGGTGGTAGGCGTACCGGTTGGGGTCCGTGTTGGGTTTGTAGTTGGCGTCGGCGTCGCGCTTTGCGTTCTCGTCTGCCTGAATATCGAAGATGTACGGCTGCCGGCCTCGCTCGGTCACGAAATATTCGGCCAGATCAAGGTACCGCTGTTCGCCGGTGACCTCGTACAGCCTCACCAAAGCCATCTCGGCAATCTCGTGACCGGGGTAACCACGCAGCTGGCCCGGCTTGCGACCGAAGCGCTCGTCTACGTAATCGGCGAAACGGCAGGCGGCCTTGAGCAACTTGTCTTTGCCGGTGCCCTGGTAGTAGGCCACCGCACCTTCAACGAGGTGGCCGAGGCAGTACAGTTCGTGATGGTCACGCAGATTGGTGAACGCGCGATCCATGCCGTTCAGGATGTAGTAGGCGTCCAGATAGCCGTTGTCGAGCTGGGCGGCACACACGATGTCGACAGCTTGGTCGGCGGTCTGTTCCAGTGCGGGGTCCGGGTGATGGGCGAGGGAATAGCCGACTGCCTCCACCCACTTGGAGAAGTCGGTGTCTTGGAACACGAAGCCGTAGAACTTGTCTGGGTCGGGATTGGCCGGGTCTTCGGGGAGCGCCTCAAATCCGCGGAACGTGTACTTCGGCGGCACGAACGCGTTGCCCTGGGTATCCTTGCGCTTGTTTTGCGCGGCAGCGGCCTTGAAGTTGTGCATGCAATAGCTGGGGGCCGCGCCGGGGACGTTATCGTTCAGGGCGTTCCACTGATAGGGAATCACAGCCGTGCGCACGAGTTCCTGCTCGGTGCGCCAGAATGAATCGGTGACGGTGACGTTTTTCAGGGCCAGCGGCTTGCTATGCAGCGAAGTCATGACGTACTCCTTTGGACTATGCGACATTCGTCAACAATATGTATCGGTACATATGATACGTGCGCCCGCGCGAGCAGCAAGGTGGACAAATCGTTGGCGGGGTGGAATCGCCGGCGCATATCCGCCCGTACGATTTCGCCCGGTGAATCGCCCGACGAATACACGGCGACTTATACTACCGACGGACCACAAACGTCGCCTACATGAATGGAAGATCAATCATCATGACAGCAAACGCCAGCGCACGGGCCATCAAACCCGAACTTCTGCGTACGTACACCGAAGACTTCAACAAAGACCGCGCCAACCTGATCGCGGCGGACGCGGCGGTCTCGGCCGGCGTGCTCAAGGCGGCCACCGACTATCGCGGCGTACGTGCGCTGCCACGCGACTTCTCCATCGAACTCAAGCAGGGTTCGATCACCAATCAGGAGCGTTCCGGCCGTTGCTGGATGTTCGCCTCCCTGAACACGCTGCGTTACGAACTCATGCATCGCTGGAATCTTGAGGATTTCGAGTTCTCCGAGACCTACCTGTTCTTCTGGGACGCGATGGAGAAGTCGAACACTTATCTGGAGAACGTGCTGCGCACGCTCGACGAGGCGACCGATTCGCGTCTGTTCGAGGCCATCAATGAGTCGCCTGCAGACGATGGTGGCTGGTGGCAGATGTTCGCCGCACTGGTGAACAAGTACGGCCTAGTGCCCAAGAGCGCCTACCCGGAGTCTGAGAACTCCCGTAATTCCGACGATTTCAAGCAGTACCTCAACTCCAAGCTGCGCGAGTTCGCGGCCGAGCTGCGCCGCCGTTCGGCTGCGGGGGCGTCTGAGGACGAGCTGCGTGCGTTGAAGGACGAGTACATGGGCACCGTGTACCGCATCTGCGCCGTGGCGCTCGGCGAACCGCCGGAGAAGTTCGACTTCTTCGCGCGCCCCAAGGATGATGATGAGGATAAGAAGGGCGAGGCTCGCAAGTGCAAGGCCGAGGCCGACGCAGACGGCAAGGCCGAATCCTGCAAGTGCGGCGAATCCTGCAAGTGCGAGGGCAAATCCGACGCCAAGGCCTGCAAGTGCGATAAGGACAAGTCCGACAAGCCGAAAACCGGCAAGGACGAGCGCCCGCAGATTCGCGAGATCGGCATCACCCCGCTTGAGTTCTACAAGAAGTACGTGCCGGTGGACGTCAACGATTTCGTGACGCTGGCCAACGCCCCGCTCAAGAACCGCCCGTTCAACCAGCGCTACCGCATCCGCTTCAGCGCGAACGTGGCCGAGGCTGGCGATATGGAATTCGTCAACGTGCCGCTGGACGTGTTCAAGAAGGCCGCGCTTGACCAGCTCACCGCCGGCCACCCGATCTGGTTCGCCTGCGACTGCACGCAGTTCGCCCTGCGCAAGGACGGTTTCTTCGACCAGTCCGTGGTGCGCGTCGACCAGCTGTTCGGCACCGAATTCACCGGCGACAAGGCCCACGGCCTCGAATACGGCGACAGCCCGAGCAACCACGCTATGACCTTCACCGGCGTGAACCTCGACGAGGACGGCAAGCCGAACCGCTGGAAGGTGGAGAACAGCTGGGGCAAGGACGCCGGCAAGGACGGCTACTACGTCATGTCCGACGCCTGGTTCGACCGCTACGTTACCGAGCTCATCATCCGCAAGGAATACCTCGACGACGCCACCCGCGCCCTGCTCACCACCGAACCAGTCGAGCTCGATCCCTGGCAGCCCCTCACCCGTCGCTGCCGCTGACATATTCCGCCCATTGGCCGCGGCTGAAGTGCTCCTATGTTTTGCCGACTTCTCACAGAGTGAGCAAAACATAGGAGCACTTTAGTTATCCACAGAGTTATCCACATCCTCAGCAAGCTAGAACCACATACCCCGTTTTTCATGGCGAACAAGCGACCGCTACGCTACGGTGGCGTTATGAACAGCGGATTTCCCACCCCGCCACCCGGCGTATTCGACGATGAACCACCCGGCTGGACCAACAATGCCGCGGCACCGAGTGCTGCGTCCACGCACGCCGTCAAGCCCGAGCCATACTCACCACCGCGTATGGCAACCCCCACTGCGCCCGCTATGAGCGAAACCCTCACCCAACGTAAGCGGGAAATGCTTAAACGATGCACGGACGCCGCGCAACAGCTCGGAAAGCCGGTGCTCTTCGGCATGACCACATCGCTGATACTGCAATCCGTGCCGCTTCCCAAGGATTGCGATCTCAATGCCACCGAGCTCCATACCGTCTCTGACTCGCATCGCACCCGGATACGCGCCGTCGTTCCGCCAACAACACCGCACATCTGGAAACCGCTAAGCGCCGCGCACAATGCACGTATCAACAAGCATGTGCACGCGCTGAATCTGGTACATACTTGGGCGCAGCTCGCCGCTCACATGTCATTGGAATCATTGGTCATACTTGGCGACGCAACCCTTACGGCAATAGCGCGCAAGCCGAGCCTATCGGGCGGCCGCACCGCCGACGAAATTTATCAGGACTTTGTGCGGCAGGTCAGCGAACTTCCGAAATTCAACGCGAAAGCCACATGCATGATCGCACTTGAATTTATTGCACCGCGCGTGGATTCTCCGATGGAATCAGAGACCCGTATCACAACCACGCAATACGGGCTTCCACGAGCCGTGACAAATTACACAGTGCCCGGCGCGACGTTCAGCAATGGTGCGCCGATAACACTCGATCTCGCTTGGCCCGAATTCCGCGTCGCCATCGAATATGACGGCGATCATCATCGCACAGACAAGGCCCAGTGGCGGCGAGACAACGACAAGCGCGAACTGTTACGGCATCATCATTGGATCGTCCTCATCGCCACCGCCGCGAATATGGCTGATGAACCGTCTCAAGCCGAACTCGCCTACCGAGCCGGGCGACAGCTGGCGTTGCGAGGCGCCATATTCGATTTCACCTTGACAGCGACGCCGCTCAATGAACTTGCCCGGCGGAAACGACGGAAATCCACCGGGGCGCACTGAGCTGACATCGATACGATTGCGCGCGCTTGCTGCAACGCATATGCCATTCATCGCACCCCATTTGGTCGCGTGGCCCCGACCGCATGGCACTGTTGTGTGTCACACGCCATGTTACGTCCGGCGAATCCGCACATCATCTGCGTTGCGTACTGCCATATTATGCGGTTCGCGATATACGTCACGGTGTCCGATGTCCTGGTAACGACGTCAATCGATTTATGTGTGTACCGGGCCAGATTTTGTTGTCCCGGTTCTCCATTTCGCCTCTTTTTGAGCAACCGGGACAGAAACACCCTCGAAAAATCGCCAATTCGGCCCTACCGCACAATATCCGCCATCACACATCGGCGGAATTCCGGGCTTCTGGATTTGCATACATTGAGCGCTCACGGGATGGTCTGTCCCGGTTCCCAAAAAGAGGCCAAAATCACGAACCGGGACAACGAAATCTGGCCCGGTTCGCACGTCAATCGGTTGCCGTCACCACCGGGACACCGACTGCGCATAGATAAGATGCTTCAATGCTTAACAGGCATGCGACCATACCGCGATAGCAACGTTTCGCTGGAAGTAGAGGAATCAAGCAGCACCCCCCAAACCGGAAGCATGGAGGAATCCTGCAATGCTCCGAATCACCGCGCCCCGTGCTTGGTGTGGCGGATCACGGCTTCGAGCGGCGTGGATGTAGCTGGACAGCAGCGTAACTTGCGTTGCATGATGCGGCCCAAAACGAAGAAACCCGGCGGAGGGGGCCGCCGGGTGAGAGAGAAGAGAGAAGAAGGGTTCAGTTATGGGGTTCGGAAGAACCTCGCCACCGGTATGAACTTCATTCCGTTGACATCTTCTATATAACCGTCTCTTTCTTGGGGATTCGATGTGCTTGTCTGAGAAAAGTCTTGGCAAACTGTGACGGGTTTGTAACGCCGCCCGACAACCGGCCTCGCATTGTCGGGGCTAGGCCGCACATACGGCAACGGGCCACCCCGCAACACTTCATGTGCGAGGTGGCCCGTCAGCTACGAGCTAGCAATGCCGAATCACTCGGCGGCGAGCTTGGCCTTCTCGGCGGCCAGACGTTCGGCTTCGGCGGCACGGCGAGCAGCCAACGCTTCATCGAAGCGAGCCAGCTCCTCTTCCACGGCCTCGGTCGGAATCTTGGCGAAGATCGGTGCGGGCTTAGGCACCATGGCGCCGACCTCGATTGCCTCGCTCTTCCACGGGTGCACGTTCACACCGAGCTCGTAATCGCCGGTGATGATCGGGTACGTGAAGCCGGGCTTGTCGAGATCCTCGACTTCCTTGAGCTCAGGCAGCGGCGAGAAGGTGCCGGTGCCGCCGAGCGCCTCCCACACCTTCTGTGCGGAGTGCGGCAGGAACGGCGCGAGCAGGTGGTTCGCGTCAGACACGGCCTGAGCGGCCACGTGCAGCACGGTGCCGAGACGAGCCTGGTCGTCCTTAATCTTCCACGGTTCGGTGGCGGAAATGTACTTGTTGATGTCGCCGACCACACGCATCGCCTCGGACAGGGCGTGCTTCTGGTGGTGGGTTTCGATGGAGGAGCCGACCACGTCGAACGCGGCGGAAGCCTCTTCCAGAAGGCCACGGTCTTCGTTGGTCATCGAATCCTCGTCCAGCGGCGGAATCTCGCCGAAGTTCTTGTTGATGAGGTTGGCCACGCGGTTCACCAGGTTGCCCCACGAGGAGGCGAGCTCCTCGTTGTTGTGGCGCACGAACTCGGCCCACGTGAAGTCGGAATCCGAGGATTCGGGGCCGGCCACGGAAATGTAGTAGCGCACGGCATCCACGGGGTAGCGGGCGAGGATGTCCTTGACGTAGATCACGATGCCGCGGGAGGAGCTGAACTTCTTGCCTTCCATGGTCATGAACTCGCTGGCCACCACCTGCTCAGGCAGGTTGAGCGGACCCATCGGGCCGGTTTCGCCGCCCTTGGAGCCCTTGCCGTTGTACGCCAGCATTTCGGACGGCCAGATCTGGGAGTGGAAGGTGATGTTGTCCTTTCCCATGAAGTAGTAGGCCGGGCAGCTCGGGTCGTTCCACCATTCGCGCCACTTCTCCGGGTCGCCCTGACGGCGGGCCCATTCGATGGAAGCCGACAGGTAGCCGATCACGGCGTCGAACCACACGTACAGCTTCTTGTTCGGGTTGTCAATCCAGTCCTTCACCGGCACCGGGATACCCCAGTCGATGTCACGGGTGATGGCGCGCGGCTTAACTTCCTTGAACAGGCCGAGCGAGAAGTTGATGACGTTGGTACGCCAGCCCTTGCGGGTCTCCAGCCACGCCTTGTTGGCTTCGGCGAGCGCCGGCAGGTCGAGGAAGTAGTGCTCGGTCTGCTCGAAGCGCGGGGTTTCGCCGTTAATCTTGGAGACGGGGTTGATGAGCTCGTCCGGGTCGAGCTCGTTGCCGCAGGCGTCGCACTGGTCGCCACGCGCACCTTCGGCGTGGCAAATCGGGCACTCGCCCTCGATGTAGCGGTCGGGCAGGGTACGGCCGGTGGACGGGCTAATCGCCACCTGCTGGGTGCCCTTGTAGATGTAGCCGTTCTCCAAGCACTGCTTGAACATCTCCTGCACCACGTGCTCGTGGTTACCGGTGGTGGTGCGGGTGAACAGGTCGTAGCTCAAGCCGAGGTCGCACAGATCCTTGGCGATCACGCGGTTGTAACGGTTGGCCAGTTCCTGGGCAGTGAGGCCTTCCTTCTCCGCCTCGACGAGAATCGGGGTGCCGTGCTCGTCGGTGCCGGACACCATGAGCACGTCATTGCCCTTCATGCGCTCGTAGCGCGCGTAGACGTCGGAGGGCACACCAAATCCTGCAACGTGACCGATATGACGAGGGCCGTTTGCATACGGCCAAGCAACATTCACCAAAACATGACTCATAAGGCTTGATTATCCGGCGCGGCGGGGACACGCCCGGATAGCTGCCGCGCCGCCATCCTCATCCCACTCACCTATCCACCCGCAACTTCCCCACATACTTATCTGTACACCTCTTGCGCGCTTATCCACATACGCATTCGCACACGTATCCGCGCACCCATCCGTACGCACGCCCACGCACATCCGCACACACTTCCGCCTGCCAATATCCACCGAGTTATCCACATCATTTGCACACCTAGTAAAGTTATGCACTTATCCACCGTTTTCGCCTATCCGGTGGCGCGCAAGCCGCATTTCTGCATATTGTTCGGTCATGGATATCACAGCAGGTCCGATGACGGACATCACAACAGTCGCCTCGCCGGCAACCGCGCAACCTGCGGTGCCGCCGATACTGTTTACCAAGGATCTGCCGGGACCGCTCAGCCTTAACCGTCTGGCCGCCTTCGGCACGTTACATAAGCTCGACGATTCCGCCGGCTACTGGATCGAGCATTCGGGCACACTGTATGGTCGCGCGAAAATCGTCGCGGAGGTCGCCCCGTTTGGCACTGTGGTGTGTTCGATGACCGCCGCTTGGGTATGGCTGGGAGGCCCCGACTTTCCGAGTACCATAGACGTGATTTCCACATCGCACTTCCGCTCGGCATCCGTCAGCCGCCGTATCCGCGTATTCAAAAGATTGACGTTGCCGGAGCAAATCATCAAGCTCGGCGGGCTGCCTGTCACCACGCCAGCCCGTACGGCTTGCGACCTGGTGATGAGTCCTGAAGACATCCCCGATCCTTCCACCGTCAACGCACTGGTGTGCCAGCTGATGTCCGCGTACCAGTTTCGGCCAAACGACTGTCTGCAAATCGTCAAGGAGCATCGGCATCACAAGTACGCCGGACGCGCACGCATGTTTTTTGAATCGGTGCAGCAGGAGATGGACGAACCGGCTTTGGAGCAATGCGCATGACGAGGGGGTTCATTGTCAGAGGCCATCGCAGAGGCCGCCATGCCGCTCACCGTTTACGGCATTTGCGGCAGGCGCAACGGTTGCCTCGCCACGCGGCGGCGGCACACTCATCCGAATCCGCATCGCGCGCAATCTCGGATATGACCGCGCCGCCTGAACCGCCCATCAGACTTACGCCCGCGGTGGCATGTTCGCCCGATACGGATGTTGCCGTGCTCTGGCACATCGCATATCACGTGCCCGAACTGCGTAAATGGCTGGTTGCCAATCCCAAAGCCGACGCGCCTTTGCTGGAATTGGTCTCGCAGCGTGGTGGGCCCGGGGTCCGGCAGGCGTTGGAAATATTGTTCGAGTCGATGGAAGCGTAACGGGGAGATAATCGCCGGCTGCTGCGCTATCCCTTGATTTTCAGCACAGCCGCATACACCTGCTTGCGATTGGCCAACGATCCGTCAGCCAGTGGATGCTCCTGCACCACTTGCGCGATGGCGTCCTTGATACGCAGGCCGTCCTCCAAAGCACGGTCGATGGAGAGCACGGCCATGTCATCCACGCTCAACGTGCTGGGCGCGGCCGCTTCGGCCTCCTCGTTGGACGCGCCGCCGATGACCAGCACCATCTCGCCACGGGGCGGATCATCAATCACACTTTGGCGAATCTCGTCAATCGGGCCGCGACGAATCTGCTCATAATCCTTGGTGAGTTCGCGGCACAGGGCCATCGGGCGATTCGGGCCGAACGCGTCCAGCAGATCGTCCATCGAATCGGCAATGCGATGAGGCGTCTCGTAGAACGCGATGGTGCGGCGTTCGGGCAACAGCGTGCGCAGATACTGCACGCGCTCGGAATGCTTTCGCGGTAGGAAGCCTTCGTAGCAGAAGCGGTCGGTGGGCAGGCCGGAGAGGGCGAGCGCGTCGAGCACAGCGGAGGGGCCGGGCGCGCAGGTGACGGGCAGACCGCGTTCAATGGCACGGCGCACGATGGCCAAGCCGGGGTCGTTGATGGTGGGCATGCCCGCGTCGGATACGACGAGCACGGTGGCGCCGGTTTCGACCTGGTCGAGCAGGCCGTCGGCCTTGTCGCGCTCGTTGTGGTCGTGATAGGCGATGACGCGACCGTTCACATAGACGCCGAGGCGACGGGCGAGATCGTAGAGGCGGCGCGTGTCTTCGGCGGCCACGATATCGGCCCGTTCCAAGAGGGCCACCAGACGGGCTGAAGCGTCGCCGACATTGCCGATCGGGGTGGCGGCGAGCACCACGGTGCCGGCGGGGATGGTCACGGCCGATTCGCGGGATTGGGCGACGGCGGATTCGCCGGCATGAACTTCATCATTGCGTTCAGGCACTTGCGTCACGCTACCGTCAGCGTCATACTGCTCATTCAACTCATCTGCGCTTGTCATACTCCCAGTATTGCCCATGCCACAGAGCAATCCACGACAATCCATGGCGAAATCGAGGCATTCTCCCTTTGCAGGGGCTGATTTCACATGTTCCGGAGGTCTACTTCCGTTTCAAGGGGCTCCTCATCCGGTGAAGCACCAGTACAAACGGCTTTGACGCAACGCTATTCCGCCATTTTGGCGGCGTATCTACTTGACCATCAGCCCCTCGAAACGCAAGTAGACCTCCGGCAAACCCCAAATCAGCCCCTTGAAACGCGAGATGGCAGAATTTCAACGAAAACAAAATGAAAAGACCCTCTGCGGTGGAATGAATGCAGAGGGTCTCGTGGAGCTGACGGTAGTCGAAACCGCGACCTCTTCGATGCGAACGAAGCGCTCTACCAACTGAGCTACAGCCCCTTGGATGTTACTTTGCTCCGCAAAGCAACTCGCAACAATATAGTACGGAGTGCGGTCAAACGCAATTTGACGCCGAAGTGTCGCACGCGTGTCGACACGGTAACGTTTCGGTGTCGCCGGTTGGGCCGCCGCAAGCGCAGCATCGTCCCAGCCGTCTGCCGGCGCAATAGCTCGAACTAAGATCACCACTCCGCCTGGATACCAGGGATACCGCGGCGGCTTGTTCAGTGTCGCAGACGGGGTAAATCACCCACACCGCTCCGCATGGATACCGCGGTGGCACCCGGCAACGTCATCATGCTTCCAGCACATGCAGCACTTTCTTTTCGTTGTAGAACGCGAACACGATGCCGCCCAAGCCGCACAGCACGGCCGCGCACACGGCGGCGATGCGGTAGCCCGCGCCGGACGCCATGCCGATGGTGGAGACGCCGGTGAACAGCAGCATGGCCACGGACTGGCCCATCTTCATCGCAAAGGTGCGGGCCGCGTAGAACATGCCCTGACGGTCCTGGCCGGTGGTCTTGGAACTGGCGTCGGCGATATTCGCCACGATGGCCTGCGGCAGGATGCCGAACGCGGCCATCGGAATCGCGCCGACCACCGAGAGCACCAAACCCTGGGCCATCGCCGGAATGAAGCCGAGCACGGCCGAACCAAGGGCGCCGGCAAATGCGAACGCACAGGTGAAGATCACGAAGGCAACCAGCAGCAGCCTCTTCTTGCCGACCTTATTGGCCAGAATATTGACCGGCAGATAGAACAGCACAGAGACGCCGGTCATGAGCACGAAGTAGATGGTCGTGGTGGTTTCCGGCAGCTTGAGCAGGCTGGTCACGAAGAACGGCAGACCGGTCTGGAAGGTGGTGATGGCCACCCAGTAGACCACGTCGGAGCATACGAACTTGCGGAATTCGCCGTCGCCGAACGTCTGCTTCAGGGATTCGATGGTCGATTCGGAGGTGGGCTGGGAGTTGACGTAGTCCTTCTCGCGGATGGCCAGCGGCGGCACCAGCATGCACACGAACGCCACGGCGGCCATGATGGTGAAGGTCACGCGGATGGCGGTGATGCGGCCCATCATCGGCACGAACGCGCCCCAAATCACCGGCGCCACGTACGCGATGGCCGTGCCGGCCACCCAAGTGAAGGAGATGGCGGTGGAGATGGTGAGTTGCTGCTTGGAGTCGTGGCCGAGTTCGGCGATGAGCGCGTTGTACGGCGTGCAGTAGAACGTGAGGGCGATGTAGTAGCCGATCACGGTGACGAACAGGAACGCCGCGTTCACCCAGCTGGTGCCGTTGATCGGGCTCCAGAACACGAGCACGGTGACCACCGCGAGCGGCAGGGCGGCGAATTTCAGGAACGGCATACGGCGTCCAGATTTGGAATCGCAACGGTCGGAAAGGGACGCCACGGCCGGATCCACGAAGGCGTCGAAGAATCGGGCGAAGGCGGTGATGCCGCCCACCACGGTCACGATGCCGAGCACAACCAGGCCTTGCGGCACGAATACGGTCTGGCCTTGAGAGATGGTCTCCTGATCGGGCTGATAGAAATACACGAGCCAGTTGGAGATAATGCCGGAAAGCAGTGCCCAGCCGAACTGGCCGACCGCAAACGCCCACACTTTGGCGATGGGGAGATCTCTGATGGCTGACTTCGCCGGTGCAACTTGCACACCCGTTACACTTGCTGTAGTCGCATTGCCCATTCTCACAACCTCCGAATCAACATTGACACAGTGTCAAAATCCAGTATACACCGGCACACCATGCGCTCTACGATAGTGGGCATGACAAGTCTGACCGAGCAACTGCCATACGTATACGCTTTTCCTGATGCGTTGGGGACCGGATTACTGGTGCACACCGAGAGCGTATTGGACGATGAGATACGCGATCGTATTGGCTCGTTCATCCATGAATATGAGGTTGTATTATCTCGATTCCGCGATGATTCCATCGTCGGCCGGATGCGCACGGCCGCACATGGCGGCACGTTCGATTTTCCCGACTGGGCATCGGGTCTGTTTGGCCTGTACGACCGCCTGTTTGCGGCAACCGATGGGGCGACCGACCCGTGCGTGGGCGAGGATTTGATTCGGCTTGGCTACGACGAGTCGTATTCGTTTGCGGCTACGCCCGATGCCGCCGAACATGCAGGCGCGATCCACGGACGAGCCGTTTGGTCAGCCGACGTTGAGCGGCACGGCACCACACTTATCGCCCACAGCCCAGTCGCGCTCGATTTTGGTGCGTGCGGTAAGGGGTATTTGGTGGATTTGCTTGCGGGGATGTTGGGCGATGGCGCGGGCCACCCTCAACCCATTCAATACGTCATCGACGCCGGGGGTGATTTGCTAGTGCATACGGACGAACCAATCACCATCGCCCTTGAAGATCCTGCCGATCCGGCCAACGCCGTAGGTACGGTCGAAATCAGCCACGGCGCATTCTGCGCGAGCTCCCCCAGCCGCCGCCACTGGTCTGACGCCGCAGGTCACCAACTTCACCATCTGCTCAACGCCATCGACGGACTACCGGTTGACGATGTAGCCGCCACATGGGTGGCCGTCACGCCGCCATCGAGCGCCATAACCACGAAGACATCGACGCATGGCAGCAATGCCTCGACAACGGCAAACCGCGATACCGACGATTCGTCGAACACCGTTGCAGCACACGTCCCTGTCACACTGGCCGACGGACTCGCCACTGCTCTGTTCACCACCTCGGCCACCCAGTTACGCGCTCATTTCCCCTTCGAATGCGCCATCCTCAACGCCAACCGCACCGCCGCCCAATCCCCCAATTTTCCGGGCGGTTTTTTCACACACTAATGTACGAAATCATCAGTATCACATCCAGTGGAGCATTCCCTCGGGTGGACCGATGGGTTGCTCCCCCTCAGTCAGCTACGCTGACAGCTCCCCTCGGAGAGGGGAGCCGAGTATAGCTAATCCGCTAATCCGCTAACGCAGGAAACAATCCGTCAGTCAGCAAGCGCGAACTGGCTGTTGTAGAGGTCGGCGTAAAAACCGCCCGCCGCCAGCAGTTCATCATGCGTGCCGCGCTCGATCACGTCGCCGTGGTTCATGACGAGGATCATGTCGGCGTCGCGAATCGTGGAGAGGCGGTGCGCGATCACAAAGCTCGTACGCCCCACGGTCAGCGCGTCCATGGCCTTCTGGATCAGCTCTTCGGTGCGGGTATCGACCGAGGAGGTGGCCTCGTCGAGAATCAGGATCGGCGCGTCCTGCACCATCGCGCGGGCGATGGTCAGCAGCTGCTTCTGCCCCTGGGACAACGACGACTTGTCGTCGAGCACGGTGTCATAGCCGTCCGGCAGCGAGCGGATGAAGTGGTCGAGGCCCACGGCCTTGCACGCATCCTCGATTTGCTTGTTGGTCACGCCAGGCTTGGAGTAGGCGATGTTCTCGCGCACAGTGCCACGGAACACCCACGTGTCCTGCAGCACCATGGAGAACTGGTCGTGCACGTTCCAGCGCGGCACGGACTTGGTGTCCACGCCGTCAATCGAAATCGAACCGCCGGAAATCTCGTAGAAGCGCATCAGCAGGTTGACCATGGTGGTCTTGCCGGCACCGGTCGGGCCGACGATGGCGACCTTCTGACCGGCCGAGACTGAAGCGGAGAAGTCGTTGATAATCGGCTTGCCCGGCTCGTAGCCGAACTGCACGTGGCTGAATTCCACGTCGCCCTTCACTTCGTGGCCGTTGGTCCCAAGCAAAGCGGACTTGTCGGATTCGTCCTCCATCTCCGGCTCTTCAAGGAAACCGAACACGCGCTCGGCGGCGGCCGCGCAGCGCTGCAGGTTCTGGAAGGCCTGCGCAAACTGCGAAAGCGGCTGAGTGAACAGGCGGACATACATCATGAACGCCACGATCACGCCGAACTCGATCTGCCCGTCGAGCGCGAGCGCCGCGCCCACCACGCACACCACCACGTAGCCGAAGTTGCCCACGAAATTCATGAGCGGCATCATCAGGCCGGAGAGGAACTGCGACTTCCAGCCGGACTCGTAGAGGTCCGAGTTGTACTTCTCGAAGCGACGAATCGAATCGGCCTCGCCGTTGTATGCCTTGACGATGAGGTGACCGGCGTACATCTCCTCCACGTGGCCGTTGACGTCACCCAGCGCCATCTGCTGCCGGGCGAAGTACTTCTGGGAGGACTTCATGATGGCCATCATGATGATCAGGCCGATGAGGCTGGCACCGATGGCGCACAGGGTCATGATCACGTTGTTGTAGAACATCATCACCAGCGCGCCCACGAACAGCGTCACCGAGGTAATCAGCGAGCCGAGCGACTGGCCCAGCGTCTGGCCGATGGCGTCCACATCGTTGGTTATGCGCGACAGCACGTCGCCGTAGCTAACCTTGTCGAAGTATTTGAGCGGCAGTTTGTTGATTTTGACCGAGATGGACTCGCGCAGTCGCTGGGCGGTGCGCTGGGTGACGTTGGCCATCATCCAGCTTTGCACGTAGCCGAGCACGGCGTAGCCCACGTACAGGGCCACCAAAGTCCAGGCGATGTGGCCCACCGTGCCGAAATCTACCGAGTTCATCACCGGTCTGCCGTTAACGATGGCGGGCAGACCTTTGACGATCTCGTTGGTCATGTCCTTGAGCTTGTCCGGGCCGACGATCTGGCAGACGGTGCCGGCCGCGCCCAGGATGAGCGCGATGATGATGACGGGAAGATAGTTGCGGCAGTAGTTCACGAGTTTGCCCATGACTTTGCCGAAATCATGGGGCTCTTCGACGGCACGCCTGCCGCCCATTGGTCCTCTTGGCATTTGTTTTACTCCTTAAAAGTCCGTATTGACCTCCCTCTGATGAAGGAGGTGGCGCGAAGCGCCGGAGGGAGAGAAGCCGTACGCGACTACCCCTCAGTCAGCTGTGCTGTTTTATTCGCTCGCTTATCAGCTCGTCTTCGCCTGGGAACAGCCCACTGGGCTGTTCCCTTTACGGCTCAGCCCCTGACATGGGGAGCTACCGCTGCCCCCCCCTACGCCGTAAGCTCCGACTGGCTGAGCTGGGATTCGGCGATCTGGCGGTATACGTCGCAGTTGTCGAGCAGTTCCTTGTGCGTGCCCTGACCCACGACCTTGCCGTCGTCGAGCACGACGATGCGGTCGGCGTTCATGATGGTGCCGATGCGCTGGGCCACGATGAGCTTGGTGGAATCCTTGGCCTCGCGGGCGAGCGCGTCGCGCACTTCGCGGTCGGTCTTGAAGTCGAGCGCGGAGAACGAGTCGTCGAAAATCAGGATTTCCGGGTGACGGTACACCGCGCGCGCAATCGACAGGCGCTGCTTCTGGCCGCCGGACACGTTCGATCCGCCTTGGGCGATCGCGGCGGAATACCCGCCGTCCATGCGCGCCACGAACTCGCTGGCCTGCGCCACGTCGGCGGCGGCCCTGACGCGATTCAGCTGCTCGGCCGGTATATCGGCACCTTCCGCGGCCTCGCCAGCGGCGATCAACGCGGCCTCGCGCTTGCGCCCGGCCGGGGTGGAGGTATCGGCCATCTCGACCTCCGCCGGGTCGCCCGGCTGATCGCCGTAGCTCACGTTGGAGGCCACGGTGCCCCTGAACAGCACGGACTGCTGCGGCACGTAGCCGATCTTGTCGCGCAGGGCCTTCAGGTCGTAGTCGCGCACGTCCACGCCGTCGACCAACACCTGGCCTTGGCTGGTGTCATAGAAGCGCGGCACGAGATTGATAAGAGACGACTTGCCGGAGCCGGTGGAGCCGATGAACGCCACCGTCTGGCCCTGCTCGGCGGTGAAGTTGATGCCTTCCAGCATCGCCTCGCGCGAATCCGGGTAGGTGAAGCTGACGTTGCGGAATTCCACGGTGCCCCTCTGGCCGGTTTTGGCCACGTCGGCGGCGGTTTTGGTGCCGTTCTCGACGATTGGCTCAGTGTCGAGCACCTCCATGATGCGCTGCGCGGACACGTCGGCTCGCGGCCAGAGCACGAACACCATGCTCATGAGCAGGAAGCTCATGATGACCTGCACGGAGTAGTTGGAGAACACGACCATGTTGGAGAACACGGTGAGCTTGTCCTTGAGCCCGGCGGCGTCGATGAGGTAAGCGCCGATCCAGTAGACGGCGAGCATCAGGCCGTTCAGGACGGTGGTCATCAACGGCATCATGAACGCCATGACGCGGGTGGTGAACAGCTGGGGATCGGTGAGGTCGTTGTTGGGCTCGGTGAAGTTGGCTTCATGGTAG
>ENA-OQKN01000181-OQKN01000181.1-human-gut-metagenome-genome-assembly--contig:-NODE-181-length-82796-cov-8.702016_pt1 | contig 82796 bp, 73 predicted proteins | sample MGYA00242776_ERZ504794 | MGnify/ENA primary metagenome ERZ504794 (study PRJEB26092, sample SAMD00036434) | human gut metagenome | host: Homo sapiens | study: EMG produced TPA metagenomics assembly of... | reverse complement strand
AAAGTACAGACTACTGCCATCATCGTAAATACCATCATAGGAAAAGTAGGCTCTGTCATTGAAGTGCAGTCTGCTCGTCATTGTTTCGCTCGAAACGATGAACAGTACAAACTCGCTATTGAATAACGTGAGTAAGCAGGTGAAGCATTATGGCAGAAGTAAAGAAAATCGCTACAAGAGAGAGCTACGGAAATGCTCTTGTTGAAATCGGAAAAGAACATGAAGATCTGGTTGTACTGGATGCCGACCTTGCCGGAGCTACTAAAACCGCTATTTTCCAGAAAGTATTCCCGGAAAGACACATCGACTGCGGTATCGCAGAGGGCAATATGATGGGCGTTGCAGCCGGTCTTGCCACCACCGGAAAAGTTCCGTTTGCAAGCTCTTTTGCCATGTTCGCAGCAGGCCGTGCTTTTGAACAGATCCGCAACTCCATCGGTTATCCGCACCTGAATGTCAAGATCGGTGCTACGCATGCCGGTATTTCTGTCGGTGAAGACGGTGCCACACATCAGTGCAACGAAGATATCGCTCTGATGCGTATGATCCCTGGCATGGTGATCATCAATCCTGCCGATGATGTGGAGGCAAGAGCTGCCGTAAAAGCTGCTTATGAATATGTCGGACCGGTTTACATGCGTTTCGGACGTCTGGCAATCCCGGTATTCAATGATGAGAGTACCTATAAATTTGAGCTCGGCAAAGGTGTTGTCCTTCGTGAAGGCAACGATGTTGCGATCTTTGCAACCGGTCTGGAAGTTTATGAAAGCATGCAGGCCGCAGAAATGCTCGCAGCAGACGGCATCAACGCCAAAGTCATCAACATCCACACGATCAAACCGCTCGACGAAGAGCTGGTAGTCGCTTCCGCAAAAGAATGCAAAAAAGTGGTTACCGTTGAAGAACACTCCATCATCGGCGGACTCGGCAGTGCGGTATGCGACACACTCTGTGCAAACTATCCGACTCCAGTATTGAAAATCGGTGTCAACGATGTATATGGCGAGTCCGGTCCTGCAGTACAGCTGGTGAAAAAATACGGTCTGGATGCAGAGAGCATCTACAAGAAAGTAAAAGCTTTTCTTGCGTAAACTCTTTAAACAAAAGGAAGAAAACAAAAACGACTTTCCGCTATGGTTTTTCCATTCGGAAAGTCGTTTTTATTTTTCTGTTTTTCGGTCTGTCTGTGTAAAATACTTTTTATTTTAGATAGTTCGGATAGAAAGAATCTGCAGATACATCGGATAATAGCCAAGTCCGTAAACGCCCCTTGCCCAACCGTCAAACTGTGCCTCCGGATCATAGTAAAGTCCGTTGATCTTGACCAGGGAATGTCTGGTAAACCCATCCGGTGCACCATCTACGCCGCCCGGGACACGGCCGGCAATGACCTGTGGCTGATAGCCGATTGCTTTGGCGAGCATGGCAAATCCACATGCGAAATTGTAGCAGTTTCCGGCTCTCTTTTCGTACATTTCCAGGGCATAGTCGTATTCCCATCCGTCATACACAGAGAATCCTCTCCAGGTACGGTAACTGAAATTCGCACGGCTTGTCATATACTGAAAAGCTGCGTAAAGCTTCTGGCTCTTACTCATTTTAGAAGTTGTGATCTTAGCAAGAATCTGCTTGGCTTTCTCCAGGGCTTTCTGTTCCTTCAGCTCCGTCTTGCTCCGTTTTACATAGCCACTTTTTCCGATCTTGACACCGTTTACTTTTTTATTGACCTGCATTCTTCCGCTCTTCTTGGAAAAATATGCTTTTTTGCTGCCGAAAATCTGCCAGCCGGTCTGCATTCTTCCCTTCTTATCAAACGAATACCTGAATTTTCCGATCTGCTTTACTTTATTCTTTACTTTTTTGCCCTTCTGATTGTAGTAATAGCGATATCCGCCTTTGTTTACCCACTGATTTGTTTTTGGTGCCGCATTTGCACTTACCGGCATAAATACTGCCAGTGTCATCACCAGAAGCAGCATCTTTATAAAACCTGCTTTTCTTCTTTCGCTTTTCATCTTTATCTTTCCTTTCCTGATCATGCTCTGTGCTTTCCGTCAGACACTTTAGTACTCTTCGATCGCCGTACTTCCGTCAGAATACGTGATCTCGTAGTAACCATGACCGCTTCCGTCGCAGTCATCATAAGCCTGACGGCTCACTTCCGTCTTGCCGCCTGCCGTGCTGCCTGCGGACTGTGAAGCCTGCTGGGTTGCCTGTTCTGCCGCCTGCTGGGCTGCTGCTTCTGCTGCCTGCTGAGCTGCCGCAGCTTCTTCTGCATCCTGTTTTGCTTTGGCAGCTGCTTCTGCCTCTTCTTTTGAATCGGTGATATATTTCTTAACTACATAACCTTCTTTGTCATCGACTTTGACCTGATACCAGTCGCCTTCTTCTCCGAGAACGGTAATTTCTTTTCCGGTTGCCAGAACGGTCACTGCTTTTGCATCCTTGTCTGCTGCTTCACGCATATACACATCGCCGGATACATACATGGTCTTTTCTTTTGTTTCTGTCTCGGCTGCTTTTTCTGCTTTGGCTGTTTCACTTTCCGTCTCAGTGGCTTTTTCCGTCTCGGATGCCGTCTCTGTCTGTGTTTCGCTCTGTGTTTCTGCCTGTGTCTGCGTCTCTGTCTGTGTTTCTTTTGCTGTTTCCTGTGTGCTGCCATTTCCACATCCTGTCATCATAGCCATTGACAGAGATGCTACGCAAAGTGCTGCCATCCATTTTCTTCTCATTGTGTTTCTCCTTTTCTTCTGTTTTACATCTTTTCAAGAATGTCTCGGGCATTCTTACTTTCCGCCTGCAAAAGCGGGACTCATCTCACATTTACCTTTTATAAACTCTGTGTTCCGACCAAGATCCAGGTTCCGTCTTTTTCGATCAGAACCTCGATCTGTTCCTGATCCTGCATCCAGCTATCTGCTGCAAAATAAGCAAGGAATCCATAATCTGAGCTGCTTCCGTCTTCCTGCCCAAGTGTCAGCGGAAATGCTTCAAAGGTATCGCCCCCGTTTCTGCGAATCGCGATCCTGGAATCCGTATCCAGAATTGCCTCATCCACAAGACCGCTGACTTTAACCAGATCTCCCTGCACTTCTGCAGTGACTGTGTTCTGTGCATTTTCTTCCATTTCCGGCTCCATAACTGCTCCGACCGTCAGCTGCGGTGCCTCCATCTGCGGCGGATTTTCTGCCATTTCCGGCAGAAATCGCTCTGCACGCTCCACAATCACAGTATCGGCCTGATGTTCCGCAAGATCGGTCATCTGATAAGGGATACCTCTTGAAAAGTAGGCGTTTGCATAGCTGTTTGCAAAAAACGGAAGGATCGCATTTCCAAAGGAATCGCGGTACATCACCAGACTTCCCGTGCTGCCTGGATTTACCGTTGTGATCTTCGGATCAAAATTGCTCTCCACTTCCCCGACATAGGCAAAGACATCTGCCTTATCGTAATAAATCTCTTTTTCTTCGGTCAGTGCCAGCGGGTAGAGCATCTCATCGAGATCCCCGGTAAAGTCCACGCACTCTTCATAGCTTTCCTGCGTATAATCCGTGTGCTCTTTGTCAAGAGCTGTCATCAGTGCATCTCCTGCCAGTGCCGCACCTTTGTTGTTCCAGTGCGAGTCGCGTTCGTGATAAAGCACTTCATCCGAACTTTCCAAGATTTCTTTCAGATTGACATAATTCACATTTTCTTTTTCCAGATACGCTTCGATCCGGTCCATGTTTTTATCTTCTGAAACGATCATGCTGTCGTAGTACGGCATATTTTCACCGTACAGCGTATTTTTATTCGGAGCGATCGTAAAAAGGAATTTCGCTCCGCTTTTTTCTGTATAATCCTGCATCATACTGAGCGTATGTGCTACATTGAAAAGTGCCCGTTCGCTCATCGGCTCTGTGCCAAGGTAATCGCTTAAGGAATCTTTATAATACAGCCAGCCGTTCTTGCCCTGGATCACGCCGTCGGCTGTGGATACACCAAATATTTTTCCATTTATCAGTGCATTTGCCGTGACAAGCTGCTGACGGAATCCAAAGTGATCCTGGAAATATTCTCCTGCCTCGGAGAGGAAATCGGTATTCCATCCTTCTTCCGTGCGAAGCTGCGGCCAGAGGGCAAGTTTGCGGTTCTCCGTGGCACTGCCCTGGGTCTGCGGAAGCAGCATACCGACACTTGGGATCAGACACAGAACAAAGAAAAATCCGACATAGATCATGTTTCCTTTTTTCTTCATAAGTTCCTCCTAAAATCTGAAATAAATGAACGGATTGTACGTGCCGCCCGCAAGACTTAACATGCATAAAACAAGTCCGGCGATACTGCATACAAAAGCCATATTGTTATAGAATGCCTGATATCTGCCATCGCTTTTCCACTTTTCAAAAACCGGAAAGGAGGCAATGCATGCCACTGTAAAGGTTACAAGATAAAGCGGGGTAAGCTGCTGCAGTGCCAGGCTTGTCGATGCCGTTCCCATTGAAAATCCGGTAAACATGGCTTTTACCCACTGCATGCCCTGTGTCATCGTATCTGCCCGGAAAAAGACAAAACCGATGCAAACGACAAGCAACGTATAAATACGCATCACTGCGGTTTTGATCTTTCCGCCTTCTTTTCGGAAAAACGGCACAAATTCTTCCAGCATCAGGAAACATCCATGATAAATGCCCCAGAACAGGAAGGTTACGTTGGCTCCATGCCAGATACCGGTACATAAAAATACGATAAATTTATTGATGCAGGTACGCACTTTGCCTTTTCGGTTGCCGCCAAGCGGAATATAGAGATATTCCAGAAACCAGCTGGACAGGGAAATATGCCATCTTCTCCAGAATTCCCGGATGCTGGTCGAACTGTAAGGATAGTTGAAATTCTCCTTGAAATGAAATCCGAACATCCATCCAAGTCCGATCGCCATATCGCTGTAGCCGCTGAAATCAAAATAAATCTGGAATAAATAGGAAAGTGCTCCCACCCATGCAGTCGCTGCCCCGAGCGTCCCGGCCGCTGCTCCAAAAACTGCATCTGCTGTCATGCCCATCACATTTGAGATCAGGACTTTTTTTGACAGACCGGCAATAAAACGGCGGATACCTCTTGCTACGCCATCGGCACTCTGCGTCCGGTGTTCGATTTCCTGCTCAACATCGTGATATTTGACGATCGGACCGGCGATCAGCTGTGGGAAAAAGGATATGTACAAAAGCACTTTTCCAAAATTTTTCTGAGCTTTGTTTGCCCCACGGTACACATCGATCACGTAGGACATCGCCTGAAACGTGAAAAAGGAAATACCGATCGGCAGACGGATGTCTGGAACCGGAAATCCCATCCCGAACATCGTATTCACGCTCTCCGTAAGAAAACCTGCATATTTAAAGATCACCAGAAGTGCGAGATTCAGGATCACCGCCACACTGACGATCCATTTCTTCTGATCTTGAAACCGTTCGATCCAAAGTGCAAATAAATAATTACACAGTGCAGATGCGATCATCAGCACTACATAGACCGGTTCCCCGTATGCATAAAACACCAGACTTGCCAGCAGAAGCATGGCGTTTTTCGCACGGATCCCCGGAAGAATCGTATGTCCTAAAAATACAATCGGCAAAAAGATACATAAAAATACAAGGGAACTGAATACCATTTTCTACCTCCGCCGGATCATTCAAAGCCCTGAATGATCTCTTTGCCGTTCTCTTTGTAGGTATACACGATAAATCCCTGATATTTTAAGATGCCGTCCATGCCGGCTCCCATACAGCTGTCAAAATATTCTGCCTTTTTCGGCTCGCCGATCAGTGCTTTCAGCCCTGCAAAATCGGAATTCTGCCTGTAAGCTGACAGTTTTTTGCTCTTCTTCTGATTCAGTCTGCCTTTTTTGTCGAAACAGTAAAGACGGTTCTTCACTGCCGCAGTCCCGGTCAGGGCAGCTCCCTTTTTATTGAAATAATATTTCTGCTTTTTGCCCTTTACTTTCACCGTAACCCATTTGTTCTTTACTTTTTTCCCTTTTGCATTATAGTAATAATACTTGTTTTTCACTTTTACAAGTCCCTGTTTTACCGTGGCTGCTTCTGCCGTCTGCATGGAAACTGCTGCCGGTGAAATGCTGCTTACGGTAACGCCAAGTCCCAAAACTGCTGCTGCAATCAGTGTTTTGATTTTCTTCATTTGCTCTTCCTTTTCTTAAAAATTTACTTTGATCGTTTTTGATTTTTTGAACGTTGATTTCATGGAGGAAACCGTCTTCATAAAATATTTGCCTTTGCTGTTTGCTGCAAATTTATCCATGTTCGGATCACAGATATACCATTTCTTTCCGACTTTTACTTCACACCATGCATGATCCTGCCATCTTGCTTTATTAAAGCCGTTGGTCCTGCCAAGGCAGATCCTTGCTTTCACACCGGATTCTTTTGCCAGAAATGCATACAGGGCTGCAAAATGATAGCAGCTGCCCTTTTTGTTTTTGATCATCTCTGCCGCAAATGTTTTCTCCCAGCCTCTGCTGTTTTTAAAGCCGATCGCCCTTGCATAGCCGTAATTTTTCTCCACATACTGGAACAGTTTTTTCAGCTGCTTTTTCTGTGTCTTTTCTTTCTTTGCTTTGCTCTTCTTTACAAGTTTCTGCACATTCTTCTCAAGCGTACTCTTTGCTGCTGCCTTTGCGGTCATTGCCGTCTGCGGTGCCATCATACCAAAGGTCAGGACCGCTGCAAGAACAGATGCTGTCAGCTTTTCAGCCATGTTTCTTTTCATCTTTTTTCTCCTCGTATAGCCATTTTGTTTCTTAGTTTTTGCTTCTGTTTCTTAATTTTTCCTGAAACATTCCTATTATATCACGTTATATCTGCTTATTTCAACAAGTAATCACTATACACGAGTGTTAAAAAATAACTTTTTCCGCTCATTGATGGATACAAAATCACCATAAGCTGCAAATGCTCAGAATGACCGTCTGCTTTTATTAGACTTCGAAAAACAGAAAAAAGTTGCATCTGTTTGAATTTTATGATGCCAGGGTCAAAAGGTCTAAATCCACATGAGCTTGCTCATAGGTGGATGAAAGACCTTGGGACCCGCCCCGATATGAGCATAAAAGTGGGATGATAATCCCACGATATGCGAATACCGGAGAGGATTGTGGGAGTGCAACGCACGGAACAATCCGTAGGCATCATAGTTGGGGACTTTTGACACCCACATCATATCATATATTAAAACGTCGCTCTTCTGACTATATAATTAGATAGAAAGGGCCTTGCTTACATCATACATATATTCTGAAATGCTCTTCTGCATTGCCAGAGCCTCATCAATATCAAAGTCTGTAAACTCTCCGTTTCTGTATCCTACTACACGGTTTGTCTTTCCTTCTGCCAGAAGGTCTACTGCATAAGATCCCATCATGGATGCATATACACGGTCTGTACATGTCGGGCTTCCTCCACGCTGCATATGGCCAAGGATGGTAGCTCTTGTCTCCATGCCGGTAGCTGCTTCGATACGGCGAGCCATGCTTGCAGAATGTCCGATACCTTCTGCATTGATGATGATATGATGTTTTTTGCCACGTTTTCTGTTTTCGATGATGTTGTTGATCAGCTTCTGCTCATCGTAATCATATTTCTCCGGAAGCAGGATATCTTCTGCACCGTTTGCAATACCGCAGTACAGAGCGATGTAGCCTGCACCACGTCCCATAACTTCGATGATACTGCATCTTTCATGAGATGTGGATGTATCACGTACTTTATCGATTGCTTCCATTGCTGTATTGACCGCTGTATCAAATCCGATCGTATACTCGGTGCATGCAATGTCCAGGTCGATCGTTCCCGGGATACCGATCGTGTTGATACCCAGAGCAGCCAGTTTCTGTGCACCTGCGAAGGATCCGTCACCACCGATGACTACCAGTCCGTCAATACCATGCTTTCTGCAGACTTCTGCACCTCTTGCCTGTCCTTCCGGTGTACGGAACTCTGCGCATCTTGCTGTATACAGTACAGTACCGCCACGGGAAATGATATCAGATACGTCACGTGCTGTCATATCTTTAATCTCTTCATTCAGAAGACCATTATATCCCTTATAGATACCTTTTACTTTCAGTCCTCTGGAAAGTGCTTTTCTAACAACCGCACGAATTGCCGCATTCATACCAGGAGCATCGCCGCCGCTTGTAAGTACGCCTATTGTCTTTATTTCTTTTGCCATCTTGAAACCTCCTCAGATTCGCTGTTTAGACTCTTTGATTTTCCTAACCAAATACTTCGCTCTCAATTTTAATTCATTTTACTGTTATTTTCAATACACTTTTCAACAACTTTTACATTGTTCTGCCCATATCTTTCAACAATTTTCTGCAAAAGTGTCTCATCTGCACACACAGACCATGCTTTGCCCAGTCTTTTCATAGATTTCGGGGAACGAATGTAGACCACAACCTGATCTGATCCATCCGACGAACGTAAAATTTCGTATAAGATTTTTTCTTCCGCTGCAAAACTCTCCCGATCCGGGAACTGAATCCAGATTTCTTTCGGCAGGTCTTCAAATTTCCAGATTCTGTCACAGATCAGTTTGCTTGCCTTTTCTTCTTCTGCAGATACGTGTCCCCGGATAAAAAGTTTGCCATCCTGTGTAATGCTGTTTCGGTAAATTTCATACTGCCTTGGGAAAACCACAACTTCCACTGTGCCAAGAAGATCCTCAATGGTCAAAAAGGCCATGGTCTTATTGTTTTTTGTATGCTTGATCGTAATGCCTTCGACCATGCCTCCGATGATCTCCTCTGCTCCGTCAAACAGGCGCGAGCCGTGCAGTTCTTCCTGATAGGCAAAATCCATGGTAGTTGCCGAAATATTTTTCTGCCACATCTTTTCATATTTTTCCAGAGGATGCCCGCTGATATACACGCCAAGCACTTCTTTTTCAAAGGCAAGGAGCTGCTCTTTATCATATTCTTCTACATCCGGCATGCGGATTTCAAAATCTTTTTTATCTTCCTCCGCCACAAAGTCAAACAGAGACATCTGACCTGCCATTGCATTTTTCTTCTCCTGATTTACACTGTCTACAACCTGCACATAGATCATCATCAGCTGTTTTCGGTTATCACAAAGACCATCCATTGCTCCTGCCTTGATGAAATTCTCTATGGTGCGTTTATTTAATTCTTTTCCGGACAGACGTTCCACAAAATTGCGGAAATTTCGATAGATTCCATTCTGGTTTCGTTCCCGCACGATTGCATCGATCACCGGTTTTCCGATACTTTTGATCGCAGAAAGGCCATATCGGATGCTTTTATTATATTTAAATGTTTCTTCTCCTGTTTTTTCCGTGCTTTCGTTTTCTTCTACGGAAAAAGCACTCTCGCCCTTGTTGATATCCGGCGGAAGCAGACGGATCCCCATCTGGCGGCAGTTCAGAATATATTCTGCCACTTTCGGTGGATTATCAATGACAGAGGTCATCAAAGCTGCCATAAATTCTACCGGATAGTAATATTTCAGCCATGCTGTCTGATATGCAACTACCGCATAACATGCCGCATGTGATTTATTGAATGCATATTTTGCAAAATCGGTCATCTCATCATAGATATGATTTGCAATTTCTTCTGAAATTCCGTTTTTGATGCAGCCCGGCACGCCTTCTTCTTCATTTCCATAGACAAAATTCTGACGTTCTTTTTCCATGACGGCTGCTTTTTTCTTGGACATCGCACGACGCAGAAGGTCGCTTCGTCCAAGCGTATAGCCGCCGAGGGCACGCACGATCTGCATAACCTGTTCCTGGTATACGATACAGCCGTAAGTCGGCTCCAGGATCGGCTCCAGTTCCGGGCATTCGTACGTGATCGTATCCGGGTTATTTTTACCTTTGATATAACGCGGAATAAAATCCATAGGACCCGGACGGTACAGGGAAATTCCGGCGATGATATCCTCCAGACTCTGCGGTTTCAGCTCTTTCATGAAGTTTTTCATTCCGCCGCTTTCAAGCTGGAAAATGCCTTCTGTCTTACCGGTTCCGATGGAATCCAGGACGGCTTTGTCATTAAAATCAATATGATCGATATCAATGCTTTTTCCGGTCGATTTTTCTGCAAGACGGACTGCATTCTGGATAACGGTAAGGGTACGCAATCCCAGGAAGTCCATTTTCAGCAGTCCCAGTTCTTCCAGTGTCGTCATCGTAAACTGCGTCGTGATCGCACCGTCGCTGCCTCTGGAGAGCGGCACAAACTCATCGACCGCCTTCTGGCAGATCACAACACCTGCCGCATGCATGGAGGTATGACGCGGCAGACCTTCCAGTCTTCTCGACATATCGATCAGCTCATGCACCTGCGGATCTTCGTCATAGATTTTTTTGAATTCCGGATTTCTCTGAAATGCTTTATCTATGGTAATGCCGATCTCAGTCGGGATCATTTTTGCGATTGAATCGACCATTGCATACGGAAGATCCATTACACGGCCGACATCACGGATCACGCCTCTTGCCGCCATCGTACCAAAGGTCACGATCTGTGCAACCTGATCTTTGCCGTATTTTTCCACAACGTAATCAATGACTTCCTGTCTTCTTTCGAAGCAGAAATCCACGTCAATATCGGGCATGGAGACACGTTCCGGGTTCAGAAAACGTTCAAACAGTAAGTTATATTTCAGAGGATCAAGCTGTGTAATGCCAAGTGTATAGGAGACAAGGCTTCCTGCAGCCGAGCCTCGTCCCGGCCCTACCATAATATCGTGGTCGCGGGCAAATTTGATATAATCCCATACGATCAGGAAATAATCGACATATCCCATCTTCTGAATGATGCCAAGCTCATAGTCCAGACGTTCTTTTAATCCTTTCGTCTCTTCGCCATAACAGCGAACCAGTCCGTCGTGGCAGAGTTTCTGTAAATATTCCCATGATGTATAGCCATCCGGCACATCATATTTCGGAAGTTTTGTCACACCAAACTCAATCTCCACATGACAACGGTCTGCGATTTTCTGTGTGTTTTCCAGTGCTTCCAGTGCATACGGAAACAGGTTTTTCATTTCTTCTTCGGATTTTACAAAATACTGTCCGCCTTCATAACGCATACGGTCGGTATCCGACAGTTTCTTTCCGGTCTGTAAACACAGCAGAATATCATGAGAATCCGCATCGGATGCATACGTGTAATGCACATCATTTGTCGCCACCAGATCTATGCCTGTCTCTTTGCTCATCCGAAGGAGCTGCGTATTGACTGCTTTCTGTTCCGGGATGCCATGATCCTGAAGCTCCAGGAAAAAGTTGCCCCTTCCGAAAATTCCTTCGTAGCGTCTGGCGGCACGCACTGCTTCTTCGTACATACCACGCACCAGATATTTTTGGACTTCTCCTGCCAGACACGCAGACAGGGCAATGATACCTTCATGATATTTTTCCAGGACTTCCATATCCACACGCGGTTTATAATAGAAACCTTCTGTAAAACCTTTTGATACAATCTTGGTCAGATTACTGTAACCTGTGTTATTTTCTGCTAATAATACCAGATGATAGTAGCGGTCATCACCGCTTCCGGCTTCTCGGTCAAATCTGGATCCGGGTGCTACATACACCTCACATCCAAGAATCGGATTGATCCCGGCTGCTTTTGCTTCACGGTAAAAATCGATCACACCGTACATAACACCGTGGTCTGTGATGGCCGCACTGTTCATGCCCAGTTCTTTTACCCGTGCAACGTATTCTTTGATTTTATTTGATCCATCCAGCAAACTATATTCTGTATGAACATGTAAATGTGTAAAACTCAAACTGCACCTCACCCTCTCAATATCATGTAGATCACTACTATAACTGTTGCCACCGCAAATGCCGGTGTAAACATGGTTTTCGGTTCACCCGGACGTTTTTCTCTTCGTTTAAAACACCATTTCAGATGCTCATAACGTCCACAGTGTTTCGCAATCCAGATCAGCACTCCGATCGCTGCAAAAATACAGATCGCCGCAATCACGGAATAGACATTGATCACACCGATCATGTCCTGTGTTGTCAATGCTCCGGAACTTGTAGAAGAACTGCCGGCAGAAGTTCCATAAAGCAGTTTGGAAACTGCCATCAATGCCGTACTCCATCCATTGATCACAAAATGTGCTGTCATCGTAGCAAAAATACTTCCTGTCGCCTCCAGCAGAATGCCAAACGCAATGCCCAGTACAAAAGCATAGCAGAACTGATTAAAGTTCATGTGCATCAGACCAAATGCCAGTGCAGATCCAAGAATCGCACACCACACACCTCTCTGACGATATCCATTATAATAGAGACCACGGAACGTAAATTCTTCGCAGATCGGCGGAATGACTGCCATCACAATCATATTGACCCAGAGTGCATTCTGCGTCAGTTCCGACTGTGAACTTTCAAATGCATTTCTTACGAAAAGCATAGAAAGCAGATTCAGCCAGGATGTAACAGGGATCATCAGCACTGCATATAAAATGACCATTGCAATCACCGATAACTTCAGTGGTTTAAATGGCATCCACTTTCTCGGGTCTACCTTGTTTATGATCATAAATCCAATAACCGGCATCATATACAGAATCTGACTTAAAAACATCAGCTGTATTGCGTTCATCGAACGGACAAACGGGATAAATCCCATAAAAATACCGGATAACAGTATCCAGATAACGGTCACCAGAAACAGCCTGTTTATCTTCGGTGTCTTGTTCATTTGTTTTCCTCCACGTTTTTTATTTTTAATAATGTCAGTAAAATGTCCTGTCTTGCGGCAAGAACGACAATTTGACATTTTGACCCTGGCATCATAATTTTATTCTACCATAAAATCCATTTCTTTTTGTATTTTCAAAGTTTAATTTTTAAAGACAAAGTTCAAGTCGAACGCACGTGAGACTTGGCACGCGATTCTGGTCAGCTTTGCTGACATTTACCCAACAGAATCGCTGTGCATCCTCGCGGAGCGTTTATCTTAGTCGGAGATTGCACTCCCACTAAGACAAATTTGTTGCTCGCCACTTATAGAAGTGGGAGTCTTCTCCGACTAAGATAAAAAAACAGCCGGGCGTTGCCCGACTGCCTTGATCTTGATTTTTACTTATTGTTATACAATCAGTCGTTGCGGCTGATCATGTAATCCATCAGTTTATCAATATCTTCTTTTTCGTATGCAACGATCTCCAGTTCCGGAATTTCGCCGTTTGAGAAGATATTTGCCAGAGATACATACTGTGACAGTTTGGATTTCAGATTCAGTCTGTCACCTTCGCCTGTTACCAGCTCTACTTTTCCTTTGCAGCTGTCTACTACCTCAAAAAATTTATCAATATCTTTAATTCCCATTACTTTCATAGTTCATTCTCCTTTCAGATAAAAATGTTGAAAAGTGATTATTCTATTTATTTGATTGCGATTGCCTCGATCTCGATCAGGACATCTTTTGGCAGTCTCGCAACTTCAACACAGGAACGTGCCGGATAGGTACCGGTGAAATATTTTGCATAAACTTCATTGATGGTACCAAAGTCTTCCATATTTTTAATAAATACGGTTGTCTTTACCACGTTTTCTGTGGAAGTACCGGCTTCTTTTAACAGTGCTGCCAGATTGCCGATCGCCTGATCTGCCTGTGCGGCTGCACCTTCCGGAATCTCGCCTGTTGACGGAACTACCGGGATCACTCCGGATGTATATACCATACCGTTTACTTCGATCGCCTGTGAATATGGTCCAATTGCTGCAGGAGCTTTGTCTGTACTGATTGCTTTCTTCATGCTCATGCCCTCCTAACAAATGTATGCTCTTTGCTGATAAAGATGTTTCTATCTTTTTTTCATTTCCTATTATAAATTCAGTTTTCAAACGACGCAAGCAAATTTTTCGTGAAAAAATCGCGGGAAAATATGGCATAATGTTTAATGCCTATCTTTAAATTGTTTGATTCTCAAAGAATTATTGTGCGTTTTTACCGTTTTATGATGCGATTTTCTGTGATTTCGATACGTCCCTGTTTCAACAGTCTTCCAACAGCACGTTTAAATGCATTCTTACTGAGTCCGAATTCTCTTTTGATAATCTCCGGTGAAACTTTATCGTTAAACGGAAGTACGCCTTCAAATTCTTCAATCACCTTCATCACGGCTTCTGCATCTTTTTCCATCTGCTGCGGAATCTTTTCTTTATCCGAAAGATCCAGTTTGCCATCTTCCTGCACTCTCGTCACACGAAGATTTAAAATATCGCCCACGCGGTATTTGCCTTGTGCTTCTTTTGCCGGGATCAGACCGGAATAACAGTCATCCACTGCCACAAAAACACCGAAGTTCTCGCTGATCTCATAAATACGACCGCTTACTTTATCGTCTCTCTGATATGGAGAATCTTTTCTCAGATATTCATACACTTTCATCGTGGCACAGAGTCGGCTGCTCTTATCAATGTAAAGTGCCGCCAGACACTTTTCCCCCGGCTGCACACGCTTTGTCTGCTCTTTATATGGAAGAAACAGATCCTTTTCCAGTCCCCAGTCCAGAAATGCACCGATTTTTCCTGTATCAGCGACGCGAAGCACGGCTGTTTCTCCCAGACGGACTTTCGGCGTACGTGTCGTTGCAATCAGCCGATCCTGTGAATCTTTATATAAAAATACTTCTAATATATCTCCTGCCTTGATGCCTTCCGGAACTTCTTTCTTTGGAAGCAGTACTTTTTCAGTCGCATTTTCCTCTTCTCCGAGATAAATTCCAAATCCTACTTCTTTTACTACATAAAGTTCCTGGCTTTCTCCTAAATGAAACATATTCTTTCTCCTCGTTTTTTGTATTCCTGTTTATTTGTTCTGAAATTCGTAACTGTTCATTACCTTCACAGGATACTACCTGCTGAACAGTTACTGAAATTCTACCACTGCATACGGTTTCTGTGTCTCATCACACAGCAACACGGTACATTTTTTCTCTTCTATATTAATATAAGGCACAACCATATCACCGAGAAGTGCTGCCTTTTTATATTCTGCACGCATCTGGGAGATCCGGAAATCATCCGGCAGAAACTCCATCGCCATCTGCACATATTGTCCGTTGTTGACATGATGATTTGTATCAATGTGATGTTTCACGATCAGAAAGCTCTCTTTCTTTTCCATTTTTTCCGGAAGTGCAATTTTTCGCGGTGCATAATCCATATCCAGCTTTTCGTGCAGCACATACGCTTCCTGCTCCTCTTTCGGAACTCTGGTCGGATGTCCGGTCTTTAAATCAACATAAGTCCACAACGTATTTGCCCAGGCAAGTTTTTCGCCTTTTTCATCCCGGATACAGAAATTCCTTTCACCAAGAAATCCTTTAAAAGAATACGGCCATGTCTGAACGGTGATCTCCTGTCCAAACACCGGCAGCTCCCCAAGCACGATCTGCCAGGACGACAGAACCCATGCACACTGCCTTTTATTCAGATAATCAATCCCAACGCCTATTTTTTCCGAATGAAAGCTGCTGCAGTCCTGAAAATAATTTAATATAGAAAGAAGTGTAATCCTGCGATTTTCATCCACTTCACTGTAACGAACCCTGCTGTCAAACTGATAAATCATACGTTCCTCCCGAATCTTGTGGCATCTTTAAAACCAAACATCCTGTTTTTTGAACGCAGAGAAGCATTTCCCCGCTTTAAGTGTGCAGAGCACTAAGCGGTAGGTGAGGGAGATGCTATCAAACGGATGCCCTGATTTTCATTTGCCTGGTAACTCATTTTATTTTCTGTATATGCAGAAAAGGTTGTCTTAGCAGACAACCTTTTTAACTGGGCTACAAGGATTCGAACCTTGAAATGACGGAGTCAGAGTCCGTTGCCTTACCATTTGGCGATAGCCCATCATTATTTTACTCTGTTGCGTTTTTGTTGCTCACAACAATGAGAATTATATAGTAACGTTCATAAAATGTCAAGCACTTTTTTTAACTTTTTTAAATCTTTTTTTATTTGCTCTTTTTTACTCTTTTTTTATTTTCCCTTTTCTTCCAGCCCGTGATGTGTTATAACAGGAAGAAAAGAACCCCAATGTATGCAGAATGGAGGAAACTATGAGTACTATGAATCTTACCCTGCTGACCGATTTCTATGAATTAACGATGATGCAGGGCTATTTTAAAACACAGAATACCGAGAAAGTAGTTTTTGATGCTTTTTACCGCAAAAATCCATGCGACGGTGGCTATGCGATCGCTGCCGGACTGGATCAGGTAATTGATTATATTAAAAATCTTCGTTTCAGCAAGGAGGATATCGCTTATCTGAGAAGCCTGAACACGTTTGATGAAGATTTTCTGAACTATCTGGCTGATTTCCGTTTCAGCGGTGATATTTATGCGATTCCGGAAGGCACCGTTGTTTTCCCGCGTGAGCCGCTGGTCAAGGTGGTTGCCCCGATCATGGAGGCACAGCTGGTAGAGACTGCTATTCTGACGATCATCAACCACCAGAGTCTGATTGCTACAAAAGCTTCCCGTGTTGTCTGTGCTGCAAAAGGTGATGGCATCATGGAGTTTGGCCTGCGTCGTGCACAGGGTCCGGATGCCGGTGTTTATGGTGCAAGAGCTGCCATGATCGGCGGATGCATCGGCACTTCCAATGTGCTTGCCGGACAGCTTTTTGATGTTCCGGTAAAGGGTACGCATGCACACAGCTGGATCATGAGTTTCCCGGATGAATACACTGCGTTTAAAACATATGCAAATATGTATCCGGATGCCTGCTGTCTGCTGGTTGATACTTACGATACGTTAAAATCCGGCGTGCCAAATGCAATCCGTGTTTTTGAAGAAATGCGAAATGCCGGTATTCCGCTGAAAAATTACGGAATCCGTCTCGACAGCGGTGACCTCGCTTATATGTCCAAACAGGCAAGAAAACTGCTGGATGCCGCCGGCTTCGATGATGCTTATATTTCTGCTTCCAGTGATCTGGACGAGTATCTGATCGAGAGTTTAAAAGCTCAGGGATGTAAAATCACTTCCTGGGGTGTCGGAACCAACATGATCACTTCCAGGGACTGCCCTGCTTTCGGCGGTGTATACAAACTTGCTGCCGTAGAAGACAAAGAAACCGGAGAATTTATTCCGAAGATCAAGCTTTCTGAGAACACTGAAAAGATCACCAATCCTGGAAACAAAACGATCTACCGTATTTACAGCAAAACGACCGGAAAGATCCGTGCCGATCTGATCTGTCTTGCCGACGAAACGTTTGACGAGAGTAAAGATATGATCATTTTCGACCCGCAGGAAACCTGGAAAAAGACAAAAGTACGTGCAAATACCTATACACTTCGTGAGCTGCTTGTTCCGGTGTTTAAAAACGGCGAATGTGTTTATGATTCTCCAAGCGTGATGAAAATCCGTGATTACAGCAAAAAAGAGCTCGATACTATCTGGGATGAAACAAAACGTTTCGCAAATCCGCAGCATGTCTATGTAGACCTTTCAGACAAGCTCTACAAGATCAAATCGGATCTGCTCGAAAAAATGAGCCTGGAAGCTCTGGAATACTAAGATGGCATAAAAGAGAAATCCCCTTCATAGACTGTTCTCAGTACAGGAAGGGGATTTTTTATGTTTTCTTATGAAATGCTTGTCAACTGTGAAAACAGACTGCCTGAAGATTTTGTGCCGCCATCACTGGCTGCACCGGATATTGCATTTGCCGCAGATCCTTCGGACGAGAAGCGTTTTCTGGAAGTCCGGGCTGCCAGACACGCAAAACGACTTTTTGACGCCGCCAAAGCAGAGGGGATTTTTCTCTATGGCATCTCCGGATACCGCAGCTACGAACGTCAGGAAATACTCTATCAGAAGGCCTGCTGCAAATCTTCTGCCGCTTCATCTCTATGCGAAACTGCCATGCCTGGATGCAGCGAACATCAGACCGGACTGGCCCTTGATGTATCCTGCCCGGCCGTCTCTTTGAATCTTTCGCAGGCTTTTTCAGAAACAGCAGAAGGGCGATGGCTCGCCCGCCATGCCCCTCTTTATGGTTTTATCATACGTTATCCCAAAGGCAAAGAACATCTGACAAAGATCCCGGCGGAACCATGGCACATCCGGTATGTCACCAGAAGCCTTGCTCTGTGCCTGACACTCACCGGGCAGGTTCTGGAAGAATACTACGCCTGCTGTGAACGGTAAAATTTAAATCCGACCAGTGTTGTGAGCACTTCCGTCACTGGAAAGGTCAGCCAGAAATACTGCAGTCCAAACCTGGAAAACAGATATCCAAGCGGAACAAACAAAACCATTGTCCTCACAACGGTAAGGATCGAACTTTTCACTACACTGCCGATCGCCTGAAAATACACCGGAAAAATCAGTGAAGTGACCATCGGGATAAATGCAACTCCAATATAATGAAATCCGTTCGTTCCGATTGCAATCACCTGTGCATCTTTCGAAAAGGTTGAAAGCATTTGAACCGGCAGAAATTCAAAACACAGCGTTCCAAGAAACATCAGAGCCATTCCCGCGATCAGGGATTCTTTCAGCACGGCTTTGCATCTCTCCTGATTTTTTGCCGCATAATTGAAGCTGATGACCGGTACGATGCAGGTCTGCAATGCTCCGAGTGGAATAAAGAAAAAGCTCTGCCATTTGTAATACAGCCCAAGTGCCGTCACCGCCTGATCCGAAAATCCTGCGAGGATCATATTCAGCCCGAAAATATAGAACGTGTACGCAGACTGCATGAGAATGTTCGGTATCCCAAGCTGATAAATCCTTTTGATGTGCGGCAGATAACAGGATTTTTCCGGTGATCTCACAAAAGCTTTTCTCATGACCACAAGAGCCGCTACGATCTGCCCGATCACCGTGGCGATCGCCGCACCGGCGATTCCGAATTTATGTATGCCAAACATCCCGAAAATCAGGATCGGATCAAGAATGATATTCGTGATCGCTCCGGCGATCTGTGCCACCATCGGCGTTTTCATATCTCCGCGTGCCTGCAGGATTTTGCTCCAGACTCCTTCTGTAAACAGTCCGATACTGACCACGCAGACGATTCTTCCATATACGACAACATCTCGTATGATTTCTTCTGAATTTGTCGAAATCCTCGCATAAAACGGCATGATCAGATAACAGACTGCTGCAAAAACAATCCATAGAAAAACTGCCAGCGGCGTGCCTATGCCTGCCACTTCTTCTGCTTTTTTCTCCTGGCGGATTCCGAAATAATATGCCATGTCGGTGTTGATTCCGACGCCCGTCCCCACCGCAAGGGCGATCATTAACAGCTGAAGCGGATAAATAATGGACAGTGCCGTCAGACCTGTCTCCGAATATTTACCTACAAACAGACTGTCCACTATGTTATAAAGTGCCTGGATTAGCTGTGCCAGCATGACAGGCGGTGCGATTTTTAATAAAATGCGGCTGATTTTTTCTTTTCCGTAAAATTTTGATGTGTCCATGCTCCACTATCTCTCTTCCATATTTCTTACATAAACTGTGCTTCATGCCGCACTTTTTTTCAATATCTGAGAAGCTCTCTTCGTTATATCACACTTACCATACCATTTCAAGTCGAACGCACGTGAGACTTGGCACGCGATTCTGGTCAGCTTTGCTGACATTCACCCAACAGAATCGCTGTGCATTCTCGCGGAGCGTTTATCTTAGTCGGAGATTGCACTCCCACTAAGACAAATTTGTTGCTCGCCACTTATAAAAGTGGGAGTCTTCTCCGACTAAGGTAAATAGTTAAACACAGACAAAAAGACGCATGAAAAAAATTTCATTTTTTCACACGCCTTTGCCTTTATTGTTCCATTTGTCTTCCCATAAATCCTGCTGCACATTTCGCAAGTGCGTTTTCGGTTTCGCCCATTTTGACGCTGCGGTCTTTTCCGGAAAGTATCACAGAACCGATTGCATCGCCTCCGCAGAGGATTGGTGTGATCACCTGCGGTACATCCGGTTTGCTTTCCCCATTGGTGAGTTCTACATGACGCTCCGGCGTTTTCCCGGCGAGAATGGATTCTCTTTCGTTAATCATATTTTCAAGCACATCGCTGATCGTTTTGCCGATATATTCTTTTTTCATGCCGCCTGCTGCCGCTACGATCTGATCACGGTCTGTGATGCATACGCCGTGTCCGCTCGTCTGTGCAAGTGATTCTGCAAATTCTGCGGCAAATTTTCCAAGTTCTCCGACCTGAGAATATTTTTTTAAAATTACTTCTCCTTCGCGATCTGTGAAAATCTCCAGTGGATCTCCTTCTTTGATTCTCAATGTTCTGCGGATTTCTTTTGGAATGACAATTCTTCCCAGATCATCAATACGCCGAACAATTCCTGTAGCTTTCATTTATCTGTTTCCTCCTGTATTCTTCATGCTTTTCCATATTTTACACTGTATGGATAGTATGTGAAAACATGAGGGAATTATGCGTGAAATTCAATTCAATCATTCTATCAAGCTATTTTTCTCTCGTAATGCTTTTCATATGGTCACCCATTTTCAAAAATCGAATTTTTTTCATTTTTTGAAACTCAGTGTAAAAACATATGAACCATCAAATTTATCGGAAAACTTGTCGAAACACCAACTAAGTATCCGTTCTGTTTTTCCAAATTATCTATAAGCTAACCTCACTTCCTTAATAGGCTTCAAAAAATGAACAGTATCAATATATAAATTTTTTAAAATCGGAATTAGATCAATATATTCTTCTTCTGACTCTTTGTTGTGTTGATATTTCGCCATTACTACCAGATAGCCATTATCCCATTCTTTCACAGATGTAAAACGTTCTAATGAATATGGTCCACGAAAACGAATAATTTTCTCTTCATATTGAAATTTTATCATATCCTTATCATTACTAAGATAAGCTCTGTCATTATCCATTATAACACCTCCAAAACACTTTTTTCATTTTAACATGAACAGAAACATTCAACAATATCACCCGCCAAAAAAGAGCGTCTATCCACCATTTTTAAGAGATGAATAAACGCTCTCATAAATATCTTTTTCAGCCCTGCTGACCGTTTGCCTGGCGGATCATATCTTCTACGACAATGTCAAAGATTTCTCCCACAGAGTTGCAGTACTCTAAAATTTTCCATGGCTCATTTGTATGGAAATGGATTTTTACCAGATCTTCATCTCCGGCTGCGATCAGGCTGTTTCCTTCGAAATGTTCGGTGATGTAATCTGAAATTTCATCCTCATCCAGATCTTCGTCTCTTCTTTCGATCAGCAGCTGTGTGTCATAGCGGTATGCAAACTGATCATCTTCTGCATCAATTGAATGAATTGCCATTTTCTTATCCTCCTGTATGTTGAAATTGAAACAGTAAATGATTCGTAACTGTTCTTATATCCGGCAACAAATACTTTGATTTGTGCCGGGAAATTGCTGTAGTTCTATTTTATCGAATATTCTCTCTTTTATGACATCCTCCCCCACCTCGGCGGATTTGGTTCTCGTTCGATAGCACCAGTGTGCTAAGCATAAGCGAGCTAATCCCGTGTGTCCCACGGTTTCTGTTCTATTGAGTTTCCGTCATGCAATTACTAACCGCATTCCCTCATTTCTGATATTGATAGCCGCATTTACATCTCTGTCGTGATGAATCCCGCACTGCGGACAATCCCACTTTCTGAGAGCAAGATTTTTTGTTTTTGTGTTCTTGTAACCACAGGCTGAACAGATCTGACTGCTTGCGAAAAATTTATCCACCTTCACAAGCTTTTTCCCCTGTTCCTCCAGTTTGTATTTTAAGAATGTGGTAAACATCCCCCATCCGTTATCCGAAACGGATTTTCCAAAATTCAGCGACCGCGACATTGCTTTCATATCCAGATCTTCTATACATATACAATCATAGGCATTGGTTATCTGTCTTGATTGTTTATGTAAAAAGTCTTTTCGTTGGTTGGAAACCTTTTCGTGGAGTTTTGCCAGCTTGATCCTCTGCTTGCCGCGGTTGTTCGAACCTTTCTGCATTTTGGAAAGCCTGCGTTGTTCTCTCGCTAATTTTTTCTCCGCTTTCCTGTAATACCTCGGATATGCAGGCTCATTCCCATTACTGTCACGATATAATTCGTGCATGGAAAAATCCAGACCCAAAAAACGCTGCATCTCCTTTTCCTGTACCTGATCTTCGTACTGAAAAAGAATACTTGCATAGTATTTTCCCCCTGGTGTCTGGCTTACTGTCACAGATTTCAGCCTGTATCCATTCGGGACAGCCCTGTGCTGTTTTAATCTGACTTGTCCGATCTTAGGCAATTTCAAATATCCATTCGATATGGTTATGTTCCCATTGATGCAGATCGTTGAATAGCTGCTTTTATTACGCTTTTTGGATTTGAACCTTGGGAAACCTGTTTTTGGCTGTTTAAAAAAATTCTGGAACGCCGTATCAAGATGTCGGAGCGATTGTTGTAATGCGATACTGTCTACTTCCCGCAAAAATGCATATGCTTCCGTTTTCTTCATCTCAGCCATTTCTTTTGCACAAACAGTGTAGGTTACATTGGCTTTGTTTTCTTCATACTGCCTGATCTTTCGGTCAAGCCAGTGGTTGTACACCATCCTCACACAGCCGAACGTCCTGGAGAACAAAATTTTCTGTGCATCATTAGGATATATTCTGAATTTATAGGCCCTGTTTGCCACGCGGTCACTTCCTTTTTCGTTCCTTTTCCCCCTGGCTTTCTATGTATTTTTTGAGCACTCCAATGGGTGTACCACCGGTTGTAAGCAGACAAAAACTCTGGCTCCAGAAACGTTCTTTCCACAACTTTTGCCGTATCTGCGGAAATTCCTTCTTAAGAAGCCTGCTGCTTGCACTTTTATATGCATTTATGAACTTGCTTATTTCCGTATTTGGGTGTGCCCTGAAAAGTATATGTACATGGTCTTTGTCGTGATTCCATTCTTCAAGAGTGATATTGTAATTTGGAGCAATATACTCAAAGATCTCTTTTGCCCTGCCAGAAACAGTATCATCAAAAACCTGTCTGCGGTACTTAACCACAAGTACAAGATGATAGTGCAGCAGGAATACCGAATGTGCATTATTATCCAAATTCATTGTATTTCAGCCTTTCTTTATGATTCGACTGAATATATTATACTATGATCAGAGCACAATATCAAGAGGATAATACGCAGAAATGCACACTCCTGCACTTTCATCTCGGTAATTGAATTGCCGAGGATTCCCGTTTATTGTCCTAAAATGGCTTTGCTATCCTCTGGCTTTACTTTGCCAAAAGCCTTACACAATAGATTGACTTTACGGAACTGAACCGTTAGAATATTCTAAAAAAGAAAGGCAATAGCATGATGTTTCTTCATAACAGAAGATATATTCCTATTTTAGATCCTTAGTTCAGTATAGAAATCAATCATATACAAAACTATGAAAAAGGAATCTAAAATTATGTTCAGAAAATTTTTTAAATATGTGACTCAGAGTATGGCCGGAATGATCGGTATATCGATCTATATTCTGGCAGATACTTTTTTTATTTCGCTGCATTCCGGTGCGAATGGTCTGACAGTTCTGAATCTGATTCTGCCGGTTTACGGCGTGCTGTATGCAATCGGGGCAATGATCGGAATCGGTTCTGCGACAAGATACTGCATCATAAAATCAAAAGGTGAAAATGCGGACTGCTATTTCGGACAGTCTCTGATGTGGAGTATTCTGTTCAGCATTCCGTTTGTACTGTGTGGAATTTTATTTCCGGCAAATATCCTGAAAATACTCGGTGCAGATGCAAGTCTTGTGAAACTTGGAACGGTTTATCTTCGAATCGTTCTGCTCGGGTCGCCGTTTTTTATGTCAAACCATACGTTCACGGCATTTACCAGAAACGATGACGCACCGTCAAGGGCCATGCTGGCATCGATTATCGGAAGCCTGTTTAACATTGTGTTTGACTATATTTTCATGTTTCCGATGAACATGGGGCTGGCAGGTGCCGCTCTTGCCACTGCCCTCTCTCCGGTAGTTACCATGAGTGTATGCAGCACACACCTTTTCGGTAAAAAAAGCCAGGTAGCAATGCATCTTTCTGTGCCGTCTTTCCGGCATCTGATCTCCTGCTGCCAGCTTGGTATTTCTGCGTTTGTCGGAGAAATTTCTTCAGCCGTGATCACAACTGTTTTCAATATGCTGCTGTTAAACCTTGCCGGAAATATCGGCGTGGCAGCCTACGGTGTGGTAGCTAATTATTCAATCGTTGCGGTATCTGTTTTTAATGGGCTCGCCCAGGGAACACAACCGCTTTTCAGTGAAAGTTACGGTGCCGGAAACAGCAAAGATGTCCATAAAATCCTACGCTACGGCATCCTGACCTGCCTGATTGTAGAGGCACTGGTCGTGATTTGTGCATGGGGCATGACCGATACGCTGATCGCCATTTTTAACAGTGAACAGAATCTTCAGCTTATCACGTATGCTCAGAGTGGAATGAGACTGTATTTTCTCGGATTTCTGCTCGCCGGGATCAACATTTTGCTGGTGTCTTATTTTTCAGCGGTTGATGACAGCCTGCCGGCAATCGTCGGATCTGTTATGCGAGGAGCCGTTGCGATCACCATCTGTGCGATCCTTCTTTCCAGGTGGTTCGGCATCGACGGCGTGTGGATATCTTTTCTTGCATCTGAAATACTGACGTTTGTGACAATCCTGGTCTTATATAAGTTTCTGCCGTACACAAAAAAATGACACCTTGCACCTTCCGGTCAACGATGAAGAATACAACAAATGCTTCAACCTGCAATGAAAAATTACAGATTATTATGCTTTCATCATCCCTGACATAATGCAGCCTCCGGCTGCACCACACTCTTTCAGGCTCATCCACTGAGTCTCATCAAATTTAATCCCACCGATGGCATACACCGGAAGATCGACTGCAGCACAGACCTGACGTAAAAAATCAAGTCCCCGTGGCTGCAGTCCTTTTTTGCAGTCCGTCGCATAAATATGCCCTGCCGTCACGTAGGACGCACCAAGTTCCTGTGCTTCCTGTGCCTGCTCCGTAGAATGGACGGATGTGCCGATTTTTTGGATAATCTCTCTCTGGCTCTCCGGTATACTCAAATTCTGAGACTCCCGGTATTTTTGATTTTTCTGATTTTGTTTTTCCAGAACAAACTGACGCAGAATCGGAAGCGGCAGATGTACGGTATCACATTTCAGTTTTTCTGCGACTCTCCAGAATGTATGCAAAATACATGGAACCTTATATTCTGCACAGATTGCCATCACTTTCTTCGCCAGTTCTTCATATTCTTTTTCTGAGAGATCTTTTTCCCGCAGGATCAACGCATCCGGATGCATTTCACAGACTCTGCGGATCTGTTCCAGAAAAGGACGCTCTGTCAGGCTGCGGTTTGTAACTGCCACAACCTGACCATATTCCCTATACATAGATATAATCCGACATCACCGGCTGAAGATCATGTGCTAATAATGCATCGTAAACTTCTTCGACCGATCTGCCGTCGGAAATTTCGAACTGATCGTCCCCTTTGTCCTCGATATCTTCCACGTGGCTGCCGATTCCTGTACTGACGCCCGCTGAAATCTTGGTTGCTGCGATTCCGACCAGATTGTCACGGACTCTCGCACATTCTCTTGTCGATACGGTGATGCTCGCAAACGGCATAAACAGACGATAGGCACAGACTACCTGCAGAAGCTGTCGTTCATGGACATCCATCGGATTGATGCGGTCGTTGTTGATGATCGGGCGAAGCCGCGGACAGGAAAATGCAATTTCTGCATGCGGATATTTTCTCTGTAAAAGCCATGCATGATAACCGGTCGCAAATGCATCTTTGCGGAAATCATCCAGACCTAACAGTGCTCCGAATCCAACGCCTCGCATGCCGCCCATCAATGCACGCTCCTGAGCATTGACACGGTACGGATAAATGCGTTTGTGTCCTGCCAGATGCAGCGTCTCGTATTTATCGGAATTGTACGTTTCCTGAAATACTGTTACATAATCTGCTCCACATTCGTGAAGATAAGCGTATTCATCAGAATTGACCGGATAAATCTCAAGACCGATCACCTTGAAATATTTCTGTGCGATCTTGCAGGCTTCTCCGATATATTCCACGGTAGATTTGCTGCGGCTCTCGCCGGTCAGGATCAGAATTTCCTGCAGACCGGTCTTTGCGATCGCTGCCATTTCTTTTTCGATTTCTTCTGCATTTAACTGTGCACGGTTGATCTTATTGTGGCAGTTGAATCCACAATAAATACAATAATTCTCACAGTAGTTTGCAATGTAGATCGGAGTGAACATATAGACGCTGTTTCCGAAATGCTTTCTCGTCTCCACCTGGGCTGCCTGGGCAATCTCCTCAAGAAGCGGCAAAGCTGCCGGTGATAAAAGTGCCCTGAAATCCTCCGGAGTACGCTCACTGTGTGCCAGTGCTCTTCTTACATCTGCTTCGTTATATTTAGCATAATCATAGGCTTCCATCTCGCTGACTACTTTGTCCAGAACTTCGGAGCCGATATCTTCCATGCCTTTCAGATATTTCATATGGTTAATGCGGTTTTTTTTCTGATCTTCCAGAATTTCAGCACTTAAAATACTTTCATTTACATGCGTGTTTTCCATGATGCTGCCTCCTAATCCTGCAGAAATCCGGTCAGCGGAGAAGATGCACTTGCACCACGTTCGATCGTTCTGCCAAGCCCGGAAAGGTATGCACTTCTTCCGGCTTCGATTGCCTTTTTAAATGCTTCTGCCATCGCCGGAACATCGCCTGCGGTTGCGATCGCCGTGTTTGCCATTACCGCAGCTGCTCCCATCTCCATCGCTTCACATGCCTGGGACGGTCTTCCGATACCGGCATCTACAATGATCGGGAGCTCCATCTCGTCAATCAGAATCTGGATAAATTCTTTTGTGCAAAGTCCTTTGTTGGAACCGATCGGTGCACCAAGCGGCATAATGCAGTCTGCACCGGCATCTGCAAGTGCTCTTGCTGCGTTCAGATCCGGATACATGTACGGCATGACAACAAATCCTTCTTTTGCCAGAATCTCGGTCGCTTTGATCGTCTCATAATTGTCCGGAAGCAGATATTTTGAATCATGTACCACTTCAACTTTCACGAAATCGCCGCATCCGAGTTCTCTTGACAGTCTTGCGATGCGGACCGCTTCCTTTGCATTTCTTGCCCCGGAAGTATTCGGAAGCAGTGTGACATCATCCGGAATATAATCCAGAATATTGGCCAGACCGCCTTCGTTTGCACGGCGCAGAGCCAGTGTGATGATCTGGGCATCTGCTTTTTCAATACAGGCTTTTACAAGATCCAGTGAAAATTTTCCGGATCCTAAAATAAAACGGGAAGTAAACTCGTGTCCTCCCAGAATAAATTTATCGTCTTTTGTGTTCATGATTTTTCCTTTCTTTACATAACATTAACGCCCTCGTATGGCATCTTTTTCTTTTAACATTGTCAGATTTCTTCTTCGCCTAATATCAGACGTGTTATCATATTTGCTTCGTGTGCCGCACAGATTGCCACACGCGGTGCCATCAGACCATTTCCGTACTCCGGCTCTGTCACACCGTCTCCGCACAGATAAAAGTTTTTCATCAGACGTTTCGTACGGATCGTGTTGCTGCTGCCATAACCTGCCATTCCGGTTGCCGATACCAGCTTTTTTTCCGGGAAATGTTCCAGCACACCATTGACCAGCATCGCTTTTGCTTCCGGCCGATCGAACGCTTCGCAGATGATCGAATCGTCCCTCAGCAGATCCACAATATTTTCTTCTGTCACTTTTACACAGTCCGTCTGGATATCCAGATACGGATTAATCTTCAGAAGCAACGATTTCAGGGCATCCGTTTTATACATTCCCAGATGCTCCATAAAATATTGCTGACGGTTCAGGTTTGTGATATCCACGACATCAAAATCAATCAGATGCAGATGGCCGACACCGATTCTTGCAAGTGCATATGCTACATTGGAACCAAGCCCGCCAAGTCCTGCAATCGCCACACGCCCCTCTGACAGCAATGCCTGTTTTTCCGGAGAATGGCGTTCGTTTAGTGCCGCCATGATTTCTTCTTTTGTCAGTTTCTCGTTCATTTTCAGCCCCCTCCAACAAAGGTAACGATCTCCATACTGTCGCCGTCTTTTAATCTCGTTTCCGAATAAAGATATTTCGGAAGAATTTCTTCATTTAATTCCACAACAATGCGGTTTGTCTGGTAGTTATTCTGCTCCAGATATTCTGCAACTGTGAGGTCTGTGGAAAGAGTTGTCTGTGTTCCGTTTATTGTAACCATAAGGTGCCTCCTTTCAAGATTTGTGCATATTTTTGAAATGTACAAATGAACAAATTCCCCGAAGGGCACGTAAAAGTGCCTTCTTGGGAATTGTTCATTTTGCACATTGCCAAAGTTTTCTAAATTGCCAGAATACAACGTTAAAACATGATTTACGATTTTTATCAGATGATTAGCAATCATTAAATACACTCGTTCAAGCATGCTGCCTTTTCTCATCGCTATAACAAAAAAGAGTTCACAAAGAAATACACCCGCGGTGGTGTACCCCTTCATGAACTCCCGTTCACTCTCATTTATGTTATATTCTGTTTTCTGACCGATATAACTATAGCAAATTGAGAATCAAATGTCAAATTTTGTTGTTTCATTTTTTGATTTGTTTCATCTGCTTTATTGAGAATCTGTGATTTTTGTGCTATAACAATTTTATGATGCCAGGTTCAAAAGACCTTTTGACCACAACATCTTTTCATATGGAGGTGAGCACTGTGACGGTACTGGAAACTGCAAAAAAGATGATCGACTATTCTCACGGAAATCTTCATGACATCAATCACTTCATGAAAGTTTACGCTTATGCAAAGATGATTGCAGACGGAGAACAGCTCGATCCGGACACTCAGAAACTGGTTGAAATGACAGCTCTGGTTCACGATATTGCCTGCCCGCTCTGTCGGGTAAAATATGGAAATACGAACGGCAAAAATCAGGAAAAGGAAAGTGCTGCTTTGATTGCAGAATTTTTTAAAGATTCAAATCTGCCGCAGGATTTTACAGATCGAATCTCTTTTCTCGTAAGTCATCATCATACGCTCGATCAGATTGATGGCATCGACTATCAGATCATCATTGAAGCAGACTATCTGGTCAATGCGGACGAAAGCCATTTTTCCGGACATAATATCAAAAATATGTACGATAAGATATTTAAAACAGAAACCGGAAAATTTTTGCTCCGTTCTATGTATCAGAACTGTCTGGAGAATGAAACATTATAATTTTCAGAGTACAGAAATGGGGGATTCAACATGAAAGAATATGAAATTATCATCGAAACGATCAATCCTTGCGGCGGAACCAAACATGCTCAAAACGAAATTATCGAAGCAGAGGCAGAAAGCCCGGAAGCTTATGTCAAAGAGCATGGGATTTTCCCGGTAATGGATGTATCCAAAAATACTTCCGGGGATGTTATTATAACAACCGGCGATTCCAAGGGATATATTGTTCGCTATACTTTTACAGAATAATCTTATTTTTATAAAAAGCTGGTACTTTACAATAATAATGCTTCGTTAAAGTGCCAGCCTTTTTATACCTCTTACATCTTCGTATGATGGTTCACATATTTTGCTTTGTATTTTGAATACACAATCGTCTGATCTTTATACAGTCCATAATATCCGGATGCTGCATAACTGATCGATACTGCAATCAGATAGTATGAAACCCCTTCAAATCCAAACAGCTCGAATGCAATCAGAATGGATGTCAGCGGGCAGTTTGTCACGCCACAGAACAGTGCTACCATTCCGCTTGCCGCACAGATGGATGGGGAAAGTCCCAGGATATGTCCAAGGACACAGCCAAAAGTGGCTCCGATACAGAACGACGGCACGATTTCTCCGCCACGGAATCCGGCACGCATGGTCAGTACGGTAAGTACCAGTTTCCAGAAGAAATCCAGTGTTCTGACATTTCCGTGTTCAATCGCCTGTGCGATCAGTCCGGTACCGGCTCCCATGTAGTCGGTGGTTCCGAGAAGCTTTGTGATCACGATAATTGCAACGCTGGCAACAACAACGCGGACATAGACGTTTTTCAGATATTTCGCATAAAAAGCGGAAATCCCGTTCAGTGCCATGCAGAACAAAATACTGAGTCCGGCACAGCAAAGTGCCACGATACCCATTTTGATTCCGCTTTCGATCGTAAGTGCCGGAATACTCGTCACATGAAAGGCCTCCGGGTTGATGCCCATGGATGCTGCAAATCCAGACGCGACCAGAGATGCAATAATACAAGGAACCAGTGCGGTATAATACATAACACCAACACTGACTACCTCCATCGCAAAGACGGCTGCTGCCATCGGTGTTCCAAACAATGCTGCAAAAGCGGCACTCATACCGCACATTACCATAACGTGACGGTCTTCTTCATCCAGTGGCAGCATACGTCCAAGCTGATTTCCGATACTGCCGCCAAGCTGGATCACTGCACCTTCTCGTCCGGCTGATCCGCCAGCCAGATGTGTAAGGGCAGTTGATATAAAAATAAGCGGTGCCGATTTGAGCGGTACATCATCTTTGGAACGGATCGTCATAAACACCTGATTCGGACCTCCGTCATCTTTTCCGAATTTCTGATACAAAAATACGATGATCAGACCGGACACCGGAAGCAGATAAAAGATCCATAAGTGCTCTTCCCGGACATTGGTCACGGTTTTCAGAACATAGGAAAACAAACTGCTCGCAGCACCGACAATACAGCCGGTCACAACTGCAAGGATCAGCCATTTTCCAAGGCTTGACATATCACGCCAGATCCGGTTTCCGTAATACTTTGCTTTTTCCTGCATGGTATTTTGCAGGAGATTTTCTTGTTTTTCTTCCACCTTTTTTCTCTCCTTTGAAATTTTTCATGTCTTTTGCATGAATCATTTTCATTCTATACCTTAAGTAAACTCCTGTCAATTTGCGGAACAATCAAGTGCTGGGCAATATTGCAAGTGAGTGTGTTATTCGTATTTGGTATGTCGATGTCATTCTCTTTATTTTTATAATGGTAAGTTCAAAGGAAAAGCAGTATAATAATTTAAATAAAAAATCAGAAGATAGAGAGGACATCTGACATGCCGGAATTACCAGAAGTAGAAACGATACGCCGTGTTCTGGAGCCACAGCTTCAAAACCGCACCATTGAAAAAGTTACTGTAAATCACAAAGATGCAGTCGCTTACCCTTCCGTGGATGATTTTTGCCTCGGACTGACCGGACAGATGGTTTCACATATACAACGCCGCGGAAAATTTCTGATCATCTGTATGAAAAGCGGTGACCGTGTGATCCTGCATCTTCGTATGACCGGAGGCCTTCTGTTCACACCAAAAAACTACCCGGAAGAAAAGTACACACACCTGATCTTTCACTTTGATCAGGGACAGAAACTGCTCTTTTCTGACATGCGGCGATTTGGTCGTTTCTGGTTTCTGAAAAAGGAGGAAAAAGATACGTTCAGCGGAATTGCCAAGCTTGGAATCGAACCATTTAATCCCAAACTTTCCGCAGACTATTTAAAGACATATCTGGGCACACGAAAAAAAGCAATCAAGACCTGCCTGCTCGATCAGAGCATCATCGCCGGAATTGGAAATATCTATTCGGATGAAATTTTATTTGCTGCGAAAATTCTTCCGTCCCGCCCGGCAAACAGCTTAACAGACAAAGAATGGAAATGCCTTGCTGTTACGATCCCGGAACGCCTGGAATATTTTATTGAGAAAAATGCGATTTCTGCGGAAGATTATCTGGAGACAAAAGGGAAAGATTATCGAAATACACCGTTTCTTAGAATTTACGGACACAGCGGAGAACCATGCCCGGTTTGCGGCAGCACCCTTTGCCGCACCACGATCGGCGGCAGAAGCAGTGTGTACTGTGAGAGATGTCAACAATAAAAATTGACCGTTGGTTTCCTGGCAGGTGTAAGGAATGGAAATGTCAGGTGTTTTAAAATACTGTTTACAAATGAGCAGTATTGCATGTGCAAATGAACGAATTCCCCGAAGGGCACGTAAAAGTGCCTTCTTGGGAATTGTTCATTTTGCACATTGCCGTACGTTTTTGAACAGCCATAGTTTTTAAAAACACTTCATATCATATTTTACACGCTGGCAGGAAACAGCCTTTTGCCACGCTGGTGCACGCAGAAAGTTTTTAGAACCAAAACCTTCCGCATCAACTTTCTTGTGTACAAAACAAAAAAGACAGAGGCACAGTGACGGCGGCAAATTTTCGTTACTTTACTTCTGCTTTTTAATGTTCTGTATTTTGGCTTGAGAAAGCTTTTCGCTTAAGCACTCACTGACAGGCCAGGAGCTTTTGGCAATATGCAAACGAATGGTATCGTAAAAAATAGTGCGTAAAATAATACAGCCATGATGAATTCGAAAACAAATCGCTCTGACGGTAGCAAGGCTTCCGTCGTGAGGTTTGCGATGCTGCCGCCCCAAAGAGCCGCTGTCTGAGCCTCGAAGAGGCGAGTTTAGGCGAAGGGCGGCTAACAGGCGAGCGAACCGAACAGGAAACGATGCGTGTCAGGAGATTGTTTTCGAATCATCATGGCGTACTATTTTTACAAAACTATTTTTATGGCGTTCATTTGCACATTTACACAAACCTCCGCCACAACTTTTTATTTGTCAAATGTAATTTCTTTATGATACACTGCATGTTCTGCAATATATTCTTCATAGGTTTTCGTCTTTTTCTTTTCTTCGTAATCTTCGGAGAAGTAATATCCTTTCAGTTCGTTCATATATTCATCTTCATCGCAGAGGTAAATATTGACTTTCGAGGTATCATACCCGTAGGTCTGGCGGCAGTCGGTAATATCTCCGGCGTAGTCCATGCGTTCTCCGTTTGCATCGAAGACTTCTGCGAAATAGTATTTGCCGTCTGTCTCGCTTTTGTCTCTCGGATATACTCGCAGTTCATATCTGGTTTTTACGACTTTTTCCAGTCCGACTCCGTCATCGTTGACTTCGTTTACTTCCACGGTCTGTGTATCTTTTGTATCCAGTTTGACATTAAGATCAAAGTCCCAGTTTCCTTCGTAAATTTTTTCATCCGCAACCTTGAAGTTTACATTGTCAAAGCGAATGGAATCCAGTGCCATATGGCAGGTAAAGGTATCGGTCGGTTCTGTCTCCAGAGAACTTAAATCTACTCGCAGCATACCGGCAAAGGTGTGATCGTCCACAAATTTTCCTTCCATATAATTAAATAAGAATGTTTTTTCATCCGGCATGAAGCTGAAGGTATTCTCTCCGCTGATGGCTGCCTGGTCAAAGTCTAAAATATAGTCTTTGACATGATCTTTGATTTTTATATCTTCTGGAAATGGCTCTTCACTGTAAAGGCTCATGGCAATGTACATGGCATTTTTATTATAGTAAACTTCGGATAATGTCACAGTAATGCCATTGGATGTCTTTGTATAGGCTCCGTCTGCCGGGACTTCCGAATCATCATCAATTCCTGTATTGCCATTTTTGCTGTCTGCATTTTTTACTGTTTTGTCCGCTTTCTGATCTGCTGTGTTTTCTGTGGACTGTGTCAGAGTTTCTGCAACCTGACTGAAATCTCCTTTTACGCTGGTGTTGTTTTCCACCTGTTCAAAAATGTGACCGATCAGTGGCATTTTTGCTGCAAAAGATGGATTGGAAATACATAACACCGATGCCAGTGCCACCGCAGCTGCCATTCCCATTCCAACTTTTGCCGTTTTTCGAAACGCTATTTTCTTCCGTCTCTTTTTCCCCTCTTCAATGCCTGCCCGGACCCGCTGATCCAGATCTTCCGGCACCGGAATCTTATCAAAGCCTTCGATCTGCTCCGGATTTTCGATATATTCAAATGTTTTCTGTTCTTTTTTCTGTTTCTCTCTATTCATCATTACGAACCCCTACCCTTCTTCTAAGATCAGTTTTAATTTTCTTTTTGCTCTGGAAAGATCTGATTTAACAGTCCCTTCTGCTCTTCCCGTGTAAGCTGCAATTTCGGAAATTTTCTTATCTTCAAAATATTTCTGTTTTATGATAGTTCGATACGGCTCTTCCAGAGACTCAACCGCATTGTGCAGATCGATGATCTCTTCACGGCTTGCCCCACCATTCTCTTCTGCTCTGTCCCGTATCTCCGCATCCAGGCTTCCGATTTCTTTCTCCGCTTTTCGGAACATTTCGTTTGCACAGTTATAAATAATGCGTGTCATCCATGTGCGGAAATAGTTCGGATTTTTCAGATCTTTGATGGAAAGCATCCCGATGGTAACGGCTTCCTGGAAAACATCTCCCGCCAGATCTACATTTTTTACATAGCAGAATGCATTCCGGTAAAAATAGTCTTTATGAAGCTGTATCAATTCTCCGTAAGCTTCTGTATCGCCTTTTTTGGCTTTCCGTATCAGCCACGCTTCGCTGCTCATGTTTTATCACCTCCCAGGTTCTATGCCGGATTTTTTTGTATCCTGCATTTTCTGTAGGTTAGATGCTCTCCACCGGTAAAAGGTTGCAATGATGCAAAATTTTTTGCCCCCAACATCATTTTCATAAAAAGGACGGCAAATTTAAAATCTGCCGTCCTTTTTATTTTAGATGCCAGGGTAAGCGTACGAAGTACGAATTCGTATGACACCTTTTTAATCTTAACCTCTTTATTTTTTATTCTTCTGAAGAATCTCTGTAGTAGTTGATCAGACATCCTTTGAGGATAATCGTTCTTTCATCATCCGTCAGCTCATCCATTTTCAGGGTGATTTCTTTTAATCCATCTCCGACAACATAAGCTTTCATTTCTTTTGCTTTGTCTTTGACTGCCTGTTTTACGTTCGGGATAAACAGGTAATCGCCGTTTGCAAACGGAAGCTCCCCTTTGTCAATGATAAATGGAAGCATACCCCAGTTGATCAGGTTGGAGCGGTATCTCTTTGTCGCATATTCGTTTGCGATGTTTGCCCAGCCACCCAGTACTTTCTGACAGGATGCAGCCTGCTCACGTGCGGAACCATCTCCCGGTTTTACTGCGAAGATCGTGCTTCCGATACAGGTATTTTCACTGTTCATATCCGGATATGCTTTTTTGATCTCATCCCAGACCGGTTTGAGTTCATCAAAAGCTTCACATGGACAGTTTCCGGCTTCGCGGGCTTTTTCTGCTTTCTGTACTTCTTTTGCACGTCCTACATATGCCGGATCTTTTCTGGAGAGTGCAAATTCTGCCAGTCCAAGCGGGTTGGAACGGTAGGAAGATGTCTCTCCGGATGGGATCAGCTCGTCGGTTGTCGTAACCGGATCGTGGATCTCGGATACGACTTTCAATACCATATTTTCTGCCAGCGGTGCCATTTCCGGCCAGTCTTTGATATTCGGACCAAACTGGATCTCCTGATCCGGATCTGCCACGCCCTTGCTGTCGAATACACGGTTTGCGTAAATAGAGCTGTCGAAGTAATATTTTGGATTGCTGAAATCTACGTCCACATCGGTAGCCGCAGTCAGGTATCCTTTGTTTGCTGCAGTAGCTGCGATGGAACGTGCATCCATCAGTGCTACGGAAGAAATCTGGCCATTCTGCAGTTTGCTTCCTTCACGGTTCGGGAAGTTACGTGTAGAGTGACGGATACTCAGGGCATTGTTTGCCGGTGTATCACCTGCTCCGAAACATGGTCCGCAGAATGCTGTCTTCACGATCGCACCTGCTGCCATCAGATCTGCCAGTCTGCCGTTTCTTGCCAGTTCTACATAGATCGGAGTACTTGCCGGGTATACGCTTAACGTAAAGGCATCTGCTCCGATGTTGGAACCTTTCAGGATATCGGCTGCCGCACAGATGTTTTCAAATCCGCCGCCTGCACATCCTGCGATGATTCCCTGCTCTACATAGAGTTTGCCGTTATGTACTTTATCTTTCAGAGAATATTCTACTGCTCCGCCAAGGCTGACTTTTGCTTTTTTCTCTACATCGTCCAGAATATCCATCAGGTTTGCATTCAGCTCGTCGATGGTGTAGGTGTTGCTTGGATGGAACGGCATCGCAATCATCGGACGGATCTCGCTTAAGTTTACATAAACCATGCCGTCATAGTATGTAACTGCACCCGGATTCAGTGCTTTATAATCTTCACTTCTGCCATGGATATCATAGAAATCTCTGATCTTGTCATCATCGGTTCTCCAGATGGAGGACAGGCAGGTCGTTTCGGTTGTCATAACATCCACACCGATACGGAAATCTGCACTCAGTTTCTCTACGCCCGGTCCGACAAATTCCATGACTTTGTTCTTTACATAGCCATTTTCAAAGACAGCTCCGATGATCGCCAGAGCAACGTCCTGAGGACCGACACCTTTCATCGGCTCACCGTCCAGATAAATCGCTACCACACCCGGCATATTGATATCGTAAGTTTTGGAGAGCAGCTGTTTTACAAGCTCCGGTCCGCCTTCGCCCATCGCCATGGTTCCCAGTGCACCGTAACGTGTGTGGGAGTCTGATCCGAGAATCATCTTTCCGCCGCCTGCCAGCATTTCTCTTGCGAACTGATGGATAACTGCCTGATGAGGCGGTACATAGATTCCACCGTATTTTTTTGCACAGGTAAGTCCGAACATATGGTCGTCCTCGTTGATCGTTCCGCCTACTGCACAGAGGCTGTTATGGCAGTTTGTCAGTACATAAGGGATCGGGAATTTCTCCAGTCCTGACGCTCTTGCTGTCTGAATGATTCCTACAAACGTGATATCGTGAGATGTCAGTTTGTCGAACTTAATCTTTAATTTATCCATATTACCGGATGTGTTGTGTTCCTGTAATATATTATAAGCGATTGTATTCTTCGCAGCCTCTGCTTTTGAAGGAACACCATCGCCCATTTTTTGTTTCAGTATTGCTTCTGCATCATGGTTATCTTCCACGATCTCGGTGCCGTTTACCAGATAAACCCCGCCGTCATATAACTTGACCATGTTCTACCTCCTGAAAATTGAAATCTTATTCACGAAACGGGCAGAATTCTGTCTTTTGCCCGCATAGGTAAAGTATAATCGCATCCGGCTAAAAAAGCAAGATGCGATTGTTTTCGGCATCAAACTTCTTTGCTTCATCTTTATCATGTGCAGCATAAAGTATGGTTGTGCCGTATCTTTCATGTAATTTTTCTATTTCTGTCCGGATCTGAACCTGAACTTTTTCGTCCAGACCATTTAAAGGCTCATCAAACAGAAAAAGTTTGGGTTTGCGGATGATCGCCCTGCCAAGAGCCACCCTCTTTTTCTGTCCTTCTGAGAGAATCTTCAGCCTGCGGTTTAACAGTTCTTCCAGTCCCAGCATATCTGCTGCTTCTTTTACAGCCGCTTCGATCTGCTCCGTGGAACATTTTTTCAGTTTCATTCCAAACGAAAGATTATCGTAAACGGTCATATTTTTATACAGACTGTAATACTGAAAAACCATGGCAATCTCCCGGTCTTTTGGTTCGACGTCATTGATCGGTTTTCCGTCCAGTTCCAGGATGCCTTCCGTCACATCTTCTGCTCCGGCGATCATACGAAGAACGGTGGATTTTCCGCATTTCGGAGAACCGGTAAGTATCACAAACTCTCCGTCTTCCATTTCGAGATTAAAATCTTTTACCGCCCAAAATCCATTTGGATACCGTTTGCTGACATGCCTAAGGGAGAGCTTTGCCATATTTTTTCTCCTGTTTTTATTTTGTGTTCTTGAAGTTATCCATCAGCTCTTCCAGCTCAGCGAGCAGACAGTCTACTCTGCCGTAGAAAGCGTCGTTATTGGTCGGATTATCCAGCTCTCTTTCGATATGTATCAGCTCTTCTGTCAGTGCATGGATACGGTTCTTTCCTGCATTGTCTTTGTAGAGCATGTAACGGCTTCTCTCATTTTCTTCCGGGGTCATCTTTTTCAGAACAACTTCTACGTTTGGTTTTTCTCCGATATAACGGTAAGTGATCGATGGCGATGCATGGTTCAGAAGATTCTGGATATAGTAAATATCGTTTGTCTCTTTGTAATATCTCCATGCAAAGGTTTTACGCATCGTCTGTGCACCGATCGCATTCAGTCCCATGCTCTTTCCGACGTTTTTAAATACGCGGTAAGCCTGTTCTCTGGAAAGCGGTGCCGGTGAACCGGAATGTCCAAGGATCAGATAAGCCTCCGGATCTTTGCCTTCTGTATACTGGCTGATGATCTCTTTGAGTTCCTGCGGAATCTGAAAAGTACGTTTGATATTTTTTGTTCCGATACTTGCTTCAATGCTGTCTTTATCCCTGATGTCTTTGTTGCGGAATTTCAGGATCTCCTGAAGCTGCAGACCGGTCCCCACTCCTATCTCAAATAAAATATAGTACTTGTCATCTACCTCTCTTAATTTCTGTTTAAATTTTTCAAGTGTTGTATCATCCTTGATCGGTGCTACCCAGTTCATACTCTTTTTAATCCTCCTCTTCTTTTTTCAGATCCTCTGTTTTTGGCTGTTCTGCCGGCAGGATCTCTTCTTCGGGTTTTTCTGTTGGTTTTATTTCTTTTGTTTCTTTTGTTTCTTTTGTTTCCTGTGCTTCTTTTGCTTTCTGCCGGTCGATCAGCTCTTCCATTTCCCGTAATCGCTTCTCTTCTTCTTCGGCTTCTCGCTTTCTGCGTTCCTCTTTCTCAAGTTCTGAACGAATCTCTGACTCGATCTCCTGGAAAGATTTGCTGTCTATATTTTCTTCTATCTTTCTTCGCTGTTCTTTGTCCTGCTCGCGTTCTTTCCTTGCCAGCTTATCGTTTTTGTCACGCATGTAAGCGATGACGATAAGCGGGATCATAAGCAGGATCAGGATCATCCCTACCGTCGCAGACAGCATTTCATGCTGATCTACCCAACCGTTGAAGGATGTCCATATATTCAGGAATCCAAATGTTATATTATCCATAAATTCATCAACTTTCTCTTCAAACCCTTTGCTGCCGGATGCATCTTTTTCTGGTGCTTCTGTACTTCCCGCTGTCCCTGTCTCACTGCCATTTGTGTCTGTCTGACCCTGCAGTGTCGCATCTGAAATTTCTGTCTTTGTCACCTCAAATGCCGGATTGTTAAACTTTAAGGTTTCCTCTCCGACTTCCCAGCCCTGATAACTGTAAACAATCTTGTTTCCGTCACAGAAACCTCGCTTCAGCTTGTCCGTTTTCAGTTTTTTCGGGATCGTAACGCTTACGGTACTTTTCCCTTCGACCGCCCGGATACCGGCTTCTTTCTGATCCAGAACGGATGCTGTGCCGAAATGACAGATACCTGCCAGCTGTCCGAGTGTTGTCATATCAAGAGCCGCATCGACCTCTTCGTGGCGGAATTTGTCGAACCCGTAATCTAAAAGTTCCGCAGATTCATGAAAGGTTTTCCAAGAACCATTGACACGAAGCTCAACACACACCAGCGTCTTGCCGTCTTTCTTTGCATAAGTAACGAGCGTGTTCCACGCTTCGTCCGTAAATCCCGTCTTGCCGCCCTCGCAGTTTTTGTAAGTAAACTCACCGTCTTCATAGAGCATTTTCTGGTGATTTACCAGCCAGCGGTCTTCTTTCATATATTTTGTTTTCGGGATTTTGTATTCGACTGTTTTTGTTATTTTCCGGAACAGCGGAATCTGAAAGGCTGCCTGAGCAATCAGTGCCATATCGTGGGCACAGGTATAATGTTTTTTGTTGTGCAGACCATGCGGATTGACAAAGTGGGTGTTGACGCAGCCAAGCTCTTTTGCCTTGTCATTCATCATCTTCACAAAATTGTCCATCGATCCGCCGACGTACTCTGCGATCACATTTGCCGCATCGTTTGCAGATGCCAGCATGATCGCATACAAGGCAGAACGGACTGTGATCTTCTCCCCGACGGACAGCCAGATCTGGCTGCTGTCCGAGTCGATCGGAGCAAGTGCACTCTCAGATGCTTTCACTTTTGTATCCAGGTCACTGTCACTGATGTGTTCCAGGGCGACCAGCATCGTCATGATCTTGGTGATGCTCGCCGGATACAGTTTTGCTTCTGCGTTTTTGCTGTAAAGAAATGCCCCTGTATCCAGATCCATGACAGTTGCACCTTCTGCTTCTACCCGGGGACCCTTGGGCCATTTTTTCAATTCGTTTGTCTCTATCGTCCAATCATATGCCTCTGGAGTTTCTTCTACATATTCCTCCGTCTCTTCTGTGTACGTCTCATCATACACCTGTTCATCCTGGGCAATATCTTCTGCCGCAAACAGAACAGTCGGAGAAATGGTTGCAAGTACTATGGCGATGATAAGAAGACATGAGAGAAAATTTCTTTTCTTCATATGCTATCTCCGTTGTTTTCTGAAGTGCAGTTATCTGCTTTCCTTTTAACCCTTGGTTCTAAGTATATTATAATCATCCTGTTTTTTCAAGATTGTTATTACAGGATAACACTGTCAAAAAGTATCTTTTGTCATTTTTTCTTTTATTTTGCAGAAAATAACCGCTGTTGCCGTGCTTACCAGCGTTGCTGCGATAGCCGCTCCGGTGATGGCAGAGGGATTGCTGCTTCCGTACTGACTGCGATAGGCGATCACGCTGACCGGTATCAGCTGAAGGGAAGAAATATTTAAGATCAGGAAGGTACACATCTCATTGCTTGCGACTTCTTCGGGCAGACCTTTTTCTTTTTTTATTTCTGCCAGTTCTTCCATCGCTTTTAATCCCGCCGGCGTTGCCGCTGATCCAAGCCCGAGAATATTTGCGATCATATTTGCCGCGATATATTCCTGTACCTTATGTCCTTTTGGAATCCCCGGGAAAAGAAAATGGATAAACGGCTTTAATTTTTCGGACCATTTTCTGATCAGCCCGGCTCCTCTGGCTATCTCCATCACGCCAACCCAGAGTGCCATCATTCCGGTCATGGTGATGCACAGCGTCACGGCATCTTTTGCCGATGCAAATGCCGCATCTGTCACTGCCTGCATATTTCCCGTGACTGCCCCATAGACGATCCCAAGCAGTATCATTCCCATCCAGAGATTATTCATATTATAGTTTTCACCATTGTGCTTTTATTTATCACAGTTTATGCACTTTTTTCATACAAAAATACATTCTCTGTTCTTTTTCCGGCTTGACTATTTTTTCCGCTGCATTTATAATGAAATGCGTATTCGCATGGAGACGTAGCGAAGTGGCCGTAACGCGCCTGACTCGAAATCAGGTTGTCCTCCGGGGCACGAGGGTTCAAATCCCTCCGTCTCCGCTAACTATTCAAATTAATATAAGTTTATACAAAAAAGTACTGTACGGCTCGTTCTATTCACAGTGCTTTTTTTTGTATAATGGAGGAAAATCTATGCAGAAACAGGATTTTAAGAAACTTTTTGAACATGGACCTGTAATTCTGGACGGTGCGACCGGCTCTAATCTCATGAAAGCCGGTATGCCAAAAGGTGTATGTACCGAAAAATGGGTTCTGGAACATCCGGATACGATCATCCAGCTTCAGAGAGCCTATGCAGAAGCAGGATCTCAGATCATCTATGCTCCTACTTTCGCTGCAAACCGCATCTCTCTGGCAAATCACGGTCTTTCTGATCAGGTAGATCATTATAACCACGCCCTTGTTGCTCTCTCAAAAGAAGCCGTACAGGGAAAGGCTCTGATCGCCGGAGATATCACCACGACCAGCAAAATGGATGCAGAATACGATGAGCTTCTTTCTGCCTATGAGGAACAGATCACCGCTCTGGTGGATGCAGGCGTGGATCTGCTGATCGCTGAGACGATGATCGGTGCAGACGAAACCATGGCAGTGATCGATGCCGCACATGCTGTCTGCGACCTTCCGATTCTCTGTTCTCTGACCATGCAGGCTGACGGCAGCCTTTTCTTTGGCGGAAATATTTTCGAGACAGCACCGATGCTCGAAGAGATGGGTGCAGATGCGGTCGGTATCAATTGTTCTACAGGCCCTGATCAGCTCGAAAATATTATCCAGAATCTTGCCGGCAGTCTCTCTGTTCCGGTCATCGCCAAACCAAATGCCGGTATGCCGACGATCAACGATCAGGGAATTGCTGTTTATGATATGACACCGGAGTATTTCGGCAAAAGCATGAAACGTCTTGTTGACCTTGGTGCCTCCATGGTCGGCGGATGCTGCGGAACAGATCCTTCTTATATTAAGGCACTTGTAAACGCAATCCGCTAAATTTTCTCTTACCCGGGTCGTATCCAGACCGAACGTATGTGAGGCTTTGCAATTTTATCAGCCGATCAGGTGTTGGCATAATAAAAAGACATACATCGCAGGATTTTTCTGTTTTGTATGTCTTTTTTATATAATCATGAATTTTTTCTTATTTTATTTGCTTGCATTTTTTTACCACGCACCGCACTTTGAACTTCCGCCACAAACGTTACTCCTACAGTTAGCTCAATCCAGGCACCCTCGCGTCACACAAAAGGTTCTGCTTAGTGCTGCTGCATTCCTGCCCTGACACGGTTCACAGATTTCTGTTGCACGAGACCCAAACGTCATCACCACTTATAGAAGGCAGCTTTGCAGCTAAAAACCCTCGGATTGGTATCACCCCTGCTGTAGCGGATTGCAGGTACAGGGCACCGCTATCTCCCCGGCTGCGTGGTCTAAGTTACTATATCGTGAATCCGCTGTTTTGTCAAGTTTTACTTCGGATTTTACCCCATCAGCCACCAAGCTCTACCATGCGGTTTATACATCTTCCTGCTCCTTCGAGCACGTTCTGCGGAAGGTGGATCTCTTCGCCGCCTCTTCCTTTCAGGCAGTTATAGACATCCATAAGTGTTGTGATCTTCATGTTCATGCAGGTGAGCGGAACTGCCAGCGGATAGAATTTTTTATCCGGACAGGCAAACTGAAGGTGTTCTACAATGCTGTTCTCTGTTCCGATGATAAATTCTTCTTTATCGGATTTCTTTGCAAAATCCATGATCCCTGTGGTAGATCCGACATAATCTGCTTTTTCGACAACTTCCTGACGGCATTCCGGATGGACCAGAAGCAGTGCATCCGGGTGATCTGCCCTTGCTTTTTCGACATCTTTTGCACTGACTACGATATGACGCGGGCAGCCACCTTTATAAAAAGCAAAGGTTTTTTCCGGAAGCTGTTCCGCTACATAGCGTCCCAGGTTCGGATCTGGAATAAACAGGATTTTGTCGTTTTCCAGATGACTGCAGATGTCCACTGCTGAAGAAGAAGTCACGCATACATCACATTCTGTCTTGAGTTCTGATGTTGTATTGATATACGCCACAACCGTATAGTCCGGATATTCTGCTTTTAGGATGCGAAGACCTTCCAGATCAAGCTGTTCTGCCATCGGGCATCCGGCTGCAGGGTTTGGCAGCCATACTTTTTTATCCGGGCTTAAAATTTTACAGGTCTCGGCCATAAAACGCACACCGCACATGATCACGCCGCTGCATTTGCTTTTGGATGCCTGTACGCTCAGTCCGTAAGAATCTCCCATATAATCTGCTACTTCCAGAATTTCCTGACCTTGATAAGCATGAGCCAGAATACATACATCCTGTTCTTTTTTCATACGCAGGATCTCCTGCTGAATTTCTGCTATTGTCATTCTTCGTTTCCTTCCTGTTTTGTATTCTGCTCCCATGGCTGAAGCGGTGCCAGGAGTCCTGCTTTTTTCAGTTGTTCTTCGATCAGATCCAGTCTCTCTTCGCTTGCTGCTTCAACCAGATGATAGTGATAACCGGATGTTGCATTACTCAGTGCACTGGAATTACTGTTGTTCAATGCGGTAATAAATTCATTTACATCCTGTCTTGACCTGATATCCATTTCTGCACTGACTCTTCCATAGACTCTGTGGCTGATACTGATATTGCAGATCCTGCCGCCACAGTCCACGATCAGATTCATTTCTTCTGCTGTCTGATCCGATTCATGACGAACTTTAAATTCACGGACGCAGCTGCTGTCCTGCTGTATCACATATCCTCTTGTTGTTGATAAAATTCCCGGAGTCGCTGCACGAATCACTGCCATATCCTGCACGATCACCTGGCGGCTGACTCCAAACTGGCTCGCCAGTTTTCTTGCAGCAACCGGTTCATCTGCATTCTGAAGAAAATTTAAAATTTCATTTCGTCTTTCCGCAGTATTCATAGTCCCAGCTCCTTTCAGACTGCATGAAGGTTCTTCATGGAAATGTCCAGAATCGGAGCAGAGTGTGTCAACGCTCCGCTGGATACGAAATCAACTCCGATTTCACGGATGCGTGCAATATTTTCTTTTGTAATGTTTCCGGAGCATTCCGTCTGTGCTCTTCCATCGATCAGTTCCACAGCCTGTTTCATCACTTCCGGTGTCATGTTGTCGAGCATGATAATATCTGCTCCGGCCTCCACCGCTTCTTTTACCTGCTCCAGGGTTTCTACTTCAATCTCGATTTTGCGTACAAACGGAGCATATTCTTTTGCCATTGTGATTGCTTTTGTGATGCTTCCGGCTGCACCGATGTGATTATCTTTCAGAAGTACACCGTCTGATAAGTTGTATCTGTGGTTGCATCCTCCGCCCACACGCACTGCATATTTTTCAAATACACGGCAGTTTGGCGTCGTTTTTCTGGTATCCAGAAGTGTTACTTTGCTTCCTTCCAGAAGTTTTGCGACCTGTCTTGTATAAGTGGCAATTCCGCTCATTCTCTGCAGATAATTCAGTGCCACACGTTCTCCGGATAACAGTACACGGATGTCTCCGGTAAGCGTTGCCATCAGCTCACCTTTTTTTACCTCATCACCGTCTTTGCATTTAAAATCAATTTCCGTTTTCTCATCCAACATCTGAAAAACTCTTGCATAGACATCCAGTCCGGCGATAATTCCGTCTTCTTTTGCGATCAGATCTACCGTTCCTTTTACCTCGGTCGGCATAACTGCATTTGTAGAAACGTCTTCACTTGTGATATCTTCCTGCAGTGCCATACGGATCAGCTGATCCGCCTGCATTTTCATAGTTATACTATTCATTTGCTTTTTTCATCCTCTCTATCTCATTCAGCACTTGTTTATGATACCCTTCCAAAATTACATTCTGGTCTTCATATTGATTCAGATCCAGTCGGTCCGGTCTGCACATCTCCGGTGCTTCTCCAAATATCATATCATCTGCTGCCCGTCTTGCAAAGACCAGAGATTCCAGAAGCGAATTGCTTGCCAGACGGTTCTTTCCATGGACACCATTGCAGCTTGTTTCACCGCAGGCATAGAGTCCACGCATGGAAGTCCGGCTGCTTAAATCTGCCTGGATACCTCCCATAAAATAGTGCTGTGCCGGAACAACCGGAATCGGCTCTTTTCTCGGATCAAATCCTTCCTCAATGCAGTGCTGATAAATGTTCGGGAAATGCTGCATGATCGTTTTTTCACCCAGCGGACGCATATCTTCCCAGACAAAATCAGTACCGTCCTTTTCCATCTGCTCAAAAATCGCCTGACTGAGCAGATCCCTTGGCTGCAGTTCATTCGTAAAACGCTGACCGTTTTTGTCATAAAGAAGTGCACCTTCGCCACGGACAGATTCTGAAATCAGGAAACGTCTTCCCGGTTTATGTGAAAATAAAGTTGTCGGATGGATCTGTATGTAATCCAGATGCTCTAATTTCACCTGATGTTTCATTGCAATACCAAGTCCGTCTCCGGCAATATGCGGATAGTTGGTAGAATTCTGGAAAAGACCCCCGATACCACCGCATGCCAGCACAACAAACTGGGAACGGATCGGATAAACATTATTTTTTGCATCCATTGCAATCACACCGCCGCAGATATTGTCTTTCGATATGATATCTACCATCGTCATATACTCACAGATTTCAATATTTTCTTTTGTCTTTACCTGATCCAGAAGCGTCTGCGTAATCTCTTTTCCGGTAATGTCCTCATGGAAGAGGATTCTTGGTCTGGAGTGTGCACCTTCTCTTGTAAATGCAAGCTCGCCATCCTCTGCACGCACAAAATCTACATTTCTCCACAGCAGATCACGGATGATATCGTTGGAACTTCGGATCATCAGATTGACCGCTCTTTTATTATTTTCATAATGCCCTGCACGCATGGTGTCTTCAAAATAGTCCTCATAATCATCTTCACCACGCAGCATGCAGATACCGCCCTGTGCCAGAAACGAATCTGACAGATCCGCCCCCTGCTTTGTAAGCATCAGAATTTTTTTTCTTTTTGGAAGATTCAGGGCACAGTAAAGACCTGCCGCTCCGGTACCTACAATAATGGCATCATAATATTCATTCATTTTCTTATACCTCTTTCCTGTCACGGATTTGTTTTGCCATGAGCGACATTATACTACTGGTCTTTTCACGTGTCAAGACACCTGTATATTTTCTACTGCCTTCCTATTTTAACTCCCATTACTTTTTTCATGGCATCAAAGAAGAATCTCTGCTCTTTTGTAAAAAGAACTGCTTTCACTCTTTTTTCACGGTTTACTTTTTCTTGTTTTTCCTCTATAATCACCATAGAGCAACCAGCCATGGGAGTTACTAAGTTTTCAGAAGGGGCAAAGTCATGGATAAAAACAAATTAAACCACAATGCTGACAGGGGCAGTAACAAACAGCAGCAGCTGTACCTAAACATCGCTTTTTTCGGTGTTTTCGCCTGTGCCGCCCTGATTTTTTTACTGCTGGCTTTTGATAAAATACCGCCAGTCAGTGAACACAAAAAAGCAGAAAAAGAAACGTTATCAACCGAAGCTCAGTCCGAGACCGGAACCGAGTCTGCCACACCGAAAGAAACACTTGCTGCTGAGACAAGCATCACGATCAGCCTGATGGGTGACTGCACTCTTGGCTCTGCTCCGGATTCTGACCAGTACAACAATTTTGATGCTTATCAGTCCGTATATGGTATTGATTATTTCTTCCAGAATGTGAAATCTTACCTGGAAGGGGATGATCTTTCCATTATCAATCTGGAAGGTGCACTGACAACCGCTGAGAATTCAGCCAGCAAGAGCGATGTTTATAAAGGAGATCCTTCCTATGTTTCCGCACTCTCTAACAGTTCGATCGAGGCTGTCAACCTTGCCAACGATCACACCGAAGATTACGGAACCGCCGGTCTGACCGAAACACAGACCACTCTGAAAGATGCAGGGATCACGACTTTTGGCAACGACGATACCTCTGTTCTTGAGATCAAAGGCATCAAGGTCGGACTTGTCGGTATATCTGCCATTGACAAACAGGTAAGTGAGTGCAGGACACAGCTGACAAATGATATCAATGCAGTAAAAGAACAGGGTGCGAACCTGATCATCGTAAATTTCCACTGGGGAGCGAACGGCGAGACAACACCAGACAGCGACCAGACAACACTGGCACACGCAGCGATTGATGCAGGGGCAGATCTGGTAGTCGGACATCATCCTCACGTTCTGCAGGGTATGGAAGTTTATAATGGAAGAACGATCTTCTACAGCCTGGGAAGCTTCTGCGATGGTGCAAATATGTACCCGAACGACATGGATACCGTTATTTTCCAGCCGACCTTTACCTTCAGTGCAGGCAAAGAGCTGACCCAAACAACGAATTCCATCATTCCTTGCACGATTTCTTCCGACAGCACATTCAACAACTATCAGCCGACACCGGCCGAAGACAGTGAGAAGACCAGAATCGAAGAAAAAGTCAAAGAACTGAGCAATCAGATCGGAAACAGCATCTCTGGAGATAATTCCGATGCAAACAACACCACTGGAAACACCGCTGATTCAAACAGCACATCCGATTCCGCAGATACAACGGATTCAAACAGCACATCCGGCTCAGATGGAAATACAACCGCTTCCTCTGAAAGCGAGACTTCTTCCGAGAGCGAAACTTCCTCTGAGACAAGTTCAGACGGAAGCAGCAGTGATGGCAGCAATAATTCCGCTTCTGACGGAAACAACTCCACAAAACTGTTTTTACCGGAATAAAAATTTACCGTTGGTTTCCTGGCAGATGTAAGGAATGGAAACGCCGCACATTTTAAAATACTGTTTGCAAATGAACAGTATTGCATGTGCAAATGAACGAATTCCCCGAAGGGCACGTAAAAGTGCCTTCTTGGGAATTGTTCATTTTGCACATTGCCATACTTTCTTGAACAGCCATAGTTTTTTAAAACACTTCATATCATATTTTACACGCTGGCAGGAAACAGCCTTTTGCCACGCTGGTGTACGCAGAAAGTTTTTAGAATCAAAACATTCCGCATCAAGATAGTAAAAAAGCAGAGGCACAGTGACGGCGGCAAATTTTCGTTACTTTACTTCTGCTTTTTCATGTTCTGTATTTTGGCTTGAGAAATCTTTTCGCTTAAGCACTCACTGGCAGGCCAGGAGCTTTTGGCAATGTGCAGACGAACTGCATTGTAAAATATGGTGCGTAAAATAATACAGCCATGATGAATTCGAAAACAAATCGCTCTGACGGTAGCAAGGCTTCCGTCGTGAGGTTTGCGATGTTGCCGCCCCAAAGAGCCGCTGTCTGAGCCTCGAAGAGGCGAGTTTAGGCGAAGGGCGGCTAACACACGAGCGAACCGAACAGGAAACGCAGCGTGTCAGGAGATTGTTTTCGAATCATTATGGCGTGCTATTTTACACAACTATTTTTTTATAACATTCATTTGTACATTCTAAAACCTCCGCTGTATACTTTCGCCGATATCACAGACACGATCGGCACAGTCAGTACAATCCCCAATGTTCCTGAAATTCCTTTTATTACTTCAATACCGATCGAATACATATTTACTACCTGAAGGTACGGCATAATGTATGCATAAATTAAGATCATCGTATTGATCGCTCCTCCGGTAAATGCGAGGATCAGTGTATTTGACATGGTACCCATCATATCTTTTCCCACATGTATCCCTGACTTAAACAGTTCTTTCGCCGTCAGCTCCGGTCTTTTATTATGGATTTCTTCTATTGTCGAGGAAATAGAAACTGCAACATCCATGACTGCTCCAAGAGATGCAATCAGGATACCGGAAAACAGTACTCCGCCTATCTGAAGTTTACTGTTCTGAGACACATACACCATCGTTTCGATATCTTCAATGTTATAACCTGTGATTCTGGTTATTTTTCCAAATACTGTCGCAAATATGCCTGCGATCAGTACGCCTGATATCGTTCCCGTCATAGCACAGATTCCTTTTTTTGTACTTCCGCAGATCAGATAAATCGAAACAATCGTCACCACGATCACCACTGCAACTGCTGCCAGGAAGGGAGAGACACCTATGTACATCAGCGGAATGTATAAGTAAATAATGCAGATAAAGGTAAAAACAAGTGCCAGCATAGATTTCAGTCCACGTTTTCCGCCAACCAGAAATAATGCCGCTCCTAAAACTGCAACGATCAGCCATATAAAATTACCTCTGTCATAGCCATAAATACTTCCTGACAGTTCATCGCCATAACTGCTCAGCTGCACGATCACATTCGTTCCCTTTTTGCAATAAGTTCCGTAAAGATAACCATTCATGTTGTTTGCTTCGCATATTTTTCCTTTATATTTTCCTGATGTGATCTCTACTTTCACATTCTGGCTTCCGCCATTGACTTCTTTGTTTACTGTGTTATCCTCTACAACCTCAACAACTTTTGCTTTTACAAATTCAAGTCGAACGCACGTGAGACTTGGCACACGATTCTGGTCAGCTTTGCTGACATTTACCCAACAGAATCGCTGTGCATCCTCGCGGAGCGTTTATCATCTGAAAGCAAAGGAACTCTGGTTATATTGGAATTAAATAACCAAAGTCCCGCTGCGAAGATTATGAGGAAAATCACAAATATTGCATTTGAATATTTTTTCATTTTCCGAATCCTCTGTTTTTAAATGCATTCTGATTCTTTTATTGATAAGTCTTATCATTTGGCAGTATACAGGTGTTATGTAAAGACAATTTGCGGATATGTGTAAAATCTAAGTAAATTTAACTTTCTTTTTTTCCCGCAGCTCTTTAAAAAATTCACTCAGCATGGTGCTGCATTCTTCCTGAAGAACTCCTTTTGTCAGTTCCACTTGATGATTGAAGCGATCCATCTGCAAAATATTTAAAACAGAACCGGCGCAGCCGGCCTTCGGATTCATGCTTCCGATGACCACTCTGGATACTCTCGCCTGAACGATTGCCCCGGCACACATCTGGCATGGTTCTAACGTAATGTACATCGTACATCCTTCCAGTCTCCAGTCACCAAGTTTTTTACTTGCTTTCCTGATCGCATTGAGTTCTGCATGGGAAAGTGTATTTTTATCGGTGTTTCTGCGATTGTAACCACGTGCGATAATTTTATCTTCATAAACGATCACGCAGCCAATCGGGACCTCATCCAGTGCTTTTGCTTTTTTCGCCTGTCGGATGGCTTCCTTCATATATTTTTCGTCTGTTGTCATATTTTTCTTTTGCCTTTCTGTAAATGTGGTATACTGAAAATATCATTTTTTATACAAATTCAAGTCGAACGCACGTGAGACTTAGCATGCGATTCCGGTCATCTCTGGCTAATATTTACCTGACAGAATCGCTGTGTATACATTGATTTTTTGCAATTTTAATTCCAGGAGGTTTTTATGAATATTCATGGTTTTATCACTTTAACTCTATTAGATTACCCGGAGCATCTCGCTGCTTCTGTTTTTCTGGGCAGCTGCAACCTGCGATGCCCTTTCTGTCAGAATGGAAACCTTGTCCTTTCGCCAGAAAATGAACCTTCCATCTCCGAAGAAGAAGTGCTTGCCTTTCTGAAAAAAAGAAGCGGTATTCTCGAAGGAGTCTGTATCAGCGGCGGTGAACCTACGCTGTATCGCGAACTGCCGGATTTTATATCAAAGATCAAAGCTCTTGGATATCTTGTGAAATTGGATACAAACGGAACAAATCCGGAAATGCTGCGTTTCCTCTATGAAAATCATCTTCTTGATTATATTGCCATGGACATCAAAACGCAACCGGAACAATATGCAAAAGTTTCCGGGCTGCAGCCGGATGCTGCAGGCACACAGAAACTTCTGCAAAATATCAATCTTTCAAAAGAATATATTATGTCCTGCGGCATAGATTATGAATTTCGCACAACCGTTGTAAGGGAACTGCACGACGAGGAAGATTTCAGAGAAATCGGAGCATGGCTTTCCGGCTGCAGCCGCTATTATCTGCAGCCTTACCGGGAATCAGAACACATTCTTGCTTCCATGAGAAATCCAGATGTCTGTTTTCACGCACCGGATACGGAATCTCTGCATCGTTATATTGAAATTTTAAAAAATACAATTCCAAATGCGAAATTACGTGGAGAAGAATAAAACTCAGTAATTGTTTTTCATACTCTTTCCCCATCTTGTCAGATGATGTCAAAATTTACATTTACTGACTTTATTATAACAAATAACTTTTTTACACGGAACTAGCCAAACGGTTAGTATGTTGCGGTCTACAACATTTTTACAACAGCACTTATATCAGATTTTTGCACCAGTAACCAAAGCTCTGTTCTTTTATTTCCGATGTCCGCTCTGCTTTTGCCCTGCGAAACTCCGGAAATCCGAACATTTCTGCCATATTTTTTTCGCCATAAAATCCAGGGATTCCAAGAATATAGCCTCCCTCTTTACTTTTTCCTATCATCAGATGCTGATGCTGATAATATCCATGCATCAGAAAACTGTTGCTTCCCTGCCGCAGACCTTTCTGCCAGAGAATTTTTAAGTCCGATGGCTGAATGCGAATTGCATCTTCTATCTTTTCATCCTGCACCGGCTGAAAATGTATATAACGTGCTGTGGCACGATTCCATCTGGTATCCGTTCCCGGCTCGCAGCCCTGACATTTGTTTTCTGTTTCTGCACTTCTGATTTCGTTCTCGTTTTCAGATTTTCCCGCAGTTTCTTTTTGTGATATTTCTTCATCTGTTTCTTTTGGTCTTTCCTTCTGTGATACTGCATCCTGTAATTCCTGCGATATTTTTTCTGATACTTCTTTTTGAAATGTTTCTTCCGGTATTTTTTCTGATCTATCTTTCAATGATACTTTTTCTGGTATTTCTTCTGCCACTTCTTTTGAGAATATTTCTTCCTGTATCTCTTCTGCTGTGATTTCCGGCTCCGCTTTCGCATGTTCCGTTATATCCAGATTTATATTTTCTTCCTGCAATTCCTGATCAGCTTCTGACTCTGTAGATTTTTCGCTTTTTTCGTTTTCCTTAATCCCAACATTTTCTTTATCTGTTTCATTTTCTTCAACGGCTTCTTTATCTGTTTCACTCTTTTTGACATTTTCTTCGTCTGTTTCTGCCTTTATTTCTTCTGGTTTCCCAAGATTTTCGATCGCAATTGGCTCATCATCGAAAACGGTCATCCAGTTTCTACCGCTCTGACTTCTGATATAGATTCCACAGACTTGTTCAAAACGACAGGATTCTTCCACAAACGGTTCTTCTGGAACGGTAAAACGCCGGTCAAATCCACTGCCCTGTGTCTGCCCTTCTCCAATCAGGAGAATAATAGGATTGCTTTTTCTGCTCTCTTTTGGCTGTCGCACAATTCCGAATACTTCTGTTTTTCCATCCAGCATTCTTATATTTTGAATATGTATCTGGATGCGGCAAATGGCATTTCGCAGTTCTATTTTTGCAAACCCTGTATTCTGCATCTTCTTTCCATTTACATATTCATAAATATAAGCCACAAAACGATGATAATCTGCCATCCATCTCGTCCTCCACAGACCTCGATTTTCTGGTGTGATTATATGCTCGTTTTGTGGCTCATATGCAAGGCAGATATTTCTGCCCTCTGTATCACAGAACTGTAACCATTTTTTCCGGTTCTTTTATATTCTGGCTGCTCCTGTTTCTCTTGCAACTTTTGCAACTGCCGCAGATACTGCTTCTTTTACTCTCGGATCAAATGGATCCGGAATAATGTAATCTGCCCTCAGTTCACTTTCATCGATCAGGTTCGCGATCGCATGTGCTGCCGCTGCGTTCATCGGATCATTGATATCTTTTGCACGTACATCCAGTGCACCGCGGAAGATTCCTGGGAATGCCAGTACGTTATTGATCTGATTCGGGAAGTCACTGCGTCCGGTACCGACTACGGCTGCTCCTGCCTTCATTGCCAGATCCGGCATGATTTCCGGAACCGGATTTGCCATAGGGAAAAGGATCGGATCTTTTGCCATGGTCTTTACCATTTCTTCCGTTACGGTTCCCGGTGCGGATACTCCGATAAATACATCTGCACCTTTCAGTACGTCAGCGAGGCTTCCTGCCTGTTTTTCTCTGTTGGTGATCGCTGCCATCTTTGCTTTTTCTTCATTCAGACCTTCTCTGCCTTCATAGATGGCACCCTTGCGGTCGCACATGATAACATTCTTCAATCCAAGCTCGATCAGCAGTTTGATGATCGCACTTCCGGCTGCTCCTGCACCGGACATAACTACTTTGATATCTTCGATTTTTCTTCCGGTAAACTTCAGTGCATTCAGCAGTGCTGCTGCTGTTACAACGGCCGTTCCATGCTGGTCGTCATGAAATACCGGAATGTCGCAGCGTTCTTTTAGTTTTCTTTCAATTTCAAAGCATCTCGGTGCAGAAATATCTTCCAGATTGATGCCTCCGAAACTTCCGGCAAGAAGTGCCACTGTATTGACGATCTCGTCTACATCTTTGCTGCGAATGCAAAGCGGAAAAGCATCTACATCGCCAAATTCTTTAAACAAAGCACACTTTCCTTCCATAACCGGCATACCTGCTTCCGGTCCGATATCTCCAAGTCCGAGTACTGCTGTGCCGTCCGTTACGACGGCCACCAGGTTTCCTCTTCTTGTATACTTATAAGACAAATCAACGTCTTCTGCAATCTTCAGGCAAGGTTCTGCAACTCCCGGTGTATAGGCCACTGCCAGATCTTCCGGTGTCTCAATTTTTGCTCTGCTGATCACTTCGATTTTTCCATTCCACTTTTCATGCTGACTTAAAGCAAATTCTTTTTTATCCATTTTTATTTTCCTTTCTTTTCCGGATACAATTTGCATAGTAATTCTGTACTCTTATCATTACCAGATGACTGTCTGTTTACAACCATCTTTATCAAATCTGCATGAACACCTGACGTTTTCTTTTCTCACCCGTAACTGTTCTGTATCTTTACAGCTACTTTCACCCTTTAATAACCTGTTACGCGAAATCCTTTTTCACCTGGCTGCAGCGGCATACGCCTTGCTTCTATGTCTGTGATCCGTATGGATCTGGCTTCATAGAGGCGGGCAAGGAGGCGGTCTATATCAGAATCCCGTCCCTGTACTTCCATCTCGACCCTTCCGTCACAAAGGTTGCACACCCATCCGGTCAGCCCGAGATCATCGGCGGCATATTTCGCTTGATAACGAAATCCTACCATCTGCACATCTCCGGAAAAATAAAAATGTTTTCTTACTTTATCCCTCATAGGCTTTCTCCTTTGCCTCTGCCTGATTTTTCATTCTGTATAAAACAGTTATAATTTATGCCTTAATATTTTCCAGCACTTTTACCAGATAATCCCACATACGTGCGGTAGAAGAAATGGAAAGAACTTCTTCTGTTGTATGGATATCCTTCATGGTCGGTCCAAAGGAAACTGCATCCAGACCTTCGATCTTCTCATAGAAAAGACCACATTCCAGACCTGCATGGATCGCTTTTACTTCCGGTCCGTCTCCAAACAGCTCTTTGTAAGAATCTACCATAATGTCACGCAGTTTGGATTCTTTGCGGTACTCCCATGCCGGGTAGTCGCCCTCTGTCACACAGTCTCCGCCCAGGAATTCGCTGAGGTAGCAAACCTTTGCAGTCAGTGCATCTTTTGCACTGTCAATGCTGCTTCGCACACTGCTGACAATTTTGCATTCTTCTTCGTTCAGCATCAGAATACCAGGGTTGATAGATGTCTCTACCAGTCCTTCGATGGAACCGCTCATTTTCTGGATGCCATATGGCACCTGTACCAGGAAGAAAATAATCTTTTCCTGACTTACCTGCTCCAGGGCTTTTTCGGTTGTCTCACCGATTTTTTTCACAGTCACGGTAATGCCTTCATCGGTTCCGGTATATTCCGTTCTCCAGTCATTCTGAAGTTTCTCTGCTGCAGCAAAAATTGCTTCTTCTGCTTCTTTGTCTGCAATAAAAACAGCTTTTGACAGTCTCGTGATCGCATTGTCTTTTGTACCGCCTTCCAGTGCTGTCAGGCAGAACGGAATATCCTGTTCCAATGTAAATAAAGCCTGTCCGATCAGTTTGTTGGAGTTTGCTCTGTTTTTGTCAATCTCTGCCCCTGAATGTCCGCCGTTCAGTCCGGAAATAACCAGCTCGTATTTCTCTCCGCTTACTTCCTGATATCTGACCGGAATCGTTGTGATCGCAGAAAGTCCGCCTGCACAGCTTACCCACAGATATCCTTCTTCTTCGGAATCCATGTTGATCAAGTATTTACCTTTCAGCTGTGAGCAGTCCAGAGCTTTTGCTCCGAGAAGTCCTACTTCCTCATCTGTTGTGATAACCACTTCCAGTGCCGGATGTTTCAATGTATCATCATCAAGGATTGCCAGTGCATATGCAACTGCAATTCCGTCGTCTCCGCCAAGTGTTGTTCCGTTCGCAGTAACATAATCGCCTTCGATCATCAGATCCAGGCCATCTTTTTCAAAGTCGTGTGTGGAATCTGCTGTTTTTTCGCAGACCATATCGCAGTGTCCCTGCAAAATAACGACTGGTGCATCTTCGTATCCTGCGAATGCTGCTTTGCGGATCACAACATTGTTGCTGTCATCCTGACTGCACTCCAGGTTACGTTCTTTTGCAAACTGTACCAGATAATCACTGATCTGTTTTGTATGATAGGAACCATGTGGAATTTTACAAAGCTCCTCAAAATAATAAAATACTTTTTCCGGTTTTAAACCACTTAAAACACCCATTTTCATTTCCTCCAGACATTTTTATTGTCGTCCGAATCCAGACAGCACTTCCATTGTATAATTAAATATTTTCTGATACGTTTCCGCATCAAAGTGTACGCCGTCCTGTGTGGAATATCCACTCTCCAGCAGATAGGAATTTGTCTCTATCCAACCAGTCTCTGACGGAAGATTATTATAAAGAATATTGTTAAAATTCGCAATATCCTCATTGGAAATATACGGATGGTTTTCTACCGGATTTACCGACATATAGTAGACTTCGGCTCCTTTTTCCATCCACTGAGGAATTTTCTCTTTCAGAAGATCAATATATCCCCATGCATTTCCAAGATCGTTGACTCCCATATTGATAATGATCACAGATCCCTGCGTCACTGACTCATCAATCTCTCCAACGGCAGTATCCTGAAACCAGGATAATCCCGCTGAAACCTGACCGATCCACACGCAGCCGGAATCTCCGACTGTTTCATGCATGCCGACCGTCCTGGAATCTCCGACAAAAATATACTGCGTCACATCAAACGATGTCTCGCTGTTCTGCTCTTCTGTTTGTTGTTTTGTCTCTGCCTCCTGCGTCTGTTCTGTTTCCACTTGCTGCGTCTCTGTCTGTTCTTCTTTTTCCGACATTATTTGTGTTGCTTTGCTTACTGCAACAGCATTGGTACGGATACAGCTGAAATTGTATTCTTCCAGACAATCCCACGCCATATCCAGCAGCACTTCTCTTGTCGGTGTACCAAGCGGTGCCTTCGCCCCGGCTGTAAATGCCGGAATAAAAAGGCAGCACAGAAGCAGAATCCATCTGCTAAACTTTCTTTTCTTCATGATCACATCATTCCAGTTCAAATGCTCCTGTATAAAGCTGATAATATTTGCCTTTTTCGGCGATCAGCTTATCGTGAGATCCTCTCTCAATAATACGTCCCTGCTCCAGCACCATTATAACATCAGAATTTCGTACTGTCGACAGTCTGTGTGCAATAACAAATACGGTACGTCCTTTCATCAGAGCATCCATACCTCTCTGTACGATTGCCTCTGTTCTGGTATCAATCGAAGACGTAGCCTCATCCAGGATCATAACAGGCGGATCAGCTACCGCTGCTCTTGCGATTGCGATCAGCTGACGCTGTCCCTGTGAAAGGCTTCCGCCATTTCCTGTGATCACCGTATCGTAACCATTCGGAAGCAGTCGGATAAAGTCATCCGCATTTGCAAGTTTTGCTGCTGCATAGACTTCCTCATCCGTTGCATCCAGTTTTCCGTAACGGATGTTTTCCATGATCGTTCCGGTAAACAGGTTTGTTTCCTGCAGAACCACACCAAGAGAACGTCTCAGGTCTGCCTTTTTGATCTTGTTGATATTGATGTCATCGTAACGGATCTTTCCGTCAGCCAGATCATAGAAACGGTTGATCAGGTTTGTGATCGTTGTTTTTCCGGCTCCGGTAGAACCTACAAACGCCACTTTCTGTCCCGGTTCTGCATACAGACTGATATTGTGGAGCACGATCTTTTCTTCATTATAACCAAAATCCACATCATAGAACCGCACTTCGCCACGCATTTTTGTGTAAGTCAGCGTTCCATCGCCATGCGGATGTTTCCATGCCCACAGTCCGGTTCTTTCTTTTGATTCCGTCAGTTCACCGTTCTCATCATATTTTGCATTGACCAGTGTAACGTATCCTTCGTCAACTTCCGGCTCTTCATCCATCAGTTTAAAAATACGTTCTGCTCCGGCAAGTGCCATGACAACCATATTCAGCTGATTTGAAATCTGACTGATCGGATTCATAAAGCTTCTGCTCAGCTGCAGGAAAGATGCGATCGTACCGACCGTCATACCGCCCACGCCGCCAAGAGCCATTGTGCCTCCGATTGTTGCCAGCAGCACATACTGCAGGTTTCCGAGGTTACCCATGATCGGCATCAGGATATTTGCGAAACTGTTTGCTGCGGATGCATCCTTGCATAATTCTTCGTTTTTCTGGTCGAAAATCTCTTTTGCTTTCTCTTCGTGACAGAATACTTTGATAACTTTCTGTCCGTTGATCATCTCTTCGATATAACCATTTACATCACCAAGAGCTTTCTGCTGACGTATAAAATAATAACCACTCTTTCCGGCAACACGGCCTGTCACCTGAAGCATGATAAATACAAAGCATAGTACAAAAATAGTAAGCTGCCAGCTTGTGAAAAGCATGGCAAAAAACACAGAAATAATCGTGATCAGAGAGGAGAACATCTGCGGGATACTCTGTGCAAGCATCTGACGCAGCGTGTCCGTATCGTTCGTATAATGGCTCATAATATCGCCATGTGTATGCGTATCAAAATAACGGATCGGCAGTGTCTGCATATGTTCGAACATCTCGTCTCGAATACGTTTTAACGTTCCCTGTGCGATACTTACCATCGTTCTGTTGTAAAACAGGCAGGCAAGGATTCCCACTGCGTAAATACATCCCATGATCAAAATGGAACGGAACAGCGGTGCAAAGTCCGGTGTGGCTGCCTGAAGCAGCGGTGTGATATAACTGTCGATCAGTGTCTGCAGATACAGTGAGCAGGACACCATGGCAAGTGCATTGACCACGATACAGATCAGGACAGCAGCAAAACGCAGTTTATAATGTCCGATATAAGACATCAGTCTTTTTACAACATCTTTATTTACTTTTGCCATTCCTTCCGGTCCTTTTTTGTTATTCGGCTGTCTCATCTTCGCTTCCTCCTTTCACCTGAGAATAGTAAACCTCCTGATAGATCTCATTGGATGCAAGCAGCTCTTCATGCGTGCCAACCGCAGAAATATGGCCTTTATCCATAACAATGATCTTGTCCGCATCCTGTACCGATGAAATACGCTGTGCGATGATAAATTTCGTTGTATCCGGGATTTCCTCACGGAATGCCTTTCGGATCAACGCATCTGTTTTCGTATCTACCGCACTGGTAGAGTCATCCAGAATCAGGATTTTCGGTTTTTTCAGAAGTGCTCTTGCAATACAGATTCTCTGTTTCTGACCGCCGGATACATTGCTTCCGCCCTGCTCAATGTAAGTATCGTATTTATCCGGGAATGTCTGGATAAAATCGTCAGCCTGGGCGAGCTGACAGACATGAATCAGCTGTTCATCTGTCGCATTTTCATTTCCCCAGCGTAAGTTTTCTTTGATCGTTCCGGAGAACAGAACATTTTTCTGAAGAACCATCGCTACCTGATCACGCAGAGCTTCCAGATCATATTTTCTTGTGTCCAGACCGCCTACTTTCAGGCTTCCTTCTGTGACATCATAAAGTCTCGGGATCAGCTGAACCAGCGTTGTCTTTGCCGAACCGGTTCCTCCGATGATACCAACCGTCTCACCGGATCTGATATTTAAATTAATATCAGAAAGACAGATCTTATCCTTTTTCCCTGTGTAGCTGAAGCTTACATGATCAAATACAACGGAACCGTCTTTTACTTCTGTTACCGGAGATTCTCCATTTGTAAGGTCGCTTTTCTCATCAAGAATCTCTACAATACGCTCTGCAGATGCTCTGGAAATAATAATCATAACAAATACCATCGACAGCATCATAAGACTCATCAGAATCTGCATCGCATAAGAAACAAGGCTCATCAGCTGACCGGTAGACATACCATTTACCGGATCATTTCCGGTTGTAACGATCAGTTTTGCACCAAACCAGGAAATCAGAATCATACATGCATACATGCAGAACTGCATCAGCGGCATATTGAATGCGATCAGTTTTTCTGCAAATGTAAAATCGTTATAAATCGATGTGGAAATTTTTTCAAATTTCTCAATCTCATGATCCTCACGGACATAAGATTTCACAACACGGATTCCGTGAAGATTTTCCTGCACAACATTGTTCAGTTTATCGTAAGTTTTGAAAACTTTTTCAAATACCGGATGTGCATGTGTCATGATCAAATACAGTCCGATACCAAGGATCGGAGCTGCTGCCAGGAAAATCACTGCCATCTCGGAATTTACCTGAAATGCCATAAACATAGAAAAAATCAGCATGATCGGTGCACGAACCGCCATACGAATGATCATCTGATATGCATTCTGCACGTTGGTAACGTCCGTTGTCAGACGCGTTACGATACTTGCCGTTGAAAATTTATCAATATTGGAAAAAGAAAAATTCTGTACATTGTAATACATATCCTTTCTCAGGTTCTTTGCAAATCCGGCAGATGCCCGTGCGGCAAATTTACCAGAAAGCACACCGAACATCAGTGAGATCATCGCTGTGACAGCAAGCAGAATACCCATCTTCCAGATATATCCAAGGTTCTGTGCCTGAATACCGTAGTCGATCAGTCTTGCCATCAACATCGGAATGATCACTTCCATGATTACTTCAAGCGTGACCATCGCCGGAGATAAAAGGGAATCCTTCTTGTACTCACGGATGCTCTTCATCAGTTTCTTAATCATGATTGATTAGCCTCCTTATTATCTTTTTTTGCATAACATTTGTTTTTCATCGAACATTTTAAATCTTCTGTGAGGTTCTCACGAATCTTCTTTGTCAGCTGAAACAGACAGTCAATATCATCCGCTGTCATATCCTTTACCAGCAAACGCTCCATTCTCTGGATATGCTGTATTACAAGCTGACTGGCTTCATCGCCTTTTTCTGTCAGGACAATTTTCTTCAGTCTCGCATCCCCGGGATAAGACTGCATCTCAATATAGTCATTCTGCTCCATCTTCTGCAAAATACCGGCAACAGTAGAGCGTGTAAGGCAGAAACGCTTCACGATATCCCGCGGAAAAATGTCCTTTTGAGGATTTTCTTTAATATACTTTATAATCCCGCCCTGAACATACTGGAGATCATAAATTCCACTTTTTTTCTTATCATACTCAATTTTTCGATATAAAAGATTGGATAATGACAAGATCTCTCTGCCCACTTCACGTTTTTCTCCAAAATCCATCTTCGCTTCACCTCCCGTCCGATTGTTCGTTGTCGAACAATTATAAGACGAATAAAATTTTTTGTCAATTGTTATATCGCACCATTTTTTTCATCTGAAACCAAATATTTTTGGAAGCATACTTTACATCTTTGCCGCAAAATATTTTTGGATACCGTCACAAATCGATTCTGCTGCCTTCTGCTGATAGGTATCTGTAATTAAAAGTGCTGCCTCCCTCTCATTCGACAGAAAACCACATTCCACGATCACCGCCGGAGCTTCACTCCGTTTCAATATGTAGTACGTGTCATTCGCCTTGATTTCCCGCGGTCTTTCGATCTGCAGCTCTTTATTCATAACATTCTGAATACATCCGGCGATCTCCTTGCCCTCTGCCGAAGTCGTATAATAAAAAACCTGAGGTCCCGATACATACTCCTCCGTATAACTGTTCTGATGAATACTGACCGCCATCGCCGGTTTTGTCTCCCTGATCTTTGCACACCGGTTTCTCATATCCGTGCTCTTTTTATTTCCCTGCTCCGGTCCCTTTACACTTTCGTCCGCCTCCCGCGTCATCACAACCTCAAATCCCGCCTTTTCCAGACAAACTTTTAGCTTCTTTGCAATCGCCAGATTGATATCCTTTTCCTTCGCCTGATTGATTCCAATCTTCCCCGGATCATCACCGCCATGCCCCGCATCAATCAAAATAACCTTCTTCTCCACACTGCCGGAAGCCGGAAGCACATTTTTTACTCCGTCCGTAAAAAGCAGAATTGTACACGCCAGCACCAGAATTCCCATCCATACTTCCGCAGGGATATTTTTCAGCCGCAGATCATACATCAAAACCGTCACCCATTTTTGGACTCTTGTGACAGTTTATTCAGAAGGAAACCCATTTAAGAACCGGTTCACAGGATATTATCTTATATTAATTCAGGAGGCCCTGATTAAAAATCAGGACCTCCTTTTTTAATTTACCGAATCTCACATATTCGTTTAACTCAGATGATTTTTGGATAACTATTTTTTTATCTTGACTTTCTTTGCCTTGCTCCATGCACTCTGGACGCTCTTTAAGGTACCATTATCAGCTTTATATTTTACCATGTACTGAATTTTGAAATAATAAGTTTTTCCTTTTTTCAGTCTCTTAATGGTACGGGCAGTGGTTGTCGCTTTCACATTCACTGTCTTTTTATTCTTTTTAAACTTCTTGTCCGTTGCATACATAATGGTATATTTTTCTACATAGAAGTTATCTCCGTACAGTTTTGCAGGAGCTTTCCAGGTAAGTTTTACTTTCTTACCTTTTACATTTTTCAGACTCTTAATGGAAAGTTTTCTGGTTTTCGGTACGGTAACATTTGTATTATTATTGTTTGTATTATTATTATTATTGTTACTGTTACCGCCATTTATATTGACATTATTATTGCCGCTATTATTTCCACCGGTGTTGCCGCCTGTGTTATCCCCTGATGAATTTCCGCCGCCTGAAATAACAATCTCAGTACTTACAATCTCACTGTCGTTTGCATTTGCACTCTTTGCATAGGCACGGATCACTGCACTTTCTGTAATCTGAATCGGTGCTGTATACAACTGGAATTGGCTGCGATCTTCTGTTGTCGTCAGACCACCTTCTCCTGAAAGCGGATAGATTCGATAATATAACTCCACATTTGGCTTCACACAGTACAGCCCTACGGTCTGAGCCGTCTGGTAAGTTCCGCTTGTAACCGTAAAGGCTGGTTCTGTTGTTGTCTCTGTATATTTGTAAGTCGGTGAAACAACGATACTCTTTCTTACAAATCCCGCCTCGTCTTTTTTATCCCAGCTGTCAAATACTTTGCCATTGCCCGGTGCCTTCAGATTTTCCGGAAGTGTTGCGGATTCTCCATAGGCAACTTCCTGCTCACTGAGCACTTTTCCATCCCAGTCAAGGAATGTAACTACGTATTTGGTATCTTTGTATGAAGCTGCTACAACCATGTTGTCTGTTACGGTGGTTACTTCTTTTCCATCTGCATCTGTCCATTTATCGAACTTCTGTCCTTCTTTTTCCGGAAGAGAATCCAGCGTCAGAACATCACCATATTCAAATTCTTTGATATTCAGACTTGTATTGTCCCAATCTACAAAAATAACTGTACATTTTTTCTTTCGGTACTGTGCAGTGATAACTGTATTTTCCCGAATATTTTTCAGACCAGTATCCCAGCCCACAAATTCATATCCTTCTTTTTCCGGTGCTTCCGGAGCCTCTACCGTACCGCCATCCACTACCTTTTTCTGTTCACCGATGGTATTGCCATCTTCATCGGTAAAGTCTACACTGTATACCGCTTTCGGTGCACTGATCCTGCCGATTTCCTGATAGTGTGTAGAACCCTCAATGCCGATCGTGATAATAAAATCACCGGTCTTTGCCGTAGGCTCTTCTTTTGTCACATAGTCAAAATGATAGCTGCCGTCTTCTTTGATCGTTGTCTGAGCTGCATATTCAATCTGACTTGCGATCGGATCTGCATTCTGTCCTTTGTATACAAGCAGCATTGCCACTTTTCCGGCACAGCCTTTTGCCATTCCGTCCAGTGTACGTTTTTCACCGTTTGTGTCTTCCAGTGTTGAAGTTGTCTTATATTCCGTTACTGTGCCTTCTTTGTTGATATCTGCACGATACCAGGACTTATCACCGGTTCCGTTATAAACCACAATGCCATCATCCGTTGTCATTGCTGTATTCAATTCTGTGAAAGTTTTGTTGTATTCCCATTCACCCGGATAATCCATGCTGTCTGCATAAACACTGCTGTAAGTATAAACAATTTTTCCGGTATTTACATTTTCGTATTTATAACGTTTGTAATTGTAGCATGGAACCTCTGTAGAATTCGTTTTGAAACGATAAACCGTTCTTGTCTCTACCTGTCTGGAATCAGATGCAGAAACGGCATTCGTCTGCCAGTCACTGAAATCGCTCTGCCAGTAGGTATATTTTTTGTACTCCTGTCTGGTGCGATAGTTATAAAGTGTACGGGTCGGCTGTCCATATCCGCCCTGTCCATTGGATGCATTGCTGAATTCAAAATACCACCAGCGGTCTTTCCAGTAAATTTTTCCCTTAGCGGAATTTACACCTATATATCCTGGTCCATACTCCGTTCCACGGCAGGTTCCCCATTCTTCCACCCAGTACATGGAACCGCCGCAGTTAGAGCAGCTTCCGGAATATGGATCCTGTGCTCCGCAGGAACTGCATCGGAATGCATAATAACGATATCCCGTTGTTGTTCCAACCTGCGTCAGATTATTTGCAGTTGGTGCATAAGTAGAATATTCCGTCCATCCACTCCAGTCTGTGTAAGTTCCGGTATTTGCTGTAGATACCAGTGTAAACCCTGCCGGTGTTGCCGGTGTGCTGGCAGAACGGATCTCTCTTTTATCTTTATAACGGTATTCTGTTCTTGATTCTGTGATCAGGTCACTGTCCGTTGGGAGTGTAGTACTCCAGTCTGACCATTCATTGCCCACATCGATCGCACTCATAACCGTTTTTGCTTTTGGTGTTCCGGTTGTCTCATCATCTACAACACCAACCATCGAAACCTGTACGGTAGAAACAAGTCCGGAATATAATACCGTTACATTTTCCGTAACTTCACCGGAAGATGGCATACTGATCGATGCAGTTTCAGATGCAACCATTTTTCCTGATTTTGTCATTAGTGTAACAAGAAGTTTTCCTTTTGTAAAATTATTCGGGAAGTTCGACAGACGCACCGAAACATCATAACCGGTAGCTTCTGCATTTCGTTTTGCAGATTTAATTTCTGTTACGATTGGAAGATCTGCATTTCCCCATACATAAGTTGCTGTTACCGTCATGGAACGCTTCACATTCTGATAGTCTGTTGTATCCCAGCCTGCAAATACATAGCCGGTTTTTGTCGGAATATCAGTCGGAGCAGTTGCTGCTGATCCGTATTCTACTTTCTGCACTCTTCCAATGACTGCACCTGTGTAATCTGCAAAACTTACGGAATACGTATTGATTTTATAAACTGCCTGAATTTCGATATCGGCTTTCAGATTTTTTCCTTCGCTGTTCCAGTTCTGGAAAGTATAGCCTTCTCTCTGAGGTGCCGTCGGAGCAGCTGCATTTCCGCCATATTTTACAGACTGTGTCCCGATGATCTCACCATTCCAGTCTTTGTAAGTGACCGTTACATTTTGATGAACCGTACAGGTAGCGGAAACCGTTTCACCGCTGCTTCCTGCGGAATTGACTGCCGTAATGTGAGCCTGATAAACTCCCGGCTGGCGAAGGGAAAAGGATGCACTTGTTCCGCCAACAGTCGCAGACTGGCTGTAATCACTGTTTGTCGTGCAGACAAGATTAACCCGGTAGCTTGTCGCATTTGCAGTATTTGCCCAGGAAATGATCAAACCATCTCCAATACCGAGATTCTGTGAGCTAACCGCTACATTTGTCGGATTGCCCGGTTTCGGCGGATTTGCATTTGTTACCTTGTAGACATGGCTGCCCACCCGTCCTCTTGTCAGACGAATAGGACTGAGATTCCAGTGATTTGTCTGGTATTTGTTGGCATCACTTACAGGAGAATAAGACTCATAATAATAAAGCTGTCCAGTACGTAAAGAAGTTGCATTATCTACAATCGCATAATGACCGCCAAAATTAAGAATCGTATAATACCCTGCCCTGATATTAAACCAGAGCTGATTATCACTTGCATTCCAGTAACCGAGATATTCTATTTTTTTGCCGTAAGATTCCGCATAATTCCCAGGTGCCCGGATTCCGGTCCAGGTCAATTCAAGATTATAATTATCAAACTGAGAATCATTTGGCGGATTTACAATTCCACTGTGACTCCTCTGGTATTGGTACCATGTATCCGGATTCATACCGCCACGATTAACATCTGCTTCATAAAGCATTTTTGCCTGTGCAGTGATGAAACATCCATACAATCTCATCTCTGAATAAGCGGAATCTCCCTGATTCCATTTCCGATAGTCACCATTAAAGGTTGCTGTAAAATTTTTTGCTGCATTTGTTTTTGTCCCAGGTACCAGGACCATAACAAAAACAGCCAGCACTGCCAGCAAAGACAGCAACTGTTTTGTGTTTTTCTTTACTTTTTCCATTTTTTCTCCTTTCCGACACTAAAAATGCCAAAACAATTGATTGGATTATATTCCTGAAAAAATTATAACATCGTTAATTCTCAGTGTCCACCTGATATAGTTCGTTTCATCGTTTACAGCAATATTTCACATAAAAAACAGCAAATAATCCTTGCGTTACCGACCAGATCCAGGTTTGGATATTCGTCAATGATGGACACCAACTTGTTTCGCATTACCCATGTTTTTTACATGGAGCAGCTACAGGATGTAAGTTTTTTTCCAAAATAATATTTCAGGTAATACTGCTTACTTTCACGTATACGAAAACATTTCACTTGTCGGCACAGTAGTTGCGTCCCAGCCGGTCGATGCTCTTTACAATCAGAAGATCTCCTTCTTTTAATTTTCTGATCAGCTTACAATATTCCGGACGTTCAAAGTCTTTCCCGGACTGATAATCACAGTAAATATTTTTTTGTGAAATACCATATGGTTTTAATGCCATGATCTGCCTGTCTATGTGCTGCTCTTTTGTTGAAACTCTGATATATGCGTACTTTTCCATTTCCATCCTCCTGTACTATGATTTTTCTATGATGCCAGGGTCAAAAGCCTGAAACCACGATGTGCTTGCACAAGAGTGGTTTTATGGCTTAATGATCCGCCACGATATGCGAATGTCGGAGAGAATTGTGGGAGTACGAAGTACGGAACAATTCGTATGGCATCTTTTGACCTTAACATCTTTTTATTCAATAATACAGAAGCTGCCGTGAAGATGAGATGACCCTCCGCTTCATAAACATTGCAGCCAAATTTATATCAATATCAGCCAATTTATTTTTATATAATATGTAACTATGTATTTCATTTTTAAATTTTTTATAAACTTTTCGAAATCTCTTGTCAAATATTTCAATCAATGTTACTATATCTTCAAAGCATATTTCTCTTTAACGAATGTATCCATGATGGAATTCTTGCAGATTTTCTCACGCAAAACAAATCGGAGGTAATTGCTATGAGTATTTTTGAATATGACGAAAAAGCAGTCCGACAAGTATACTATGAAGATGGACTACAAGCCGGACGCAAAGATGGTATCAAAACCGGCATTTTAAATATGCTGAGAGCAAAAAAATATTCTCTGGAAGAAATCTCTGAAGTTTTTCAGGTTCCGGTAGAGGAGATTGAGCAAATAAAAAACCAGCAAATGTAATTTCCCTATTGACAAATCCACACCCCAGTTTTATACTCAGAAACAACAAAATATTTATCACTTTAAACCGATGAACAAGAGAAGTAAGCAGGAAGTTTTATTTCCAGAGAGCTGCAGGTGGTGCGATTGCAGTAATAAAGATTTTGCTGAATGGACTTGTGAGGGCAGTCTGAAACTGTATATTTTCTTTATTAAGATATAAGGATATAAGGAGTAGGAACTGACGGTGGCTCGATCCGTTATCAGCAGAGTATGTATGAATGTACATAACAGAGTGGCTGCAATGCAGCAATTTGGGTGGTACCGCAGAAGTAATTTATAGCTTTTGTCCCTTTAGAGGGGACAGAAGCTTTTTTTATCTCAGTCGAGAAGACTCCCACTTCTGCAAGTGGTGAGTAATAACAAGTCTTTCTCCGTGGGAGTACAATCTCCGACTGAGATAAACGCTCCGCGAGGATGTGCAGTGATTCTGAGAAGAATATGTCAGCTTTCGCTGACCAGAATCACGCACCAAGTCTCACGTGCGTTCGACTTGAATATGTCAGGGTCATAAGTCTGAAACCACGATATGCAAATATTGGAGCAAATTGTGAGAGTACGAAATACGAAGCAATTCGTATGGCATTTTTATATGTTTATAAAAGGAAAGGAGTATCGCATGTATCCAGATTGTGATGAGATTTTAAAACTTGCAAATGATTACGATATTATTCCGGTCTGCCGTGAAATTTATGCAGATGTTATCACACCGATCACGCTTCTCAGGAAGCTGTCCGGCATCAGCAGCAGATATTACCTGCTGGAAAGTATTGAGGGCGGCGAAAAATGGGGACGCTATTCTTTTCTCGGATACGATCCGGTGATGCGTGTTTCCTGCAAGGAGGGCGTGGTAACCATCGAAAAGGGCGATGAGGTTACAACAAAGCAGACGGACAAACCGCTCGATGTTCTGCGTGAGATCATGAAGGATTACAAAGCTCCACGTCTTGCAGGACTCCCTCCTTTTGCCGGAGGATTTGTCGGATATTTCGCATATGCCATGATCGGATATGCGGAACCGACACTGAACATCAAAAAGGGCATGTTCAATGATTATGATATGATGCTGTTTGATAAGGTCATTGCCTACGATCATCTGACTCAGAAGATCAGCGTCATTGTAAATATGAAGACCGACCGTGTGATGGAGAATTACGGAAAAGCTGCTGCCGATATCCAAAATATCATCAATATTATCCGCACTGCCCCGGCTCCGGAAATCCCGGTTTCTTCTTCAAAAGTGAATTTTACCTGCAATGTCACTCAGGAAGAATACTGTAAACTGGTTGAAAAAACAAAAGAATACATCATCGATGGTGATATTTTCCAGGCAGTTATTTCAAGACAGTTCTCCACTCCTTACGAGGGCAGCCTGATCAACCCGTACCGTGTACTGCGTACCACAAATCCTTCTCCGTACATGGTGTACCTGAGCATTGACGGTGAAGAGATCATGAGTACTTCCCCGGAAACGCTGGTCCGTCTGGAAAATGGCCGCCTGACTACATTCCCGGTAGCCGGTTCCAGACCGAGAGGCACAACACCGGAGGAGGACAAGGTTCTGGAAAAGGATCTGCTTTCCGACGAAAAAGAACTTTCCGAACACAATATGCTCGTCGATCTCGGCAGAAATGACCTCGGTAAAATTTCGAATTTTGATTCGGTTGAGGTTACAAAATACATGATGATCCACCGCTATTCCAAGATCATGCACATCTGTTCACAGGTTGAGAGCAATATCCGCAGCGACTGCGACGGCTTAAGTGCGATTGAAAGTGTCCTGCCGGCCGGAACGCTTTCCGGTGCACCAAAGATCCGTGCATGTGAGATCATCGAAGAACTGGAAAGTGAACAGCGTGGGATTTACGGCGGTGCACTCGGTTATCTTGATTTTACCGGAAACTTGGATACTTGTATCGCGATCCGCATGGCAGTCAAAAAAGATGGTCATGTGTATGTTCAGGCGGGAGGCGGTATTGTCGCTGACAGTATTCCGGAAAATGAATATATGGAATCCTACAACAAAGCACTCGCTGTTATGAATGCCGTGAAAAATGCAAAGGAGGTGCTGGAATAATGATTCTCTTAATTGATAATTATGATAGTTTTTCTTATAATCTTGTTCAAATGGCAGGAAGTATCAACCCGGATATCAAAGTCATCCGAAATGATGCCATGACCGTAGAAGAAATCCGTGCCCTCGCACCTTCTCACATCATTCTGTCCCCGGGACCTGGTTATCCGAAAGATGCCGGTGTCTGCGAAGAGGTTGTGCGGCATCTTCAGGGAGAAATCCCGATCCTCGGCGTGTGTCTCGGACATCAGGGCATCTGCGAAGTATACGGCTGCACCATTTCTCATGCAAAACAGCTGATGCACGGAAAAAAGAGCCGCATCCACATCGATAACAACAGTCCGATCTTCAAAGGACTGGACGAAGAAATGGATGCCGCCAGATATCATTCACTGGTTGCTGTCCGTGAAACCGTTCCAGATGTTCTTCAGGTGATCGGGGAAGATAAAAACGGAGAAGTGATGGCAGTACAGCATAAAACGTACCCGGTATATGGACTGCAGTTCCATCCGGAATCCATTCTCACACCGCAGGGACGCATCATTCTTGAAAACTTTTTAGATTTATGATGCCTACGGATTGTTCCGTGCGTCGCACTCCCACAATATACAGGAGGAAATTTACCATGATAAAAGAAGCTATTTACAAACTGATCAATCACGAAGATCTTACATATGAAGAATCACTCGCTGTTATGGGCGAAATGATGGACGGCACCGCAACTCAGGCTCAGATGGGTGGATTTCTGACCGCACTGCGTATGCAGGGGGAAACCATTGACGAGATCACTGCTTTTGCCACGGTTATGCGTGAAAAAGGTGTCAAACTTCACCCGGAACGTGATGTCATGGAAATTGTCGGAACCGGCGGAGATGAAGTCGGAACTTTCAACATTTCCACAACTTCTGCTTTCGTTGTTGCCGCTGCCGGAATTCCGGTTGCAAAGCACGGAAACCGCAGTATTTCCAGCCGAAGCGGAGCTGCCGATGTACTTGAAAACCTTGGTGCAAAAATGGATCTGACAGCCGAGCAGAACGAAACCGTTTTAAAGAAAACCGATATGTGCTTTATGTTCGCTCCGGTTTATCATTCTTCCATGCGTTACGCTGCTCCTGTCCGCAAAGAACTTGGCGTTCGTACCGTATTTAATATCTTAGGTCCTCTGTCCAATCCGGCGGCCGCCAAAATGCAGCTTCTCGGTGTTTACGACAAAGATCTTGCACCGGCTCTGGCTCAGGTTCTTTCCAATCTTGGTGTTACTCGCGGCGTGGCTGTTTGCGGCGATGACGGACTGGATGAGATTACCCTGACCGGTAAAACTTACGTCAATGAAATCCGAAATGGTGAAATCATTTCTTATACGATTACCCCGGAACAGTTCGGTTTAAAGAGCTGCGAGCTTTCCGAACTGATCGGTGGCACACCAAAAGAAAACGCTGAAATTACCCGCCGTATTCTGACCGGTGAGGAAACTGGACCAAAGCGTGACGTCATCCTGATGAATGCCGGCATGAGCCTCTATCTTGGCATCGACGGCATCACCCTTGCAGAAGGTATTGAAAAAGCAAAAGAAATGATCGACAGCGGAAAAGCTTACGCAAAACTTCAGGAATTTGTCAAAGCTACACAGGAGGCTTAATTTATGATTTTGGAACAGATTGCGGCAGATACCAGACTTCGCCTGATCGAGGAAAAGAAGCTGGTTTCCCCGGAAGAAATGAAAGAAAAAGCTCTCGCCCTTGCAGCAGATGAGACTTTTCCATTTGAAAAAATGTTGAAAGAACCTGGTATTCATTATATTTGTGAAGTCAAAAAAGCTTCTCCATCCAAAGGTCTGATTGCAGAAGATTTTCCATATCTGCAGATTGCAAAAGAATACGAAGCAGCCGGTGCAGATGCCATCTCCTGCCTGACAGAGCCGAAATATTTTCTCGGAAAGAAAGAATATTTAAAAGCGATCACAGATGAAGTTTCCATCCCGGTTCTGCGAAAAGATTTTACCGTAGACGAATATCAGATTTACGAAGCGAAAACACTCGGTGCAGGCGTTGTTCTTCTGATCTGTGCACTGCTTGATACTGAAACGATCCGCTCTTATATTGAAATCTGCGACCGACTCGGTTTGTCCGCACTGGTCGAAGTTCACGATGAAAACGAAATGGATTCTGCGATCAAGGCCGGTGCCAGAGTGATCGGTGTAAACAACCGAAACTTAAAAGATTTCACGGTAGATATCTCCAACAGCACCCGCCTGAGAAGTCTTGCTCCGGAAAATGCACTTTTCGTGGCAGAAAGCGGGATCAAAACAGCGGAAGATATTCAGGTATTAAAAGATGCCGGTGTAAATGGTGTGCTGATCGGTGAAACACTGATGCGAAGTCCCGACAAAGCTGCCATGCTTGCAGCCCTTAATGGAGGAGCCTTATGACAAAGATCAAAATCTGCGGTCTGAAACGCACAGAAGATATTTCTTATGTCAATGAACTGCTTCCCGATTTTGCCGGATTTGTTTTCGCAAAAAGCAGCCGACAGGTCGATGCAAAAAAAGCAGCAGAATTAAAAAAACAGCTTTCGCCAAAGATCAAAGCAGTCGGTGTTTTCGTCAATGCCGAACCGGAATTTATCGCCAAATTATATCAAAAACAAATCATTGATCTTGCACAGCTGCACGGCGATGAAACCGCAGATTACATTCATAGATTAAAAAATTTATGCCCTTCCCTCCCGCTGATCAAAGCCGTTCGCGTACAAAGCACGAAGCAGATCCTGGAGGCAGAAAAGCTTCCATGCGATTATCTGCTGCTCGATACCTGGCAGAAGGATTCTTACGGCGGAAACGGCAAAACATTTGACCGTTCCCTAATTCCACCGCTTGCGAAACCATGGTTTTTAGCCGGCGGACTGAATACAGAAAACATTGCAGAAAGTATTGCTCAGTGTCATCCGTGGGCGGTCGATGTGAGCAGTGCCGTTGAGACAAACAGTATAAAAGACAAAGAAAAAATCAAAACATTCATTGATCATGTACGAAGATAAAACATTGTATTATATATAGAAAGGATTCACTTATGAGCAAAGGAAGATTTGGAGAATACGGCGGACAGTACATCCCGGAAACACTGATGCCCGCTGTTCAGGAAGTAGAAGAAGCTTACAACAAATACAGCAAAGATCCGGAATTTATCGCAGAGCTGGATGACCTGCTGAAAAATTATGCGGGAAGACCTTCTCTGCTCTATGAAGCAAAAAAAATGACCGAGGATCTCGGCGGTGCAAAAATTTATCTGAAACGTGAAGATTTAAACCACACAGGAGCACACAAGATCAACAACGTACTCGGTCAGGTTCTTCTGGCAAAAAAAATGGGCAAAACCCGTGTCATCGCAGAAACCGGCGCCGGACAGCACGGTGTTGCAACTGCTACCGCTGCTGCTCTGATGGGACTGGAATGTGAGATCTTCATGGGCAAAGAAGATACCGACCGTCAGGCACTGAATGTATTTCGTATGGAACTGCTCGGTGCAAAAGTACACGCTGTCACAAGCGGCACAATGACTTTAAAAGATGCCGTAAATGAAACAATGCGTGAATGGAGCAAACGTATGGATGACACGCTTTATGTACTTGGTTCTGTCATGGGACCTCATCCATTCCCGACAATTGTCCGTGATTTCCAGAAAATTATCGGAGAAGAAATCAAAGAACAGCTGATAGAAAAAGAAGGCCGTCTGCCGGATGCCGTGATTGCCTGCGTCGGAGGCGGAAGCAATGCCATCGGTACTTTTTATGAATTCATCCCTGATAAAGAAGTCGCCCTGATCGGCTGCGAAGCAGCCGGACTTGGCATTGATACCCCGAAACATGCCGCTACGATCGCCAAAGGAAGCACCGGTATTTTCCATGGCATGAAATCTTTATTCTGCCAGGACGAATACGGTCAAATTGCACCAGTTTATTCTATTTCTGCCGGACTTGACTACCCTGGAATCGGCCCGGAACATGCGATGCTTGCAAAAGAAGGCCGTGCACAGTACGTTTCCATCACCGATGAAGAAGCTGTTAATGCATTTGAATATCTTTCCCGCACCGAGGGAATCATTCCGGCGATCGAGAGTTCTCACGCCGTTGCCTACGCAATGAAACTGGCACCGACTATGGATAAAGATAAGATCATCGTAATTACTATTTCAGGACGTGGCGACAAAGACGTGGCTGCCATTGCACGATACAGAGGAGTGGATATCTATGAGTAATATATATAAGGCATTCGAAAATAAAAAAGCATTTATCCCTTTTGTAACAGGTGGGGATCCAGACCTTGAAACCACAAAAAATCTGCTGATCGCCATGGAAAAAGCCGGTGCCGACCTGATCGAGATCGGTATCCCGTTTTCCGATCCGATCGCCGAAGGCCCGGTCATCCAGGAAGCAAGCCAGAGAGCACTCGCTGCAGGATGCACCACCGATAAATTGTTTGATATGGTAAAAGAAGCCCGCCAGAGAGTAAAAATTCCGATGGTGTTTATGACCTACATCAACCCGGTCTATACCTACGGAAAAGAACGCTTCATGAAACGCTGCGTAGAATGCGGCATTGATGGAATCATCGTTCCGGATCTTCCTTATGAAGAAAAAGAGGAGCTTTCCGGTGTCTGCGAATCATACGGCATCGACCTGATCTCCCTGATCGCACCGACCTCCCACGAACGCATCCGTATGATTGCAAAAGAAGCGAAAGGATTTGTCTACTGTGTATCTTCACTTGGTGTAACCGGCGTTCGAAGTGAGATTAAAACGGATGTTGCAAAAATGGTAGAAATGGTGAAAGAAGTAAATGATATCCCGGCTGCCATCGGATTCGGTATCTCCACCCCGGAACAGGCAAAAAAAATGGCATCCGTATCAGACGGAGCCATCGTAGGATCTGCGATTGTAAAAATTGTGGCGAAGTACGGAAAAGAATGTATTCCGGAAGTCGAAAAATATGTGAAAGAGATGAAAACGGCGGTGGAGATTTGAATGTGCAAATGAACGAATTCCCCGAAGGGCACGTAAAAGTGCCTTCTTGGGAATTGTTCATTTGCACATCTCAAAAAGCCCGCTCAACGGCTTTGCAAACTCCCCGCTTTTTTCGACATCCAGCGTACAGATCACTTTGTCGCACTTCTTGATCCATTCTTTTGCTTTCTGTATTTCTTTTTCTTCAATCCTGCCAAATGGTTTCACGGAGATCACTTCTGTCGCCAGTGCTTTTGCCGCGGGATAATCCAGATCGTTTTCCCACAGAATCCCCGTCACAAACGGCACTCGCTCTCTCTGTAATTTTCGAAAGACTGCTGTACCGGTTCCGTTTCCTGCAATCACAAAGACTTTCGGCTCTCCTTCTGTTTTCGGAAGTTCGAGATCTCCGGTGCGTTCATCATAAGAACCTGTTGTCATCTGATAAAGCTGTGGGATGTAGCCCTGCGTAAAAATTTCTTCCGGTGTTCCAAATCGATCTACTTTGTCTCCTCTGACGCAGGCTATTTTATCGGAAATACGTCCTGCCAGGTCCAGTTCATGCAAGGACATGATTACGGAAAGATTTCGTTCCCTGGACATATTCTGGATGATGGATAAAAATTCCAGCTTATAGCGGATATCCAGAAAAGAGGTCGGCTCATCCAGAATGATGATATCCGGCTGCTGGCAGATTGCTCTCGCCAGCATTACCCGCTGTTTCTGGCCGTCACTCGTTTTTGAAAAATCACGGTCAGCAAGCTCGTGGATGTGCACCAGTTCCATTGCCTCATCTACCAGTTTCCAGTCTTCTTTTGAGAGTACGCCGAACTTCCCGGTATATGGATAACGTCCGGTCGCAACCACTTCTTTGCAGGTCATCATTTCCGGTCTTACCCGTTCTGTCAACACAACCGAAAGTTTTCTGGAAAGCTCTTTTCCGCTGATTTGTTCCGTCTCTTTTCCATCCAGCACAACGACTCCGCCAAGCGGTTTAAGCTGTTTTATGATGCTTCTCAGGATCGTCGTTTTTCCCGCTCCGTTCGGTCCGATCAACGTCAGGATTTCTCCCTTTTTCAGACTGATCTTGATATTTTTTATGAGCGGAACGCCGTGATAGCCGACGGTCAGACCTTCCGTATAAAAATAATATTCTTCCATATGCTATTCCGCCTTTTCTAAATCAAAAATATTTCTGACATTCTTGCTGCAAGATATACCTTATGCATTGCATGAACTGTTCCATGATTCCTGATTTCACACTTTTTCTTTTTTTCTGTGAATCATAATATAGATTACCACCGGTGCCCCAAATACCGCTGTGATCGTACTGATGGAAAGTTCTGTCGGAGCAAACATAATTCTTGCCAAGAGGTCACAGAGCAGGCAGAACACAGATCCGCCAAGGAAACACGCGGGTATCATGATGATTGGTTTTGCGGTGCCGAATAAATTTTTAACCAGATGCGGAACAGCAATTCCAACAAAGGATACTGGTCCTGCAAAGGCTGTCACACAGGCTGACAGAATACTGGATAACAGCACGAGCAATATGCGAAACAGCTGTACATTCAGTCCCATATTCTGGGCATAAGATTCTCCCATCTGATAGGCACTGATCGGCTTTGACATCAGAAAAACGCAGATCGAAGTGATCCCGACAACGATCGCCATGATCACTACATTATCCCAGGTAATCCCGGAAAAACTTCCTTTTGACCAGTTATGCAGATTGACAATATCGGCATCGTCCGCAAATGTTACCACAAAATCGGTAATCGCAGAACAGATATATCCGATCATAACGCCGCTGACGATCAGCATCGACATCTGATCGGTCACTTTCGACATCAGGATCACAAATCCCATACAGATCATGGAACCAACAAAAGCTGCCATGATCATCACCCAGGAACTTAAATGCAGGGCATTTCCAAGGGAAGCTACCATGACAAGTGCCACGACCAGTTTTGCTCCGGAGGAAATTCCCAGTGTAAACGGTCCGGCGATCGGATTATGAAAAAAAGTCTGCAAAAGATATCCGGACAATGCCAGCCCGCCGCCCAGGATTGCCGCTGCCATTGCTCTCGGAAAACGGATTCCCATCACAATATCCGTAAAGGTTTCATCCGCTCCATTTCCCCACAGCATTTTCGGTATCTCCGAAACCGGTATATTTACACTTCCGATGCATATATTCAAAACCAAAAATAAAAATAACAAAGCTGCAAGAATGATAAATGCAGCACCATATCTGCTTTTTTTCATCGTATCACTCCACCTTATACAGATAAGTCAGGTCTGCATCGTCTCCGGTCAGCATTTTTCGAATATCGGATGTGATTGTCCCAAGTTCCATTGTTGACTGATAGAGATTCTTGGTCGTGCAGTATACATGTCCTTCTTTCACCGCTTTGAATTTCTCAAGCAGCGGGCTTTTTGCCAGAAGATCCTGCATAGAAGACAATTCTCCTTCTATTGTACTATTATAAATAATATAGTCTGCGTCTTTTGCTCCGGCATAAAATTCTTCCATCTGAAGGGAAACTGTAGATGTCGCTTCCTCCTCGTCACCTAGATCATCAAAAATATAGCTTCCGCCGGCAAGTTCAATCATTTTCGGCAGATAATCCGCACTTTTTCGCACATTTGCTTCCCCATTTGTCGTGATATAGAAAAATGCCACCGTTTTTCCGGTTGCATCCTGATCACTCACCTGTTCAAACGCTTTCGCTTCTGCATCAAACGCCTGCTCTGCCTGATCTTCATGCCCGGTCAGCAGCCCGTAAAGTTTGACCCATTCCGTACGTCCGAGCGGATTTGTCTCATAGCTGGAATGATCGACCAGAACCGGAATATTAAATTTTTCCATCTGCTCTTTTACTTCCGGTGTATGCAGAATCATGGTATTCTCGATGGCAAGCCCACAGTTTTCATTCAATATCATCTCATAGTCCGGGGCTGAATATTTCCCGGCATAAATAATATCCCCATCTTCCATGGCTTTTTTCGCCTCTTCTATGTACCAGCCATCTGCTTTCAGCGAGCTGAATCGAACCGCATCCAGTGCATCTGTCGCCACAAACATATCCATCGCCGCCGAAGCCGCCAGATAAATATTCTGGATCGGCTGCTGCAGCACCGTGATATCTTTATCCATATCTTCCGGCACAGATTCTCCTTCCGGTACGATCAGATATTTCCCGTCATCTGCGATCGTGACAAGTGCATAATCATCCTGATAATAATCCACGGCAAACTGCTTTGCATACTCCAGTTCCATGCTGTGATCGTATGTCAGCTCCTTGCTGATATCAGTATTTCGCTTTTCAATCGTATCCTGTTTTTGCGATGCACAGCCTGCCAGCATCAGGCAGAATGCAACACCGAGTACCCCCACTATTTTCTTCATTTCTTTTCCTTTCGTCTCATCCTGGTAACAACCGGCATGAACACAGCCACTGCAACTGCAATCCACAATGCGATATTTACCGATCCACTCATACCCGATCCGGAACCGGACGCTGTCACGGTGTCTGATGCAAAGGTCAGCGTATACTCTACTTCATGCGGGACACTCATCGCAGTCGTATCTGCCGTTACAGCCATCGGTTCATCAAATTCTGCAATCGGAATTTCAAAAACAGAATTTCCTTCCGTATTGACCGGAAGAAATTTTTCACCGTCAACCAGCATATAGTCATAATGTGAACTGCTCCATTTAATCTCAGCTGTTACTTTTCCATCTTTTACTGAAATGTCAGTCGGAGAATCGATCGTTGCTCTTCCGCTTCCGCCTTCCATCGTAACTTCTGCGGTGTATTCACCGTCTTTTAAATTTAGCTCCTCTGCTGTCATGATTTCTCCTTTTCAAGATAAAAAGCTGCTGCAAAATATGTAGATACATATCGCAGCAGCTTTTCGCAAAATCTGATATTTTTTATTCTTCTGCTTTTACCGGATTGGAAACGCTGACTTTATGGTCATACCATTTTCCTTTTGTTCCGATCAGTGCCAGATCAAATTCCTCGTCGATAGCCGGAACAGGAACATCAAATGCATTCACTTCTTCTGCCGGTTCACCGTCATTATAATCTACGGTTTCCACAACTGGCTGCAGCAGTTCTGCTCCATCTTTCTGTGCATCTTCTGCAAGTCCCGGATACAGATTTACAATGTTTGTAGAACGCAGCGTGATATGAATGGTCATCTTTCCGTCTTTTACGGTCAGAGTTCCTTTTCCATCATACATTTCATTGACCTGGAACATACTGCTGTCTGTATTAAAATCAGCAGTGTACGTTCCATCTTCCAGTGTTGCAGCGGCTTCTGTTGCCTCTGTGTCTGCGATCGTTTCTGCTGCACTCTCTGCCTCCTGTGTTTCTTCGGTCTGTACCTGTGTTTCAGAAGCTGCCTCTGTCTGTGCAGCACTCTGTGTTTCTGTCTGGCTTGTGCTGTTTCCGCAGCCAACTGCCAGTGCACAGCTAAGTGCCATTAATCCTGCTAATGTAATGATTCTTTTCTTCATTTTTGTTCCTGTCCTTCTGTTTTGCTTCTTTTTTCAAGAATACCTCTGACATTCCTGCTGCGAGGTACACCTCATGTATTACTTATTACTCGTTCATAGCGTCTGCTGTATGAGCAACGTAGAGATCCTGGATTGCTTTGATCTCACCCAGACCTGCGATCTGTGTATCAATGCTGTCAAATTTTCCGGATGCCTCAAACTGGCTCTTCCAGGAATCGTCATCATCGCCTGCCATATCGTTGTTTGCATGATCTCCAGCAACAACCATCAGCGGACGAAGGATTACTTTTTTGTATCCTGCAGCAGATACAGCTTTGATCACTTCTTCGCATGCTGTCTCTTCCGGTTCGCCTTCAACGGTTCCAATAAATACATTTTCATAACCAAGCTCTTTCATCTGAGCCTGCATCTGGCTGTAAGAAACTTTTGCTGTATGAGAAGTTCCATGTCCCATAAATACAAATGCAACGCCATCTTCTTTTGCTGCATCCAGGGAATCATAATTTGCTGTTGCTACTGCTTCAGAAGTGATTGCTTCTGCTACTGCTTTTTTATCATCGTTTACAGTATCTGCATCATCTCCGACCTCACCCAGCAGCGGTTCTGCTACTTTTACAGATTCAAATTTATCTTTATATGCATCTACGGCATCCATCAGTTCGTCATACTCTGCACCATGCATCAGATGTGTAGGCTGAATAACCAGATTTTTAACGCCATTATTTACGGCACGTTCCAGAGCCTGATCCATGTTGTCGATGTGCTCATCATCACGAGCCTGGATGTGATTGATAATGATCTGTGCTGTGAATGCTCTTCTTACAGACCAGTCCGGATTTGCAGCCTGCAGTGCATCTTCAATACCTTTAATATCAGCAACACGGCTGTCATTGAAAGAAGTACCAAAGCTTACAACCAGGAGTTCGTTTTCACCGATCTCATCACCATTGCGCGGATCATCTTTGGATGCATCACCGGTATCTCTTCCGAAATAATCCGGATCAGCTTCTTCGCCTTCAACCAGTTCTTTCTGAGCATCTGTCAGAGCATCCCATGCTTCTTTTGCTTCTTTACACTGCTCGTCTGTGTTCTCATTTCTTTCCTGAACATAAATTGCATCGATCAGAGCTGCTACTTTATCTGCTGCTGCCTGATCATCTTCTGCTTCCGTAGCTGCTGCTGTTTCAGAAGCTGCCTCGGTTGTTGCCGCTTCGGTAGCTGCTGCTGTCTCGGTTACTGCAGTTGTCTCTGTCGGAGCAGTTGTCTCTGCTGTTTTGCTTCCGCATCCTGCCAGCATAGATGCTGTAATTGTTGTTACACATAAAATCGTTACCAGTTTTTTCTTCATTTGCCTTTCCTCCCAAAATAATACTTTTATTTGAAACAAATAAGATTTGGGAGAAAAAGAAAATCCAACGAACACACGTCGTTGGACTGTATACTGGATAACAACAGCCAAACCAGAATTTCTTCGGCTTCGCTGTTTCTATTTCAATTCGGTACAATCAATCCTCGTGACCTGGAATATCTATTCCCCGCACCACAGTCTGGCAGGTCTCCTGGCTTACAGTTTTAACGCACATTGCCGCCTTCCCGATATCTCAGTGGCATAATAAGCAACACACTCCTGTTTACAGTGACGAGATCGCACAGGTCTTTCACCTGTTTCCCTATTCTCCGCCTTGCGGCAGCACCAGCTGCTTCTTATTCTATTTCAAATATTCGTTCCTAACAGTCCGATAATTACCCTATAACCTATCATTTATATCTGACTGTTATTTACATTTCCAAATTATAGCATAAATTTTAAAATAATCAACTGTTTTATGTTATTTTAACTCAAGGCAAAACCATAGAAAACAATTATCTATATCAATTTCCCTCCCTGCCATAATATCGATAAATCTGATTCATACCTCACTTTTTCTTCCTTTTTTACTTAGCTATTTATTAATAATTCTTCTATTTTACAGGTATGTTTTTTTGTTATTTTATCATATGAAATCCCCACTGCCAGAATATTTTGCGGGCATTGTCTGTGTTCTCCCAGTTTTCCTTTGAAACGTAATATATAATCTTTTTCTTTAATCTGTTTGATAGCTTCTTCTGGTGTCTGATCCACTTTTAATTCCAATATGATGCCCTTATCTTCATATCTGACAGGATAAAAAATAAAGTCCACAAATCCTTTTCCAGCTTTATCTTCTCTTTCTATCCTATAAAAATCTCTTGCAGAAAGATAAACCAGATTTACAATCGCCGATAATTCCACCTCATTATTATAAGATAAGATTGGCGTTTCCGTATTATGTGCATATTGCAAAATTTCAGCCATAGTATCTGTATCTTTATTTAAAGTCGCCTGTAACATTTTATTAGAAATATTTGCAAGTCTGTATATATATCCCAGGGATTTTTCCTTTTTCATCATAGATGCATAGCTTCCCTGTAACTCTTTATTTGGAATAAACACGCAGCCATTATCATACGTCAATAACCCATAAACAACCATCGCCGAATATATTTCTTCCTTTGTATCGAGCTGCTGTGCCGTTGCTGCATATTCCTCAATACCCGATGGTATTTTTTCTCCTGCAAACATGAGAACCAGATCTTCCTGTACGTCATCTATATTGTTTTTAACATAGCTGAACACGGAATCATATTTTCCTGAGCTGACCCAGTAATTTGACAGCTGATTATCGGACAATGCACATACAACCGAACGCGGATTATACAATCTCTGACCGGATGCTGTGTGATAACCGTCATACCATTCCCTCAAGCCCTCTCGGTCAATTTGAGGCTTTTTTGTATTCTGAAGATATTTTTCATACAACTTATCTACTTCTTCATCTGAAAATCCAAAATACTCACTGAAACGAATACGTGTTGCCATATTATATTCCAGAAACATATTCAATTCCGATCCGTCGGAATATTTTGCAATCGGCAACACCCCTGTCATATAGGCAAGCTCAACATAACTCTGTCCTTTTAATAATAATTTCAAAAAAAGCAGATAGTCTTCTCTGTTCTTTTCTGTCATAAATGACATGTGAAATACCGCATCCCATTCATCCATAACAAAAATAAATTTCTTTTTTGTTTCATTGAATATTTTCGAAAAAATATCCCATATAGCATCTTCCTGCTTTAAATACAAATCCGAATATTTTTTTCTTAAATCATAATATATTCCCTCTTCAATGCGAGAAATATATTTTTTATAGCTATCACATTCTTTCGGCATTTTACTGAAATCAATATATACCACATCATGTTTATTTAAATGCTCTTTATATTTTGGATATTCTGAAATTTTAAGTCTGTCAAAAATATCGGAACCGCCCTCCGATTTTTCAAAAAAAGATGCTATCATATTCGCCATAACCGTTTTTCCAAAACGCCTTGGTCTTGTGATACAGAAAAATCTCTGTTCCGAGACTGTAATTAATTCTGTGTAAACTCTAAAAGAGCTATATACCCTCTTGGATTGATGTTAAAATAAATATCAATTCAGGAGGATTTTTTTATGGCACGAAGAAGAAAAATGGATCCAGAACGCAA
>ENA-OQKN01000164-OQKN01000164.1-human-gut-metagenome-genome-assembly--contig:-NODE-164-length-86908-cov-5.735265_pt1 | contig 86908 bp, 79 predicted proteins | sample MGYA00242776_ERZ504794 | MGnify/ENA primary metagenome ERZ504794 (study PRJEB26092, sample SAMD00036434) | human gut metagenome | host: Homo sapiens | study: EMG produced TPA metagenomics assembly of... | reverse complement strand
ATATGTTTGCAAATGTTGCTAACATCATTGCCTCTCCTTGTTCTTGTTTCTGAATCTTGAGTTCTTCCCGTAACAGCTCCAGCGTACGATCCGTAGAGTGGTGGAGCACATCGCTGACCGTAAGGAAATGCGGCTTGTCCTCCTTGATCACGCAACAGTTTGGGGAGATACTGATCTCACAATCCGTAAAGGCGTATAAAGCATCGATGGTCTTGTCTGAAGAGACCCCCGGAGCGAGATGCACCAAGATCTCTACATCCTTGGCGGTATTATCGTCTACCTTCTTGATCTTGATCTTTCCTTTATCGTTCGCTTTTAGGATGGACTCGATCACGGTAGAGGTTGTTTTTCCATACGGGATCTCCGAGATCACCAATGTCTTATTATCGAGCTTGCCGATTTTTGCACGGACTTTCACCGATCCACCCCGTTCTCCATCATTATATTTGGCTATGTCGATAGAGCCTCCTGTCTGGAAATCCGGATATAACGCGAATTCCTCTCCCCGTAGATAGGCGATGGAAGCATCTAATAACTCATTGAAATTATGAGGGAGTATCTTGGAAGACAGGCCTACGGCGATACCTTCCACGCCCTGTGCCAGCAATAAAGGGAATTTTACCGGTAAGGTAACCGGTTCCTTATTACGCCCGTCGTAAGAAAGCTGCCAAAGGGTTGTCTTGGGATTGAATACGGTCTCCAAGGCAAACTTGGAAAGGCGAGCCTCTATATAACGAGGAGCGGCGGCTCCGTCTCCCGTCAGGATATTACCCCAGTTTCCTTGGCAATCGATCAATAGATCCTTTTGTCCCAATTGCACCAAGGCATCTCCGATAGAGGCGTCTCCGTGAGGGTGGAACTGCATCGTATGACCTACGATATTCGCAACCTTGTTATACCGCCCGTCATCCAACCTTCTCATGGAGTGCAGGATACGTCGTTGTACGGGTTTCAGTCCATCGTTGATATGCGGAACGGCCCGTTCCAAGATCACATAAGAAGCGTAGTCTAGGAACCAGTTTTGGTACATCCCAGACAAATGATAGGTCGTGACACGTGTATCCCCTTTCCCCGGGACTTTATAGTCGGAATGGGTATTCGCCTCTTCCTCCGTAGCCTCGTTATCTTGGGTATCACTATTTATATCCTCAATTTCCTCGTTTTCCTTATCCTCGATATAATCGTCTTCTTTATCTTCCGGTCTCATAAAATCCAGTTCTTTCTACACAACGCTATTACGCCAAATTGCTAACAGGGTGTAAATATAGCAAATATTCGGCAGTTTTTATAAGAATGAGGCTTTTACGAGAGTGAGTTTGCGTTAAATAAAGAGATTTCTACTAATAAATATTTAGGTGGTAGGGGTTTTTCAGAATCTTTTGTCTTATCAATAACAATTGATATTTACATATAAAAGAATATGATATGAAGAAGCTGATTTTATTTGTGTTATGCGCTTTGAGTGGCTTGATGGTGAGCGCTCAATCACGCTGGGGGATTACTCCGGAGGGTGGATTTGCTGCGGTTAATCGTGTTGGAATGGGCTCTAGCTGGCGTGCGGGGGTTAAGGTAGGCGTTGGTGTATCTTACCAGTTTGAACCGGGATGGATTGGATTGAAATCCGGTCTATATTATGCGAATAGAGGGTATTCGTTGGGAGATTATCCGAGAACGACGGAGTCTGCTACGTATGTCTTGAAAGAGATGATGACCGGTGGTATCACGCAACATTTTTTGCAATTGCCCGTGATGGCTGATTTCTCATGGAAAGTGTCGAAAGAGGTACGTATGCATTTAGCGGTCGGTATGTATGCCGGTGTATCTGTCAAGAATGATACGAATTGGGGATCTTCGTTTACGATGGGGTATTCGAAGGAGCCGCAGGCGCTTGGTAAATATGTCAAATCTACTGGCCTAGGGTATAGTTATGGTTATGGCCATTCGGGATATGATGAGGCTGAAAACGCCGATCATCCATTTCGAGACGTGAATTCTTTTGATTGGGGATTGACAACTTCTTTTGGTATAGAGGTGAATAACTGGGTGATGAATCTGGGGTATGATCTCTCTCTAGGTGATGAGGGCGGTAACTATAAGATCGATGGCGATAATTTCTCTCTGTATGAGGTAAGAAGTGTCGGTGCCAATTACAATACGATGAGTCTGACGGTTGGGTATAAGTTCAAGCTTTAACGGCAAATCACTCATAGGATACGAATCTGACGAATATTCGGTGTCTTTTGGCGTAAGAAGTTTACTTCAACAGAAACCTAGATCAGACGTATCATAATTTGTCTACGCTTCATTATAAGTATGATGAACAAGGCCGGAAAATAAAGGGGATTACTGAATATCCGGTTATTGGCAAGAGCAAGGTGACAGTCTTTTCTTATAAGAATAATCTTCTGGAACGGAAAGTTGAGTACGACGAACTCGGCCGGAAGCTTACTTATACGGACTATGAGTACGATGAGACAGGGTTGTTGACAAAAGAAACGATTCGTGATCCCGAAACGTCCGAGGTTCTCCGATATAGCGAGTACCGCAATGAGAACGGATTGAACATGGAGATCATGGTTTATACTTCTCTCCCGACAGAGAAGAAACCCATAGAGCTTCGTCGGATCACGAAGTCCTATGATCAGAATGGCAATCTGCATCAATTAGTCTCTGAAGAATTGGCTTCTTCTAGCTCCCAGTCGAGTTTCTCGGAGTCCTATGAGTATATTTGAAGGCGTTCGTGATGACTTTATTCGATATGGAATGTCATCACGAATGTTTTTTCCTTCGTATAGGGTGCCTATTCGTCCAATCCTTGTTCGTTCGGATTTCCGGTCTTCATGAAATACCCTTATACAATAAGACCCCTTCCGTAGTTGTTCTCACTCCTTGTACTTTTCCTTCGGTAATTTGAAAATTCTTTTAGTTCTTATGGTTTTCTATATTTGCCATAAATATAACAAAAAATGCAGAGCGTAGCGTCGGGATTAAAAGCAAAAGACATTTCTCTTAGAGGTAACAAAAGTTTCATACTGAGGAAACTTTAGTTTCCCTATAGAGAAACAAAAGTTTTCCGCTTATTAAACTTTTGTTTTCCTATAATAAAACTTTTGTTTTTTAGGTTAAAAAACTACAAATGGCTAGATGTTAATATTTTATCCGTGTTGAAAGGAGATCGGATAATGCTATATGGTGAGTGTGGAGAAGCGTTGTGTTAGGTGATGGAAAAGTGGTAAATAGCGGTAAATAGTGGTAGATAGAGCTAGATAATTGTAGATGTTTTTTATCTACCACCATTAGTTAATCATCCTAAGACCAGATGAATGCAGGGATAGTTGTAGATGTTGTAGCAAATAGGCTTATAAACTATATGAGAGAATTGAAAGTTAAAGCGATGAGCGAATAACTTTCAATTCTCCATGTTTCAATTAAATGGTATAATATTGTTCCCATCCTTTGCGAGGCGGTACTCCACATAGCATCTTATTCGCCTCCGGATCGTTCGTGATCTGTTTCGTGTCACGGTCGAAGACGAGCTTGCGGTTCAAGCGCTGGCTTAATACGCCGAGACAGAATACCTGACTTAATGGGCCGGCGATAGAGAACGGTGAGCGGGTTTTCTCCTTACCCATACAACTGAGCAGGAAGTTTGCGAAATGGTTAGACGGGCTTTTCGGCACTTCCGGTAAGCGGGATTCCATCTCTTTCGCTTTCTCATCCGGGATGATAGATAAGGTACTTCCATGAGAACCACCCTTGAAGGTTAATTCTTTCGAGTAGATTTCCTTGCCCGGGTTCAACTTCGCCGGTTGTATCTTGCCGCCGGCTACGGTCGGGATATTCGGGTCAAGTTCGGAAACACCGTAACCTTCCGGGACAGAGGGGATATTGTCCAGTCCATCGTACCAAGTGATATCCACGGCCGGCATATTCCCTCTTTCCGGGAATTTAAACAAAAGGGTGGATGACATCGGGAAGAAGAACGGGTTATGGTCTTTCAAATAAAGCGGATTTATTTCTGTAGGCAATCCTAAATCTAGGAATTCATGTGCCGTATCCAAAATGTGCGCTCCCCAGTCTCCTAAGACACCCATTCCAAAGTCGTACCAACAACGCCATTGTCCCAAATGGTAGTCATGGTTGTAATCATGATATTGAGCTACGCCGATCCATGTGTCCCAATCCATCGTCTCGGGAACCGGTTCTCCCATAGGCATATGCCTAATATTCGGGTTCCATCCGTGCCAGCGACGCGGATTATTCATATGGGCGGTAATGGCGGTAACATCCTTGATAATACCGGCCTCTTTCCATGCCTTGAATTGGAAATAGTTCGCCTCGGAATGTCCTTGGTTACCCATTTGGGTGACAACGCCGTATTTCTTCGCTCCACGCATCATGATCTCTATTTCTTGGAACGTGCGGGCCATCGGTTTCTCTACATATACATGTTTGCCGTGCGCCATCGCCTCGATCGTGATCGGGAAGTGGGAATGATCCGGCACGCCTACGCTGACGGCATCGATCTTGTCCGCCATCCGGTCGAACATCGTGCGGAAGTCCTGAAAACGGGCCGCTTTCGGGAACATGTTGATAATCTCTTGCGTGTGAGGGGCTCCCATGTCCACGTCGCAGAGAGCTACCACGTTACACAGACCTGTGTTATACAATTCCTTGGCGATCTCGCCCCCTCGTTGTCCGATGCCGATGAACGCTATATTTACCCGGTCATTAGCGCTGATTAGCGGGGAAGTAGGTAGAACACGTCCGTGGGCGGGTGTCCAGAACGACGGGATGGCCGATACTGCCGATAAGGCTAGCGCTCGCTTAAGGAACGAGCGGCGTGAGATTTCTTCTGATTTCATGGTATTATCTTGTTTAAATTATACTGTTTGCGCAAACACTAACGATTTACGTCGTAAATATACAAAACTTTCTATAGTTACGGAAAAAATCATTTACTTTGGAGCCGCATAAAGGAGACCATGTGCTAATGTGTCACTCAGGCGGGTCTCCGATGGACTTATCATTGGCACATTGGCATATTAACAAAATTGGCAAATTATTAGATTATGGCACAAGAAGATGTATTTAAGAAATTAGTTTCACACTGTAAGGAGTATGGTTTCGTATTTCCCTCCTCAGAGATTTATGACGGTTTGGGAGCGGTATACGATTATGGCCAGTATGGTGTTGAGTTAAAGAATAATATAAAGAAATATTGGTGGGATAGCATGACTTTGCTGCATGAGAATGTAGTGGGTATTGATTCCGCTATTTTTATGCACCCTACTATCTGGAAAGCTTCCGGCCATGTTGACGCTTTTAATGATCCGTTGATCGATAACAAGGACTCGAAGAAACGTTACCGTGCGGACGTTTTGATCGAGGACCATTTGGGCAAGATCGAGGAGAAAATAAATAAGGAAGTGGCGAAAGCCGCAAAGAAATTCGGTGACGCTTTCGATGAGGCTAAATTCCGTGAGACGAATCCTCGTGTATTGGAGCATCAAGCGAAATGGAATGAGATTCATGAGCGTTATAGCAAGGCGATGAACGAGTCTAACTTCGAGGATCTTCGCCAATTGATCTTGGATTGCGAGATCGTTTGCCCGATTTCCGGAACTCGTAACTGGACGGAGGTTCGCCAGTTTAACTTGATGTTCTCTACGGATATGGGTTCTACCGCTGATGGAGCGATGAAGGTTTATCTTCGTCCGGAGACGGCCCAAGGTATTTTCGTGAACTTCTTGAATGTGCAGAAGACAGGCCGTATGAAGATCCCGTTCGGTATCGCCCAGATCGGTAAGGCGTTCCGTAATGAGATCGTGGCTCGCCAGTTTATCTTCCGTATGCGTGAGTTCGAGCAAATGGAGATGCAATTCTTCGTTCGTCCGGGTGAGGAGATCGAGTGGTTTAAGAAATGGAAGTCTACTCGTTTGAAATGGCATCAAGCCCTAGGTTTGGGCGATGAGAAGTATCGCTATCACGATCATGAGAAATTGGCTCACTACGCTAACGCGGCTACGGATATCGAGTTCGAGATGCCATTCGGATTTAAGGAAGTGGAGGGTATACATAGCCGTACGAACTTCGACTTGAGTCAGCATGAGAAGTTTTCCGGTAAAAAGATCCAATATTTCGATCCGGAGTTGAACCAGAGTTACACTCCGTATGTAATCGAGACCTCGATCGGTGTAGACCGTGTGTTCTTGAGCATCATGGCGGGTTCTTACTGCGAGGAGACGTTGGCGAATGGCGAGAGCCGTGTGGTATTGAAGTTGCCCGCAGCCTTGGCTCCGATCAAATTGGCCGTATTGCCATTGGTGAAGAAAGATGGCCTGCCCGAGAAAGCTGAGGAGATTATAAATATGTTGCGTTTCGACTTCCGTTGCCAATACGACGAGAAGGATTCTATTGGTAAGCGTTATCGCCGTCAGGATGCGATCGGTACCCCGTATTGTATTACGGTAGACCATGACACCTTGAAGGATAACTGCGTAACGATCCGTTTCCGTGACACGATGGAGCAAGAGCGCGTAAGCATCGATAAGCTTCACGATATTATCACGGAGAAGGTGAGCATGAAGAATTTATTGAAAAAGGTAATAGAGTAAACGAATGAAGAAGTACTGGCATATTGCGTTGATGTTGTTTTGCGTGCTCATGATCACCTCTTGTGGGGATGATGATGAGGCACTAGAGGTGGATGAGGTTTGGAAGGTCCAGAATGAGGAGGCTTTTCAAGCCCAGATGCTGGTTCCGGGTTTCGAGCAATTGAGTTCTCAAAGTAATGCCGGATTTATCCTTTACAAGGTCTTGAAGACAGGAGAGAGTAAGGAGCCGATTTATTATACGAGCAAGGTGGAATGTTATTATAAAGGGACGTTTATTGATGGAACGGTTTTTGATGATAAATCGTTTGAGGCAGGTGCCCCTGCCGAGCTTACTGTTTCTGAGATGGTAGATGGTTTTGCTACAGCGTTACAGAATATGCACCCAGGAGATCGTTGGGAGATTTGGATTCCTCAACAGATGGGATACGGTTCGGCTGGAAGGAGTGCTTCGGGAAGTGTCATAATAAAGCCTTATACGACTTTGATCTTTGATTTGGAAGTTACAAGGATTGTCAAAGAGTAGGTTCTTTCATTAAGAATAATTACGGCCGCCTCTTTTTAGGGGTGGCCGTTTTTTTATAGTTATATGTAAATCTAGGGAAGCAAACCTCTATAAACAATTAAAGCCTGTCTCACGACAAGCCCTAACCAAACTTTGTTAACCTTAAATCTAATACTATTATGAAAAAACCACGATGCAAAGATACGTTCGTCAAGACCATTTGTCAAGTCTTTTGCAACTAATATATGTTAAGTAACATGTCGATGCTTGCTAAAAAGTGTTACACAACATAAAGCTCTATATATTACAATCAAAATCTTCTAATTTTAACGATGATTAGATCCCTTTCATAGGACTGCTAAAGGGAAAGACGTTCTTTGAGTAGCTTATAGCCAGCGCTACTGGCACGAAGATAGGTTCCATCCTTTAATCGTACTTGATAGGTTTCTTTTCCGAATAGTTCTACTCGCAATATCTGTTCCGTATTAACGATATAAGAGCGGTGTATACGAACGAACTCCGGAGAAGGAAGGCTTCGCTCGAAATACTTCATGGTTTGCTCCTTTACGTGCTGACCGGAAGTGGTGAATAAGGTCACATAGTCGCCACATGCTTGCAAATAGAATATCTCTTTTATCGGGATGATATGAATACGTGCCCCGTCTTTTACGGATATACGATCTAGAATCTCCTCCGGAACGGTAGTCGGGGGAGGTGCCGTCTTTTCCTCCATTTGTCTCACGATAGGTTCCGCCTCACTCTTTCTTTCCCGACTGGCATACCATTGGGATAGAATGATCCATGCCATTAGGCCGAACAGGAATCGAAAAGGAATCGTGATCGAGAATTCCTCCCAATCTTCCAATCCGAATATTTGTAGCAAGATCGAGCATCCGGCTATGCAAGCGATTTGTACGAGTACGGCGAAAGCCACTCGTGCTTGCATGATATGTAACGTACATTGTACATACCAAAGATAATATCCCGCTACGGCGAACAATGCGATGGAAAGTAGGCTATCGACCAAAGTGATGCTCAACGGAAGATCGCCATAAAGAGTTAATAATGCGCATTGGATCGCTATGGCTAAAAGTAGTAATAGGCTTCCCAGCCCTTTATGTAATATGGATGTTGTAATAGGATGTTCTTGCATGATGAGTTTAGTCTCTTAGTTCAAGGCCGCTGAACGACAAGTCTCCACATATGTATAGTGTATGCGTCATGTCGGTTGCTTCTGTCAGTTCCCTCATATCTTGGCATCCAGCCAAGAAAGAACCAACCTTTAGACGAACCAGCCATCCTTTAGGAACGTATATTACTACGCCGCTGAAGGAGCTATCTATGTTTATGATGGTTTCATCAGCCTCTAATGTTGTTTTTTTAAGATCAAGAATCACGTTGCCGAAAGATACGTCTATGTCCGCCCCCTTGAATACGGGGTCCAGTACGATGTGCCTTACCGAGTTGAAAGTGGTGTCAACCGATACGAAACCGTTATCTGTCTCGTAGTTGATCTCATCGTTAGGCTTTCTGTGCCCGAAAGGGGGATGGTTAAAGGGACGTTTATGCTTTTTCGTGCGGATAGAATCTTTCCGCTTCAGCATGATGACCAATCCTAACAGGATTAATCCTAACGGCCAATATACACGTAAAAAATCGTTCGTGATCCAATTTAACTGCGGGAAAAGGAAATAGACTCCCACGCCTACGAGGAGCATACCTCCTACCGGATTACGGTGGAAAATCGTAAAGATGCCCGACACGACAAGCAGCATCGGCCAAGATACAAGCAAGTCAAATAAGGATGGATCTATCATTCCTAGATTCCGCAGTAAAAATAATATACCGACAATGATAAATAAGGTAGCGATCAGATACCCGTTTGTCCTCTTCTCTTTAAAATCGATGTCATAATCTTTCATATCCATAAGTTCCATTTTTTTGTTTTTTATCAAATGTACGGGTTCGTCATTCTATACACAAGTAAATACCGCTGATTTCTATACGAGTATCGGTAAATAACCGAATAATCCCGATTAAAAAAGCCTTTAGTTTGTAAGAAACGTGAATTTGACACCAAAACTTGATAAAAAAACTAGTTTGATAAGATTAGTTGATAATTAAGGAATATCTTTGTCTTTACAACTGCAATAGAGGAATGTAGGGAATGATACGAAATATTATAAATTTAAAGGCAATAATACTTTATTTTCGATTGATTTTATGCTTGATAGCCGGTATGCCGACTCCGGCTTATGGGAGTTCTTCATATCCGGTCAAGGAGGAATCGTATGTATTGGTGATAAATTCATATGTGGATGGCGAACGTTGGTCTGGTAATTTATTAAACATGATCTCGAAGTTCGCTACCCCGGAGGAGTACACTCTCCGGATAGATCATATAAGCGTGATGTTGGTTGATACGCCAGAGAAATTAAAAGAGAAACAAGAGGTCTTCTTTGAAGCTAACAAGAAGAAGCCGGATGGAATTATCTACTTAGGCGTAAATGGATGGGCTTTTATGCGGGATAAGATCCGGGAGAAATGGGGGGATATTCCCACTCTGGTCTGTTCGGAGACGGGGGAAATGGCAGAAAATGAATGTTATTTTAATCAGCGGCATTCCTCTGATAGGGTGATTCCTTTACAAGAGGCGGTTAAGGGGTATAACGCTACGGGATTGGTTATCCCTTATTATGTTAAAGGTTCGATCGACTTGGTGAAGGAATTAATCCCGGGTTTGAAACGTCTGATTTTCATATCCGACAGACGTTATGTTTCCACATGGCTCCGGGATGAGATGGAGAAACATATGGAAACTTCTTTCCCTGAGGGGAAAGTGGATTTTTATACGGAGGGTTCTTGCTCCATGGATAGTTTATTGGCGGTTCTGTCGGAGAAAGATCCGCATCGAGCGACAGCCGTGATGTATTACTCGTGGATTACCGAGAAACCTTTCTTGAATCACTCGTTATTATATAGTACTTTATATCAAGGTATAAACGGTATTTCTAGGCATCCTGTTTTTTCTTTATATGATATGGGTGTGGAAGAAGGATATACGATTGGTGGATATTATAATAGCGCTAAAACGATTGAGACTGCTCTAATCCCCTTGCTACAACAAGTTTATAACGGTGAAGATATGGGCAAGATCCCGGTTTCGACGGTAAATGATCCTCATAAATATTTGAATTATGCTTCGTTGATAAGTGCGATATCTAATGAAGATAATTTCCCGCGTGATGCGATCTACTTGAATGCGCCTCCCTCTTTCTTGGAAAAATATTGGATGCAACTGTTAGGCTTTCTGATATTCTTTCTGGTAGTCGTGTTTTTAGCGTGGCATTACGTGTATCGTTCTAAGCAAAAGATGAAGGAAGTAGAGTTGAGGTTATTGTCCCGTTACCGTGATTTATTTAATAATATGCCGTTACCTTATATACGGCAGCGACTGATTCGAGAAGGTACGCAAATCGATGTGCAGGTTTTAGATGTGAACCATGCTTTCGAGGAGAAAATCGCTCCTAAAGATTTTGTGGTAAATAAGCGTGGAAAAGAGATCGCAAATTTGATTGGCGGGAGTTATCCTTTGCTTCTATCGGCAGTGCCTACGGTTTTAGAGAGTGGAAAATCCTTCACTTATGAGTATTATTTTGAGCCGACAGGGCTTTACTATACGATTATCATCATGCCTACCTCGGAAGAGAATGTGGTTGATGCGTTTTTTATTGATATTACGGATATCCATAAATTCCAGACGCATTTGAAAGCCATGAATCATAAGCTGGCTATGGCGTTAGAGGCGGCAGATCTTTTACCGTGGCGATATAATCTGGCTGAAGGGAAGATTATCTATGAGTCGAAAGTACATCCGGGAGATAATATAGAGACTGCAGAGGTGCATACCCATGAGGTTTCGTTGAAGGAATATTTCAGCAAGATACACCCGTCTTTCAGGGCTTGCGTGGAAAAGGCTTTCGATGATTTGTGTAATGGGAAAATAAAGAAAGTACGAAAAGAATATTGTCTGGAGCGGTTGATTCCGGGAGAAGATCGCCATGAGTGGGAGGAGATACAGGTAATGGTCGAATATGATGCTTCCGGTAAACCGAAAGCGTTGATCGGGTCTACGATATCTATTACCGAGCGTAAGCAATTGGAACATGACCTTCGAATGGCTAGGGATAAGGCGGAGGAGTCGAATAAATTGAAATCTGCGTTTTTAGCTAATATGAGCCATGAGATACGTACACCGTTGAATGCGATCGTAGGTTTCTCTAATATCCTCGCCTCGACCGATGACCTTGAGGATAAGAAGGAATTCGCTGATATTATCGAGAATAATAATTCCCTATTGTTGCAGTTGATAAACGATATCTTGGATTTGTCAAAGATTGAGGCGGGTACCTTGGAGTTTACTTATGACTATGTGGATATTAACGCTGTATTGAGGGATTTGGAGCAATCGGCTCATTTGAAGAATAAGAATCCGGATGTACAGATCTCATTTAAGGATTATCTGGAGCCTTGCGTGATTTATACGGATCGAAATCGTCTGTCCCAACTGATGATCAATCTGTTGAACAATGCCATGAAATTTACGCAGGCAGGATTGATCTCATTTGGCTATAAACTGCGGGATGATAATACGTTGTGGTTCTATGTAGAGGATACGGGCTGCGGAATCCCGGAGAATAAACGGAAAGATATTTTCGGACGTTTTGTGAAACTGAACACTTTCGCTCAAGGAACAGGATTGGGTTTAAGTATCTGTGAGATGATTGTTACCCAGATGAAAGGAACGATAGGGGTTGATTCCGTGGAAGGGAAAGGCTCTAGGTTCTGGTTTACATTGCCTTTTCAGCCGAAGAAAGAATTATTTCCTAGTGAAGAGCAGAAGCCTGTTACTTTGGAGAAGATCGCCCGAAGTGAGGTTACGATCTTGATCGCTGAGGACAATTCCAGTAATTATCGCCTGTTTGAGTCTATATTAAAGCCTGAATATAAATTGATTCATGCATGGAATGGAAAGGAGGCTGTGGAGCTATTTCATCAGCACAAACCTCAGTTGATCTTGATGGATATAAAGATGCCGGTCATGGATGGATACGAGGCTACCGCAGAGATTCGTAAGGTTTCTGCTAGCGTGCCTATTATCGCGGTGACGGCTTATGCTTTCGCCCAAGATGAGCAACGGATCATTAATAGTGGATTTGATGCCTATACGGCGAAACCGATTAATGGGAAGATCTTAAAAGACAAGATATCAACTTTATTGACGCATCGGATTATTCTGATGTAATCGAAGGGCTTTGCGGGAAGCAGACCTTATAAAACAATTAAAGCCTGTCTCACGACAAGCCCTAACCAAACTTTGTTAACCTTAAATCTAATACTATTATGAAAAAACCACGATGCAAATATACGGAGTTACTATTATTTGTCAATAGTTTAAGTGCTAAATTGTGTTTTGTAACATGTAATAAAATCTAATAGGAACTTATGCCTCATTGAAATCTTTCGATAGAGTCGCATATATTCTTTATACCTCCCTCTTTTTGGATCATCTCGCCTATATGAGCGGCATTTTTCTTATAAAGCGGATTGGTGACCAGATCACAAACCTTGCGTTCGATCTCCTGCTCGCTCGCTTTCGCTATCTTAAGCCCTTCCGGCCCTAACCCTAATTGGTGGATTCGATAGGACCAATAGGGTTGATCGATAATCAACGGAGTGATTAATTGGGGCTTTCCCGCCCTTCCTACGCTATGGGTCGTGCCGCAACCTCCATGATGGATAACGCCGTCGCAGTGCCGAAATATCAAATTATGCGGAACCGGCTGCTTCATTAAGAATAAATGTTTATCCGCTTGTAAGGTGATTCCTGTCTTTGCCCAACCGGAACCGATGATGAGCCGATAATCATGTTTCTTGCAAATATCGACCAAGGCTTTGCTAAAACGGTTACCATCCTTGGAACTACAACTCCCGAGGGTAAAAAAGATAATAGGGCTTTGAGCGCTGTCGACGAATGATATCATTTCCTCGTAAGCCTTCTCATCATATTGAAAAGTGTCATTGAAGCAATAGCCTCCGATCGACCATTTGAACGTCCAGTCCGGATCTATGTTTCCTAGGTGCTGGCTGAAAAGCAAGTAATTATATGAACGCTCTCCCGCATGATAACCAAAATTACGAATCGGAGCGAGTCCGTATTTAGCCCGGTTCTTGTTGATCGTGTCTTTGACCATGAAATTGGTCATCCGGTTCATCAACTTCCATAGGATGGCGGGGGTGATGATCGGGTTGGGTTTGGGAAATGGCAATACGGCCGGGGGAATCTTCTTACCCGGCAAGAACGGGGCGTAGGCGGTACGTATCAAGGGCTTCTTGCAATACTCGGCGATACTTGCGACAGCAAATTCCGAGTTGGTCGATACTAAAATATCATGCTCTTTTAGTAGGGGAATCAATTGATCGAACTGTTTATCGATCACGTTCCTCATCCATTTAAGGAATGGCCGGAATTTATGTGAGTTTTGCGCTGCGCTATCGATCATGCCGCCGATATCGTCAAACTGCTGCAATACGTATTTAAATCCGTAGGGTTTAACGGTCTCCTCGAATATTTGAGGGAGATTGATGGTCACCTCATGGCCACGTCTTTCCAATTCGGCCGCTATGGCCAAATAAGGAAGGACGTCGCCTTGTGAGCCTCTGGTTACTAATAGTATTTTCATGCTACGTTTATTTATGGGCTATGAGGGTCTTGTTTACCGGATATTCAGTTGACGCAAACGCTCAATGTCCAGATGGTATTTGGCTTCCATCGTTTGTAGTTTCTGCTCATTGATGGCTAAGGGATGATTCAATCGTTTCGTTTCCCGGTATCCTTTATATACGGAGCGAATCATCTTACGTGGATTGAAAATGACGGATGAGGTGATCCAGCAGCCGTGCGTACACCAACAGTTGGCTTTATACCCATGTCCGATAGCGGCTATTTCCTGTTTCATCGCTTCGCTATTCATCACTTTACTTATATCGCAACCATACTCTTTTATATTTCCGAGCGGTTCCCGTAGCTCGCAGGCACGAAAACGTCCGTCGTAGTCGATTACCAAGGTAGTCTCTCCGGCCGTACAATCCATCCCCCAAGGGGTCGGGTGATCTATGTTGCTGGCACGCACATTATATAAGGTACGTATAAGGCCGAGATAGAAGAAGCGTGTGATCGGTTTCCTTAAGCCGGTGGTATCCGCTACCATCCGATCCGCATAAGCTGAATAGATAGGGGATATGTCATCTTGTATTTTGCGTAGCGTTGACTCGGTTAGGATTTTCACGCCATCGTCACGGGTCATGCCTCTGGCAGCCTCAATTGTATGCGTGGAGGTGCGGAAACGTCCGTATACCCAAGTCATGAAGTCTTCTATCTGGTCTATATTGTATTTCGTGATAACGGTTGCTATATTTTTTAAGACTTTGCCGTCATCTCCGAAATTCTCCTGTATCTTACGCAGGGTTTCCAAGGCCTTATAGAAGTTGCCCGGTACGCCTCTCTGTGTATCGTGGGTCGCACCGAAACCATCCAAGGAAAGGCTTACGTTAATATTACAATCCGGGCAGTTCTGGCGGAACCGTTTTACCCATTCGACGATCCGGTCTGGTTTTAAGCCGTTCGTAGGGATGTTCACATCTTTGATATGGTTGTTTTTGTAGAATAACTCCAATATTTCCGGTAGATCCTCACGCAAGGTAGGCTCACCCCCGGATATCCATAATCGATTGAATTGCCCGGCGGTTTCTGATATCTTCTTGATTTCATCGAAAGTGAGGTCGGGTTGCTTCTTATCCATTTCTTGGGCATAGAAACACATTGCGCATTTGGCGTTGCATCGGCCTGTTACGAAAAGGAAGATCGACTCGAGTTTTCTTTCCGTGCTCATTGCCCTGAAAGAACTGGTGGTTCGTTTTTTGTCCATTTTATTTTTGTTTTACCATTTGTCTTATCTGGCGCATGATTTTTTCCTTGTGTTTGATCAACACCCGGAGAAAATAACATAAGAAGCCAAATAAAATACTTATTAGCATATACTATATGATCTTTAAAGGCAAAGATCGACGATAAAATGACGCTAAACAATCTCTATTTGCAGTATTTTATGGTCCATGTTTAAAAGGTAGGTCTATAAACAATTAAAGCCTGTCTCACGACAAGCCCTAACCAAACTTTGTTAACCTTAAATCTAATACTATTATGAAAAAACCACGATGCAAATATACGGACTTTTCAATTCCTGTCAAGGGTTATAATGCTAAATTATGTTTTACGACATATAACAAAAACAAAAAGGCGCCTTTCTTTTAGAGAAAGACGCCTTTTCCATGATATACTAATCAAATATTAGTCTTGTAATTTAGCGCAAATGAACTCGCGGTTCAAACGAGCGATGTTGCTAACGGAGATATTCTTCGGACATTCCATCTCGCAAGCACGTGTGTTCGTACAGTTACCGAAGCCAAGCTCATCCATTTTAGCGACCATAGCTTTGGCACGGCGAGCAGCCTCGACTTTACCTTGAGGCAACAAAGCCAGCTGGCTAACCTTAGCGGATACGAATAACATAGCGGAACCATTCTTACAAGCGGCAGCACAAGCGCCACAACCGATACAAGCGGCAGCGTCCATGGCTAAGTCTGCGTCCTTCTTTGGGATAGGTATCGCATTAGCGTCGGGTACACCACCTGTGTTGACAGATGTGAAACCACCCGCTTGGATGATTTTGTCGTAAGCGTAGCGGTCTACCATCAAGTCGCGGATAACAGGGAAACCTGCGGAACGCCACGGTTCGATCGTGATCGTCTCTCCATCGTGGAAACGACGCATATATAACTGGCAAGTCGTAGCTCCAGTTGCCGGTCCGTGCGGGTGTCCGTTTACATACAATGAACACATGCCACAGATACCCTCGCGGCAGTCGTGATCGAATACGATCGGTTCCTTACCCTCGTTGACCAACTGCTCGTTCAAGATATCCAACATTTCCAAGAAAGAGACACTCTGATTGATCTTCTCAATTTTGTATGTCTCGAACTGTCCTTTCTCCTTCGGACCTCTCTGACGCCAAACCTTAAGTGTTACACTTATATCTTTATCCATGATTCTAATTTTTTCTGAGATTGATGATTATTACTTCTTGTAGTTACGTGTTTGAGGAACAACGAACTCATAGTTCAAATCCTCTTTCAACATGACAGGATCTTTGTCCTCGCCTTGGTACTCCCAGCAAGATACGTACATGAACTTATCGTCATGACGCAAGGCCTCACCTTCTTCTGTCTGGTGCTCCGTACGGAAGTGACCACCACAAGACTCAGCGCGGTCCAAAGCATCGTGTGCCATCAATGTACCGATCTCGATAAAGTCGGCTACACGTAATGCTTTCTCTAACTCGGTATTCAAGTTGTCTGCGTTGCCTGGGATGAATACGTTGCTCCAGAACTCTTTCTTCAAGTCTTTCAGCATCTGGATAGCTTCTTGCAAACCTTTTGCGTCGCGTGCCATACCGATATGTTCCCACATGATATGACCTAGTTTGCGGTGGATAGTGTCTACGGTTTCTTTACCCTTGACGTTCATCAATTTTTGGATACGATCCTTGATGGCCTTTTCTGCCTCGACGAACTCCGGCAGATCCGTGCTGAAGCGAGGAACTTGGATTTGGTCGGACAAATAGTTCTGGATCGTGTATGGTAATACGAAATAACCATCGGCCAATCCCTGCATCAAAGCGGAAGCACCTAAACGGTTCGCTCCGTGATCGGAGAAGTTTGCCTCACCGATAGCGAACAGACCCGGAATGGAGGTCATCAACTCATAGTCAACCCACAATCCACCCATTGAGTAGTGCAATGCCGGGTAGATCATCATCGGAGTCTCGTATGGATTATCGTTCGTGATCTCGTCGTACATATCGAACAAGTTACCGTATTTCTGCTTAACGACCTCTTTACCCAAGCGATTGATCGCGTCGGAGAAATCCAAGAATACGGCCAAGCCCGTGCTGTTCACGCCGAAACCTGCGTCGCAACGCTCTTTAGCGGCACGAGAAGCCACGTCGCGAGGAACCAAGTTTCCGAATGCCGGATAACGACGCTCCAAATAATAATCACGGTCTGCCTCGGGAATATCTTTACCTTTCTTCGTTCCGGCCTGTAGAGCTTTAGCGTCTTCCAGTTTCTTCGGAACCCAGATACGGCCGTCGTTACGCAAGGATTCGGACATCAAAGTCAATTTAGATTGGAAGTCACCTTTCACCGGTACGCAAGTCGGGTGGATCTGAACCATACAAGGATTAGCGAAGTAAGCGCCTTTCTTGTAGCATTGCCATGCGGCGGAACCGTTAGATGCCATAGCGTTGGTTGACAAGAAGAACGTATTAACGTAACCACCCGTAGCTACAACTACAGCGTGAGCGGCGTAACGCTCGATCTTACCTGTAATCAAGTTGCGGGCGATGATACCACGAGCACGACCGTCTACCTTAACTACATCCAACATCTCATGACGAGTGTACATCTTAACCTTACCCAAACCGATCTGACGGCTCAACGCTGAATAAGCGCCTAACAAAAGCTGCTGACCCGTCTGGCCACGGGCGTAGAACGTACGCGATACCTGAGCGCCACCGAATGAACGGTTATCCAACAAACCACCATATTCGCGAGCGAAAGGAACGCCTTGAGCCACGCACTGGTCGATGATTGAGTTAGAAACCTCAGCCAAACGATAAACGTTAGCCTCACGAGCACGGTAGTCACCACCTTTGATCGTATCGTAGAACAAACGGTAAACAGAGTCACCATCATTCTGGTAGTTCTTAGCGGCGTTGATACCACCTTGAGCGGCGATAGAGTGCGCACGGCGGGGAGAATCTTGGATACAGAAGTTCAATACGTTGAATCCCATCTCTGCCAAAGATGCGGCAGCGGAAGCTCCGGCCAAACCTGTACCGACTACGATAACATCCAAACGACGCTTGTTAGCGGGGTTCACCAATTTCTGGTGATTTTTATAATTAGTCCACTTCTCAGCCAACGGGCCTTGAGGTATTTTAGAATTTATTTCAGACATAATGATTTAATTTCAAAAGTTCTTAATTATAAAACCTGTAGCTTGCAATTAAGCACCTACTCCGTTTAGGAAGAAGATGATAGTAATGATCGCGAAAAGTCCGCAAATAACCGTAGCTACGATCTTAGAGATACATTCCCAACGGTTCATCCAGATCGTATTATTCCAACCAATTGTTTGGATAGCGCTCCAGAACCCGTGAGTCAAGTGGAACCACAAAGCCACGTACCAGATCAAATAAAGAACAGTGATCACGGCATTACCTTGGAAGTAATAGTTGATAAAAGCGGCTCCGTCTTGTGGAGATACCATAGCTGACCCCAATGCAACTTCGTGATGACCGATCAATTCGGCGAACATCATCTTATACCAGAACTGGCTGAAGTGCAACAGCATGAACAGGATAACAATCAAACCCAAAACGAACATGTTCTGAGATGCCCATTCCACGCCTTTCGGACGAGCGTTGATAGCGTAACGGTCGTTACCACGTGCCTTACGGTTTTGCAAGGTAAGAATGATAGCGTACACGAAGTGGATCACAACGCCTGCGGCCAATACGAGAGTAGCTGCCACAGCGTACCAATTAGAGCCCAACAGCGAACAAACCATGTTATAAGCCTCTCCGGAGAAAACGGCCGCCACGTTCATCGACAGGTGGAACAATAAGAACAGAACAAGAAAGAGGCCTGATATACTCATTATCAGCTTCTTCCCGATAGAAGAATTAAGTAACCACATAAGATAATAATTTAAGTTATTTAATTGTATTTAGAAATTTCTACTTAAACTATGTAATTATCACGCAAAGGTATGCTAAATCCATATATTGCGCAAACGATTAAAGAAATATTTCTGCATTAATGGGAGAGGTCAGGGCATGTGTCCCGACACATGGAATAATGCGGAAGGAAAAGGCTTTCCTTATGAATAATTTATATACATTTGCCTATATGCGTAAGGATTTGAATGGGTCACGGCATTTTTCCATAGGGATCAAGTTTACGATCTTATTATTTACGATCGTGATCTTGGTTCTTGTGCTTTTTTCATATAGGAGCGACAAGCATGGCAACCTGTTCTGGCAGGTAGAGAAATTGATTCCGCATCATCCGGACAGTGCTTTGGTGTTATTAGAGAAAGTGAGGGATATCAATGGATTATCGCTTCGAGAGAAAGCCCGTTATTGTCTGTTATGGACCGAATCACGGGATGAGGCGGGATTGAGGCATACATCGGATTCCATAATCTCTATCGCTACGGATTATTATAGGACGACACGAGGCTGTTACTGGCCTCCCAAAGCTTGGTTTTACCGGGGGAAAGTCTATGAGGATATGGATCAACCGTCCCTAGCTTTGGAATGCTATTTACGTGCGTTGGAATATGAGGGAGAGAATTGGGATTATGAATTCTGGGGAAGGTTATATAACCAAATGGGGATGCTGTACGCCGAGCAGGAATTATATGGCAAGGCTATGTCTTTTTTGAGAAAAGCGAGTGCTCAATATCAGTTATTGAACGATGCGGCCGGACAAGACCGGATACTGACCGAGGTCAAGAAATACGAGATGTTACGGGATTCTATCGGATCACTATCAGCGAGAGAATCGATTTATCAGATCACTTCCCGCTATGATGTAAGGCCGATCCGTGAGGACTTGTCTAAGAAAGAGTTGATGCTATTACAAAGGGGACAGGAGCGTTATCTGTACGCATTTATTATCGGCATAATCCTATTTATTTGCTTCCTCCTTTATCGGCGATGGAGAAATACGCAGGAAAACGCTCTTCGAAGGGAAGAAGCCTTGCGACGTTCGATTGCTAGCCAGCAACAACGTATGCGAGAAGAAAAAGAAGAGAATGAACGGCAAATCACCCTTTTGGAAAAAAGAATTACGAAAATAAAGGAAGAAAAGGATCAAGAGTTGATGTTGGTTTCCTTACAATTGGAAAAACAACGGCTGGAAATTTGTAACGAGTCGATTCTTAATAAGGAGAGTAAGCATTTATTATCTGTCGCGATCTTGCGGAAATCGGAGGTCTATGAGAAGTTTCACGATCGGGATGCCGGCAAGATTATCTCTGAGGATTGGGAGCTTTTGGAGGTTTTGTTGAATAAGGCTTATGATGACTTTACCTTACGGCTGAAAAAGCTATATCCTGTTATTTCCGATACGGAGTTGAAGGCCTGTATGCTCACGAAAATCGGTGTTCCCGCCAACCAGATCACACGGGTATTGAAATATAATAGTTCGGTACTTCGTCCTCGTCTATTCCGGAAGATTTTTAAGAAAGAAGGTTCTACGGAGGCATTTGTGGAGTTTATATCAAACTTTTGATTATTATATATTTATAGCGGTCTTGGCAGGTTTGTTCTCATTTTTGTTCTCATTTATTATGTGATTTGTGAGATATACGGGATATTTTTGGAGGCAAAAAAGCATGGTTATGAAAAGTGTAAAGTTAGCCTCTATCTTGTTTTATTTAAATAGTGTTTTTGTCGTTTCTTGTTTCGTGTCATGCGGTTCTTCGCCAACGGAAGCGTCCTCTCTTTTAACTGCGGATATAAGAGGGGGGATGGATAAACCGGGGCTATTGGAATTAGGCGATGAGATCAAGGGGGTTACTTTTGTCCCTTTAGAGGTGACCACGGATGATGCCTCGTTGATAGACGGAGTTTATGATTATGCCGTGACAGATCGATATATCTATGTGTTTCCCGTAAAAGAGCCCCGTATCGTCCTGTTCGATCGGCAAGGGCGTTTTATCCGGACGTTGGTAAAAGAAGGGCAGGGGCCGGGTGAATTTAGCGGTATTCTGCCATGTATCCAAGTGGACGAACGTAATGATCGCCTTTTTTTATTTAGTAATAATCGAGTTTGGGAATATACGTTAGAAGGTGAATTTATCGGACAATCCACCCATGAGTATTCGGTAATCTATATGCGTCATATCGGAAAGGATCGTTTCGCCGCCATATCATTCCCTTTTCAGCCTTTCAACGGAGGGGGATTCGGATTGGGCCTATTTTCGAGGAAAGGGGATACGATAGCGATCAAGAATGATTTTTATTCCTTTTTATTACCCCATGAGAAGAGCGGGTTCACGACAAGTATCGCCTCCGCTTATTCTGATGCGCAAAACTCCGTGTTGTTTAAGACCGGTAGTAATGATACGGTCTTCTGTATCTCGGCGGATCGAATAAGTGCGGCTTGTGTCCTTGATCTGAAAAACTCGGATGCGGAAGTGATTCGTTCGTTGGATGTTACGGACATGAGTAATTTGCGAATTGAAAAAAAGGACCCCAAGGATATCTTTGTGCAAGATATGATTGAGTTTCCGGCACATTATTATTTCCGTTTATTGTATAACCAAGGCTATTATATCGCCTCTGTGGATAAAAAGACGGGAAAGACACTCGTGGAAAAATGCGAGATGCCGGGGTCTATCTATGAACTGGCGGACGCGAACCTTCAACATGGCATGCAGGGTACGAGAAGTTATCGGAATTTCCCGGTCTGGGGGAGGGTCATAAAAGATGAGTTGGTACAAGTAGTGACCCCGTATGAGCTAAACTTATATAAGTCGCTTCACTCGATCACGATTCCGCAGGAGTTGGACTTAAAAGGAGAGGAGGGCAATCCGGTTTTTGTGTTCTATTCGCTTATTTGACTTCGATATGTATCGCTCGGTTGTACTTCTTGTAATAATCTAGCGATAGAAGCTATGTTCTTTTATCTTTTCTATGTCTTTGATGGCTATTAGTGTTATTTAACATATTGTTTATATTTATATTACGAATATTTCGTATGTTTGCGAAACCGACGTAATATCCGGGTATGCTTAGAGGTTGGTAAGTATGTGTAATAACGGTATAAATAACATTAAAACTGATTGAAAATGAAAAAGGCGATTATGAACACAATGATCATCCTGTTCGCTTTGGCGATGTGCGTAGGATGCGGACAGTCTTCGGAACAAAAAGAAGAAAGTGTTCCGACAGATGTAACAAAGGCAGAAAAACAAGAGCAAGTACAGGTGGAAGCGGAGGACGAAGATACGCTGGAAAATGGAGAGCAGGTATTTAGGGTAGTAGAGGTGATGCCGAAGTTTCCCGGCGGTGATGCGGAGCTTTTGAAATTTATAGCCAAGAATGTAAAGTATCCACAAGAAAGCCAAAACAAAGGAGAGCAAGGCCGTGTGATTTGTTCGTTTGTGGTAACGAAGGATGGAACACTTACGAATTACAAGGTCATTAGAGGAATCTCCCCGGCATTAGACCAAGAGGCGGTTCGAGTTTTGCAAATGATGCCTCGTTGGACACCGGGCACGCAAAGAGGCGAGCCGGTAGCCGTGAAATATACGGTGCCGATCACATTTAAGTTGCAATAATTCACGATTGCAGGTCTTGTGATTCTTATTTAATGTTAATTAACGTGCCTTCCGCATGCCGTTTACGACTATTTCGTAGCTTTGTGGATATACATTAATAAAAGGATAAGATTTATGGAGAAGCTAACGATGCAGGAAGAAGAGGCGATGCGCTGGATTTGGCGGATCGGTCCTTGTTTTGTGAAAGATGTGCTGGCCAAATACGAGGACCCGAAACCTCCTTATACGACGCTCGCTTCCGTGATCAAGAATCTGGAGCGAAAGAAGTACGTGAAGGCGAAACGTTATGGAAATACGTATGAATACCGTCCTTTGATAGAGGAAACGGAATATAAACGTACGTTCCTTGGCGGCGTGGTAACGAATTATTTCGCTAACTCGTATAAAGAAATGGTTTCTTTCTTTGCGAAAGATCAGAAAATCTCTACGGATGATCTAAAGGATATCATCGATTTGATTGAGAAAGGAAAAGAATAACCTAAATCCCACATACCATGACACCGGAATTTGCCTACTTATTGAAGGTAAATGTAGCCTTTGTACTCTTTTACGCCTTCTACCGGTTGTTCTTCTATAAGGACACGTTCTTCAAGCTACGTCGTGCGATATTGCTGGCGTTCTTTGGCTTGGCTCTGTTTTATCCTTTGCTGAACATCCAAGATTGGGTAAGGCAACAAGAGCCTATAGCAGATGTGATTTATATGTATTCCGCTATGTTGCCTGAGGCGACGGCGAAAGCGGATGCCGCGGCGTCCGTGGATTGGTATGGATGGTTGCTGGGATCTTTGGGGTTTATTTATTGGGGGATCGTAGCGTTCTTATGCGGACGTTTTCTCGTGCAATTAAGCAGTATCTTATGGTTGGCTCATACCAGTGAGCGTGTTGTTATTCATGAAACTCCGGTTTATGCGTTGCGGAAGGCCGCCGGGCCATTCTCCTTTTTCCGTATGGTCTTCTTGCATCCGGAGAGTCATTCGGATAAGGAAACGGATGAGATATTGACACATGAATGTACGCACGTATCCCAATGGCACTCGATTGACGTGATCTTGAGCGAGATGATGTGTATGGCTTGCTGGTTTAATCCTTTTGTATGGTTATTGAAGCGTGAGGTTAGGCATAATCTGGAGTATCTGGCGGATAACACGGTGATCCAGTCTGGTTACGATAGTAAGAGCTATCAATACCATTTATTGGGATTGGCTCATCATCAGTCCGTTACTACTTTGTATAATAGTTTCAATGTGCTGCATCTGAAGAACCGGATTATGATGATGAACAAGAAGCGGAGCCCGGGTATCGTACGTACGAAATATCTGATATTTATTCCATTGGTAGGGATCTTGATGCTGTTAAGTAATATCGAGGCGGTAGCCCGTTTGACTGTCCGTCTGGCGAATGAGGCTACGGTCTCGAACGCTATGGTGACGGCTACGGGCATTCTGGTTGATGAGACCGGGCAGCCTTTGATCGGGGCATCAGTTGTGGTGAAGGGCGGTAAAGAGAGGACTATCACGGATAGGAAAGGGGCTTTCTCTTTGGAGGTCCCTGCGAATGCGATTTTGCGATGCAGCTATCAAGGAAGGGAGTCTCAAGAGGTCTTGGCTGCTGATATGACAAATAATACCCATTTGTCCTTATCTTCCAAATCCCGTGAGATGAACGAGCAAGTATTTACCGTGGTAGAGAAGATGCCTAGTTTTCCGGGTGGGGATGCGGAGTTGTTGAAATACATAGCCACGAATATAAAGTATCCGAAAGAGAGTCAGGATAACGGGGAGCAAGGGCGTGTAATCTGCTCGTTTATCGTTGGGCGTGATGGTTCCGTCAATAATCCGGAGGTGCTTCGGGGAGTGACTCCTTTATTGAATGAGGAGGCCGTAAGGGTAATAAACACTATGCCTCGTTGGAATCCGGGAATGCAACGTGGAAAGGCGGTCGCCGTGAAATATACGGTCCCGATTACGTTCCGTTTGAAAAGTCCGGTAGAAGAAGCGAAGGAAGAGACTTTGACGGTAGTGGACGTGATGCCGCAATATCCCGGAGGGGATCGTGAATTATTGAAGTTTATCGCTCAAAGCATAAAGTATCCGACAGATGCGCAGGAAGCGGGAGTGCAAGGTCGTGTGATCTGTTCGTTTGTAGTAGATAAGAAAGGAAATATCGTGGAACCTAAAATCATACGGGGGATAGATCCCTCTTTGGATGCGGAAGCTTTGCGAGTCATCGGAATGATGCCCCGGTGGACTCCCGGTCGTCAGGACGGAAAGGCGGTCCGCGTCTTATATACGGTGCCTATTACTTTCCGGTTACAGTGAAATAAGAATAGAGGCTATGTTGGTCGCTTAATCAGTAATCTTAAAAACATACAGATATGAATGAGAAATGTAATTTAGTTACAGTTCTGTTACTTTGTTGCCTTATTTTTCCCGGGAATGCTCAAGAGTTTAATTGGCAAGACTTGGTGAACCGTAAGCAATATGCGGCTGTGATCGCTCATGCTGATAGCCTTACATTAGCCGATTCTTCGAATTATGAGATTATGAACGCTATCGGGCAGGCTTATGAGGGTATGCTTCGGTATCAGAAGGCTTATGACTATTACCGTCTTTGCTTTTCTATGGATACGACGAACTTGGATATCTTAAACATCTTGGCTCGGACGGCGACGAACTTAGGCCGTGCGGAGGATGCCGAGCGATATTTTCATCAGGTCTTATCCGCCGATAGCTCGAACTTCTACGCTAATTATCAGTTGGCACGTCTGTATTTCCAATTGGGGGAGTATGAGAAAGCAGTTGATGCCTATGAGAAATTGCAAGCTCAGAATGAGGATAATACTGTCTTATACCGTGCGATTGGCGATTGCTATACTCGAATGGAACAATATCCTTCCGCTACGACCGCTTATTTTCAGGCGTATAACTTGAATCGTGAGAATGCGGGGTTGGCGGTTGCGTTAGTGAATTCATTGTATCGGATGGGGGCTAGTAGCCCGGATTATATATCGGAAGGAATAGCGATTTGCGATACCGCCTTGTTTTATAATCCCGGGAATCGTCAATTATTGCGTAGTAAAGGATTGGGGCTATATATCGTGAAACAATTTGTTCAGGCGGATTCTGTCTATTCCAGTTTGTTGGCTGATGGTGATTCCACCTACCTTACCTTGAAATATGGGGGAGCCTCGAAGTATTATGCCGGTCTGTATATGCCCTCGGTAGATATCTTGGATATGGCATATGAGCAGGATACGACCTCGGTCGAGGTATGCCTCTTATTGGGTTCCGCCTTGGGTAAGACGTATGACCGGAAGCGGGCTTACGACTTATTTGACCGGGCGGAAAAGGGATTGGAACCCAATCGTTTCTTGGTAAATCAATTATTGGCCTTCCGTGCGGAGACTTACCAAAAAGACGGGAGATACAAGGAAGCGTCCCGTCTCTACTATGAGGCATGGAAGAAGAATCCGGAACGACTGGATTTCCTAGCGGCGATCTCGCATATGTATAGTGAGATTGACGTGTCTAAATTCCAGAGCGAAGAGGATCGTCAGCGAGGGCTTTTTATCTTGGTACTTTATATGAATGAGAGCTTAAAGAAAAAAGCGGACGAGAGGACGATGGTGTTTAGCCGGGCGCTTCTGCAATCCTTCTATGAGGATATGTTCTTCCGTAATGTGGCGGAGGAGACTATGATGGACCCGGATGGGAAAAAGAGCAAGATCTCTATCGTGGATTTGCGTAACCTGATCAATCAATTGCCGGAGGAATCGGAGATGGTCATGGAGATTCGTGCCATGAGCGCCAGAAGCTCGGGTAAGATAGAGGAGGCGGCCCGTCTGCTTTATCGGGCGTGGAAGGTGAAGGGTACTCGTGTAGAATTGCTTCGTGAGATCGCGAACCTATATAGCCATCCGGATATCTCCGGATTCAAGAATGCGGAGGAGCTACAGAGAGGTGTATTCGCTCAAGTGACTTACGCAAAGGAACTGTTGAAAAACGAGTCGGATCTGAGTAACTTGACTTTTACCCGGCCTTTCTTGGAGTCATTAAATTCGGATATGTCCAAACGGGGTATCACGGAGCAAACCATGCTGGCTCCAGATAACCGGAAAAGCCAGCTTTCTATAGATGAACTCCAATCTCTGATCCAACAACTGCCGGAGACATCCGATGAGGTAAAAGAGATGATACGGATGATGAACAAAGAGAAAGCGCTAAAGAGCAAGAAATGACATCGAACGAAAGACTTTAAACATTATGAAAATGAGAAAATTAACTACGAACGCAGTGGCTATGCTGCTCGCTTTAGTCGGATGTATGGGATGTGGCAATCGGTCCGCTTCCTCTGTCGATAACCTTATAAGGGTTGATGTCATGGCCGATTATCCGGAAAAGGAACTGATACTTCAAGACCTCATGGACGTGGAATACATCGCATTGGAAACCACGGATGATTTTATAACTAAAGGTGCCGTGAAAGCGATCGGAAAGGATATCATGCTGGTGACGAATCGGGGCAGTGATGGGGATATTCTTGTTTTCGATAAAAACGGAAAGGGACTTAGGAAGATAAACCGTTTAGGGCAAAGCGGTGAGGAATACACGCAGCTTACAGGGCTTGTCTTGGATGAGGATAACGATGAGATATTCGTCAAGGATAATCCGGCGAGAAAAATAGGTGTCTATGACTTATTGGGAAACTATAAAAGGAGTTTTAAGTTCACGGATACCAGTTATTATAATTATATATTTAATTATGATCGTGATCATTTGATTTGCTATAAGAGTTATCCATCGGAAAAAGGCAAGCGGGAGTGCCATTTGATTATTTCCAAACAAGATGGCCGTATCACCCATGAGATCCAGATTCCTTCTAAGGGTATTGAGACTCCGGTTGTGACAGAAGGGGAGTTTGTCATTACGCCGGAATTTTATCTTACGTTCCCGGATCGGGATAAATGGATACTTGTCAATACATCGTCTGATACCATATTCCATTACTTGCCGGATGGTAATCTGAGTCCTTTTATCGTAAGAAGCCCTTCCATATCCTCCATGGATACGAAAGTCTTTCTTTTTCCAACCGTTATCACCGATCGCTACTGTTTTATGAGAACCATGAGAAAAGAGGTTGACTTTACGACGTTTAAAGGTTTCCTTGGTGAAGATCTGGTGTATGATAAACAAGAAAATGCCTTATTCAGCTATATTCTATACAATGATGATTTCATCAATAAGGAAGAAGTCTCTCTAACATCAGAGCCAAGAAACCCCGAAATAGCTATCTGCCAAACTCTAGATGCCCCGGACTTAGTTGAGGCTTACGAGAAAGGCCAGCTAAAAGGAAAGTTGAAGGAGATCGCCGCAAACTTGGATGAAGAGTCGAATCCTGTGGTCATGCTGCTGAAAAAGAAAAAGTAATATATTGCTCCGGCTGCTACCTTGCTGGAAAAAAGTAAGTTGATGGCTATATTATTTTTTGATAAACACGTACATACTTGATTCCGATCATGTATGTACATGTTTTCTGTGAGACATTATACCGCTGCACCAGTTGAAAAAATGGAAATCGTTGATGAAATTATGACCCTGATTTATAAGAAGCTTTATTCTGGTCGTGTGTTCTTAAATCGATTTGAGCGAGAAATGCCTATTAATTTTAGGGAGGCCGTATCAAATACTATCGATTGCCCACTTATGTTCCGGAAATAAAATGTTCCTCTCCTATTGAAATAGCTCTCCGATAACCTATGCATTCCATAGCGAATAAGTATTTATTCTTAAATCAGCGCCGTGAACTGTATAAACCACGCCGTGGAATGTGCAGACCACGCCTTGGTTTATACAGTTCACGGCATGGTTTATAGAATAGATGAGATAGCGATAAACTTTATATATAGGGAAACATTGTAAAATTTATATCTAACTGATAAACAGTTATTTATAACACCCTATTCTATTTATAGGTAACGATTTAGAAACGAGCGAATTACTATATTCAGTTTTCTTTTGCATTAATCAAAGAACGATTTTAACGCTGCAAATATACATTTAGCCAGCGATAAAAGCAAGTGTTTCCTGCCGCATAAACATCTCAAAACCAGCTATGGACGAAGGAGGGCTGATTCCACGCCCCCCTATCCAATGAGTAAAGCATTTTCCTTCCGGCAAAAAGCGGCATTATATTCCCCTTTTTTATATTTAGTCATTACAAGATTCTTATTCTCTGAAATACAGTATTTTGCGTAATCAGGCAAGTGATTGTATCTGATAATTTTGCATCCTGTAAAATTTTAAATCAGAAAGTTTATGGCTACAGTAAAAGTCAAGTTCAGACCCTCCTCCGTGGACGGCAGAGAGGGCACGGTTTATTACCAAGTGATTCACGGACGTGTGGCAAGGCAGATCAACACTTCCTACAAGTTGTTTCCCGCCGAGTGGAGCAAGCGGTATTCCCGGATTGTCATCACGCCATCCGATGAGGATAGGCGACAATATCTATTGCTATTGGATAAAAGAATAGCGGAGGATACCGACCGGCTGGAGAATGTCATCACGGCCCTGGGACGGAAGGGAGGCGCTTTCACCGCCGATGACGTAACCTCCGCTTTTCACGGAGAGCATCGCGGGCTTTTCTTTCTCGTTTTTATGCGGGAGGTCATAAACGGTCTGAGACGTATGGGAAAGGTACGTACCGTTGAGACCTATACGTCCACGCTCAACAGTTTCATACGGTTCATGGATGGAAAGGATATACCATTAGGAGATATGGATTCCGACCTGATGACCGCATACGAGGCATGGCTGAGGTCTAAAGAAATCTCCATGAACACGATATCCTTTTACATGCGTATTTTGCGTGCCACCTACAACCGTGCCGTGGAGAAGGGACTCGTCACCCAGCGCTTCCCCTTCAAACATGTCTATACGGGAGTCGAGAGGACAACGAAGCGGGCCGTTCCCCTGCGTGTGATAAAACAGCTCAGGACGTTGGACCTGTCACTGCATCCGGCCAAAAGATTTGCGAGGGACATGCTGCTTTTCAGTTTTTATACGAGGGGGATGTCCATGGTCGATATGGCATTCTTAAGGAAGAAGGATCTCGCTAACGGTATCCTCACGTACCGGCGGAAGAAAACCGGGCAACAACTTTTTGTAAAATGGGAGCCGTGCATGCAGGAGATCGTGAGCCGTTACAATGTTCCCGAGTCCCCGTACCTTCTTCCCGTCATCGCCAAGCCGGGTATGGATGAGAGGAAGCAATATATCAATGCCTCCCATCGTATCAACAGATATTTGAAGGCCATTGGGAAAGAGTTGGGCTTGTCCGTTCCCCTGACCCATTACGTCGCCCGCCATTCCTGGGCCAGCGCAGCCCGGAGTAAGAATATTCCGATCTCTGTAATCAGCGAAGGTATGGGCCATGATTCGGAAACCACTACAAGGATCTATCTGGCCTCATTGGACACTGCCACTATAGATAAAGCGAATAGTCTGATTCTAAAGTCCTTATGTAGGGAGTAGCATGTTGAGCGAATGGATGCTCTCTTTTCAAGAGATGAATTTCTTGATGCAAAATTACATAAAATATAGAAAAACACCCCATAAATGATAAAAAATATGTTTCATGCCCCAAAAAACGGTTGAGCGAAAAGAGGCATTTGTTGAGCAAAAGCAGATTGCATAAAGAAGAACAGTATAAAAATCACCTGATATTTAAATAATTAGATTAATAATTACAAGGTAATCCATCTCTTGAAAAGAGAAGTGCAAAAAAGGAACTTTCTAAACAAGGAATACTTGTTTAGGGAATAGTCATGGATGCGGGAATGTTCAAGGATGATAATAATGTTGAGCAAGAATTATGGTCTCTCCGTAAGAGATGAATAACACGGTGCAAAATTACATAAAATATTGAAAACGACTACAAAAATGAGCAAAAAAAGATAATACAGAATGGTATGATTCCTGAAGCTGCAAAACGATTTGTTGAGCAGATAGGATTTGACGAGAAATCAAAGTCTTTATTATCAGGCTGTTTCGTTCATAGATGTCATGTTATTCATCTCTTACGGAGAGAAGTGCATGAAAACAGGCACGAAAGTGCCTTGAAAAATCGTCCGACAGAAGAGCGGGCAGACACTGGTTGACTATGAGAACCGGGCAAGGAAACGAAAACGGGGAGAAATCCCCAACTTTTATGAAGAACGTCGATAACTGCTTGATTGGTAAAGAGATTCACAATCGTGCAGGATTGATAAATATGTCTTGATGCGAAAAGATGGTATCCCAAGGGAATGATGAAAAGAAACAGTGGTACGTGATGCGTGACCTGAAAAGGACTAACGCCAGACGGCCCGCCTACCAGTTGCTAAAGGAAAAGAAGATGGAAGTCTTCGTTCCTATGAAATGGCACCTGGTCACCCGCAAGGGTGTGCGTGTCCGTGAGGAGGTACCGTTCATACAAGACTTGCTCTTCGTGCATGAGACACGGAAGACCCTTGACGCTGTCATGAAAAAGACCCCGACCCTTCAGTTCCGTTGGTTACGCAACACTTGGCGGGAGCCGATGGTCGTTGTTGATGCGGACATGGAGCGTTTCATCCGTGCCGTGAATGCCACCGAATCCCCCAAATATTACCTACCGGAAGAGATTACCCCTGCCATGTACGGACGCAAGATCCGTATCGTGGGCGGACCGCTCAACGGATACGAGGGAAGCTTGCTCACGACACGGGGTTCCAAGATCAAACGCCTGCTCGTCGAACTGAAAGGATTTCTTGCCGTGGGGGTAGAGGTCGATCCCGAGTATATACAACTTATCTGACAGAACTGCCTATGGCTTTCATTTCCAATCTTTCCGCTCCTTCTTTATTCTGGACGGTCAATTCAATTCTGGTATTTATCGTGTGCGCGCTTTCCGCAGGGGTACTTATTCCCCAGATCCTTTTGATTTCCTTCCGCAGGAACCTGTTCGACATGCCCGACGAACGCAAGATCCATCAGGGAGTCGTTCCCCGTCTGGGCGGTATCGCCTTCAAGCCGGTCGTGTTTTTCTCCGTTGCGTTGCTGCTCGGTATGTGCCAGCTCTTGGGCTACGGCGACATGCTGGGTGGGATTGTCTCGGAAAGCCGTTCCCTGACTTTCGGATTCTGTTCCATCATGGTACTCTATCTGGTCGGTATGGCCGATGACCTGATAGGCATCCGTTACCGTGCCAAGTTCGTGGTGCAGATAGCCTGTGGGCTGATGATCATCGCCGGAGGGCTGTGGCTCAACAACCTGCACGGTTTATTCCTTATATATAATATGCCCGAATGGATGGGTTGGTCACTTACTGTACTAGCCGTGGTGTTCATCATCAATGCCATCAACCTGATAGACGGTATTGACGGGCTGGCTTCCGGACTGTGCGGCGTGGCGATGCTTTTCTACGGGGTGATATTTCTCATGGCATATGAGTATATCTATGCCATACTCGCTTTCGCCACCCTCGGCGTGCTCGTTCCATTCTTTTATTATAATGTATTCGGCGATGCCAAGCGCGGCAGGAAGATATTCATGGGAGACACGGGTAGTTTGACTATCGGCATGATGCTCTGTATACTCAGCCTGAAAATTTGCCGGTGCTTTCCAGAAGGCACATCGGACGGTCTGCCCAATGTGTTCGTATTGGCTTACTCGCCCCTCATCATACCCTGCTTCGACGTGGTGCGGGTCTATCTCCACCGGGTGCGCAACGGCAAGAACCCGTTCCTGCCCGACAAGAACCATATCCACCACAAGCTGCTTGCCATCGGGATGCGGCAGCGTACGGTAATGATTACCATCGTATCCGTATCGGTGTTTTTCACCTTGTGCAACATCCTGTTGTCAACCTGTATCAGCGTGACTCAACTCCTGCTTGCTGATATCCTAATATGGATAGCTGTGAATATATGGTTGACCCGGAAAATAAATCGAATCAACAAGAAACTATAGTTTTTTATCAAATACAATGAAATTTTACAAAATCATTATTGTGGCAGCATCTGTCCTGGTCTTAGGCTCATGCTCCACGCCCCGACAAATTTCCTATTTCCAGGACTTACGTCCCGGAGAGAGCGAATTGACACTCACCGCACCGACGGAAATCAAGATCCAGCCGAAAGACAAGTTGTCCATCTTAATTAACAGCCAGGATTTAAGGCTAACCAACTTGTTCAATCTCCCGATTGTTTCTCAACAAGTTGGTCAAGAGTATTCGCAGAATACGACCCGGGGACTGTCTGGCTATACGGTGGACTCCAAGGGAGACATCGACTTCCCCGTATTGGGCGCACTTCATGTCCAGGGCATGACACGTGAGGACGTTTCCGTATATATTAAAAAGGAATTACAGTCGCACGATTTGATTAAAGACCCCGTAGTGACGGTTGAATTCATGAACCTTAGTATTGATGTTATGGGCGAGGTGAACAATCCCGGACGCTATAACATCGACAAGGATCATCTCACCATTCTTGACGCATTGAGCCTGGCCGGAGATCTGACGATTTACGGTAAACGTGAGAAGGTATTGGTATTGCGCAATGAGAACGGTACACAACGTGTCTATGGTGTCAACCTCTGTTCCGCCGACCACCTCTACTCCTCACCGGTCTATTACTTACAACAGAATGACGTGGTGTATGTTGAGCCGAACGACACCAAGGCACGTCAGTCCACGGTCAATGGCAACAATGTTCGTTCTACCTCGTTTTGGATCTCCCTGGCATCCCTGCTGACATCCATTGCCGTATTAATCGTTAAATAAATCCGACATGGTAACCCAACAAAGAAATACACCCGCACAAAGTCCGCAGGACTTCATCCGAATACAGGATTTATTTTACCTCTGCCTCGGAAAATGGCATTGGTTTGTGGTCTCATTGGCCGTCTGTCTCGGCATTGCTGTCTGGTACCTGCTCACTACACCGCCGGTATACACCCGTTCCGCCTCCATCCTCATCAAGGATGATTCCAAAGGGAAGTCTGCCTCCACAGACATGGAGACATTCTCCGATTTCGGCCTGTTCACAAGCAATACCAATGTGAATAACGAGATGGGGACGTTGCAGTCACCCGACTTGATGCGGGAAGTGGTCTCACGCCTGCATTTGGACATGGATTATAAAGTACCCGGACGTTTCCACCGCCAGACAGTTTACGGACGGCAACTTCCCATCAGCATCAGCATCAGCGACCTGCCCGAGGACGAATCCGCCACGTTCACCTTACAACTGTCGAAAGGTGGCAAGGTCACTTTGTTCGACATTGAGCGGAACGACGAGAGCGTCGGTGAAATGGAATTGAAAGGGAATCTGGGCGATACCATACCAAGTGGCATCGGGAAAATCGTCGTCATTTCGACACCTTATTATATGGCCGATACGGAGACCTTGTTATATGTGTCACGCCTGCCATTCGGAGAAGCCGCCTCCGCTTACAGTGCTGACTTGGTCGTGTCGCAGACCGACGAGAAATCCAACATCATTACCTTGTCATTCAAGGATGTTTCCACCCAGCGGGCGGAAGACGTGCTGAACACCCTGATAGCTGTCTATAACGAGAACTGGGTGAGGGACAAGAACCAGATAGCCATTAGTACCTCGAAGTTCATTGACGGCCGCCTCGGTGTGATCGAGGGCGAATTGGGTAACGTGGACGATGACATCTCCTCCTACAAGAGCGAGCATCTGCTGCCCGATGTACAGGCCGCCGCCAGTATGTACATGGCGCAGGCCAGCGAGGCCAATGCCGCCATCAAGGAACTGGACAACCAGGTCTACATGGCACGCTATATACGCAACTACTTGACGAACAAGAGTAACAGTTCCCAGTTGCTTCCCGCCAATTCCGGCATAGACAATCCGGGCATCGCCACACAGATTAGCGAGTACAACAGCAAACTGTTGGAGCGCAACAGCCTCGTGTCGCACAGTAGCGAGAAGAACCCGTTGGTGGTGGAGATGGACGCTTCCCTCTCCGCCATGCGGAGCGCGTTGCTCACCTCCATTGACAACCAGCTGGTTACCCTAAATGCCCAGATAAAGAGCCAGCGGGGCTACAGCGGGCAGGCTACCTCGCAGATTGCGTCCAATCCGCAGCAGGCTAAGTACTTGCTCTCGGTAGAACGGCAGCAGAAGGTGAAGGAGTCACTTTATCTTTACCTGTTGCAGAAACGTGAGGAGAACGAGCTCTCACAGGCGTTCACCGCCTACAATACCCGCATCATCACCATGCCGGGCGGAAGCATGATACCCACTGCACCGATAAAGAAAAATATCCTGCTCGTGGCGTTCGCCCTCGGACTGCTTGTCCCGATAGTCATCATCTTCATCCGCGAGAACATGAACACCGTTGTCCGTGGCCGTAAGGATCTGGAAAATATGACTGCTCCCTTCGTGGGAGAGATACCGCTTGCCTTCCAGAAGAGCAAATGGTACAGCCGCAAAGCGAAGACAAAAGAGGAGATATGCGCAATCGTGGTTAAAGAAAAGAGCCGCAATGTCATCAACGAGGCGTTTCGTGTGGTACGCACCAATCTGGAGTTTATCGTAGGCAAGGAACGGGAGTCGAATGTCATCATGCTCACCTCGGCCAATCCGGGTAGTGGCAAGACCTTTATCACGTTCAACCTCGCCACTAGTCTCACTATCAAGGGCAAGCGAGTGATTGCCATCGACCTTGATTTGCGTAAAGCTTCGCTCAGCGGGTATGTGGGCAGACCGAAAGAAGGCATCTCCAATTACCTTATCGGAGAGACAAAGACTTGGCGGGAAATCGTCCGCAAACCTGCGGACGATGCCAAGCTGGACATCATCCCCGTAGGCATGATACCACCCAACCCAACCGAACTGCTGTTCGCAGAACGGTTGGAGCAACTGATAAACGATCTGCGCAAGGAATATGACTACATCTTCATCGATTGCCCGCCGGTGGAAATCGTGGCCGATGCCACCATCATCAACAAATGGGTAGATATTACCCTGTTCATTGTCCGTGCAGGATTGCTTGACCGCGCCATGTTGCCGGAGATAGAAGGGTTCTATACCAACAGGAAATACAAGAACATGTCTGTCATCCTGAACGGTACGGACGGTGGCAGCGGACGATACGGATACAAGTACGGGTATAAATACGGTTACAAGTACGGCTACCATTACGGATACGCCGGATATACGAAGGAAGAGTAAACAGAAAGATGTGGCCTTTCAGAAAGCGTATCATTCTTGCTGACAGTGGCATCTTCCGAGGATTTACCGACTGGCACTGTCATCTGCTCCCCGGAGTGGACGATGGCGTGCAGACGATGGAAGAGACACTGCAAATCCTATCCCTCTATGAACAATTGGATGTAAATGAGGTTTGGCTGACTCCGCACATCATGGAGGATATACCAAATACGACATCCGCTTTGAAAGCACGTTTCGAGGATTTGAAAACTGCTTATCAAGGAAACATCGCCTTGTATCTCGCTTCCGAGAATATGCTTGATAACCTGTTTAAGGAACGGTTGGAGAAGGGTGACCTGTTACCGTTGGGCAAGAACGGGAAACATTTGTTACTGGAGACTTCCTACTTCAATCCCCCGATGGGGCTGAACAACATCCTGCTCCGCATCAAGTCGAAAGGATACACACCTGTCCTGGCGCATCCGGAACGATACAACTACATGGACGAGAGCGGTTACCGCCAACTGAAAGGATTGAACGTGAAGTTCCAGCTCAACCTCTTCTCGTTGGCCGGCGCATACGGCACAGGAGTAAGGAAGAAGGCCGGATGGCTACTGAAAAAAGGCTTCTATGATTTGGCAGGCAGTGATACTCACGGCCTCGCCGTCTTGGAAGAAGCCATCTATAGAAAACGAATTCCAGAAAACATGCTGTCGGCATTGCAAAACATCGCTTTAGCACGTCTTCCGGAATAAGAACAGGATTAATGGAACAGGTAACGGTACTCGTAGCACGAGAAGCACGGACAGGCTTTCTTCACGCCGGGCTGGTCGCAATGGTCCACCACCATGGCGTGCGGAAAGAGCTTGTGGAGTTTAAGCAGCAGTTCCACAATCTGCGCTTTCTGCTAAGGGGTACGGGTGTCGGTAGGGTTGCCGTACCTGTCCAGAGCGCCCTCATAGCAGATGCCGATGCTGCAACGGTTGTATCTGCGGGCATGTGTCCCAACCTCCAACAGGCGTCGGTGCTGTGTCACGACACCGCTCCGACGGATATAGAAATGATAACCCACGGTACGGAAGCCCCGGGCCTTATGGTCACGAAGCAGTTGTTCCATCGTATAGTCACGGTCACAGCGTGTGGCGGAGCAGAGGATGACGAGGAAGCGGACAGAGTCCGCCCCGCTCATCATCAGCCCGCTCTCCACCTTGGTCAGTAGACTTGTGCGGTTCTTTCCAAATACCTGATGCGAAAGAGATACAACTATTGGAACGTGAGTATCGAGAAATAGATATTTCTATACGAAATCTTATAGGATAATATCAAAACTCTTTATTACTCAAAAATATAAAATAGAAATACAAATCTTTATAAATAATTATGATACAATATCGAAACACCAAAGAGGATTTTTGGAACACATTGGATCAACAACATGGTTCCATTATATGTCCTTGTTGTGGACGTGAAATGAGTCTTCAGTATTCAACCAGCTATAAGTTGAAATTCACTCCAAACACATGTTCCATAATGAATCATCAGTTGGAACTGTATAAGCAGACCATTTTAATGATAGAGGATTCACTGAGAAGGCATAATTCCTGTGAAATAAACTATCACTCAAAAGATACGTGTTATTCCGTTGATCAAAAAAATATACAATCTGATGGTTCTGTAAATTCTCCTATAGCTGAGAAAGTATCCAAGTTTATAGGTGAACTCAATATGGAGAAAATCGATGAAGTTGTGAGTGACGTTCCACGGTTATCTGCATTTGAAGAAAAGAAATACACAGGGGAAAAATTCCTACGTATTTTTGAACCCCCTCACTTGAATGGAGGACTAATAGACCTGACTTTTGAACAGCCCAAAGTTGATAAACTTCTTACCATTGAAGTTCCGGCAATTTATATAATCCGCAAACTAAATGATACGGATTGTGAAAAGAATCACAAGGGAGATGTGATTTTGGAACAGTTAAGACGAAGATTACCGGTCGTCATGGAGTATTGCCAAAAAATCGCTCTATATGATAAGGATAAAAATGCTATCGAAAGCCTTTCTAAGCTTATTGCCATTTTGGAAGTGTATTTTGGTGACACAGAGGGTTCTGTTTGCGACTTGGTTATCGAGAAGTTTTCTTTTGGCAACTACTCCATTTTCCGTGATTGGAGGACATTGGCTCTTTTGCTGAAGTCATCCTATTTTATATCAAAACTTAAGAGCCAATTCAGTTCATATTGCAATTTCATAGAGCAAAATGCCGAAGAAGCACAAAAAGATATAGATGAAATAGCTGATACACTCTGTCTTGGCAGTAATACAAATAAAGCTAAGTTGGATAATTTGCTCCAGCATGTAGAAGGACTGAAAGATGTCATTCTCTATATGGCAGATTTTGTGTGTGCGGGTGCTCCGGCAACAATTCCATCCGATGCAGCATATATCAGAAGATTCCACAATCAGAAAAAGCTCTCTTATATAAAAGATGAGGTCGAAGTGGAAGCTGAGATATGTGGCTGGTTACCTAAAGAAGAACCTACCGAAAGCCTTTTGTTAGTAGGGGGAACAGCGTCAAGTAAGACCACGTTGCTACAGGCAACCATCGTACAAGTAAAGCGAGCCGCAGCCAAATTAAACATGATATTTGAGCCATGTTCCCCATTAAGTAAAATGTTGCTTGATTATTATGAACAACACTATGATGACGGGAAATGGTCTGGAGCAACTGAAACAGGAAGCAGAACGTCTTTACAATTAAAATTGTTTCAGGCAGAAGAACCGTCCAAAGTCTCATATCTGGTCATTAATGACATAGCCGGTGAGAAATTTGAGGAAATGCTTCAAAAGGAAACTAATTTTGAAGAAATTGAATCTCCTTTAGCCAATGCCAATAACATAATATTCTTGTTTGATTTAGTTGCATGGCGGCACTTGATGACTCTCATTAATGATGGTTCTACAAATGAATGGAAAGATGTAAAGAAACAGAAAGACAGTCATGCCGATTCAGGAAGAGGTTGTATGGATAGCCACGATCTTTTGATACATTTTATTTCCAAACTCAAACAAATGCATGGGAATAAAGGTGAATTAATAGATCGTACATTTATGCTTGTTATTCCTAAGGCTGATTTATATATCGGTGATGGTATGTTCCTGCGGCAATGGATAGATAAACTTGTGAAGAAGAAATTCTTGGGACAGGTTGAATCTGATGGGGCTGGTAAGTATATGACTACTTGGGAGTTCCCGAATGAGGAAGGTAGCAATAAGTTTACAATAGCTTTGAATGCCATTCAAAATATGTCTCAATTGGCAGAAGAGGCAATCAAAGAAGTTGCCAAGGGTCAGGAAGAGGAAAGCGAAGCCGCTATATCTGAACAGCGGATAGCACAACAAGTCGATGCGACTTTACTCTATTTACAGAAAACATTTAAGGATGTCAAAGTGGTACCGGTTTCTGCATTGGGACAAAATCCGGAAATCGAAACAGAAGCAAGTTATGAATTTAAATGTAAAGCCACGCCTCTGTTCTGTGAGGCATTGCTGTTGTTGCCAATCATCAAAAATTACAGTAATGAAGATAATTTATCAGATTGATTATCATAACCATAATTTTTGATCATCCTCAGACAGAATTGTGTATATCAAGCATTGAATAAGAACGGATTAATTCTTCTTATTCATTGCGATATGCAACAATTCCTAATACAATATCAATATGCAAACACCTAAGATTATTGCTGAAATCGGTTGTAACCACAAAGGAGATATGGCAATCGCCAAAGAGATGATAATGACCGCCGCCACTTATTGCAAAGTAGACGTGGTCAAGTTCCAAAAACGTTGCAATAAGGAGTTGTTGACCCCTGAAGAGTACAACGCTCCCCATCCGCATCCTGAAAACTCATACGGCTCAACTTATGGGGCACACCGTGAATTTTTGGAATTTACGCTTGACCAGCACCGTCAGCTGCAAGAGTGGTGCCGAGAGTTCGGAATTGAGTATTCCACTTCTGTGTGGGATGTCACTTCCGCCAAAGAAATCACGACTTTGCAGCCTCGGCTTATCAAGATTCCCTCGGCCTGCAATCTCAACAAGCCTATGCTCCAGTATCTGTGTGATAATTTCGGAGGGGAAATCCATCTCTCATTCGGAATGACCACGAAAGAGGAGGAAGAAGAAATAGTAAGTTTCTTTGAGCATAACGGCCGTGCCAAAGATGTCGTGTTATATAATTGTACCAGCGGTTATCCCGTGCCGTTTGAGGATATTTGCCTTTTGGAACTGACCCGGATACGCAAAGAGTATGCCGGGCGTGTAAAATCCATCGGTTTCTCAGGACATCATCTCGGCATAGCTGTAGATTCCGCAGCTGTGGCACTTGGTGCAGAATGGATAGAACGCCATTATACGCTTGACCGCACATGGAAGGGGACTGACCATGCTGCCAGCCTTGAACCTGACGGTGTGCGCAAGCTCGCCCGCGACTGCCGCGCCGTGGCAAAGGCTTTGACCTTTAAGGAGAAGGATGTGCTTGATATAGAGATGGTACAACGAAATAAACTTAAAAAGAATCAGGTAAAATGGTAGTTGCATTCATACCGGTGAGGGGTGGCAGCAAATCCATTCCTCTCAAAAACATAAAACCCTTCTGCGGCAAGCCCCTTGTGTGTTGGAACATCGAGGCTTTGGAAGCGTGTCCGGGGATTGACAAAATAGTGGTGGCTACTGACTCGGATGAAATATGGAATACAGTAGAGAGCCGCCACTACATCAAAACGGTACTTTATCGCCGCTCTGCCGAGAACGCCTGCGACACCGCATCCACCGAAAGCGTGATGTTGGAATATATCCATAATGTCGGACTTCCGGAAGATACTATCTTTATGTTGGTGCAGGCCACCTCGCCACTCACCGAAACCAAACATTTCTCAGAGGCATTACTGCTCTATGCCAAAGGTGGGTACGACAGCATCATCACTTGCGTCCGCAACTACCGCTTCTTCTGGAACGAAGACGGCACGTCGATGAATTATGACTACATGAACCGTCCCCGTCGCCAGAATTTTCATGGTATGCTGATGGAGAATGGAGCTTTCTATATAAACAAGGTAAAAAGCATCCTTGCCAACGGCAACCGCCTTGGCGGAATGATAGGTATTTACGAAATGCCTGAATACACAGCCTCGGAGATTGACGAGCCTGATGATTGGATGATTTTGGAAAACCTTATGCGAAAGCATGTTCTGTCCAAGCAATCCGGTTCCACAAAAAAAGTCAAGCTGTTCTTATGTGATGTTGACGGTACACTGACAGACGGTGGAATGTATTATACCGAGAATGGCGATGAATTGAAAAAGTTCAATACCCGTGACGGTATGGGCTTCCAACTGCTTCGGGAAGCCGGTGTAAAGACCGGAATAATTACTTCGGAAAATACCAAGTTAGTAGAAAACCGAGCTAAAAAACTAAAAGCGGACTTCCTTTACCAAGGAAAACGTGACGGAGGGAAACTGTCTGTTGCCAAAGAAATATGCGGGCAACTTGGCATCACATTGGATGAAGTGGCGTACATAGGTGATGATGTGAATTGTGTCGAGTTGTTGGAAGCAGTCGGGGTGAAAGCCTGCCCTGCGGATGCAGATAAAAGAGTGAAAGAAATTCCCAGTATATTCGTCTCATTAAATAAGGGCGGTAAAGGTTGTGTCAGGGAATTTATCAATAAAATACTGGACAGATGAAGCATGTTTTCGTAATCCACTCCCATATAACATTCCTTGTTGCTATGGGGACTGTGGATTTGCTGAAGTTATCACAATCACAAGTGATTTTCCTATATGGAAGAAATTACCGCATATCTTGCATAAAGGTTCCATATAGGACCATTGATATATCTTCTTTTTATCGTCCATCTCCTACATATCTTTTTAATTGTTTCCAACAGTGGAAGTATATAAGGAAAGTAGACAAATTCATTTTCAATGAAATTGCAGATAGTTATTATGTATATATACCACATACAGGATTTGAAATATTCCAAATTCTATTGACGCATCCACTATGTAAAGGACTGAATCTGATACAAGAAGGTGCTGTTACATATTTTACAAGAAGAGTCAAATGGAGGTCCGTTGTAAAGAACATAATCACTATTTTTAACAAAAGAACGTGGTATCAGTCCAATTGGTTCATACCCAAACGCTTTTACAGAGAGAAGAAAACGGTAAGGACTTTTGCCTGTAATGAGAGATTTTTTCTCCCTTTGAATAAAGCCCGGAATTTTGTGATAAAACTCCCTTCTTATACCTTGAATATCCATATACAAGAAACTAATCCCATTTTTGTGTTTGAAACGGCAGTGGAAGTCAAACTCATTGACCGGGACATCTATATGGAAGCATGTCGGAAAATGATAAGGGAATGTGCACGGGAAAATAATTATGTTAAGTTTCACCCCAACCAAAGCGAAGCGAATAAAGAAACCATACGTTCTTTTTTTGCAGGAGTCCATTATCAAGAATTATCAATGGACATCCCGTTTGAACTCATATTAAGCTCATACGCTAATTTAACTGTATGTGGTTTCACTTCTTCCCTTATGTTCTTTGCCAAGGAGTTGGGACATGAAACCAAAAACTATACTTCCGAATTGACAAAAAGGTCTCGTAAATTCGCCTCTTATGTACACTCCATGCATCATGAGTAAACTCGTGTCCTTATGGAAGGAAAATCCTGTGGCAAGAAATGGGATTGTTTTTACATTCTTCGCATTTCTGAATCAGGGAATCAATTTCCTGCTACTTCTTGTCCTGACAAAGTTTCTTGTGCCGGAAATGTATGGAAAATTAAATCTGTTCAACACATACCTCTTATTTATCAACATATTTGTCATGCTCAACGCAAACGGCTTGGTTGGTGTGAATTACTTTAAAGTTTCAAGAGAACATACTCAGAAAACAATTTATTCAATAATACTTACCGGATGTTTCTTTACAGTATTTTCCATATTGGTACTCTGCTTTTTCCCTGATTTTTGGCAACAAATATCCGGATTTTCTGCTATGTATCTTGGACTGGCTGTGGTATATTGTTTTTTTAACAATATATCTTCGTTAAATATGGTTTTATGGCGTGCTGAACAAAAGCCGATTCAATATGGTGTTTATAGTGCCGGTCTCGTTTTCCTCAATGCCATACTTACCATTGCATTCATTGTATTCTGTAAATTGGAATGGGAGGCACGTATCTATGCACAATTTTCGGTTTCATGTGTATTCGTTTTGATAAGCACAGTTTTTCTTTTGAGGAGGAGGTATATCATACCCAAAGAAATACCACAAATACGATATTTTTGGGAAAGTATAAAATTTGGCGTTCCTTTGATTCCGAATGCCATTTCATGGTGGGCTACACAGGGGGTGAACAGGATATTGATAAACAGGTTCTTTGATTTGGTAAGTGTTGGTTATTTCAGTTTCGCATCCAATGTTTGCAATCTGATTCAAGTCGTGGGATCTTCTTTTTACCAAAGTTATCAGGTAGACATATACAAACAACTCAACAAACCGAAAGAAAAAGCTGTACCATATTTAAGGAGACTGACATTAAAGATTACAACCTTGTATATCGCCATCTCTCTGATTTTTTTTGTTTGTTCATACATGTTGGTGCCATATGTTTTCCCAAAATATGCGGACGCATTACCGATGTTCATCCCTCTGTGCTTGGGAGCTTTCTTTTCCAATATGCAACAGCTGTTCATATCATATTTGTTCTATTTTGGCAGGACAAAAGAAATAATGTGGATAAATGTGTCGTGTACTATAATCAGTATCGTATTGGGTTATATGTTGATAAGATACGATATACTTATTGCGGCCTATCTGCTTTGTTTCACTCATGCATGTGCATTTATGCTGACTTTCGGGTATAGCCAGAAACTATATCCGCTGGGGTTGTATACAAAAGGGAGCTCGTTACATTGAATATAAATTTGTCAATAATATACATCAAGATGCTTTCACCTTCTAATATTCTTACGTTTTTTGTCCTGCTGTATTACATATTAACCATGATATTCCCACACAAAAACCCACTTGTGGAGGAAGCACGTATCTTCCCACAAACAGTAATGGCTTTGGTATGTATATATTGTTTATGGGTGTCAATAAATAAATGTCGCACTATTCTTCAGGAAAAAATGTTTAAACCTTTTTTTATCTTGATGATAATAGGAGGAGTTTATGTTTTTGGGGTCAATAATATTGCAGATTTATATAAAAACATATTAACGTACCTAAAAGCATTTATGGCTGTATTTTTTATGTTCACTATATATATGCATTTGCAGCAGGATGAGGGTGTGGCAAAACGTAATATTTATATCATTTTTATAATGCAGATTATTTATGTCTTTTACTGTTTATGGTATGACAAAACTGTGGTATATGGTTCAGGATTAAAAAATCATTTATTTGATAGTAATTCGGGATTCTTGTTGGAATGTTGTGTGCCTATGTCACTAATTCTACCGATAAAACGACTGAGATTATATGTCTTTCTTTTGTTACTAATTGGATGTGTTTATAGCGGACAACGTTCTGCAGCTCTTGCCGCAATAGTATGTTTACCTTTTTGTATAAGGTTTCTAAAACACGAAATAAAGAAGAGTGATTTTGTTATTTTATTGGGGGCATTCCTTTTGTTGCTTGTTCCTATTATCATACCTGCAATAGAGAACTTAATTGCACGACATGAATTAGATGTAGCAAAAGGTTCTATGGGAAGTGGTCGAGCTATATTTTGGAATATTGTTTGGAAACAATTTTGGAATAATGACCTAATTTTTATATTGTTCGGAAATGGATATGGCTCTGTTCAACATTTATTAAAAGAAACATATGGAATTGCTATAGGTGCCCACAATGGGTGGTTGGATTATTTATATGTTTATGGAATTTGTGGGATAATCATATATGCAGCGGTATTAGTATCTGTGCTTTGTGCAAATAACAAGATAAACAAGATTGATGAGAGATATAAGAGCCTACTTCTCATTGTATTTATATTGTTTTTTGTGAAATGTACTACTTCGCATGGGAATTGGGATATTACCGTAATGCCAATCGCTATGACTATAGCTATAATCGTATATGATTATAACAAAATTGAAAAATATATAGTCAAACAGAATTAGTTTGAGAAAAATACTGATTGCAAATTATTGAAAATCAATATTTATCTATGGATAAAATTCTCAAAACAGCACAGTTTGACTATAATATAGAAATTCTTGATGAAGATGATAAAAACACGAAAAGATTTAAAGCTATATCTTGAAGCGGACGGCAAGGCAAACAACATGTCTAAGGAATGGCTAAAGAAGTTTACATACAATGACAATTACTTGGTGAACAGGCATCTTCGTTTACTTAGAAAATATGAGTATAATATCAATAACCCTTATTGGTATTATATTCCAATTAGATATTACTATGCATTTAAATATCGTAAATCGCAAGTAAAGACCAATATGGTTATATTTCCAAACACGATGGATCCCGGTCTATTTCTCATGCATCCAGGATTTAGGAGAATAGACCGCATGGTTCAAGCCGGAAAGAATTGTACCATATTGCCAATGGTACTTTTTGGGAAAAAGCGTCCTACCGATATAGATTCCACAATTACAATAGGTAATAACTGTTATATCGGAACAGGTGCGACAATACTTGGTCCTGTAACAATTGGCAATAACGTTACTGTTGCCGCTGGAGCAGTTGTTCTAAATGGTGTTCCAGACAATGCAGTTGCAGGTGGTGCGTCGGATAATATATTGGAAATAAAGCTATTAAATAGAATTAGGGGAATGAAACAGAGGGCTAAATTCTTCGTGCCAGCTACCGATAAAGGAAGGAGGGTGGCATGATACGTTCAAAATCCGATTTGTCCCGTTATCTCGCTGCCGATCTGGCTAGGCTTGAAAAAAAACCTACATTAAAAGACTGGCTTTTGAAAAATGAGCGATGGTATATTTGGCGTTACCTTTGGACACTGCGTCATGTAGAATATTACTACAATACGAGCCAAAGGCTTTACTTTCTTTGGTATTTCTTTTGGTATAAACGTATGTGTTTTGATTTGAAAGTGGATATCAAACCTAATAATCTTGGTCCAGGATTCTGCCTTATGCATCTTGGTTCCCTTGTAAGGATAAAGCAAAACTGTACCATTGGAAACAACTGTACGATGTTGCCAGGTGTGGTAATTGGCAACAAGCATTTTGAAGGTGATTCGGATGAAAGAGTGATTATTGGTGACAATTGTTACATCGGACTTGGTACGAAGATTTTCGGAAATGTAACGATTGGCAACAACGTTTCAATTGGAGCTAATACCGTTGTAACAAAAAACATACCCGATAATGCCGTTGTTGGTGGAATACCTGCTAAAATTTTGAAAATAAGAGAATAAGCATATGTATAAATTAGCTGTGATTAATAGTGATTCAAAAGATGCTTCTTATGGAGGTGTAGCACCTATCATGAGAAATATGCATGACTATTTATGCAAAGAGTATACTGTTGAGTATTTCTATTTGCCAGATAGTTGGAAAAAATTCCCAGGATTAAACAGATTCAAATTAATGGTCTATCTTTTTTCACATTGGTCTGAATTGAAATCATGTGATTTTATCTTGTCCCATGTTCCAGAAGGTTCTTATGTAGCATCCTTTACTGGGATACCATATTCGCATATCTATCATGGAAATGACAACCCAATGTCACAAAGCCGTTATTGGTTTGGAAAATATTTCAAATTTGTTTTTGATATTTTCTTTAAGAGGATAGAACGAACATGTCCTTTGAAATATACCGTAGGTCCTGTATGGGATGACAAGAAAAAGTTATTTAATCCCATTGCCCACAAAATTAAGCCTAAGCCATACCAAGAGCGTAGTGGGTTTATGTTTGCCGGTCGATTGGAAATCATAAAAAACGTCGATCGTCTTATACAGATTTATGCCAAATTACCAGAAACAATACAATTAGAACATCATTTTTATATTGCGGGCTATGGAACGCAGGAGAATTATCTTAAGAATTTAGTTAAACAATTAAGGCTTGACAATTATGTGCATTTTTTAGGGAATCTGCCTAATGAAAAACTGATAGAAGAAGATTCCAAACGAAAAATTCTTATTATGGCTTCCACACAAGAAGGACTTCCCACAGCTATAGCAGAAGCTTTGTCGGTTGGTGTGCCGGTAGTTTCTACAAATCCAGGAGACATAGGTATTGTCTTAAAGAATAACTACAATGGATTTATATTTCCATTGGATTTTGAGGATAAGGACTATATTAAGGCTATTGAAACAATTCTCAATGACTATAATCGCTTTTCCAAATCTGCAAAAGAAAGTTCGAAGATATTTAATGGAGAAAACATAACAAAAAGTGTAATAAATGACATAAACAAAGTCTTGAAAGAAAATTAAAGTCGAAGATGAAACCTTTAGGTCAAAGTACGTTGATTGTATGCAGCATTGTGCGGAATGCGCAACATGGCTTAAAAAAGAATATTCCTGTTATAGATGCATTATGTAGTTTGTGTAAGGATTATCGAATAGTTATATACGAAAATGATAGTACGGATAATACAAAATCGCTATTGCAGAAATGGAAACATAAAGACCCTCTTCGTATTCACATACTCTTGAATCAGTTTGATGTTCCCTATACAATTCCATCTCAACGAGAAGTTAAAGGTAATCCTTTTTTTTCACGCAAACGCATTGATAAGATGTCAAGTCTACGTAATCAATATATGGAATATATCGATAGGCAGAAATGGGATGCAGACTACTTGTTGATTGTTGATTTAGATGTCGCACATTTATATATAGAGAATATTCTTACGTCTTTTGAATTAAATATGGAATGGGATGCGGTTACTGCTTTTGGTTATTCTACTTCTCCGCGTTTTAAAAGACGCTACCATGATACTTACGCCTTAACTGAGTACGGAGATGAGATGTCTCCTCAAACAGAAATAAAAATTATAAATTTAGCAGACAAGTATGCAGGGTTAAGAAAAACGGATAGATGTATCCGTGTGTTTTCTGCGTTTGGAGGATTGGCCATTTATCGATATGAAGCAGTGAAAGGTTTACGATATTATCCTTATGAAAACAACGATAAAAGGGTTGAAGTTCGTTGTGAACATTATAGTATTTGTTCTCAGATGGCAGAAAGAGGGTATGATCGTATTTATATAAATCCTGCGATGTCTTTGAAATATCAAAATTTGACTTGGAAAATTATATGGGCATCGTTTATTCGAAGAATTAATTTGTTAATTACAAATTAAACAGAACTACAAGATAACATGATACAATATTTTAATATTTTTTACGAGTTTGACAAAGAACTCGTAAGGAAACGTATTGCCCAACAAGTGACAGAAAAGAGGGCTGACTATATATGTGTCGCAGATGGTGTGATACTGGATGTGGCGAATAGAAATCCGGACTATCTGAAAGTGGTGAATGGGGGAATGTTTTCCATCTGCGACAGCAGTTATGTGCCGCTGTATATCCGTTGGATTTACGGGAAGCGTTATGAGCAATATTGCGGAAGCCAAATCTTCATGGACATTATCCGCAGCAGGAAGTACCGGATGATTTTTATGGGAACATCACAAGCTACCTTGAAAGGCTTGCAGAACAATCTGCTGAAGGAAAATCCGGATGTGGCGGATATGACATTTTTGGAACTTCCATATAGGGTTGTGAAGGACTTTGACTATGAAGGTATTGCCAAAAAGATAGAAGCGGACGGTGCCGATATTATCTGGATAGCCTTAGGTGCTCCCAAACAAGAGATATTTATGAGTTTTCTGAAACCGCACCTGAAACGAGGGGTAATGATTGCGGTAGGTGCAGCTTTCAAATTCTATAGCGGTATGGATGTGCAACGGGCTCCACAATGGATGATAAGATGGCATTTGGAATTTGTGCATAGGATATTCAAGGAACCTAAGAAGCAGCTGAAGCGGTGCGGCACGATTCTGTTGACATTACCTAAACTGTTTGTAAAAGAGATGATATGCAAACATAGAAAAGAAAGATATGTGGAATAGGAAAAAGGTACTATTGTCCGGTCTGTCCTTTTTGTTGTCCTTGACCGGATTCTGCCAGCAGAAGGTTGGGACAGTGGATGTCTTCATGGGTGTGGACTTCAACTACAGGGACATCTTTTGGAACGATAGGGTGTATGACGTGCTTGTCAACCTCACACGGGTATCCGATGGAACATGGGACGCCGTTGGGAGGTGGCTGCACAGGCTCTTGTGCCGGTAGTCAACCAATACGGCGACCGTTACAAGAACGTGCGCCTAAACATGGCTGTGCTGTCCAAGCAACTTGCTATCGGACAGTGCTGGAAGATGAAGGTGTCGGGAGGACTGTTCGGGTCGGAACGTTACGGAATAGATGTGAAAAACATGTTTATTCTGAACCGTTGGTTTGCCATGACCGCACAAATAGGGCTGACGGGCTATTGCTCGATGGCATCGGGATGGGAAGCCAGTACGATGGAAAGGCTGACGGCACAAATAGGTCCGGAAATATCCTATCAATGTCACTTTGCTGATAGGTACTTTCCTCAAAATCAGCGGTACTCAACCAATCAATACGGTAACGGTATCGATTGGTTCGAGAAGTGTCAGCGGCACGCAATATGGAGATGTGACGATTGTAACTGTGACCGGCAACCGTGAACATACAGGCGGTAGCGGTGGAAGCGGAACCGTCTGATAGGTTTAAATGAACCTGATTACTTTACCGAGAAATAGACTTAATAACTGATATTGTTGGAGGGTCTTGTGCAATCATATATTCACCGATACCCTCTAATTTATTTTTACACGCATGAAGAAGACAGCATTAATCACAGGCGTTACAGGCCAGGACGGATCGTTCCTCGCCGAATTCCTTTTAGAGAAAGGATATGACGTACACGGCACTATCCGCCGTTCGTCGGTAGATTTCCGTGAACGTATTGCCCATTTGGAAGGACATCCGAACTTCCACCTGCACTATGCCGACCTCGGCGACTCGATGAGCATCCTGCAGGTTGTAAAAAAGGTAAAACCGAATGAGATATACAACCTTGCCGCACAGAGCCATGTGCAGGTCTCTTTTGACTCGCCGGAGTTCACGGCGGATGTGGACGCTACCGGCGTGCTCCGCATCTTGGAAGCGGTGCGCCAGTGCGACCTTACGGAAACCTGCCGCATCTATCAGGCTTCCACTTCGGAACTTTACGGCAAGGTGGAGGAAGTGCCGCAGAACGAGGACACGCCGTTCCATCCCTACAGCCCTTACGCCGTGGCGAAACAGTACGGATTCTGGATCGTGAAGGAATACCGGGAGGCTTACAACATGTTCTGCTGCTCCGGCATCCTGTTCAACCACGAATCAGAACGTCGTGGCGAGACTTTCGTGACGCGCAAGATAACCCTTGCCGCCGCACGCATCGCACAGGGCAAGCAGGAGAAACTTTACCTCGGCAACCTGTCTTCCTTACGAGATTGGGGGTATGCCAAGGATTATGTGGAGTGCATGTGGCTGATCCTGCAGCACGACACGCCCGAAGACTTCGTGATTGCCACCGGCGAGCAGCACTCCGTGCGTGAGTTCGCCACCCTCGCTTTTCACAACGTGGGCATCGAGCTTGAATGGCAGGGAGAGGGCGAGAACGAGAAAGGCATCGACAAGGCTACCGGCAAGGTGCTTGTGGAGGTATCGCCCGACTTCTACCGTCCGACCGATGTGGTGAACCTTTGGGGTGACCCTTCGAAAGCGAAAAAAGAATTGGGATGGAATCCGCAGAAAACATCTTTCGAGCTGTTGGTGAAAATCATGACGGATGCGGACATGGCAAAGGTGGCCGTGGAGCGTGCTTCGGAAACGGTACGCACCAACCTCGCCGAGTATTTAGAGAAAGGAATCGTGAAATGATGGAAAAGAACGCAAAGATATATGTGGCCGGACACCGGGGCATGGTGGGTTCCGCCATTGTCCGAGAACTGCAACGGCAGGGATATATGAACATCATTACCCGTACACATTCTGAACTGGATCTGACACGGCAGGAAGCTGTAGAGAAGTTTTTTGCGGAGGAGAAACCGGAATATGTTTTCCTTGCAGCAGCTAAAGTAGGTGGTATCATCGCCAACCAATCGGCATTGGCCGACTTTATGTATGATAACATGATATTGGAGATGAACGTCATCCATTCCGCATGGAAGAACGGATGCAAGAAATTAGAGTTCCTCGGTTCCTCATGCATCTATCCGCGCATGGCTCCGCAACCCATGCTTGAATCCTGCCTGCTGACCTCGGAATTGGAGAAGACCAACGAGGCATACGCATTGGCGAAAATATCCGGACTGAAATACTGCGAGTTCTTGAACCGGCAGTACGGCACGGACTACATCAGCGTGATGCCTACCAATCTCTACGGTCCGAACGACAACTACCACCCCACGCACAGCCACGTGCTGCCCGCCCTTATCCGCCGCTTCCACGAGGCAAAGGAACATGGTCTCCCCTACGTGACCTGTTGGGGGGACGGCTGTCCGCTCCGTGAGTTCCTCTATGTGGACGACCTTGCCAACCTGTGCGTGTTCCTGATGAACAACTACAGCGGCAACGAAACGGTGAATGCCGGGACGGGAAAGGAACTGACCATAAAGGCACTGACTGAATTAGTGGCGAAAGTCATCGGCTACGAGGGCGAAATCAAGTGGGACACCACGAAACCCAACGGCACGCCCCGCAAACTGCTTGACGTGTCGAAAGCGACCGCTCTCGGATGGACTTATAAGACGGAATTAGAAGAAGGCATACGCCTTTCTTACGAAGACTTCTTGAACAACCCTATGCGGGCTGAACGGTAACATAGAAAATATACAAAAATGGTGATAATAGCGGCAGGGAATACACCTCTTCCCATCCCGAACAGAGAAGTGAAGACTGTTTGCGCCGATGGTACTGCAATTGTGGGAGAGTAGGTCATCGCCAAGGAGAGATAACTAATTATTAACTTAAAAGTATCTGGGATATGGGAAATTATTTTAACATTTAGAGCAGCCTCTCTCAATGGAAGACGAGGCTGTCAAGATGGATGGTAGCAATACTCCTTTTTCTTGCCGCTGCATAGATGTCTATTAGTCTTATACAGCATAGGATGAACCAGAGCAGTTCGCTGCACAGTTGAATGTATATGGATTATACGAGAACCTGAGGTGTAAGAAAGAACAGGATGAGTTACTTGATATTTGGAAAATCTAATCTTCCAATGGGTTTGAGGGATCCCATCAAAAAAAATCCCTCATTTTTCATCTATAGATATAATTTTCAAATATTTATATGCAGATCATACTTCTTTCCGGTGGTTCCGGCAAAAGGCTGTGGCCGCTTTCTAACGAGGTACGCTCCAAACAATTCCTCCGATTGCTTCCCTCTCCGGACGGAGGCAGGGAGTCGATGGTGCAGCGTGTCATACGGCAAATCAAGGAATCGGGTTTTTCCTGCCCCGTCACTATCGCCACAAGTCTATCCCAGGAGGATGCCATCACCAACCAGCTCGGTGAGGACGTGACCGTTGTCACCGAACCCTGCCGGAGGGACACTTTTCCCGCTATCTGTCTCGCTTCCGCCTATCTGGAGAAAGTGGCGAAGTGTGACGAGGATGAAACGGTCATCGTCATGCCATGCGATCCGTACACGGAATACCGCTATTTCCAGACTATAGAGGAAATGGCCAAAACAGTACAGAATAATGCCGCCGACCTTGTGCTGATGGGCATAAAGCCCACCTGTCCGTCTACCAAGTACGGATACGTGATGCCTCAGAAACAATGTAAGACAGATAGAGATAGGTTATATAAAGTCGAACGTTTCACGGAGAAGCCGGATGTAGCCACTGCCGAAAGGTTTATCACAGATGGCGCATTCTGGAACGGCGGGGTGTTCGTTTTTCGTCTCGGATATATGACTGACATTGTGAGGAGGTATCTCGCATACAACACTTTTGAAGAGATGCGCTCCAGATATGAGGAACTGCCCAAAATCAGTTTTGACTACGAGGTGGCGGAGAAAGCCAAATCTGTGGTGGTAGTGCCATACGATGGAAAATGGAAAGACCTCGGTACGTGGAACACGCTTACCGACGAACTGAAAGAGCGTTGTATCGGTAACGTGGTGATGGATGAGAAGTCAGAGAATACCCATGTGGTCAATGAGCTGGAAATACCTATCATGTGTATCGGTGCCAGGAACATGGTAATCGCCGCATCTTACGATGGCATATTGGTTTCGGACAAGGAACAAAGCGAGAACATCAAGCTTTATGCTGACAAACTGCAACGCCGTCCCATGTACGAGGAGCGCAACTGGGGAGAATACAAGGTGATTGACAGCATAGGCTTTGAAGACGGGCACCAGACTCTGACCAGGCAGGTGACTGTCAAGGCTGGGAAAGGCATCGGTTATCAGGTACACCGACATAGGAACGAGGTGTGGACGTTTATCGATGGTGAGGGAGAACTGGTTCTTGATGACGAGGTCAGGAAAGTAACCCGTGGCGATGTCATCCACATCCGCAAGGATGTCAGACATGCGGTAAGAGCCATAACTGGTCTATGCTTCATTGAGGTACAGATGGGAACAGAACTTGTGGAGGAGGATGTAGAACGGTTCGACTGGAACTGGGTAGACCGGTCGGTGTAAGGATAACCCTACACATTTTCCGGGATTAAGATACTGGGCGACTCTGGAGCCATGAGGACGGGCGGTTTAACGGCGTAACGTGCTGTTAAACCGCCCGGTTTTCGTTAAACGGAAAGACATCTTGCTGTGTTCAGGCGAACACACAAATCCGTCAGTGGACGGATTGGATGGAAACTCTTTATAACAGCCGCCGAAATATCGGCGGCAACCTCTGTCGTTTAGGCGAAAAATTACTGCTACACCCTTAATACATCAACATTCAACTATGCCCCTTGCTGCCAATCATATCATTTTCCCATTATTGTTACCTACTATCTACGATAAAATCAAGTATTCACATTGATAGTTATTTGAATGGGTTGATATTCAAGAAAATGAATAATTGAAATTATGAGGCAATGTTGAATTAAGTCTGTAAGTATTCACGTCTTTACTTTTATATGGATTTTCATAACTATTGCGACAAAGGCTTGCTGTCGTACAGATTCAATGATTTGCTGTCGTATCGTCGTGCTGTTGTATCGAATCAGATATTTACAGGAATGAATACCCATTCAATCAATGGTTTGAACAGACATAACTCCATTTATTCCTTTTTTCATAAGAATTAAATCTTCATGCCTTAATCGCAGATTATAAAAAGGAGGTTTCTTTGCTACTTTCTTTGTCCGCCCTCTGCTCACTGAAAGAAAGTAGCGGCTTCCACCGCCACGAATTGTTAAAACTCGGTATGTTCCGCTATGGGAGTGTATTTCATAAGCCACTCTTTCACGCATTGCATATTGTACTCGCTTGTGATGACTGCCGTGTGGCTGTCGGTCTGAGTGAAACGGCTACTTTCGTAGCAGTCAATCCATTCTTTGAGGGTTGATGCTCCCCATTCCTGCACATCGTCAAAGAAGCCATCCAATTCCGTAATTGGCTGTTTGAAACGGACAATCATTGTCTGATAGGTGGTGTTCATAGTCTGTCCTCCTTTCTCTGTTTCTCGGCAAGCCACTTGTCCCTTTCGGCTCGGCAATTTTCCAATGTGGGTTTCACGCAGGAGAACAATTCTCCGTCCGTGTGGCGGTAGTCGTACTGCACAAGTGTGCGTCTTTTCCTGCCGTAACCCATTTGGAATTTCTCGTACTTTTCAGTACCTGCCGTTTGGCAGGTACTCACTCCGTTGATGGTCATAATTGTTGTCATAATTGTTGCGTTTTGTTGTTTACATATCTTTCCAAAAATCTCTTTTGTATGCCGAGTGCTTTGGCATAAATGTCCAATTGTACGTCATACTCATCTCTATAATAGTTCCTTTCCATTTCATTTTTGGATTGTTCCAAATTTGTCCTTATATCGTTCAAATGCCGTTTGACGATATGCTTGTAGTAACGGTTTCTTCTTTCTCTGTCCATAGCCTTGTTGTGTTTTTAGAAATGTACCGACAGCACTCTGTGCTGCATTACCATTTCGGGATTGCTCGTGTACCTCTGATGCACCCATTTATCAAAACCTTTTGATAACTGGTGTTATCCAATAGTAGCACATTATCCAAAGTGGCAATTCATCATTGTTGGTATACAGTTGATTATGTCATCTACTTGTTAGATTAACTTTTGATAATGATAAGCTGGGAAATATAAAAGTTTTGGTTCTTTTGAAGATGTTTGATATGTTTTTAATTATTACGAAACAAAATTTCGTAATAATGTATTATCTTTGGTATCATATTAAAAATCAGATTGTCATGAGAGAATATACGAAAAAACCAGAGAATCAATCCCGTACACTGGATAATAATCCTAAAGCATCCAAACAAGCACCAATCGATGTGATTCTCCAACGATATAAAGAACGTAATATACAGCAATATGTAGAGGACGAAGAATTGATACAAGGAAAACTTGAATCTGCTCCTGCCAGCGAACAAGAAGTTATACAACAAGAAGAAAAGCCAAATAACACGGGCTTACCCGACAATCTAAAAACAGGTATTGAAAACCTTTCAGGTTACAGTATGGATGATGTGCGGGTACATTACAATTCATCGAAACCTGCACAATTGCAAGCATTTGCCTATGCACAAGGATCTGATATCCACATCGCACCGGGGCAGGAACAGCACCTTCCGCATGAAGCGTGGCATGTAGTGCAGCAAAAACAGGGGCGTGTACAGCCAACTATGCAGTTGCAAGGGGTTAATGTAAATGATAATGAGGGGCTGGAGAGAGAAGCGGATGTAATGGGAGAACAGGTGATTCGTCCAATTACCCAGTTCAAATATCCTCTCGGATTAAAAAATGAGAAAACAGTTGGTTCACAGATGATACAAAGACAAGACCGTAATGCGACAGTCGTTTGGGGTATAACACATGAGGTAATTCCTGATGCCAAAGGAAGTTTATTTGGTGAAGATTCTAATCCATTTGAAAATGAAGGAATAGAATTACATAAAAATGATAAAATTGTCATTGATGATGAAATAATTTTCCAATCAAGACGCGGAGCGAATCAAGAAATCGAAACACGCAGAAAAGGTGACAGGGAAGGTCATTTGACAAACAAGTGGTTAAATCTTAAAGAAGTGAATGGGAATAAACTTTCAGGTAAAGGATATGTTAGGGAAGAGACCATTAAAATGATAAAAGATGAAGAGAAGAAACATCATGAAATTACTATATCATCTGTAGAAACTGATACTGCAAAGAAGGCAGCTGATAGTATATATTCTGCTTGGGGTGAATTGCGCCAAAAACGACGGATGTCTTTGGGAGCATGGACAAAATGGGAGACTGAACGCAACGTCAAAAACAAAGAAACAAGCCCATCATGGGACCAAATAGAAGAGGGTTTTGATGTTAGTAGTCAACTTTCACATTCTGCTCCAGAGGAATATGACAATTATGATACAGAAGGGACTTCAGATCAAGCTATCTTCACTGCATATGATGGAAAAACCCCAATAGGAATCATAATCATTGAGAAGAGAGCTACAGCCAATTTTCCTCTTTTCAAAGACGATAATGATAAAAAGTGGTATTTAAGATGGTTAGTTGGACATCCAACATTAAAAGGTGCAGGAGGGATGTTATTTGCTGAAGCATTAAAACATGTACAGGACAATAATGGAACTGGGATATGGGTTGAATCCTCCCCCAGTGCTGTGGGATGGTATAAAAGTAAAGGGTTTGCATTACTAAATGAAGAAAGCCAGAAAGACTATAATGACGATTTTGAACAAGGATGGGATAGCTTATTAATGTATAAAGAAATCTGATATTAGGGCAAACGAGTAGCATAAATTAAACTGTGCCAGCAAAGAAAAGAATAAATTATTATACTTATCACAAGAAAAATAAAATCAAAAGTAGTATTGAGCTTATTTGTGCTATAACAACAGATTCGCTACATTAGCTTACTGGATTTTTACGCTCGTCGGGACGGGTGGTCCCGCCCCTTGGCGCTGGCCGTTCCCCGACCGATGAGTTTAAAAACGTAAAATAATCTGCGATATATTTTGATTCTCCACGGATTATCGAATAACAGTTTTCTTATTTCGATGTTTTATGAATTTAAGATACTTGTAATTACGTGGAAGAATTTCTTCGTTTGACTCCCAGAATTTTTCACTCACATCGGGCTGGATCGGAACAAGGTGCTCGACAGACTTGAATTTTTGCATCGGAGTCTTGCCGTTCAGTGAGGAATGTGGTCGTTTCTTATTGTAGAACTCCTGCCATTCCATAGCCATCATATTCAAATCAAGTGTCTTGTCCGACAAACCTATAAGATTCCAAAACTCTGTCTTATCGGTCTGCTGAGACCTTTCGACTTTGCCATTCAGATGTGGAGTCCTTGGTTTGATTGGTCTGAATTTGATAAAATGGTCATGCAGTTCATATTGGAAGTCATAATTGAAAAATTCTGTTCCCCAATCAGTTTGTATCCGCTGAACGGGAAAAGGAAAGGTGTTCAGTATCTCTCCTAAAAAATGAATTGTACTTTCCGCTTTTTTATTGGGATATATACGAATGGTTCTCAAACGGGTACAATCATCTATGGCCGTGAACTGGTATGCTCCGTTTCGTACTTTCATTACATCCAGCTGAACCCTTTCCCCGGGAACTTCTTTACTATATCGGATATAGTCTGACTTTTTACGCTGTTTCACAACAGCTTTGACCTGATGCTTTTTCAACACACGCCACACCGTCATGGCTGAGAGCTTTATTCTCTTCCTAAGCAGATAGTTGGCAATCCGTTGCGCCCCCCATCTTCTCGTCTCACGCAGATTAAGGATAATGGTTTCAATTTCAGGTGTTATCTTCATATTGGCAAGTCTTGATGGGCGTTTAGACTTATCGGACAATTCCGACTTGCCTTGTTCTTTCTCGCGATTTATCCAACGGTATAACGTGGAACGGGCAATCCCGCACCGAAGGGCAGTTTTTGTCACAGAACCCGTTTCGGCGTATAGTTCAAGCCATTTTTGGCGCATCCGTATTTTCCGTATATCTTCTTTCATGCTACGAAGATACGGATTAAGATTTGCCTACGAAAAGAAAAAGTGTAGCGTATCTATTGATACTTTACACCTTAACACTCGCCCTTAACTGCTCCTCACTCTTTGTCAGAGTGAGGAGATTTATAAATTCAAGGAGCATCGTGGGGATTTTATCGTCCCACAAGCAAACCATGCTTTCAAATCTTACTTCCATATTGTTCTGTATTATAGGTTGATATTATGCCGCATCTATACGCTGACGGATAAGTTCGGTATTGTCCTCCACAAGCCGGATGATGCGGTCGTGGTACTCGGTATTGGAATTGCATACCCCTCTGCTCTGTACCACTTTGAATGTTTCCAAAGAAAACTCTATTGTCTCTATGCGTTTGCCGTCAATCCGTGCGGAAAGTATCAGGGACTTGTCTTCATTGTAATAGGCATTGGTATAGACACAATGGTGCATTGCTTTTCCCTCCTCATAAAAATCGTCCACACTTTGCAATACCTTTATTATGATTATCCCGTCAGTCAGCACAAGGGTAAGGAAATTGGCTTTCTTTTGTATATAATCCCTTTTCTCTTTCTCTATCTTTTCCAGCCGTTTCCGTTCTCGTTCTACTTGTTGCGCTTCCCGCAATATGCGTTGTTCTTCCCATTCCCGTTCCAATATGGCTTGTCGCTTTTCCATATACTTATCGTGTTCCGCTTTGAGGTCTTTCGGGCAAATGAAATGCGGATTGCATAAATCTTTTCCAAATTTTTCCAACAGAGAAACGAGGTCGCACCATAACGAAAAATCACTCAAATCATATTTGCTCCGTAAGGCTATTTTATAGGAGTTCCAACATCTGTCAAGTGCTTGCGGATGTGATAGGAAATAGCGCGGATGTTCAATCTTCCCCAACTTCATCAGAGTTTCCACACGATTGTCGGATAGCAATGCCGGAATAAGTTTCGTCGGCACGATATTGTGGAAATCATCATCAAATCCGTTTCTCCGCAATGTGTCGGTTACTCTGATTTTAGGATACATCGGAGAATAGGAAATGTGGTCATAGGTGATATTGTCTTGGCGGATAGCCATTGGTGAGGCAAAAGAAAAAGTATCAAGATATTTGCCGTAAGCGCGTTGTATTCCAACGACTGCCGTGCGCCCTTTTGCATTCCACCAATACTGCCCGATTTCAAGTACACAAGGTTGTGCCTTGATACCTTTTTCCATTTCCACCATAAGCAGAAACATACGCAGCACTTGATATTCTCCGCTTGTAGTGAGTATGGTAAAGTATTGTTTCTGCTGGACTTTGCACACATAGGTTATACGGACTTCCAACTTTGCCCCACATTCGGGACAAGTGCAATGTTCTGTTTGTTCGTCCATTATCCAACTGTGTCCGCAATCCATACAAGTGGTACGACCTTTCGGCAAACGATGTGCGTAGTGGTCTATACACTCACGGAATGCCCAACTCATCTGTTCTTTATTGATGTGGGGTAGTTTCTTGCTTTGGGCAAGAACCGCTTTTTCAAATTTATTTCTCGGTTTCATAATCAAAAGTCAAATAATGAGGTTTGTTGTATTTGGGTTGCTTGTTTGGCGGTCGGCTTCTTGTTGCGGTTCTCCAACTTCTGCCGTTCTGCATTCTGATACTGACGGATTGCGTTCTGCCGTGCATCCGCTTTTTCTTCCTCCGTCAGTTCCACAATGTGGTTTACCGACACTTGACACTGCAAAGGCTTGCCGATTTCAATATCGTCCTCGTCATAGTAGTGTTTATCACAACTCGTGATAAGCACTATTATCCAAAGTAGATCGTTATCCGAAGTATGTAATTTATCACCATTAATATGCAGCTAATTAACTCAGCTGCTTTTAGATTGTCTTTAGATAATGATGGATTAAGTATGTTTCTATTGAAGATAGTTGATATAATTTTCATAATCGCGAAATAAAACTTCGTGATTAAGTGTTATCTTTGGTAACATCTTCAAAATCAAATTGCCATGAGAGAATATTCTAAGAAGCCCGAAAGTCAATCTCGTACTCTGGATAGTAACCCCAAAGCATCCAGGCAAGCACCAATTGATGTGATTCTTCAACGATACAAAGAACGGAATATACAGCGATATGTAGAGGACGAAGAACTGATACAAGGCAAATTCAGCGATACAGCACAACGAGAAGTGTTTGATGAAGATGAACTATTGCACGGAAAATTTGATGCCTCCTCTAGCGTACAGAGGGAGGAAGCTACTCAACCCCCAACTAAAAACCTGACGGGGATGCCTGATAGCCTCAAAAGTGGTATAGAATCCCTATCAGGTTACAATATGGATGACGTGCACGTGCACTATAATTCATCTAAGCCTGCTCAGCTACACGCCTTAGCTTACACACAGGGTACTGACATACATGTAGCTCCTGGGCAAGAGCAATATCTGGCACACGAGGCATGGCATGTGGTACAACAAAAACAGGGAAGAGTAAAGCCAACAATACAAATGCATGGAATTAATATAAATGACAATGAATGGTTGGAAGATGAGGCAGATGTAATGGGACTGAGTGCACAAAAATATGCTGTCTTGATTTCGGATAATTCAAAGCAAATAAAAGAGAATGTAATAGCCTCTGATAATGAGATTGTACAACGAAGTCCTGACGAAAAATCAAAAGAACTGATCGATGAAAAAACTGACATAAATGTAGAAATTGAAGACTTCATAACAAAACTCCAATCGTTATCCCTGATAATAGATATTTCTGAAGAAAAAGAACTGCAGAATGAGATTGATAACTGTATAGCAAAACTTCATGAAATTAGAGAGGATAAAAATGATATCGCAAAGTCAGAATTCATACAAGTATTAAAAGAGAAAATGGATACCATAGATATAGGTCAGACGAACTCAGATGAAAATTGTGATAGTGAGATGGATAAAGAAACGATAGTACAAGGAGTATTCGAAAAGATATTCAGTTGGATTAGGAATAATCCTAAAATTATCATAGTGACCGAGGTATTAGTCGTAACTTCTGTTGCATTGCATTTGTATAATGAAAAAAAGAAAAAAGTGCTTCCTCCCAAGTTAGGATTGATGAACTTCACAGACTATCAGAAATATTATAATATGTTACTACACCATATTAATAGGTTCTGTACCCAAGAAGGGTGTAATCCAAATCAGCAAAAGCTTATTGCTGAAAAAGCATGGGAAACCATGAAAAACAATTTAAACTATGGCGAAGACACTTTTTTAGAAGACCTTAAAAAAAATGTAGCTGCTCTTGATTTACCTCCCCGTCTAAAGGAAGAAGCATATATAAAAGAACATTTTATAGACCCATTCAAAGCTGGAATTAATGTCATCATTAATAAAAAAAAATCGATTCCTAAGGTCGAGTCCAAAGAACAAACTCGTTTCTCTGAAGCACTCAAAGAATTGCCATTCGTGAAAAAGTTATATGACAAAAGTGTATATGCTAATATGGATAAAAAATATAGGGAATTACCGAAAAATGTCGCTGCCTCCGAATGGCAGGACAAAGGTTGTTTGCAAGACAAAATAAAGAGAGAAGATGACGGAAACCGATTAACAAAAGACGACAGGGAAGTTAAAAACGGTAATTTCAAGCAAAAAGTTCGTCAAACCGATATATTTTTCAAACAAGCTTTGCATCCTCTCGTAATTAAACAAATCAAAAAACCGACTATTTGTGTACATCTGCGTAACAAACAGAGTTTTACTTGCCCATGGGGCTTAAGAGCCTACTACTCACCAAGTAGCCAAGAGGTTCATGTTGCTCAGAATACACAACGAGAAACTATTGCCCATGAAACAGGTCACCATATCGAACATCTCCTACCAGTGCAAAATTTTGCAGATATTCGAAAGTTGTTAGAGGCTAGAAATATAGATAATCCTAAAGCAAGTTATATTTATCCTCTCTCTTGGGAAGAACAACGTTTTCACGGAGACTATCCGGCCACCGGAAAATATACATCTAAATATTATGATGACGGTGCATCGGAAGTAATGTCAATGAGTATGGAATATTTATCAAATCCATCTAATATGAAAAAACTTATAGAAAATGATCCACAACAAGCAGCTATTATTTTAAGGATTTTAAATCCAACTGATTACAAAAAAAATGAAAATTTACGTGACTTCGACAAATACTTGCCTTAAGTGCTCGTAAATTGAAATAACACAAAGTCTCTTTCAACTATTATCATGAACAAGCATAATAATACAGAATATTTTCAGCAAATATTGTAAAAAATAAGATTGTAAAATACCATGCTAATAAAATAATATTTACTATCCCGATATTTTACAATCTAATATTATTTGGAGAATTGTTTTAGCCATTCTTTCAATTGAGAATTCTTATCCCAAGAACAATATTGAACTTGACTTGGGATAATGTTGGTATAGGCCGCCTCTAAAGCTTCTCGCTTTTGTTTAGAGTCAGCCCGTGCATATATTTCAGTTGTTTGAATGGAGACATGCCCCATCAAGTCGCGGATATAAACTAAATTTACTCCTGCTTGCAGTAGATGCATAGCTTTTGAATGCCTGAAGGTATGTGGTGATATTTTCTCAGGAATTAATTTAGGGTTCAATGCTCTGGCAATACTTGCATACTGGCGAATTATATATGTCAATCCTGAATTTGTTAATTTTCCACCACGATTATTCGAAAATAATGGTCTCTTATTATTGGCAACATCATCCAATCTTGTTTCTTGCATATAAGCTACCAGAAGTTTTATTTGGTTTTCTTGTAGCGGAACAACCCTTTTCTTCTGCCCTTTCCCGAAAAGTATCACATGATATGGTTTATTAAGAAACAAATCGGACGGTGTTAGATTGATCAATTCTTGCGCCCTTGCCCCACTGTCATAGAGTAATGACAACATCGCTAAGTTACGATGTCCTTCTTTGGTTGAAGTGGGAATTTGCTCCAATAAGAATTTTATGCCATCAATGCTTAAATGAGAAAAGCTGTTTCTTTCCTGACGTTTTGCCTTGATTGACAAAATTTCCTGCCATGCAGCAATTCTTACAGTATCTTCATATTGCAAATAACGGGAAAAGGAATGTATGGCAGCAAGACGACTATTTCTGGTAGCATTTGAGTTTTGTTTCTCTGTTTGTAGCCAATCCCAAAAATCTAAAATAAGTTTGGATTTCATTTCTTTAATTGATATTGGGTAGCCCACATAGAGAGGCTAAAGTTTCCATGTTGTTCTTCCACTTTTTATCCATCTTCTTTTCATTTTCATCCTCAAGAGTTGCGAGAGCTTTTTCTTCCTGCTCAGTGGTTATATCCAAATATGTCATTGTCGTTTGGACATTTGAATGACCTAAAAGAAACGATATTTGAACTATATTCATTCCATCCTCAAGCCAATGAGAGGCCTTTGCATGACGTATTTGATGGGCATGTAGCCCCAAGGGTACCTCTGAACATATCCCATGAGCCATGGCAGCATATTTTTTTAGTTGTTTAGCCAAAGCAGTCTGACTCATTTTACCTAGATATCCTTTGTTCCGGGAATAAAACACATAAGAATCAGGGCTAGGGGGATCTGGATGAAACTCGGACAAATATTGATTGATATGGGTCACAGCTTTGGGAAGAAGATAAAGAGTGCGTATTTTATTTCCCTTCCCTGTTATTGTAACATATGGTTTGACTGTGCCGAGATGAAGCTGGTTCACTTTCAATGACAACACCTCGTCTATTCTTGATGCAGTGCTATACATAAAAACGAGCAATGCGAGATCGCGTCTTCCTGTTTGTGTTGTTGTATTCGGAACGCTCATCAGAGCCTTAACTGCTTTTTTACTCATACCACAAATTTTCTTTCTGATACTTTTTGTCTTGGAATAAGGGAAGCTTCATGGATAAGATACATGTAACTGATATCTTTAGTTGCGAGATACTTCAAAAAGGAGTGCATGGAAGCGAGCCGGTTGTTACATGTCTCGGCAGAACATTTTCTGGCAGTTTTCAGCCATAAAATCCACTCTTCGATATAATTGTGGGACAATAATTTGAAAGAAAAATTTGAACCGTCTATTTCTTTGACGGATGCTAAAAAATGTATAAATAGGGAAATTGCATCTGAGTAATTTTTTACGGTATGCGGACTGTTGCCTTTCAACGAAATGGTATATACATGTAACCAATCATGAATATAATGAGCCAACGCATACGCTTCTTTATTTGTTTTTTTCATTATTCTTGTTTTTTTATGTCCGAGATGATGGCTTCAAAAGACATATTAGTATTCTGTTCAATGATATCAGCCAATCTTGGGACTAGTGAATAATAATATTTTGTACTCTCAAAAACACTATGTCCCATACTTTTGGAAAGATAGAGGAACTTCGTGTTGAATTCCATGCCACAATTAATCCATAGATTAATGTTTGCTATTGCATAATTATGACGAAGCTCATAAGCAGTTGCATACGATGTTTTTACGCTCTTCCATAATTTTTGAAAGTTAACTTGAACCCACTTACGTGTGTGATAGGAGTTGGTTCTTGAAGGGAAGAAATAAATACGCCCGGGAAAGATCTCGTTTATGGCGTTATCATATCTTCTCATAAGTGAAAGCATTGTGTCGTGTAATACGACATAATGTTGGTTGTAACCTTTTGTCAGTTTGATATCCAATACTCCGGACTCCAAATCAACATCCTGTACCCTAAGTAATCTGGCTTCCGTTGTCCTGATTCCACTACTATACAACAACCGGAAGAAAACAGGAAGTGTAATTTTTCTTATCCGTTGTTCTTGAGTGCGGTTACCAGTGATATTGTCACATGCGTCAAAAAAACGACGGAGTTCTTCTTCTGTGAAGGTATGGGGAATATACCCTGTTTTAACAAGTGGAGGAAGGTATGGTGGTTCGACAGTAGTCAGTTTTCTTGCCCTTAAATATTTTATAAAAGTAGCAACCACATAAATCCGTTGTCGGTATGAATTACTAGACTCGGTTTCCCGTTGTCGACACCAACCATTTACCATTTCTTGTGATAATGTGGAATCATTGGGATAATTTCTTTTACAATATCTGTCAAAAAGAAGGATATTAGGTTCATAAGAGGATTCATTCCAATGGTCTGAAGCTGTCTTAAAAGCAATGAACCGTTCTATTTGTGGAGCTATGATTGATTCAAATTTACTCATCAAAAACCTCCTTTCTTATTGGATAAGATCCGATGCTTAAAGAACATTCCTTTAAGTGAACAAGATCGGCACTCAAATATGCTATTAAGGAATTAGGAGAAGTATGTCCTAAGGCATTGGATATGACCGGCTATGGAACACCATTTTCCAAAAGGGTTGTTGCAAAATGGTGGCGGAAAATATGCAGTCCTTTTCTATCTCCATAATTTTGTCTTATATTAGCTATCCGCATTATTTTCTTCGCAACACTGTTCATTGCTTTGGAAGCTAACCGTTTATAAGGAGTTGTTTGTGTAATGAAAATCTCTTCACATTGACATATCGGGCGTTCTTTAGAAATATAATCATATATTGCATTGCCGACTATTGCACGTAATGGCAACTTCAATGGAACATTAGTCTTCTGCTGATTTATTAAGATAAAATCGTTAGTCCAATCGATGTCCGAAAACCTCAGTCCTGCTATGTCGCACCCTCTCAACCCTGTGAACATAGCCAATAAACCTATTGCCTTGTCGCGCAAAGAAAGACCTGAATTCATATCAGTCAACTCGACCTTTATCTTCTACACCTCTGCTTCTGTAAGATATTGTATGCTACGTCTTTTCTCTCGCAGTTCAGGAAAGAAAGACAAAATGTGTAAGAATAATCCTTTTTTTGCAGAAGGGACACAACATTTGATTACAGCGGAGACATTTTTCTTATATGAACAGCTATAACCTTTAAATGCAGATAATATATGCCTTTCTTCAATCTGCTCAAATCTCCGGATGCCGAGCCTTTGAAGTTCGAGGAAAAAGGTGATGGCATTGTGAGATTCATGGTATACAGTTGCGGATTTTTTCCCAGACTCCGGCTCCTTGATACGAAAAATATCAATAGCTCTTCTGAACTCTTCAGACAATAAATCATAGCTTTTTAACATGAGGAATCCTGTCTTGACGTGTTCCGGGAGTACTCCCTTCACATCAAACTGCTCAATTAGCCCTAAAATACTACGTTTATGCCGTAGAGTTGAAGTTGCCAGTCCCTTTTTTACCGACAACTGGTAAATGTCGGCATAAGTAATAGCCGGATTTTCTGCCCTTAATTCAAGGACTTGTTTAATCGCTCGTCGAAATCTATTGATATAGATTTGCGAATACCCTTTTTCACTCATATATGAAAGTAAAATAGGGGCTTTTGTTTGTAAATTTTGTTCTTCCATATTCTAAACTTTTTAGTAGAGTACTGGAAGAAGATAATAAAATCAAGACTATTTTCAAAAGTAATTATTGACAATCAATAGAATATATCAAAAGTTTGGATTTTATTTTTGTTTGGATAACGCAAATCATGAACTCTGGGACCTTTATTTTTACCCATATATGGTATTTTGCAAGCTCTAAGAATTTCTTGGAACCTTGCCAAAACCCCTGCACTGGTAATAAATCCACCCATGCAGTTAACAAAAAAGAGTTTGTCTGCTTTCCCAATGTCTGTAACAGGCATCTTGTTTCTGTATGATATGTAATCTTCCAACACAATTTTCAACGAAGAATCAACAGGCACAATACGATGCATCTTGTTTTTCGTTTTTTTGAGGGTAACAATACTCTTTTCCAAGTCTACATCTTCATTTTTTTAAGCTAAAGCTTCTCCTATACGGACTCCGGTGGAATACAAAAATCGGAATAAGGTGGGAGCGGCTATCAAAAATGATGTCATATGTCTCATTTTAAGTTCTGTATTGTCAATTGCAGCAAATATTCTTGAGATTTCATCATGAGAGAAAACATATGGTGTATAATCTGTCGGCGGATGTTTAGGTAATCGGGGAATATAACATCCTATTCCCAAATGGCATAAATAGCGACAAAATTGGGTCAAACAGGAATGTTTGGCATACAGAGTACGTCTATGGTCATTAACCCTTGTGGCAGACCAAGCAGCAATTATACTCTCTGTTATATGCAAATCTTGAATATTATTTTCAATGAAGAAACGATCAAATTCTTCAAAAAAAGAATTGTAGTTATGCAGATTAACTCCCTGTGCGGCTTTCATTTTTAGAAAGTCGGTCATATATGCAGCGAAAACGCTGTAGTATTCATATCTCTTACTCATAAAATATTCCTCCTTTCTGATTATAAAATGTTTCAGGCACAGGTGGGACAAATAGTGAGCATTGAATAAGCTTTTCGATGTCAATTCTAAGATAGTTCATTGTCGCTTGTGATGATGTATGCCCTAATACTTCCGAAATAACAGGTAGAGGTGTGTCGTTCTGCAACAATTGTCCTGCAAGTGAATGGCGCATAGCATGCATGCCAAATTTTCGCTTTGAAATATTTATTCCTGTATCCTTGATAATTCTCTGGATGGTTGATGTTACAGTCTGTCTGGAAAGTTTCTCGTAAGGTGGTGTTATGGATAAGAACACTTCTTTGTGTTTTGATGTGGCTCGTTCATATTGCAGATAATCAATAATTGCTTCTCCAATATCAGCCAAGAGAGGTAGGTCTACATGTTTTTTTGTTTTGATTTGCTCTAAATTTATAGTGTTCGAATCCCAGTCTATATTTTCAAACTTAAGATTGACAATATCGGATACACGAAGCCCCAGACACAAGGCCAGTAAAAACATTGCATAATTTCTTTTGCCTCCGTTTCTTCCTCTATCTATATGTTTTTCTATTACTTTTACTTCTTCAGCACTGTAAACTGATGGTAGTTTTTCTGTGCTTCGAGCCGGAGACCTCCCGATTACATATTCCAAATCATGTTTTGTGTGCCCTTTTTGATACAGATGCCTGCAAAATAAACGTATTACATACATCCTTTGTACTGTGAGATTTTGAGTGGAAGATATGAATGCCAAGACATCATCTTCGTGTATGTCGTCTACACGATAAATACCCTTCATTTGCAATGATTTGATAAATTGACTGAGAACACGCCGATTTATTATTATTGTCTGTTCTGCAACTCTAAATTCTTTCTTTGCCGTGAGAAATTCTTCGCAAGTTGTCCGATCTCTCCTGGTAACTCATGACGAACCTTTGGTGCTGTCTTCTTGGGAACTTCGCCTGTCTGCAAAAAGGAAGATAGAATACCAATACTTCTTCTCATTTTCTCATACTGGTATGATGTCGGATCTGGGAGACTTTTTATATAATTATCTCCTACTTCAGTATCATACAATTGGAGTAAATGCTCTTTCATGTAATTTTCGACACCTTTTTTCCACCAGCCTTTATAATCGGCGATGCGGTTTTCACTGAAGCCATTCTTTTGTAGATAGGCTACACACTCTTCAATAAGTGCTTTTAATTCTCTTTTTTGTTCCATATTACTTCGACTTTTTAATGAATATCATACGAAGATACACATAGAACAAACAAATATTATCTCGATATTCTTATCACAAGTAAGATTGATTGCCAGCGAATTATGATGCACAAACGTCTCTGACTTCGGATAACGATATACTTTGGATAGTAGTGGACTGCCATAGAATACACCTCGCCATCGGTAAAGCCGTTGCAACCGCTTGCCTTTACCGTGTTGAGCATATAGGTAACACAATCGTCTATGTTCTTGCCATCCTTGCGGTATGCTTCCGCAAAGAGTCTGTCCTCCGAAGCCCTCTGTTCCAAATAGGCTTGTATCGTTCTCTTGAAATGGTCTGTCGATTTCATATCCTTGATGTTTTATGTGGTTGTCAAATGGTTTCTTTCAAAATCTCTCGCCAATAGGTTGGCTCTACCTCGCTTAACAGAAAGTCTATGAAGTCCTTTCTTGCGTCCTTGCACAACTCCTTGTGGAGTTCTCTGAATGTGCTAAAATTGCCGTTGATATAGGTTTCCACCATATACTCGAAGATGTTGCCCACCTCGTAATATCTGCACTGCTGTGCTGCTGTCTTTGAATGTCTATTTGCCATAGTCGTTTATATTAAAGTGTTAATAGCCAAATGATAAATACGAAAATGGTCGCTATTGAAATGAGCATAACGAACACTCCCAATACGAAGCGGAATACACCACCGATGATTTCTCCTGCCACTCCGATGATGAAAGCCACCACCCGAAGAACTGCCCCGAATATGGTTGTCGTGATGATTACTGCCGACTTCCGCAATATCTGCCCTATGTTGATTGTTGCTGTCATATCGTTCTGATTTTTGTTTTTTTATTTATGCGGATTTGAGAGCTTTGGGAATTTGTTTCAACTGCTTTTTCCGTCTCCTGTTTATCCGACATTTTTTTATGCGTCTTTCGGTCGCTTCGGTATGTTTATGTTTCAGGGGCTTCGCAAGGTAGGGATTAGGGAATACAAGGTTTTTTGATAAAATACTACCCGAAGGCGTGGAGATTTTTTCAAAAACAGGAGGCTTGACCTTGTATTTCCGTATAATCCCGGAAGTACCTTTGCTCCTGACACATAAACTACCTGCTGGAGCGAACCGTTAAAGACGGATGAATGGAGGTGAACAGGATTGTAAGACAGAAAATGAAAAAGAAAACAGCCTTGCTTTCGTCAGAAGAAAGAAGACTGTGTACATAACGGTTACGAAGTATATCCCGCCTCATAACCGGACATAAAGAATTATCCCCCGTTGTGAAGTTCACTTGAAAAGTGAGCCACAACGAGGGATGTTTCTTTCGGTTATGCCTTATCAGAAAATCTTCGTCGAATTTGAGAGACGATGTTTTTCGGATAAGAAGTTCTAATGTGTCTTATACAAATTATATATTACTAATAATTAAATAAATGACAGTTATACATCATAAAATCGTTCGTACATTTTCACGTCTGAAGAAATTCATTATTGTTCACTGAAATATCGTGCTTACATAAATGCCAATTCGTTGAAAAAGTGTACCTTTGTAATATAATTCATTGGCTAATCGTATTATCTATGGAAAAAGTTATTGACTTTGATATTCTCATTGATGACTCATTCATACAAATGTGCCAAAATGAAGCATTGTCTCCGATACATAACAAGTATGTATTAAGTTTGGTAAATGATTTTGAAGATGGAAGTTGGCGTTATTCTAAATTTCAGAGTTTCATTTGGGATAATATCGCTGAAACATCTCTTTCACAGAAAGAAAGAGAAAAATTGGTTTCTAAAAGTCATTCAGAACTTATAGCAGCAGCAAAAAATCTCCGTTTAACTGATGCTGATGAAGTAGGAAGTGGAAGTGAGTTAGCAGAGATTGTCCTGTATGGTATAATGAAACATTATTATAATGCATTACCTGTTGTACCTAAGATATTTTATAAGCAAAATGTACAAGATAATGCGAAAGGAGCTGATAGTGTACACATAGTTATTGAAAAAGACAATGAATTTTCACTATGGTTTGGAGAGGCCAAGTTTTACAATAGTATAGAAGATGCCAGACTAAATACAATTATAGACTCTGTTAATAATTCACTGCAAACTGAAAAATTGAAGAAAGAAAATAGTATCATAACTAATGTTTCTGATATAGATTCATTGGTTGATAATCATGAATTATGCAAAAAAATAAAAGATGCACTATCTCCGCAGGAGTCTATAGATTCTATAAAACCTAAGATACATATCCCTATACTTTTATTACATGAATGTTCTATTACACAAGGTGCAAATTGTATGTCTGATGAGTATAAAGAAAGTATAGTTAATTATCACAAAGACCGTGCAAACTCATACTTCAAAAAGCAAATAGAACACCTTGGGGAAATATTTAGATATGAAGAAATAAAATTCCACTTAATTCTATTTCCAGTTCCCTCGAAAAAGAATATTGTTGATAAGTTTATTTCAAATGTTAAATTCTACAAAGAACAATAAATGATATGGATATATTTAATACTTGCCAAGAAATAAATGACTTGTTAAGTGACCAACAAGAAACATCTGCCAGAAATTTGTTGATTAAGTTGTTGGATTATTTAAATTTGCACAATATTCCATATACACCTTTGATTAATCATTTTATTAGAGAAACAGGATTGTATCCATACTTGCAACCTTCAACTTCAAGTTGGCAAGATAAATTTGTTTATCAGGCATTTAAAGTTGATACAGGGGATATACATCAAGTTACTCTTCATAGAGAGCAATCAGCTCTTTTGAAAAGTCTGCTCGCAGGAGAGAATATTGCAGTTAGTGCTCCTACAAGTTTTGGTAAAAGTTTTGTCATAGATGCATTCATCTCCATAAAGAGGCCAAACAATGTAGTGTTAATTGTTCCTACAATAGCCTTAACCGATGAGACAAGGAGGAGGTTGTATAAGAAATTCTCTAACGAATATAAGATTATAACAACTCCTGACGTTGAACTTGTTTCTAAAAACATACTAATATTTCCACAAGAGCGAGCTATTAGCTATATAAATAAAATTGAGTCTATAGATATTTTGATAATTGATGAATTTTATAAAGCTGGAGTTTCGTTTGATAAAGACCGCGCACCTGTTTTGTTAAAGGCTATTTTGGAACTAGGAAAGAAAGCAAAACAAAGATATTTTTTAGCACCTAACATATCAGATTTAAATGATAATCCTTTTACCGAAGGAATGAAATTTGAAAAAATAGACTTTAACACTGTGTTTTCTGAGATACATAAAGACTACCTAAATACAAGTCCAAACAACAAATCTTTCAAAAAGGATAGACTGTTGGCTATATTGAATCAGAAAAGGACGAAGACCTTAATATATGCAGGAACATATTCTAATATCGATAAAATTATTGGCATTTTACAAGATGCATTACCGAACAGGAAGAACGAACTGTTAGAATCATTTTCAAATTGGTTAAAAGACAACTATGGAGAAACTTATGTTTTATCTGATTTGGTGTGTAAAGGCGTTGGTATTCATAATGGACGGTTACATCGTTCTTTGAGTCAATTACAAGTTCGATTATTTGAGGAACCTATAGGGTTATATAATATAGTGTCTACTTCTTCAATAATAGAAGGTGTTAATACGTCTGCCGAGAACGTGATTATTTGGGCCAACAAAAACGGGAAACCCAATCTAAATGATTTTACATATAAAAATATTGTAGGACGAGGCGGTAGAATGTTCCGGCATTTTATTGGGAAAATATATTTATTCGAAGCCCCTCCGGAAGAAAAACCAACTCAATTGAAGTTGGAATTTACAGATGAATTATTAAATTCGTTAGATACAACTAGGTTTAATGACGAATTAACAAGAGAACAGATTATTAAAATTATAGCTTTTAATGATGAAATGGACAGCATCTTGGGGAATGGTGTTTATAAAAATATAATAAATGATGCTGCAATACAGACATGCAATAGCAGTTCTCTGCGAGAAATAGCGATTGATATGACTCAAAATCCTGCCCAATGGAATGGACTAGGATTTTTAAATTCAAATAATCCTCAACAGTGGGGAACTACTTTATTTAAAGTGCTAAAGTATTTAGGAGGATCGGCAGGCGCTACCCATACAGACTTAGTTGCCTATATAAAAGCTATTTCAAATAATTGGAATAAGACAATACCAGAAATCATAAATTCTCTAAGAAACAATGGAATTACAATCGAAAAATATTTCGAATTAGAGAGAGTTGTCTCGTTTAATTTGTCTGCCCTTCTTGGAGATATTAATGCTATACAAAAACATATCTTTAAAAATTATACAGACATATCTCCTTTTATATCTAAAATATCTCATGCTTTTTTACCTAAGCTAGTTTATGAATTAGAGGAATATGGTTTGCCGAGAATGATAAGTAAAAAAATTCATAAGGCAGGTCTTATTAACTTGGAGCAACAAGATATTTCTGTAAATGATATTATATCAAACTTTAATCATATCGGAATAAATGGACTAATAAATAGGCTCGAACTTCATCCTTTTGAGAGGTATATTTTGGATTATTTTTACGATGGCATATCTAATAATATTGCCAACTAATATGGATAATCTAAATTGGGTTTTGGGATATTTGTTCTGAGTAACGAATATCTCAAAACTTTCAAAACTTTCGTCTTTCATCATTTGTTAATATAACAAATAAAATGTAACTTTGTTTTGTGAAAAGAGTTGTTTGAAAGAGTAAACAAAGTACAGCGAATCAACGCAGTCTGAATGTCGCTAAATCATTACCTTTTTCCTACTACTTGTTTGCTACTCTCTGCTTTTCAATTAAATACAGTATTTTTTATTATCCGTTGCAAGAAATAAATAGCCTTCAAAAAATTGTAGTATCATCATGGAACAGAAATCAAACGTTCAATACAGGGCAGAGAAAGAATATAAGAATAGCCGTGAAAAATTCTTTCTTTTATTAAGAGAGATAATTTCCAATTCCATACATGCCGTTTTAATTCGGCAAAATAAAGAAACGAATTTTATCCCTCAGCTAGACCTGAATATTACTTTTGATGAAAATCAATGTAAAATCGAATTAAGGGATAATGGTGAAGGCTTTACAGAAAAAAATCGTCTCTATTTTGAAGAACTTGATAAAAAAACCTGGAAAAGGAGCAGTTTAATTTCCATCCTTTGGGCCAAGGGAGATTGGCTATTGTATACTTTACCGACTCATCTGAATATGAAACGGTGTATAAGGATAAATATGGTACATATCAAAAGCGAACCATTCCATATCCAAATACATCTGATGGACTTTTTAATTTTGATGAGTTTGTAGAAGAGATGCCAGAAATAAAAGATACCTATACCAAGCTGACAGCATACTTAAACAAACAAAACACATTAGGACGAGCAAAAACTTTTTTTTATAAATACCCAAACTCAAAAGCATTTAAACAATGGTTTATAGAAACTTTTTTTCATTCATTGTAACCAATGAACAGCTTGTAGTAAATATTATCTTCAATGGAGAGGACGTTACTGTAAAAAAAGGAAATATTGAATCTGAAACAGAAAGAAAACCTTTTGAAATCAATCTTGCATAGGGTAATAAATCTTTTATGCTATGGTTGATAAAAAAAGGAACACAAATGCATGGAGAGAATCCGGTAACCTGTTTTTCAAGGAACTTGAAAGCGGATTTATCCAATGGAAAATTAAGTTACTCAATTAATAATAATGACGGTTATTTATGTATTTAACGTCGGAATATATCGATGAATATGTCAACAAAAAAGGCGAAAAAATAGAAATCCCAATTGATGATATATTAAAAATAAATAAGAAAATAAGTAAGATTTTGGATATTGAATTTAGCTCTATTATTGAGAACAACCAAAAGGAGACAAAGCGTAATTTAAAGAATTTCAAAAAGAAGTACCCCTCGCTTGAGACATTTATTGAAAATAGTAATATTATCGATGATAAAAAGATAGTAAATGAGAAAGATATTGTACAATCTGCTATTGACGAGAAGAGTAGGATAGAGAAAAAGTTCTGGAATCAAATAGATAGAGAGTTCGAAAATGAAGAAGATAAACTTTTTAGTGATTCTGAAGAATGTTATAAGCTTTTAAACTCAAGTTTGCATATATATGTCAAACATCGAGAAAGTGTATTGAAACGTTTGCATATGTTAATTCAAAAATTTGATGAAGACGGAAATGATAAATCAGAATTAGAAAGCTCTGTACATGAACTCTTTATTAAAAGAGGAACAACTTTAAGTGATTCTTCAAATATCAATCATTTACATAATCTTTGGATTCTTGATGACAAGTTCACAACATTCTCAAACGATTTCAAAGTTAAAAGCACCAAGTCAGGGCAACCTTTGTCAGATGTTTACATTTGGGCTGATGACCCAGAAAAAACAAAACAAATTCTGATCCTTGAGTTAAAATCAACAACAAACGCACATAATGCAGGAAATACCAAAGAAGGAATGATAGCACAGGTTAAAAGATATGCTCACGATTTTTATAAGCATCCACATAAAACATAGAATTGGACTGTGAATACGGAGCAAGTACAACATACAGGTATCATTCTTGCTAGGAAATCCGATATAGACAAGGAGTTGACATCCAATAGTTTTAGTGGCGGATATAAACCTATCCCATTCCTTGCAAATTCATATTACTTTGAGGACAATTTTTCTAAGGATGATAATCCGAGAAATAAAATGGATATTAGGATAGAATTATATTCCTTTGAAGACATTTATGAACTTGCATCGAATAGAAACGATGTATTCTTTAAACTATTAAAGAAAGAATTTGATATTGAATAAGTTAATGAGAAAGAAGAAGGGAATAAAATATTTTTTAGGATAGGAATAAACGGAGTTCATCGTTTTGAATCATTCATTACCTATCAAAAGAAAGCAAGATACGGTGAGATGTTAAGGAGTAGGCAGACATCCTGATCGTCCAGTCATTCTCCGAGTTCCTTACAGCGGTTTCTCTCATACAATCTGCCACATGTGCGGACAGGTTCTCGGAGCATGCCCGCATCATCTCAAGGACATCGGCTTCAATGTAGTATATTTCCATGCGCTCAATTTTTAATGTTCGTTGATGCGAATGTAAAGAAAGAAGCGATACCTGCCAAACAAAATCAGTCCATTGGCAGGAATAGCCATGGATAGTTAGTTTTTGTCATATGGAAAAGAAAAAGAAAGCCGAAGCAGGGCTGGATTCACTACCCCCTTTGGGGTATGTGAAAGGAACGTTGCTATGAAAGAAAAAATTCCTCTTCACACATGGATGAAGCAACGCTGGGAATTCGACAATAAAAAGATGTGGCTTCTCTGCCCGGGTAAATGCCATGATTACAGAGTTCTTCATGTTTCTATACCATCAGGCCGATTACCTTCAAATTAAAAACTTATCCAACCTGTAGCAGACCCGGATGGGAAAGGCAATGATACCGCTGAATACGCATATAGCCATATGCCTAAATATAGAGATACGACGATAACGATACGCCCTTCTATCGGAATAAGGATATAGCGGGATACACGGATAACCATATATGATTTATCGGAACAGCGATATGGCAGGTGACTATGCCTAAATTTACTTCACAGATTTTACTGTTATTTTCTAAGGTACTTCACATCTTAGAGAAGCTTCTCCTGAAAAACTTCACAGGGTTGAAAGTTGTTTCCTGAACCGGTTCACAGCGGCAAAAATACCGTTTTTCTTTTTCCATGCAAAACAACCATGAAAAAACCACTGCGGAGGAAGCCTCGCGGCTGGAGGCGCAAAGCCTCCATTGAGCGATCACATACAAGTCAGAGCTTCTCGGAACCTGACAGGTGGGAACATGTCCCTGTTGCTCCTATGCGGTCTCCTATTGTTGTAGAAGTCTATGATCCTCGCCAACAAATCCCTTGCGACCACCACGTCCGGGGGGCATTTCATCCTGTAGAGCCATTCCTGCTTGATGATGCCGTTGACCCGCTCGGCGATCGCGTTGTCGGTAGGCTTGTAGTCCTCCGTCATGCTGATCGTGGCTTTAATGGCCTGTTGACGATCAATATATTGATTACAACAATATTGAACGCCGCGGTCGGAGTGGTGGATCAGTCCATCGAACCCCAGGGGTGACACGTGCGAGATACCCATGTCCAGAGCCGTCACGGTATTGGAGGCGACCAGGCTGTCGGAAAGGACCCAGCCTATGATCTCATGCGTGAACGCGTCCGTCAGGAGATGCAGGTAGGCCACGCCCTCATCGGTGTCGATATAGGTGATGTCGGCCACCCACAATTGGTTGATCCTGTTGACGGTCAATTCCTTGATCATGTTCTTGTACTTCCTGTAAGGATGGTTGGAGCTTGTCGTGTGACGGCGCTTCCCGGGCTTCAGCATCAGCTGCGACTTGTGCAGCAGCCCGTAGAACCAGTCCCGGCCACGCATCCCGTCCGGATAGAGTTCCTTGAGCATCAGGTACAGCTTGTACGCCCCGATGCCCGGAGCCTCATGCCGGATATCCCTCACGGTGTCAAGTATCTCTTTCTCTGACAATTCCCTGCGCATGCGCTTTTCCTTGCTCGCGGAGTAATAACCTTCTCTCGTCTTGCCAAACAGCCCGCTCAGGCTACCGATCGATTCCTTGGGATGCCTGAGCCGAAGGTTGTCTACCGCTTGGCGCCAGCTTTTTTTAGCAGGTCGATGCCATATTGTTCCCGCCCGATCTTAAGAAGCTCATGCAGAGCCTCATTGCGCAACTCTGAGTAGGCCAACGCCTTGCGTAGGCGCAAGTTCTCCTCCCGGAGCCTCTCGCTCTCCGTTTGGGGACCGGTCGCCTTGGATGATTCGGATTTCTTTCGTGCCATATATACCTGATGCTCTAACTCTGTCAGATCGGACGGTAAAGATAGCGTTTTTGACTCAAAATAACGTTCCCAGCGACTGAATGTCACGTAATCAACCGAATATTTCTTACATAGGCTGTACTTGGTTGAGCCACTCTCATAATACTCCTTCAGCATACGGAGCTTGAACTCCATGCTGTAATTTTTACGTTCTCTTAACTTGTTTGACATGTTACACACGTTCTTTTAATTGTTAATTACGTGTGAAGTAAATCTGTATCATGTCAAGGTTGTGGGTATATGACAGCGTCCATATACCTAATTTCGTTTTTTTATTATCGGTATTTCAAATGTTCCAAAAAGCTCTTTAACAGATTACCATCCGGGATGATCACCTAAATTCACATGTACCAGACTTTCTATTTTCTTGATTACCAAACAGCCAGAATACCAACAAACAGGATACTCTGAAATCCTTTTTCCCTAATGACAATTGGAGAAAGCTACCATAACAAATATTCTTGTACCTGATGGCATAATATACCTAAACAGTCTTTTGACAGCTGATTGACCAGAACTTCAGATCCGAGCTTGTTTCCCAAAACAGCCGGTTATTTGTCGAAATCTGTCATTCTGTAACCGTTCCTGCCATCCGTTTTTTCTCTGTGGGCGTCGTTTTTTTTTCTCATGGTATTATGGTCATGTTACCGGATGAGAAGAGTCATCTCCATCACAACCATGAATTATAGTGTAGCCATATTTGTATATAGCCGTATGATACGCTATCCGGATAATGCTATCACAGAATTGCGATATAGCCGGATATCAAAATAAGGATAGCCGGAAGCGAAGGGAGCACGCACCTTTCCGGATACAGATATCTTAAAATCTCCATTTACAGAAGTGTATAAATATCAATCCATTAATGGAGACTATAAAGAAAAAACAATAAGGCGTATACAGCTACCAGCCATTCTCCATTTGCAGATGTGTAGAAGTGGCAATCCGTTAATGGAGACGATGAAAAAACAATAAGGCGTATACGGCTACATGTTATTCTCCATTTGCAGATGTGTAGAAGTATCAATCCATTAATGGAGATAATGAAGAAAAAGCATGAAGCATATACGGCTCACTGCCGCTCTCCATTTGTAGAAGTGTAGAAGTAACAATCCGTTAATGGAGAATAAGGTATGGAAAGAGCTGATTTTCCGTATATTCACCTCCTTATCCCCGAATTATGGGCGTAAGTCACATGGTTATGGAGAGATATCCATCCTTTAATGGGGAGAACAGCCGGCAAATACCTGATGGAAAAGCCCCACAAAACACAGGAAAATAGCCACACAACAGTCTGATACACAATAATTATTGGAGAAACGTGGTCCGCTCCTGCGGACAGCAAGTTGTCTTTCCGTTAAACGAAAACCAAGCGGTTTAACGGCAGATATGCCGCCAAACCGTCTGTTAATCAGGCTCCGAAGTCGTTTTTTGTAATTTGCAGTCTCATGATTCACTAAGAATAAAAAATATGCGAATAATTCATAAACGAGATGATGATGAGTTGGAAACTGTTCTGATTTCTGCATTCTAGTGTCGGTGTACTGATGTTGTGAATGTAGTCGGTAACTTTGCAGTGTCGAAAAAAGGAAAAGTAAATTAATCACTTTCGGAAGAACAGAAAAAAGGCATCCATACCTTTGTAATAAGAAAAATCAAGGAATATGGATGCCGAACAACTCACAGGTTCCCTAAAGAAACTTGTAATGTGGTACAAAGTTAAACTCGGTCCCGGTCTGCTGGTAGTTCTTGAAACCGGGCAGGGGGATTAGTATATGCTTGATAGACGAGGAATAGTCCGATAAGGGAGCATATTTGTTCGCTCGGGCCGTCTGTTTGTGTTTTTTCGCATAAATGGTTCGCTTTTCCTGATTGTACGTTAGATTTAATCTTCCAAAGGCTCGTAAATTTAACGAATAGGATTGAAGTATGCAAGAACGATACGGGCTTTTTTGGGAAAGGCAACTGCTTTTTTTATTACGATAGGTGCCGGTCGAGCTTTAAGAAAACACGTACACGTTTTTGGAACGGTATAATCCGGCCGCTATATGGATGATTTCGAAAAAATCACCTGTCTTGTAAGACGATGTTTCTGTTGGCTTTTTGCTTGATATAAGCTGCGTATCGTGACGAGAGCTTTTCGCGAGTCTCTCCATCTAGCGGCCGGAGAGGGCTATAAGTGGTGGTTTTTCAAGCGGAAAGGCGGGCTTTTCACGCGTGATAGGTGCCGAAAGCTTGCGCGACAGGTAGCGTTGGGTAACCCCGATACTGCCGTTGGGCATCGCAAGTAGTCGCAGACTGGATCGTAAGTAGTCGCGAATGGGCATTCTAGTACCGTTATAACCCTATTGTAACCCCATAAAATACCCCAAATACCCGATAATATATGAATTACGATGAATTAATTTCGCTAGAATAAAAGGTGGTTTTTCGATAATTATCTATCGGACAGTGGTTTGCTGTTCCTCTTTCTTTCGAATTTGAGAATAAACTGTATTATAATGTCCGGAAAAAGCGACTCTCCAAGAGTTTAGTTTACAAAATGTCATTTTGTAAAATCGTGAGGGATCTGTATTGTGACCTATATTTAACGTACACACGTACATTATATAAAATGACTAGTTTAGACGATCGTTTTAATTCGTCATTTGCAAAGGTACGCGTTTCTTTGATACCTGCAACCCTTCAACGGTATTTTTTTTATCCCTTATCCGCTTTCTTATCAATAGGATAGCCTATCCTTTACGAAACAACCGATTCGGTAAACGAACCTTCTGTCTTCCTTCTCTAAAAACGCAAGATTTAAACGATGGTTTAGACTAGCCGTTTTCTAACGGCCGGCGGCTGTCAAGGTATAGATAAGTACTTAATTAACACTATTATTAATATTAAATTCTAGATTATGAACAGAAAGATTTCTACATTGTTTACGGCGGGTCTGCTCGTGGCAGGGTCGCTGTGCGGTAGTGCTTGGGCGAAGCAGATCAATCTTCCTATTGGAACTGCTGCCATTGCCGGAGATAAGTTGGCCCAAGGGCAAGAGGTGTTTATGTCCGTAAACGGTCTTCTTTACGGTTTTGATGAGGTCGTAAAATCCGGAGCTAACAAAGGCGATATAGTACCGGCTCAAATTATCAGTGCCAGCAGTACGACTCAAGTAGAGGAGGAGGAGTTGGCTGATTATGTTTGGACCGTGACTTGGACAACCGGTGCTTCAGAGACTTCTTATAAGTTGGTGAACAAGGCTACAGGCGAGACTTTGCGTATCAAGAAGAATGGTTCCGCTGTTGAGTATAACACAGAGGAAAAGGCAGAGAACACGATCAGCTTGTTCTTGTTCCGCGACGCTTCCGGTAAGAGTGTAGCGTATGGCAAGGATGCGGCAGGTAATGTCGCTACTCCAAGCGGTCTTTTGACAGCTGTCGTAGGTGGACGTGACTACAATTTGACATGGGACGCGACTGCGGCTAGTGTAGTTGCGGCTCCTACTGCTGGCACTCTTTCTTTCTACGCTGTCGAGACTCCGAATTTGACAGACGTTACTGAATTGAACGCTCTTTACAATGGCAACGGTTTCTCTTTCGGCGTGAAGACTCCGGATGCAAAACCGTTAGAGGGTAATTTATTCGGCGATCAGAGAATCGTGGCTAGATATACTTCCGGTATCAACGTGGATAATAGCAATAATCCTACTTATGTAAGTCAAAGAATCCCGGCAGGTGTATACTTCTTCGTGGGTGAGGCTCCTGCTCCTAATAGCAGTTATAGCGCATGGATGAACGCTACGGTTTTGGTCGCTAGCTCTAAGGAGACTGTTGAGGCTACGGTAGCTGATCGTGAGGCTGGTCAAGGATATAGCTTGGTCGCTAAGAAGATCAAAGACTTGAACCTGTATGTAGAGGATAATGATCCCACTAAGGAGTGGATGTCTCAAGGCGATGAGATTTCTATCTTGAACGCTTGTTTCACCGTGAATAAGACCTACGTAGGTGATTATCCTTATGCGTTGACAATCGAAAAATTCCGTTACAGAGCGAAAACTACGGAGACTAAGCATGAGCAAAAGACCGTACGTTTGAACGTGATCGGTCATTCCACGAACAACTATCTGGCTACTCAGGCGTTGGAAAACCCTTCATTTATCTTCCAATTGGCTGCTTCCGGCATGAAAGATGGTATCGAGTTGCTGAACAAAGAGGCTAAAGCCGCTGTTTATAACATCCGTGTAATGGACGGTATGGGAACAGACGGCAAGAAGATCGACAAGAAGGATGTTCGTAGCGCTTATGGCAAGTATTTGACGGTTGGTGAGCAGGGTGGTAATCTTAACTTCGTGGCAAAAGCGAAAGTTTTGGTAACAGAGAAGGCTCCGGCTTATCAATGGGTGATCACGGAGGTTTATAACAACGACGTTACGTTCACGAACCGTGAGACAGAGGAGTCATTCACCGCTAAATTGTTCCCGGTAGAGGGTCAAGCTGATACGTATGAGCTGGCTGTGAACCGTGTTAATGCTGACAATGGGTCTACTGAGGCTTCAGAGGTTTCCAATACGAATGTGGCTCCGATCTATGTGGATCAGAATACATATAATGAGACACAGGGTTCTATCTCCGCTAAGTTAGATAAATTGGTTATCGAGTTGAAACCTGTAGAGGTTGACCCGTATGCCGGTTTCTTGAATGTGGATGACAAGACTTTGGTGACAATGGCATTCGCTCGCGATAACAATGAGACTTCCAACAAATGGTATGCCGCTGTTAATGAGGATTTGAAATTATGCGCTGATGACGATAATATTTTCAACATACCAAACTATTTCGTAAACGAGTCTTCCGAGGCCGCTCAATGGCAGTTGATCAAGAAAGACGCTAAGAAGGTGGTTGAGCGTAGCTTCGTTTATAATGACAATGGTCATGTGGTAGTTAAGGCTAAGGCTGACGTAGCTTATGCTTATGAGTATCAGTTGCAATATGTGAATGATGGTGAGGAGACCGGTTACTTCTTCTTTGAGGATGGTTCTCCTGTAAATGGCTATGCTGAAGGTAACGAAGAATTAGTATACGATAATACTGAGAAACTGACGAATGCTCCTAAGTATATCATCAAGCAAAACGCTGATGGCTCCGTATACTTGATCGCTTCCACTAAAATAGTAGACGCTTCTACTCCGACTATCCTTGATGAGGATACGAAGTCTGTAGTATATGTAGAGGCTCAAGAATTCAATAAGAAATATTATGGTTTCTATAGAAGTCCTTCTTCCGTTTACGGATTACCGGCAAAAGATGATTATACATTGAATACTTATTTGATCACAGAATCTCCAGAGGTTAGCTACCCTGCTGAGGAAGGTTATGTATATATGCAAAGTGAATTGGGCGACTATATCTCAATGAACGAGAACCGTGATGGCATCGTAGTAGACGAGAATCCGTTCAACTTGTTCTTGCATGTAACGGATAAGGACGCTGTTATTCCTTCCTTCTATATCTCTAGAGGAATCGAAGGTTCCGCAGACAGAGCGTTCTTGTTCCACCCGCAAGATTCAGTTGACTATTATGTAGCTGACGGTAAGTATGACAAGAAATATCAATGGGATACAAACCATGTGAAAGCTATCTTCAAGGCCGGTCAGATCAGCGAGTCTCGCGACACGATGGCTACGATGATCAAGGGCGAGTTGAAGAACGTGGCTGTTAAGGCTGATGACAACGGTACATTCGGTGGCTTGAAGAACTTCAAGTACCAGATCGTATTAGCTGATGACGCTGATGATATGTATGTGGTTCGTTCTTTGCGCAATGGTGCTAGATATTTATATGCTGTTAACGATCAGTTGACTTGGACATCTAAAAAGGATCAAGCCATGAAGTTCACGGTCTCCGCAGGTGATCCTACTTCTAACGAGTCTGTATCTGACGCAGTAGAAGGTGTTAAGGTAATCGCAGGCAACGGCATCGTAGAGATCCAAGGCGCGGCTGGTAAGAAGGTAGTCGTATCCAACATCTTGGGTAAGGTCGTTGCTGAGACCGTTCTTACTTCAGACAACGTTACGATCGCCGTACCGGCAGGTATCATCGCCGTGGCTGTTGATGGCGAGGCCGCTGTCAAAGCAGTCGTTAAATAATCGATGACAGAATAATGACGATAATAAAGAATATAAATCGAAAATCATTCCTGCGGGAGTTGTAGTGATTCAAGTACCCCGTGAGGGCGAATAGGCGGGAATGGATTAATATTAATACTAAAGTAATAAATTAAAGTTCATCCGCCGTTACCTCCGTGAGGAGGGAGGGCAGGAAAAGAATAAGGGGAACTGTGTATTTCTTGTACCGTTCCCCTTTTTATATTATACGTTTAATCTTTAAAAACGCCTTTGGATATGAATAATGTATTTGATAAGAAATTCTATAAATACTTATTAGGGTTTCTGTGTTGCATGTTCGTGATCTGCTGGTTCCCTTATTTATTCACTAGCTTTGGTGTATTAGACCTTACTGGAGTAGAAGGGGCTAATATAGGTAATGCCATAAATGGTATGATGGGACCTTTTGTGGCTATGTTGGCGGCTTTTATGACTTTTGTTGCATTTTGGATGCAGTATAAGACACATGTGCAGCAACGTGAGGATATATCGCAAGAGCGATATGTGAATAACTTCATGAAGCTGATTGATATTTATCGGGAAATCGTCAATACGATCAATCTGGAAGACAAGATAAAGGGACGGCCTGCTTTTCATTTTATATTTTATGAGTTTAAGAGCATATATTCAGCGGTGCATCGTAAGTATATCGGCTTTGAGGATATAGCCGTGCTATATATTAGTTTCGAGATTTTTATGAGCGGAATTGTTGAAAAAGGAAATCCGGTGTTGAATAATAGAATTGTTGAGTTATTGCGGAAGAAGGGGCATACTAATCTTCCTTGCGATTTTCAGCAGAAGCTAGATGAGCTGGAGCGTGAGTTAATACAGGCTAATGCGAACTTTCAGAATACGAAAGAACCTCCAATGTGCTTTCGGGTAGAAAAATATAGAGAGGATATGGTTTTCCCTAATCTTTACAAAGGGTATATGGATAAACTAACCTCTTATTTTAATATCACTTACCTCGTCTTGACGTTTTTGAATGCCAACAAAAATATAACTCCGGAGGTTAAGACTTTGAAAGAATCTATGTTTTCAATGCAACTGACAAACCATGAGATATCATTGATTGTCATGTATATGTATTATATCCGATATAGGGATGAAGGAAAACCGAGGATTCAGGAGTGCTCGGATATAACTTTCTTGGAAGATTTGAACAAAAGGTTTCCGAATACCTTTTACTGGAAAGATCCTAGATTTATTGAACCCGATAATTGATAGCGTATGTCTATGATTGATTTTTTGCCGGCGATAGCGGACAAGGTGATTCCTCGTCCGATGTATAGCGAGCAGTATTTACCCGATTTGTGTGGATATGCCTCCTTTTGGAATGATCTGTATGAGTGTTTGAAACGTTTGGATTTCGTGTACCCGACAAAAGGTACTGCCGAGAGGATTGATCCTTATACCGGATATTATGGTCTCCGTTGGCATCCGGTGAAAAAACAATCCGGTTATTTCCATGCGGGGATAGATGTGAATGTCATGGCGAATTCAGGTGTCATGGCAGCTTATGATGGGGTATTTGAGTACTCCGGTTATAGTCCTGTAAACGGTTTTTACATACTATTGAGCCATCCCATGATTCGGACGGAGGATGGATGGGTCTTGAATAGTTTGTATATGCATTTGTCTCAATATTTGATCCGATTTTCTTGGGTGGAGAAAATCTTCAGGTTGTTGAGTGGTAATACGTATCCTCAGAAAGTGATCTATCGAAATACATTGTTGGGGCTATCCGGCGATACAGGCATTGCGAGGGGATATCCTCACTTGCATTTCCAATTGGAATTTAGAAAAGAGGGTAAGAGCGTTGTGATTAATCCGTGTTCGGTATTTGGTATCTCAACCCGGGAGAATTTAACGTCAGGGCTTCGGACTGAGGATGCGTTTAATAAGTTGGTAGAACAGAATAATGAATTATCTTTTTGGAGGAAAGACAGATGAAGAATTATATCATAGAGCCGGTATTGCCAGAGGGGGAGTTTGATAAGGTGGAGTTATCCGGCTTTTTCTCTAAATATCTTTTAGAGGATTATTATTTAAGGAGAACGAACCTCTTGGGGTCTACGTGTAAGGAAGACTTTTTTATCCGGAAAATAGAGCGGAAGCGTCAAGACTATATGTGCCGGGTTTGGATCCAAAGGAATGAACAAGGCAATTTGATATCTCTTTGGGGAGTCTCAAAAAGACCTGAATTGTCTCGTGTTTACAGGAAAAATATGTATATGCTAGATTTCTTTTATACTGTAGCGAAGGAAGATAAAGAGGATGTGATCTATGCGTTATGTGAATGTATGAATGCTTACGCGGAAGAAACGGGGATGGATTATTTGCGATGTAAGATAAATATGTTGGATCATGATACAATCTATTACCTGTCTCGAAATGGATTCCTTTATTATGCTTCTAGCGAGAAATTTTTCTTTAAACATGAGAATTACAGGAAAAAGGATGTAGGGGAACTGCCTTATACTGTCGTTGCGTATCAAGACGAGGATTTGGATGCCTGCTTGGATTTGCTTGGATTGCACGACTTGAATGAGAAATATTATAATCTGACATTTTATAAGGAACTGACTCTTGATCTCTTTCGAGAATGGTTTGAGAGACAAACACATGCTAAGAATACGAGAGTATTTGTTTGTAAAAAGAAAGATGACATGCGAGTCGCCGGAGTTGTCATGTTTTCAGAAATCTATATAGAAGGAAAAAAGATGCTGACATGGGATCTAGCTGTTGTCTCAAATGCGGATCGTGGTCAAAATCTATCTTTGTTGTTGTTTGAGTATATGGTAGGGAAGTGTAAGTACGATATAGAGGCAAGTGTCATGACGGATAATATCATTATTCATAATAAGTTGAGGATGATAGGATTTGAAGAAGTCATGTCATTTGTTTTTATGGAGAAAGGATACGGCTGAATATAAAAATGGGCGGTCTTATAGATAGAGCCGCCCCTTAGTCTCCTATGAGCCTGTTATTATAGCTTATGTATGACTTTCATTAACTGCTCGCCCAAGCCAATCGTATAGCCTTGAGAGACAAATACGACACGGTTGAACGTATCGGCGATCAAGAAGATCGGCAAGGTATTGGCGTTTTGCAAT